>Ga0326597_10000090_pt1 | contig 156942 bp, 120 predicted proteins | sample RVTome_12_FD_203789 | JGI IMG/M metagenome (GOLD analysis project Ga0326597, IMG submission 203789) | Soil microbial communities from uranium-contaminated site in the Upper Colorado River Basin, Wyoming, United States - RVT100D185 | ecosystem: Environmental > Terrestrial > Soil > Contaminated... | reverse complement strand
GGTTGGACGTGTTTTTGCACATATCGAAATGGCTGTTCGTATTGAGACGCTTCTTCTTCAGTTGCCTGGGTGCCGAAATCAATAATCCATCTTCCGCGAGGCCTGCGCGCGATATCCACACCACTCATCCATGGAACCACGACGTCCGAATTCGGGCGCCCGTTAACGTTCTGTGGTGCCTCTAGCATCTCTCGTGCGACACCACTGGAGATGTCGAATGGGCCGCCGCGCTCGTCGGGGCGCAGACAGATTCCGGCGTTCTCGATCAAGGGACGAGCGCACGTCAAATCCACATTACTTGTAAGATCGTGATTGATGCGCGCCACGATCTCGCCATCGAGATTCAGGTGTTGTTCACTTCCATCGTCGAATCCGACGATTGATACACGTACGGCCGCACCATCTAGAACCCATTGTCGATCGCTCCAAGCAAAGAATATCTGGCCAGTCTCAGAAATTCGTGCGAGTACCTCTCTATTGGTGTTGCTTCGGATATTCTGCGTTGCCAACAATCCTGCGCGCGATGTGAATCCATCTGAGATTCGCGCGCGTGCGCGTTCAAACCAATAGCACACTAAGTCGCAACGGGGATCCAAGCGACCTTCGTACAGAACAAATAGTGCATGAAGGTACTCTTCTCCAAGTGTACCAAGCAGCTTCTTGCCGCCAAGAAACGGCGGATTCCCGATCACCACCTCCGCTTCCGGCCACTCCGGATCGACCGGCTTCCCGTCCTCGTCGTAGGCCAGGATTGCGTCCCGATTCTCGATCGTGTCGATCGGCTTGAGCACCGGCTCACTCGGTCGTCCGAACCCGTTATCACGCAGCCACTGGATGTAGCCGATCCAGATTGTCACCTGCGCCAGCTCATGCGCGTACTCGTTGATCTCGATGCCGTGCAGCTGCGCCGGCGACGGCGCCTGGTCCTCGTTCGGCATGAGCAGCGAGAGGCCTAGATCCGCGGCGGCAGTCGAGACCTCCTTCCAGAGGTCGAGCAGCAGGAGTAGCGCGACGTACAGGAAGTTGCCGCTCCCACACGCCGGATCGAGCACGCGGACGCGGGCGAGTTCCTGCGCGAAGCCGAGTAGGACGCCGCGCAGCGCACTCTCCTTCTTCGTCCGAGCGCTGCCGGGAGTCGCCGCGTCGCGATCGACCGCGAGCTTCTCGGCCTGCGCCTTCACTTCGATCCACCGCCTACGCAGCGGCGCCATGAGCACCGGCTCGACGATCAGCAGAATGTCGTCGCGGCTCGTATACTGCGCGCCAAGCTTGGCGCGCATTGCGGGGTCGAGCGAGCGCGTGAACAGCGTTCCGAGGATTGCCGGCTCGATCGCTGACCAGTCGAGGTCGCACACGGTCTTTAGGATCCACAGGGCGTCGCTGTCGAGGTCGATCACGTCCGCGCTGTCGAAGAGCCGCCCGTTGATGTGCAGGATGTCGTCGGCGCCGAAGTAGCCGCCGGTGCTCATCGCCATGAAGAGCGTTCGGAGCTGGTCGTTGAACCGCGCCGGCTGACGATGACCGGAATGCACCAGTGTTGTGAACAGATCCTTCGGGAGCAGCCCGATGTCCTCCGCGAAGAGGCAGAAGAGCAGCCGAATCAGGTAGTGCGCGGCAGCGTCGGGCTCCACGCCTTTGGCGCGCAGGTGGTCGGCGAGCTTGGCAAACTGCGTCGCCGCGTCCCGCGTGACGGCCTCGGCCGTCCGGTTGCTGCGAAACGCCTCGGGGTTGGTCCAGACGTTGCGCAGGGCGTCGCGCTCCGCCGGGTCCAGCATCCCCTCGACAGTGAAGATGCGCGTCCGCTGGACGCTGTTGGTGAAGTTGGAGCGCACGACGATCGTCTGGATGTCGCTGACGACGAGGAGCGGCGGGTTCTCCAGCGCGTCCTTGTAGTTCAAGAGCTGACGGTAGGCGGCTTCCAGATCCTTCTTCGGCCCCTTGTACTCCCAGCCGAAGTGGCCGCGCTTCCAGACGTCCGCCCATCCCTGCCCGCCGCTCGCCTTGCGGACGCCGGGCTCGAAGGCATACGTCTCGCCAGTTGGGTCTCCGGTAATCGGGTCATCGACACCGAGGAGCTGGCACAGGTGGTTGAAGTGGGTCTGAGAGGTCGCCCGCTCCGTCTGCGTCACGTTCTTCCATGTGGCGACGAACTGCTGCGGCGTCACTTGGAGCTGCTCCTTTGGCAGACAGGGGTGGGCGGGGCAAGTGTATCGCGCGATTTGGAGGCGTCAAGGGGCAAGGAGGCCCTGTCTATGGCCCGCTGGTATGCCCAGTGAACCGCTGCTTCGGCTTGGCCGCATCTGAACAGATGTGCTATGCTTGTCGACTTAGAGGATTCGTCGCTTCGACCAACTACTCCGTACGAGAGCCGCGCGGGGACACGCCTCCAAGTGATCCTCTCACCAACGTGAAGATGTCCAAGTGCGATTGCGCCAACGCGCAACCTGATCGGAGCTGACTTCTGACGAACCAGACTTTCTCACGATTGACTCGACGCGTGACCCAGGCGGGCTTCACGATGCCGTTCATCCGTTCGGCAATTCTTCCCGAATGGTGGGATGACGACTGCGCCCACGATCAGGCTTTAGTACCTGACATCGAAATCCGCGTGGCACGATTTCTGGGCGTGCCCCTTTCGGTTGTGAAGGATCCGCGCGCTCCGCTAGCACCTCCCACGTACGTGGGCGCTCAGTTGCGTAGGGTGCGGGCCGTTAATTCGGATCGTCTCACTCCGGCTATCCACTCGGCTCTCCAAATCGGGGCCGCAGTGATTCGAAGCATGCGTGCTCCCGTCCCGTCTCCCGTGACTCCTCCCGCGGAGGCATCGCTGTGGCGCGAGCAACTTCAAGCTGAGGGTAGGTCGGTGACGCTCGACGACCTCCTCGGCGACTTGTGGAAGCGGGGAGTGCCTGTGGTTCCCATAGATGTGCTTCCGATTCCGAGTTTTCAGGGTATGGCTTGCATCATCGAGGGCCGCCCTGTTGTGCTACTCGGACATCGACATGACGAGCCGGCTCGTGTAGCATATTTCGTAGCACATGAAGTGGGTCACATCGCCGCAGGCGACTGCTCGCCGGACAGGCCGGTGGTCGATGAGGAGGATCAGATTCTCGATGACGACGATTTGGAGCTCAGGGCTGATGGCTACGCGACTCGAATGCTCATCGGCGCAGACACGTTCCCGCAAGTAGACGGCACTACCTTCAAGAAGTTAGCAAGCTGCGCGGTTGAGGTTGAGCGGGCGAGAGGCTCAGATGCCGCCACTGTCATATTCGCCTGGGCAGCGCGTACGGGCGACTACCCTATGGCCACCATGGCCGTGAAGGCTCTCTATCGAGCGACCGGGGCCAGGCGACAGCTTCGAGCGCACTTTGATCGCCACATAGACACCGACGGCGCTTCTGAGAGCGATCGCGCTCTGCTTCGCTGCGTGTATGGAGAGCCCAATCGCGATGAAACTTCTGTTTGACAGCGATGCCTTCTGCAAATTGGCTATTGGGGGCGTTCTCGACGACACCATCAGCCTCTTCGGAGTGGACCTGTCTGAGTGCGGGAGACTACCAGCTCTACCGCATATGCTTCGCCGAGGACGCCTGCGCACAGTTTATGGCCCGGAAGCTTGTGATGCACTGGTTCCAATCTCTGAGGCAGTTCCAGTCCTAATCCAGGCCCAAGAGTCATGGCTTGATAGATTGACTCAAGTGGTGGCCGTCGACCCAGGCGAAGCCCAGATCTTCGCAGTGGCCGCAGAACTCAGTCTGTTGGTAGTATCAGGAGACAAACGTGCATTGCGTGTACTGAAGGACGTAGTCGGATATCCACAAGCGCTCAAGGGGCGCATCGCCGTGTTGGAAGCAGTTCTCGTTGCGCTGTGCGATCGATTGGGCTCCAATGAAGTGCGAAATCGTCTACAACCTATGTTGGCATCCGATGTTATGATTAGTGTTTGTTTTTCAGAGGGAAATATCGATCCCTGTGAAGGCCTGTGGTCCTACTACAACCAGCTGGCCAGTGATCTCAGTCCCCTTGAGCTCTGGCATCCGCATCTAGGAGGTCTAGAATGACCTTTGGACCTCACCACTATGTGCCGGTGCTTAAAGTAAAGCCAGCCGAGAAAGCGGCGCTTCGAAAGCTGTCTGCCGACATTCGTTGGCAAGTCACGCCACTGCTTGAAATCGTGGAGCGGAAAGGTAACGTTGACTGTACGGTCGAATCCCATCTGAATAAGGCGTTCAAGGATCTCGCCGACTGCGTACGGCCCTTTCGGCGGTGCTTCCTTGATGCCCACGAGATTGCTCCGGACGGCTGCGAGGCCGCGACCGCGGTATTTGAGCGGGCATCGATGAGTGGAATTGTCTTCACGCCAGTGACCGGGGTTTCGCGCGTGGAAGATGTGACCGCAGCCTTGGGCCATGCCACCAATGGCATCGCTTTGCGTTTGACCCGTCAAGAGTGCGAGGAGGGGCGGCTCTTCCATCGCATCAACTCTTTCATGAGTCAGTATGATCTCGACGCTGAACAAACCGATCTCATTCTGGATCTAGGAGCCGTCGACAACCTCATCGTGGAGGGCATCTACGCTTTGACCGAAGCTTTCATGGGTCAAGTTCCACATCTCGCCCAGTGGCGGACCCTTACGCTTTCAGCATGCGCATTCCCTTCGAGCATGGGAGGTGTTGAGCGCAATTCGCACAAACTCGTCGACCGCGCTGACTGGATCGCGTGGCGGAGAGGATGCTTTGAGCGTCGCCAAACGCTTGTGCGTCTACCGACCTACAGCGACTGTGCAATTCAGCATCCTGAGGGAGTCGAGGGCTTTGACCCGAGCAAGATGAGGGCCTCAGCATCCATCCGGTATACGAAATCGGACGACTGGCTATTGATCAAGGGCGAGAGCACTCGCATGAAGCTGGCCAGCGAGCAGTTTCCTGACATGGCAACACAACTAGTCTATGGAAATCTCAAGGCGCACTTCGCCGGTGACCTCCACTGCGCAGGATGTGCTTCAATCAAATATGCGGCCGACGGAGCTCCCAACTATGGTTCGGCAGAGGTGTGGCGACGGCTTGGGACAATTCATCACATTACCCAGGTGGTCCAGGAGCTTGACGCGCTATCCTGGCCTTGAGGTGCTTCCGGACTACATCTGCAATTTCGTCTAGTTCGAAATGTTCACATACTCTGTCCCATACCAATCCACGGTGCTTGCCCCGAACTCCGCGAGCGGCATTGCGTTGATCGAGAAGATCAACGGCGTCATCGAGCCAGAGCAGCTCAACGATCGCTCGAGGATCACGGTCCGGATTGGCGCGGCATTGCCTGATCTCTGTGAACTGAGGACCGTTTAGGCTCGACCGGACGAGAATCACACCCCACCAGTCGGGAAGGACAGCCAGTGCCGCGCTTAAATAGCGATTGCCGACCACGAGGGTCGCATGGTCGAGAACCTTGCTGTACATCGCGACCTGACCATCGAGACGTCTCAGACTGTCGCGATCTGATTTGATCTCGAAGCCGTGGAAATCGCCGCCTATGAGTGCCAAGTCGATCCGGACCTGCCCCCGGCAAATTCCCAGTTCTTCGATCCAACCCGTGCCCGGCGTGTCCCCGTTCAGAGCATCGAACCATGAACGTAAGGCTGGTCGGATCGCAACTTCGCTCAAGCTTTCGCCATCGTGGTGCACTCTGTTGTTCCGATCGTCGCGAGAACGGCCTAAACAGGATCGGTTTCGAACCTACCGCCCCTCGATCGCCTCACCAGCCTCCGGCTGTCTCGGCTCCTCGGGTTGGTCTCTCAGCAGGTGGCGCCTCTATCCCCCACCAGTCACTCTCCCGAAACGCCTGACCCTCGCGAGACGACGTGGAAGACGACCTCCTCCGGGGACGAGCGCACGAAGGCGATGTTGAGACCCACGTCCTTGGCGGCCGCCTTGAGGCGGTTCTTGATCTGGATGCGGCTGACGACCTCCTCGGCCACGGTGGCGCGTCCCCCCTCTCCTACCCGGAGTCCTCCAAGGAAGAGCGCGTAGGGTGATCGGCTGCGACCGGCGCCGCTGGCGCTCGCGCTCAGTTCGGCGGCCGAGAGCTTCTGAAAGGGCACTGGTGGCTCCTATTGCGGCAAGTGGCGCGAGGTACGCGAGGCAAGTGTATCGCGCGTTTTGGAGGCGTCAAGGAGCAACCAGACCCATGTCTGTGACCGGTTGGCTATGCGTCAAGCTGCCTTGGCTGCCTGCTCGCCGCCTGGCTCAAGGCGGGTCAGCTCGGGCACCCGGTCGAAGTGTGCGTCGAAGCTGTAGAGCTTCGTTGGGCCTTGACGATCGAGGATGAAGGCAGCGTTGTATGCGTCGATGAAGTCCATCGGCGTGCTGGTATAGAGGCGCAGGGCGTGGGTAAGGCGTCTGCGCCGCTCGACCCTGAGGTTGGGCAGGGACGTAAGCGCCAGGAGCCACTGGGCGATTGTCTCCCGCTTGACCTGGTAGGGCTTGCCCGCGAGCACCCAGACAATCTCCGCGATCACCATGTCTGTCGTCCAGCCGCGCTCCTCTCCCCTCTCAATTGCCTCAAACAGGGCCAGGCACTGCGGAGACTGGAAGGGATGGTCGTTGAGCAGGTGTCTCAGGAAGACGTTGGCGTCGATGAAGTATCCTCGATCAGTCACGGTGGAGACGAAGCCACTTACGGCTACTTCGCCTTCACCTCCCGTCCTCGTGACTCCTCGTAAGCCCGTCGTAGAGCTTCCAGGTTGGCTGTCGGGCCAACAGAAGGCACCGCACCAAACGTGGACTGTGCGATCGCGCCCATTCGTCGTAGCCGGATCTCCGTGCCTGAGACTGAGACGGCGAAGCGGTCGTGCTCGGTGAGCTTCAGCATCCGTCGGACCGTGGCCGGGACAGTCACCTGGCCCTTGCGCGTCATGTTGGTGACATGCTCATGCGTGTCGCTGGTCAGTGTGGATGTAGTTCCTTGTATCATATACCGGATATACTATCAAGCGCGAGGAGTTTTGTCAATAGGTTTTTGCAGGAGAACTCATGCCAGCTTGCCCGTGGGGATCCTGTATGATCGCCCGTCGCAGGCTACCGCCCCCCGGTCGCCTTGCCAGCCCTCGGCTGTCTCGGCTCCTCGGGTTGGTCTTAGGGATGCTGGTACATACCAACTTTACCGACACCCTGCGGGTTTCCCATTCCTCTCTTTAATTGAGTTATCCTCGACGCGCGCAGCGCGTAAATCCCCTACTACTTCTTCTCTTGTAGTTATTCCTTCGTAGTTATTAGTCGGCACCAGTTGCGTATCTAGAGTGGCACTGGTTGCCGGTCTTGATCGGCACATTTTGCCGATCACCTCTCCAAACATGCCCATTTCAGGGCAGTTATCCACAATTATCGCTTCTTCAAATTCAGAACGTACAGGTTCGTTCGGCCCTGCCCTCGCCGGATAACTGATATGAATCGGCGGGTGTCAAGCTCCTTGAGCGCGCTGTAGACGCTGCGAACACTCAGCCCACACTGCTTCGCGAGTCGTTCCTGTCCAGGAAAGACGTGATTGCGCGTATAGGCGTACGACAGCAGCAAGGTGTAGACAAGCTTGGCGTGGGAACTGATGGTACCCGAGTAGAGGATGTGGTTGGGTATGTTGGTGTAGCCTTGGGTAGTGGCAATGTCTGCTCCATGAAGGATGATATCCTGCTCAGAGTTGCCGTACTTCTGCTTCAGGATTTCCTTCAGGCTCTTCATGGCTTGGTCAACTGAACTTCTAACGCATTCAGATGCGGCTCGATCGCCTCTCGCAGAATTCGACTTGCCGACAGCTTCTTGCCCGTCTTCTCCTCGTAGAGAAATCTAATTCGATTGAGTTGTCGCTTCTGGTCGGAGAAGATCTCAAACGCATATCGTTCAGTGGCCCGCAGAGGAGCAATCACGCCACCCCGCACCTCATCCAGAACTGAGTTGGTCACGACACTGTCACTGTCAACCGATCGGCTTATCTCTGGAACGGTATGTTTCTCCGATCGGTAGACCGATCGCTTGACCGAACGGTGTTCCGATCGGTCGATCGGCTTCTCTTCCTTACTTACCTTCTCGGTCTCTTCATCACGCGCACCAGAGAAGTACTTGGAGGCACCGCGGAGTTCGTTGGTTATTGTTGATTCGTCAAGTGTTTTCCCCATAGTAGAGTTCATCGATAAGCCGGCCATAGGCGATTGCGGCCTTGGCATCCGGCTTGTAACTGAAAATGTCGGTCTTATCGAAGTGCGCGTCCCGGATGTCGGTGTTTCGTGGGATGACTGTCCGTAAGACCTGTTCCTGATATGTCTGTCGCAGGATCTTCAAGGATGTGCGGCTATTGATCGTTGGGTCAGACATGGTAAAGAGAAATCCGGCGAGGCGCAGTCCCGCGTGGTAATACTCGCGCACCTCCTCGATCGTCTTACCAATTTGCACGGTACTGTCCAATTCAAAGGAACCAGGGGAGACAGGGACAAGTACCTTGTCTGATGCGGTGAAGGCGTTGATGGTTATCCAGGAGAGTATTGGGGGACAGTCGATGATGACATGATCGTACTGGGCCGCAATGGGCTCAAGGCCCCGGCTGAGGCGTGCTTCACGGTGGTCCTTGGCGGTCGTCAGTTCGATGTCTGTATCTGACAGGAGGATGTGAGACGGTACCAGCGATAGGTTTGGAATACGTGTCTTATGTACGGGAAGGGGACGGCGCTTGAGAATCGTGACGTAGATCGTCTCTTCCCGTGTGAGCTTGGCGTAGTCGGATAGGAGTACTTTGGAGGCATTTGCTTGCCAATCAAGGTCAATGAGCAGAACGCGTTTGCCTCGCCTGGCAAGGCCGGCGGCTAATGTTATTGCGGTGGTCGTTTTGCCGACACCACCTTTTTGTGTTGCGACTGAGAGTATCATGGTGCTGTGAATAGCGAGAAAGCCAGTGATGGGTGTTTCACGCAATTGAGTTACTAGTTCTCAGTCTACAGAAGTGTCGCAGAAGTTGTCAAGCACTTTCTGCAATAGTCGCTCCGTACACGTTTCTTGGCAAGAGAACAGCCGCCCTCTCGATGAAAGGGCGGCTGTTCTCGACAACGAGCGAGGGACGGACCTAGCTACCACCTCGGCGGCAGAGTGCGGAGAGTCACCTCCTGTTTGCTTAGCCACAGGTCGAGTGCGTCGCGTCGGATGCGAACCGATCGGCCGATCCGCAGATATGGCAGATCACCGTCGCGCATCAGTTCGTAGATCTTGGTACGGCCCAATTGGGTAGCCTCTTGCACGTCCTTGATGGTGAGTAAGATACTGTCGGCCACAAGTACACCTCCCGGCCACTGAGTTTGGTTTACAGGCCCTCCGACCTGCGTATAGGCGGCGCAGGTGCCGGGGCCCCGGCATGTCAAGGCCGAGCGTAGCTCGCCCGAAGGGCCCTGGCCTTGACATGGTGGGGTGGCAATTACCATCAGGCCCAGCAGGTTGGATGGAGTTGAGAAAGACAGGGAGCCCAGGCAATGCCTGGGCTCCCAGTTCGAAACAGTTCATGCCCCCTCTTGCCAAGGGGCGCTACTCGCCTGTGAGAACCGCCTCCATGCGCTCCGCGGCGTCCTGTAGAGCCTCAGGCATCACGTGGCTATACGTGTTCATCGTCAGGCTGATCTGCGAGTGCCCGAGTTGCTCCATGATGACACGCATGTTGGTGCCCTGCGCCAGGAGAAGTGAGGCGCACGTGTGGCGCAGATCGTGAAATCGGATGCGCGGGAGCCCCGCTCTGCGTAGCACGAGTTGAAATGCCCGCGACGCATTAGCCCCGTCCAAAGGCGTCCCGCGGGACGTTGTGAAGACAAGCCCCATGGGATTCCAGGGCTGACCATGCCTGCTGCGCGCCTCGTCTTGTTGCAGCTTTTTGGCGCGCAGCTGCGCCATGGCAACTGGGGGAAGGGGAATGGTGCGCCGACTGCGTGGTGTCTTTAGGTCAACCAGCGTGGGCACCCCGCCGACATTTTGGAGGGCATGACGAACGATGAGACGCTCGCTGTGCAGGTCGATGTCGCTCCACTGGAGGCCAAGTAACTCGCCTCGGCGGAGCCCAGTGACGAGTGCTGTGACGAAGAGTGCTTCGAACTGATGCCCGCGCACGGCGATCAGGAAGGCGCGGGCCTGTTCGATCGTCAGGGGCTCGAACTGTTGAGCCTGCACGCGCGGCGGGTCGGCGAGAGCAGCGACGTTCCGATAGACAAGTCCCTGCTTGAGCGCAAGGGCAAGCGCGCGGCGCAACGTGGCTCGGATGCGCGTCACCGTCGAGGCGGTAAGGCCTTCGTCCATTTTGTCGGCCATGAACTTCTCGACGTCCTGCGGCGTCAGCTGCGCCAGGCGCACGGTGCCGAGGGCCGGGACTAGATGAAGGCGTACGTGGCCCTCGTAGGACTGATACGTAGATGGTCGATTTCTGGGCTTGACCGACCGATCCAGCCACACGGTCAGATAGTCGCCCAAGACCGTTCGCTCATTCGGAGACGGGAGCCCTGCATCCCGGTCACGGATGGCTGCCGCTAGCTTTTGGGCCACCTCGGCGCGAGTGGCTCCGTAGACGGCCTTACGCCGTCCATCGGCAAGCGCGAGGCGCGCCACCCAGCGGCCCTTGTACTGGCCGATGCTGCCTTCACCGTTTCCACGCTTTTGCCCCATCGCCGTCCTCCGCCTCGTCCCGCCGATGTCCGCTGTGCACCGCTCCGGTTGGCATCACGGTTGGCATCAATTGCGGCGGACGGACAATAGCAGAGGCCGTTGTTCCTTGCAAATCAAGCACCCCCGGCAGGATTCGAACCTGCGACATTCGGATTAGAAGGCCGATGCTCTATCCCCTGAGCTACGGGGGCGTGCGCCGTCAATTGTACCCTCTCTCGCGCCTCAGCGCCCGTGCCCCATCCTGCACCCCGTGCTATCCTCGCCCTTGCAGGAGGCCCCTATGCAGCTCGCGCAATCCACGCCGCCGACGCCGCCGACACGCGCGACGCGCCACGGCGCGCCACGGCGGCACCCGGTGCTCGCCACCACCCTCCTCGTCGCCCACGTCATCGCCCTCCTCGCCATCATCGACCTGGCGCGCTCTGCGCCACCGCCGCCGGCCACCGCCGGTGCCGCCCAGCCGCCTTCCACCGCTCCGCGCGTCGAAGGCCACCTCCTCACGCGCCGCTGGGTGTACATCCAGGCCAACTTCCAGACCGCGGCGACGCCCGACCGCGTCGAAGGCATCCTGGACCGCGCCGCGGCGGCCGGTTTCAACGGCGCCCTGCTCGCCGACGTCAAGTTCGGCCGCCTCGAGGACGGCTCGCTCATCCCCGCCTACTTCACCAACTTGGACCGCGTCCTCCGCCATGCCCGGACCCTGGGCATGACCGTCCGCCCGGCCACCGCCGACTTCGGCTACTCCGACGCCATCCTCTGGCACGACCCCAACCTGGCGGAAGGGCTGCCCGTGGAGGACGCGCCCTTTGTCGCGCGTGGTGGCCGGCTGGTGCCCGTCGACGATCCGCCGGTCGTGCTCATGAACGGGGGCTTCGAGGCGCAACCGGCCAGCGGCCACACAGCGCCCGGTTGGGCGTTCCAGGATGCGCCTGGTGTGGCCACCTTCATCGACCGCGACGTGCGCCACGGCGGCGCGGCCAGCCTCCGCATGACCGACCTCGGCACCACCAACCCCAGCTCCGGAAACGGGCGCGTCTACCAGCGACTGGACGTCCTGCCGTTCCAGCACTACCACCTCCGCGTGTGGGTCCGCACTGCGGGCTTCCGCGGCGGCGAGGTGCGCTTCCTGGTGCTCGCGCAAACGCCCGACCGAACGCTCCAGCATAACGCCATCCCTGTCGCCGAGACCCAGGACTGGACGCGCTTCGACGTCACGTTCAACTCCCTGACCCATACCCAGGTGCTGGTCTACCTGGGTGTCTGGGCGGGCGGCACCGGCACCATCTGGTGGGACGACGCCTCCATCGAGCCGGCGGGGCTGGTCAACCTGGTTCGCCGCCCCGGAGCGCCGCTGCGCTTGACCGACGAGTCTGGCGCCACCGTGTACCAAGAGGGCCGGGACGTCGCGCCCATCGCGGACCCCCTCGCCGGCACGGTGCCGTGGAACGGCGCCTTCGACCTGTGGCATGCGCCGCCCGAGATCCGACTGCCAGCGGGCTCGACCATCGCCGAAGGGCAGCGCGTGCGGCTCAGCTACCACCACACGGCGCTCGTCTACGGCAGCCAGGTCGCCGCCAGCCTGCTCGAGCCGGCTGCGCTGGACGTCGTGGCCCAGCAAATGGCCAGCCTGCAGCGCGCGTTCCAGCGGGCTCAGGCGTTCGAGGGCTGGCACCTCAGCCACGACGAGATTCGCGTCCACGGCTGGGACCAGGCGCCGCGCGCCGGCAGCGGCACGCCGGGCGAGAACCTGGCCGAAAACGTCCGCATCGTGACCGACCGCGCCCGCGCCCTGGCGCCCGATGCCGAGCTCACCATCTGGTCCGACATGTTCGACCCGTTCCACAACGCCGCCGCGGGCAAGCCCTACTACCTGGTCAACGGCGACTTCTCCGGCAGCTGGCTTGGCCTACCGCCCAACGTCTCCATCCTCAACTGGCACGGCTTCCCGTCGCGCCGCCGCGACGCCGCCGAGCACTTTGCCGCCCGAGGCCACCGCCAGATCCTGGCCGGCTACTACGACAGCGCGCCGGCCAACTTCCGCGACCGCGCGTGGCTGGCCGAGCTGACCGGCGTTCCGGGCGTCGACGGCGTCATGTACACGCAGTGGGGCAGCGGCTTCGCCAACCTCGAGGCCTGGGCCGACCACGTCTGGGGCGACGCCGAATGGGTCGCCGTCCCGCCGCCCGACGCGACGCCATCCACGACCACGACGCCCTCGACCCCCAACGCGCCCTCGCCCACGACCGTGCCGCCCGTAAGCCCCTCGAGCGCCCGCGTCCACCTCCCTTGGGTCGCGAGCGCGTCCCACCCTTAGGCGCCGCCCCCACCGCCCAACCGCCTACCGCCTGACGCGGCACGCCTGATCCGCCCCACGCCCGCCACGCCACAACCGGAGCCCGCACCATGCGCCTTCCCAAGCCAGGCGAGATCGTCATGCTGGTCAGCGCCGACCGGAAGCGCTTCATCTTCGCGCTGCGCGACGGGGAGCAGATGCACACCCACCACGGCATCGTGCCGCACGCGGACGTCCTGGCGTGCGGCTACGGCGGCACGGTGGTGAGCCACACCGGCGCCGCGTTCCTGGTCCTGCGCCCGTCGTTCGAGCAGATCCTGTTGAACACCCAGCGCGCCACGCAGATCCTCTACCCCAAGGACATCGGGCTCATCCTGCTCAAGCTCAACGTCGTCCCCGGCGCGCTCATCGCCGAGTGCGGCACGGGCAGCGGGGCGCTCACCACCGCGCTGGCCCGCTACGTGAGCCCGGGCGGCCGCGTGTTCAGCTACGAGGCGCGCGAGGAGGCCCAGAGCATGGCAGAGCGGAACCTCGAGCGCCTCGGGCTCGACGAGGCCGTCACGTTCCATGCGCACGACATCGCGGCCGGCTTCCTGGAAACCGACCTGGACGCGCTGTTCCTGGACGTCAAGGAGCCGTGGGCGTACCTCGACCAGGCCCTCGCGGCGCTGGCCGGGGGCGGCTTCCTCGGCGCGCTCGTGCCCACCATCAACCAGGTGGTCGCGCTCACGGACGCTTTTGTGGGCCGTCCGCTGGCCGAGCTTGACGTGTGCGAGGTGCTGCTGCGCCAGTTCCGCGCCGTACCAGGCCGTGTCCGCCCGTACGACCGCCTCACGGCGCACACCGGCTACCTCATCTTCGCGCGCAAGCTCGAGCCGAACGAGCCGGCGACCGAGCCGGTCGGCCAGAGCCACGGCAAGGCGGCGCGCAGGTCGTCAGAGCGCCGCGAGACGCGACATGGGGCGTGAGCCGGTTGCCCTGCTCGGTGTGGTGGCGTCCTGCTTGAAGTGCTCGATGACCCGCCCTGCTCGGTTTGGTGGCGTCCTGTTCGGTGCGCGATGACCCGCCCTGCTCGCTTGTTGAGGTCCAGTACAGCTTTGGGTTACCGGTCACGCATACGCCGATGGCCCCTCCGTCGCAGTGAGGAGCGGAGCGCGGTGCGCCGAAGCGACGGGGCGCGCGTTCGATGTGCCCCGCTCGACGGCGGCTGGTGGCGGCCCTCACCCTCGACAGGACGGCACTGCGACGGCGGCCCGGAGATCCAAGAAGGGGACCGCAGCGGGCACGCCCAGGCGGCGTGAAGGCGTATGGTAACCCAAAACCCAATACGGCAGTCACCCGCAGTTTGGCCACACTCGCGTGCCACCGCTCGCGGGGTGAAGCCCGATGGACCCGATGGACCTGATGGACCCGACGGACCCAAGGCGCGCTGCCAAAGGCGTCCCGTAACCTCACGCCGATGTGTCACGCGGTAAGCCTTCGCCTTCGCCTATGCCTATGCCTAGCGCACCAACCCGCTGCCCGCCGCCTGACGCCGCTGCCAGACCCACCAGCCGCCCATCGCCGCCAGGCCGACCGCCAGGAGCAGCCACGTGCTGGCCTCCGGCACCTCGGACGGGGGCTCCGGCTCGTCGTCGCGGCCGGGCTCGCGCGTGGCCGTCGCGGCGATGGGGCCGATCGGGCCGACCGGGCCCACGGCCGTGGGCGGCAGCGTCACGATGGCGGGCGGGTCCGTCGGCTTCGGCGTGTAGGTCGGGCCGGGCGTGGGGCTTGGTCCCGCGGTGCGCGTCGGGCCGGGCGTGCGCGTCGGTCCCAGAGGGCGGCCCTGCTCGTAGACCAGGATGCCGCCGCTCTCCGTACCCACCCAGACGTAGCCCGTGGCCGGCTCGATGGCCAGCGCGGTGATTGCGCGCACCGGGAAGCCGCCCGTCTCCGGCGAATAGGTGGTCCACGAGGCGCCGTCGAAGATCCGCAGGCCGCCTTCGGCGCTGTCCACGGCCTCGGACGACGTGCCGCGCGTCCCGTCGCCGGGCCAGGCCTCCTGGCTGATGATGGGACCATTGCCGCGCGTCGTGCCCGCCCAGACGTTGCCTTGCGTGTCCTCGACGATGGCCGACACCCAACCTTGGCCGTCGAACGCGTCCGAGCGCCAGCCCGCGCCGTCCCAGACGTTGACCACGGCGTCGACGTACGGCCAGATCGACGTGAGCTCGCCGTCGAGCAGGTTCCACGTGCCCGCCCACACATCGCCGTTGGTCGCGACGTGGATGCTGCGGGTGTCGCCTGTGATCAGCGCGTCGGTGTAGCTGGCGAAGCCCGAGTCGCCGTTGCCCCAGCTGGCCCAGTACTGCCCGTCGAAGCGCGCGGCGCCGCCGCCGGTGCGGCGCAGCTCGTTGGCCGCGTCGGTAAAGTAGCTGACCGCGGCCCAGAGATCCGGGCCGCTGACCGCCAGGTCCAGGACCGTGTCCCCGTTCAGGTTGCCGCCGGTGGCGGCGAAGTCGTCGTACGCGAACGTGCTGGTCGCCCGGTCAAGAAACGCCACCCCACGGCCCAGCTGCGGTTCGCTCCCCGCCTCGCCGGTGCCGGTGCCCAGGCCCATGGCGATGCGGCCGTCGGCCAGCAGCGCCAGGCTGCTCACGTTGCGGTAGGGCACGCCATCCGGCTCGGGGCTGGGAACATCGCGCCAGCGTCCGGTCGCGAGGTCCAGCACGGCGACGCCGCCGTCCACGTACCGGTTGCCCGAGAGCACGATGGCCGCCGAAGCGACCCACAGCTCGTCGCCGATGACCAGGAGGTCGGTCACGGCGTCGCCCGGCGGGCCGCCGCCTGACGCATCCCAGCGCTGCTGCTGCCAGCGGTTGTCGACCGGAACCCACTCCAGGAGACCCGAGCCGTTGGTGCCCACCCACGCATGACCGCCGCCGTCGAAGGCGATGCTGGTGATCTCGTTGGCCTGCGGGGCGACGCCGTCGGTGATCAGCGGCGCCGCGACCGTCTCCGCGCCGCCCCCGGCGTTGGTCACCGGCACCAGGCCGAGGCCACCGAGCGCGGTGGCGTTCTTGCGGTTGTCCGTGCCCAGGAGGGCCCAGTCGCCGGCCAGCGCGATGCTGGTGATGGGCGCGCCGAGCGCGCCGCCGGTGCCGAGGTCGGTCCACTCGCCGCGGTCGAAGCGCGACACGCCCAGCCCGTTGTTCTGGCTCCCGCAGGCGGCCCACGCCACCCCGTCGGCGGCCGCGATGGCCCAGGTCTCGTCCGCGCAGAGGCCCGTGGCGGCGCGTGTGTCGGGATCCTCTTCGCGCCAGTGGGTCCATGTCTCGGCGACCGGATCGAAGCGGGCGACGCCGCGGCTCCAGGTGGCCACCCAGACGTCGCCCGTCGAGGCGTCGACGGCCACGTCCAGGATCTGCGCCGTTGCCGGACGCATCGTCAGGTCGCCGGTCGGGCCGGCCTCGCCGATGTGGTACCAGACGCCCTCGTCCGGGTGGTAGCGGGAGATGGCGGGGCGATCGGACGTGCCGCCGCGCCCGTGGACCACCCACAGCCTACCGAGGCCGTCGATGGCCATGTCGGCGATGCGGTCGCTGCCCGGTCCCTCGCGGGGCTCCTCGTCGTCGTCCAGGAAGACATCCGACGGGACGGTCTCCCACGCGCCATTCGGGCTGCGCCGCGCCAGGCCGCCGTCCGGCGTGCCGGCCCACACCGTGCCGTCGTCCTGGACGACGACGGCGCTGTACACCGTTTCGAGCGGCATGCCGGGCTCGTCGATCTCGGTCGCCCACGTGCCCGCCGCGACGTGGGTGACGCCGTGGTCCGTGGCCAGCCAGGCGTCGCCGCTCGTCGGGTCGAAGGCGATGTCGTGGATCGTGTTAGCGCGCAGGCCCGGTTCGGCCGGGGCCAGCACCTGGACGTAGTCGCCCGTGACGGTGCCGGCGCCATACACGAGGTCCCAGATGACCACCCCACCGCCCTCGGTGCCCACCCACACGCGCGAGGGGTTCCTTGGGTCGACCGCCACCACCTGGATCTCGTTGCCGCTGGCATGCGTGCGCCAGCGCTCGGGAGCGTCCACCTGGGCGGCCACGGGCGACGTGGCGCCCTGGAGCACGGCGAGCCCCAGGAGCGTCGCGACGGCCAGCGGGAACACGGCATGGCGGGTGGGCGTCATCGAGGGCTCCTGGGCACGCGCGAAGGGGCGGCCGGGCGCGACCACCCCGCCGGGCGGCGCCCGGCACGGGGGGAGATTCTACGTTCCGCCGCGATCCGGCACAACCCCGCGGAGGCCGCCCGCGCGGTCAGGGCGTCGGATCGACCGGCAGCGTGACGATGCGCGGCAGGTTGTCGCGCCGCGCCACGGGCAGGTAGAGGGTGAACGGCGAGCGCATGACGAAGCCGCGCGGCTCGTCCTGGCTGTGCGCGCCGCCGGGCGTCGGCGACGGCCCGGGGTTGGGATCGGGCGTGCCCTCCGGGGGCGGCGGCGTCGTGGGCGTGGGCGCAGCGGGCGGCTCGAGCCGCAGGACGCCTTGGCCTGCCGTGCCCAGCCAACCGCCGCGCGGGTCGAAGGCCATGGCCGTGAGGGCGGCGCTGGACACGGCCCCGGGCCCGCGCAGCCACACGCCTTCCGTGGCGCGGACGCGGGCGCCGTCGCGCGCCGTGGCGGCCCAGATCGCCCCGGTGGCGTCGCGCGCGAGCGCGACGACGGCGCCCGCGCCGCCCAGCACTGCGCGCTCGCCCGCGCTGCCGATGCGATCGATGACGGCATCTGGCACCACGTCGGGGACGAACTCGCCGTCCGGGAAGGCCATCGAGCCGACCCAGGCGCCGCCTCCTTCGTCGACGAGGAGCGCGCGAACGTCCAGGAGCGCGCGTCCGGTGCTGACGCCCCGCCCGCGGATCGCTACCGCGAGGCCGTCGTTCGCACCGTAGGTCCGCCACTGGCCGGTGTCGAGATCCAGCACGCTGACCCCGCCGCCGGCGTCGAACTGCGCGCCGCCCGGCCGGGGGTCGACGTAGAAGAAGTAGGCGGTGCCGATCCAGAGCTCGCTCCCGCGGACGGCAAGGTCGGTCACGTTGTTCGAGGCCAGCTGCGGGTAGGTGTACGTCCGCTCCCACGCTAGCGAGCGCGTGTCGACGACCGCAAGGCCCCAACCGCGGTACGCGTGCTCCTTCGGGCCGCGGTCGGTCGCGCCGGTGCCCACCCACAGCTTGCCGCGGCCATCGAGCGCGAGCGCGGAGAGGTGATCGGAGGGCAGGCCGCTGTCCGCGCCGGCCAGGCGCGTCCAGGCCGTGCCGTCGAAGCGGCTGAGCCCGCCGTCGGTCCACGCGCGCTTGGCGGCGTCGAACGTCACCTGGCGGGTGGCCACCCAGACGACGCCGCTCGGCTCGATGGCAATGTCGGCGATGGCGTCCGACCCGAGGCCGCCGCCCGTCCCCGCGCGTGTGATGTGCCGCCACGAGCCGTCCGCGGCGCGCACGGCCAGGCCCGAGCGGCTCGTGCCGACCCACAGCTCGCCCGTCGTCGGGTGGGTGGCGACGGTGGTGATGTCGTTCTCCGGAAGCGCGCCGCCCGCGACCTCAGTGCTCTGCCGCAGCACCATCGTGCGGCGATCGGCCTCCAGGCGGCCCAACCCGCGCCCGTGCACCATGCCCTCCGGGTCGCGATCGGCGGAGCCGAACCAGACCGTCGCGTCGTCGTCCGGCAGGATGGCGTGGATCAGCGCGCCGCCGGGCGCGCTGTCGCCGCGCAGGGCAAACCAGGCGTCGTCCGCGGCGCTGCCGGGGGTGCCCCGAGGGTCCAGGAGCGCGACGCCGCTGCCCTGGCCGTTGAACCGCGCGGTGCCGACCCAGAGCGCGCCGTCCCCGCCGACCGCAAGCGCCGTTACAAAGTTGTCGCCGATGCAGGCGGCGTCGTCGCCGCAATCGCGGAGGCCGTGCCAACGGCTTCCGTCCCATGCGGCCAGCCCGCGTCCGATCGTGCCCACCCACAGCGCGTCCGAAGCGGCGGCCAGGGCGGTCGTCGTGTCGGACAGCTCGGGCGCGGTATCGCGGCTCCACACCGTCCAGGCGGCGCCGTCCCAGCGGGCCACGCCGCCGCCGGCCTGCTCCCAGCGGCCCGGCACCGGCTGGCCGTCCGGGTCGATCGACGGCGGCACCCAGCGGGGATACGGCGCCGTGGCCAGGAACAGGCCGCCGCGCCAGACGGCGATGTCGCGGACGCTCGTCGAGGGCAGCCCGTCGGCCAGCCCGGCGCGCTGCCAGCTGTGCCCGTCCGCCGTCCATGCCACGCCGCCGCCGATCCAGGCACCCAGCGCCGCCTTGTCGGCGAGCCGCTCGTGGGGGTTCCAGGTCGGCTCGCCGGCCGCCCAGAGGCGGTCCTGGTCGTCCACCGCCAGCGCGGTGACGGAGGGCGACGCCAGCTCGGCCGGCACGCCGACGAAGCGATCCGTCGGCGCATCGTAGACCATGAGGCCATCGCACGTGGCAAACCACCAAAGGCCGCGCCAGCGCACGACGTCGCGGACGTCGCTGCACGGCAGCCCGTCCTGTGGGCCCACGTACTGGCGCATGCTGGCGCCGTCGCGCGACCAACGGGCGACGCCGCCGTGGTGCGTCGCGGCCCAAAGCGCGTCCCCGTCGCGCGCAAAGGCGCGCACGTCGTCCGCGTTTGCGACGACCTGCCACGTCCCGGCGACGTGCCATGGCCCCTGGTCGGCGCCTGCGCCTGGCGGCGCATCGGCGCGCGCGCGCGCGCTCTGCGCGAGCACGGCGAGGACCGCGGCGAGGAGGGTCAGCACGAGCGGGCGGGCGGACGCGGTGTGCAGGGGGTTCCACATGGGGGGCAGCCTCCGTGGGGGCGCGGCAGGCGGGCGGGCGAGCGGAGCGTGGGCATGGCGTCAAGGCGCGTCGGGATACCCGAGGCAGCTGGGATAACGGGCGTCGGCGCGCGGCGTTAGGGCGCGTCTCGTGGCGCGTTGCCCGACGGGGACAAGCGCCAGACCGTGACGTCCAGCTCCAGGCGCTCGTAGCGCGGCGGCAGCGCCGGCTTGGGCACGAGGACGGTCGTCACGACCGCCTCGCGGCCGAGCCGTTCGGCAGCGATGCCGGGCAGCGCCGGGGGCGGTCCGTTCGAGAGCCAGAGCACGTCGCGGCCCTCGGCAATCCAGCGCGCGACGGCCTCGGCCACCGCCTGCCCGCCTGGGCTGGACGCCGCAAGGTCCGGCGGCCCGACCACGGCCACCTCGCGGCCCTGGAGCGCCCAGAGGGCGGCGGCCAGACGGCCCGTGTTATCGTCGCCGAGCGCCGATGGCATGGCGTAGCGGTCGTCGGCCTCGCCGTAGACGGCCAGCCGGGCGATCAGGCCGTCGACGCCGGCAAACTCGCGCCCGGCATGCAGCGGCTGCGCGGCAAACGCGCTGCCGACGATGGCCAGGACGATGCCGCCGGCCACCACCAGCCGCCCGATCGGCCCGGAGCGCGCGTGGGCATCCAGGGCGGCAAGCGCCGCCAGGGCCGCGGCCACGGGCAGCGCGAGCGGCACGAGCCGCCGGGCGACGTAGATGGGCGAGAGCGTGCGGGTGACCACCGGCGCCACGACGACGAGCAGGATGGCGATCGAGAGCGTGCGCACGACCGCCATCGCCGTGCGGCGCTCGGGCGGCACGGCGACCGCCAGGCCGGCGATGGCGGCAAACGCGCCGAGCGGCGTCATGAGGTAGCTGAGGATGCCCACCATCGTCGGCGGGCCGGCCAGGCCGGGCGTCATGTCGCGCGCCGTCGCGAGGGCGGCGGCGCTGGCCAAGGCGACGGCCACAGCGGCCGGCGGCAGGTGTGCCAGGCGGCGCCGCAGCAGCCACGCGAAGAGCGCGGCCGCCGCGGCGGCGGCCAGCCAGACGGCGTGGCGGCCGGCCAGCTCGGCGATGCCCCAGCCGTTGAGCCGCGCGTAGACGGCCGTCGGCCCGAGGGCCAGGAGGAGGCCGTGGGCGCCCGGCAGCGCCAGGCCGGCCGCCAGCGCGCGCCCCTCCGCGCGCAGCATCCCGTCGCGGCGGCCGCGCGCAACGAGCCACCAGCAGGCGGCGGCGGCGACCGCCGGGACGGCGTCCACCTTGGCCAGCGCCGCCAGGCCGAGCGCGAGGCCGACGAGCGCGGCACGCCGCGGCTGCGGCGCGCGCGCGCGCCCCATGTGGACCAGGCCCAGAACGCCGGCCATGAGCAGCGCGCCGGCAGGCATCTCGGCGTAGGGCTGCGCGCCGTAGATGCGCCATGCCGGCCCGGACGCCAACAGCGCCAACGCCAGCGGCGCGGCAAGCGCGCCGCCCAGCGCGACGGCGAGGGCGCTCGCGCCGAGCAGCCAGGCCAGCGCCCAGTAGCGCATGCCCTCGGCCACGGCCTCTGGCTCCCGGGCGGCCCAGAGCGCCAGGTGGCTGGCCAACAGGGGCGGGTGGTACGGCGCCGCGCGCGGCACGCCGGGCGAGGGCGCCGCAAACGCCACGGCGTGGAAGCCGCGCGCGCCGTCGGAGGGGAAGACCATGCCGGCCGCTCGGTAGTCCGCAAACGCCGCGACGAAGGCCGGCTCGGCGACGGCCGGCGCGGGGAACCACAGCGCGCCGTGGCGGGCGATGCCGGCGGCGGCCGCAGCGTACCAGCCGGCGTCCAGGTACGCCGGCCACGGCGTGCTCGGGCGGAGGCCCAATGCTGCCAGCACGGCGCAGGCGAGGACGGCGCCCTCGATGGCGAGCGTACGCCGCACCGGGCGCGGCAGCCGGCGGGCGCGCGCGACCAGGATGGCGGCCGCGGCCGCCGCGGCGAGGCTGCCGGCCGCGATCGACGCCGCCGGCGAGAAGACCCCCGCGTGCGCGGTTGCGAGGGCGACCCATGCCGAGGCCGCGAGCGCCGCGGTGACGACGAGGAAGGCGGCGCCGAGGAGCGACGGCGGCGCGTCGGCGGTTCCGAACGAGGCGTCGGAGGACAGCACGCGGTCCTCCGGATCTGGTGCTATGGCGCGGCCTCGTAGCGCAGGATGGTGCCGCGCTCCCCGACGGCAAACCCGGTCGTCCCGGTGGGATCGATCCACACGTCGTAGAGGTTCACGTTGACGCCGGCGATGGTCTCCTGGCGCCATGTCGTGCCGTTCCAGACCCAGAGCGTGCCCCGCTCGCCGACCGCCCAGATGAGGTCGGGCGAGACCATGGCCACGCCGTAGAGGTCGCGGCTGGCCGTGCGCGGCTTCTCGGGAAAGCGCTCCCAGGTGCCCTCGGCGTTGAGCTGCCAGGCGTTGCCCGCGTCACCCACCGCAATGCCCGACGTGGGCGACCGCACGTCCATGGCGAACAGGCCGCCCGTGGTCGCGTCGGGCAGCCACTGGGCGCCGTCCCAGCGGAAGATGCGCGCACCGGCCGCGCCGCTCTGCACGACGAAGCCGAGCGTGTCGCTGGCCAGCGCAACGTCCGAGTACGCGTGGGCGGCGTTGTTGGCGTCGCCCGTCGACTGCGTGCCCCAGTTGGTGCCATCGTAGTGGAGGCGGACCCCGCGGCCGCCGCCGACGACCCAGCCCTTGGCCCCACTCGGCGAGAAGCCGAGCGAGATCCAGCTGTCGACGAGGGTGGTGGCCACGGACGACCAGGACTGGCCGCCGTTGCGCGTTCGGTACAGCGAGCCGCTGAGGCCTGCGGCATCGCCGCCGATGTAGCCGTTGCGCGAGTCGATCATCTTGACGTCGCGCAGCGAGCGGCCGGGCGGCATGGTGCCGGAGGTCATGGCCGCACCGTCCCAGATCAGCACGGTGCTCGACGCGCCGACCAGGACGATCTGGTCCAGCGTGACCCCGTGGACGGCGCGTAGGTCCTGCGTGGTGATGGCGAGCGTGCGGTTGAAGTTGGTCCAGGTGCCGATGCGCACGGGCGTCGGCGACGGCGTCTCGCCGGGCGGCGACGTGGTCGTGGCGGAGGGCGTCGTCGTGGCGCCAGGCGACGGCTCCGTCGCCGGAGCGGTCGGCGGAACATCGGTGGGCGTCGGCGTCGCGGTCGCGTCGAACGGCGTGCCCGAGGCGGTCGGCAGCGGATCGGTCGGCGGTGCGCTCGTCGGCGGGTCGGTGGCGGTCGGCGGCGCCTGCGTGGCCGGGGGCGGCATCTCCGTGGCCGCCGCCTCCGTGGCCGTCTGTCGGACGATCGTCGGAGGCGGCGTGGTGACGATACAAGGACGGCGCGTGCACCACGCGGCGTTGGTGGTGTTGCTGGGCAGGAAGACCTCGCACCAGCCGGGGAAGCGCGGCGCGTAGCAGCTGGTCGGCGTTCCCGGCGGGCGTGTTGGCCGAAGCGTCGGGGTCGGCGACGGGGACGCCACGACGGTTCCCGGCGTCACCGGGGTCGGGGTGGGCTCGACGTAGTCCGTGGCGGTGGGCGTAGGCGTCGGGCGCGGCGTGTTGGTGGCCAGCGGCGTCGGCGTCGGCGGCGGCACGAAGTAGAAGCGGCTGACGCCTGCATCGCGCGAGGCCAGCCAGACGCTCTCGCCGGCGTTGTGGATGGCGTTGATCTCGCGGCCCGTGATCGGGACGTTCTCCGGCGCGTAAGCATACCAATCCGTGCCGTCCCAGATCCGGAGGCCAGCGCGGGTCGGTCCGGTCCATGCGGCGGTGCCCCCGGCCGGCGGCACCATGGCCAGGCCGCGCCGGCCGGTGCCCACCCAGACGTGGCCGCGCGCGTCGAGCGCGATGGCGTTGACCTCGCCCTCGTCGTCCCACACCTGGGCTTGCCACGCCTCATTGGTGCACGCATCGATCGGGCACCAGTTGAGCGCCGCGTTCACGCCGCGGCCCTCGCCCCAATGGAAGCGCTTGTGGAGGGCATCCCAGCCGCCCACCCAAACGCGACCGTTGGCGCGGTCGGCCAGCACCGCGTTGAACGTGCCGTTAGCGTAGCCGCGGAGCAGCGCGCCCTGATCCTTGCGCCAGAACGACCACACGCCCGTGCTCGCCGCGAACCGCGACACACCGCCGCCGTGGATGACCTCGGAGAGCGACCCGTCGAGGGCCTCGTTGATGCGGCGCGCCGGGAAGTGGGCCACCCACATGTCGTTGGTCGCGGGGTCGACGGACAGGTCGGCAATGCCGTTGCCGCCGTACTTGGCACCTCCCGAGCCGATGCGCGGGATCGTGTGGTACGTGAAGCGGTTCGTCGCCGGGTCGTAGACGCCGATCCCATCCCCGTCTGACTTGGATTGGCGGCCCGTTCCGAGCCAGACCTTGCCGGTGAGGTCCGCCTCCACCGTGCCGACCTCCTGATCGGGCACGCCGAGGCCGTCGGGCGGGTACGTGCCGTTGTCGTTCCACACCGACCAGCCCGCCCCCTCCTCGTAGCCGCCCAGGCCACCGTCGAGCCAACACTCCGGTGGCGCAGGGCACTCGTTCTGCGACAGGTAGATCGTCTCGCGCCCGCCGACGAACGTGCGGCCGTCGGCAAAGGCGATCTGGGTCGCTGTGTCGCTGGCCGGGCCGCGATCCATGAGGTAGATTGGGGTGCCGGCCGTCACATCGCGCGTGAGCTTGGGGAAGAACTCGATCCAAGGGCCGCGGTTGGCCACGGCCGGGCGGAAGCGGCGCGCCCGATAGCGCGTCGGATCGTCGCCGATGCGGATGTAGTTGATGGAGCTCTGAAAGATAGCATTGTAGGCCTCCAGCGTCGCGATGTCCGTGACGACCTGGCTGAAGCCGTGGTTGGTGAGCTCGAGAGCGGTGGCCACCTGGGGGCCTTGGCCGAACGCGTTCCACGTGCGCCATTGGCCGCCTGCCGCCATGCGCGCCACGCCCCGGCGCTGCGTGGCGAACCAGACGTCCCCGTTCGCGGGGTCGACGCGGACGTCGCTGACGAGGTTGCTCGGCAGCCCCGTGGCAGCGGTCCGCAGCGGCGTCCAGCGCGACCAGCTCCCGTCCTCGCGCACGAGGCGCCGCAGGCCGTAGCCGTCGCCGTGCTTGTAGCTCTTGGTGCCCATGTACGCCGACGCGCCGTCGCCTTCGACCAGGAGCGCGGTGATCACCGCGTCCGTCGAGCCAGCCTGGAGGCCGTCGAACGTGATGAACTCCCAGACATCGTCCGAGCCAAGCCACTGCGTTTCGCTGGCGGACGAGTCGTGGAACGTGTTCTTGTGGTCGAGGATCGCGATGCCCTCGCCCTCGTCGCGGCCATCGCCGTGCGCGATCCACACCCGCCCAAGCGCATCGATGTCGATGGCAAAGACGTTCTTGCCGCGCAGGCCGTCCACGCGCGTATCGACCTTGCCGCCGGTGGACACGCGCGTGTAGAACGGCAGGCCCTCGGCCGAGCACGCTGTCTTGCGCAGGCCGAACTGGATGAGCAGGAGCGCGCGATCGAGGGACGCCACCCACATCCGGCCGTCGACGTCCGCGTGCAGCTGGGTGACGTGGCTGGAGAGGCACGAGGTCGACTTGGCCTGGCCGCCGAACTTGTCCGCCGGTGCGTAGACCACCCATTCGGCCTCGGCGAGCGGCTTGTCGGGCACGAAGGCGCCCTCGTCACCGACGTCGAGGTCGGTGCCCGAGACGCCGCCCCCCGCGAGCACCCAGGCGTCCACGCACACGATGCCCTGGCCGCAGTTGGTGTCCTCCTCGAACACGTAGTGTGGCTCGCCGCCGATCCAGAGGAGGCCATCTGTGCCGTACTCGATCTCCGTGATGTTCTCGCTCGGGATCGTCTGGTACGCGTCGTTGCTGAGCGTGACGTTGATCACGCGGCTCCAGGCGCCGGTCGCGGGGTCGTATAGGGCCAGGCCGCCCGGGCGGAAGGCCCCGGGCACGTCGGCGCGCGGGTGCTGCAGCGCGGGATCCCACTCCTGGCCGAAGCCGACCCATAGCTTGCCGTCCGGCCGCAGCTTCAGCGCCCGCACGACGCGCGACGGCATCCGCGGCTCCTCGGTCGCGCTCTCCGGCGCGATGTTGGTGACCTCGCCGGTCTGCGGATCGAAGCGCGTCAGCGCGCGCTCCGTGGCGAGAAACAGGACGCCGTCCGGCATGAGCGCGAGGTCGTTGACCGTGTTCGATGCCAAGCCGTCCTGCGGGTAGAGGTACTGCGTGGACGTGTCGTCCGTGAGGTCCCAGCGGACCAAGCCGCCGCCCTCGGTGGCGGACCACAGCGTCTCGCCGTCCTTGAGGATCGCGTTGATCCGATCGCCGTTGGCGTACGTTCGCCAGTAGCCGCCCGAGAGGGGGCCCTCCTCGGCGAGCGGTTCGAGCGTGCGCGCCGCCGTGGGGTCGTGCGAGGCGGGCCAGCCGGCCAGCGGGCCGGTGGTGACGAGCGCGGCCATGACGGCGAGCGCGACGAGCAGGGAGCGCGATGCGCGGGTGGGCTGGGCCGTGGTTTGGGGGATCCGCACGGGCATGTACCTCGTAAAGGCTCGTTCCGCGCGGGTGGAGGCGCGGCAGGGCAGCGGCGGGCAGCGCGCATGCGCGCGGGTCGACACTATGACGCGGTGGATCGGCGCGCGGATACGCCGCGACAGGGCGTGGCGGCAGGAGAGTATACACGGCGCGCCGGGCCGCCGGCACCTCGCCCGACGGGCAGGGGCGCGGCGCGGGACGACGCCGGGGCGAGGCAACCGCGCGCTTGGCGGCTGCCTCGCCCCGGCGCACCCTGTCGCGCGCGGGCGCAGCGTAGGGCGGAACCTACGGCACGGGCGGCCCAGGCGGCGGCGGTGGCGGCAGGGCGGTCGGCGGGAGACCAGGCGGGAGCGCCGTCGGGTTCGTCGGATAGGGCGTCGGGGCGATGGGGCCGCCGATCGGCGGGCCGCCGACGGGCACGCCCGGGCACTGGATCCACGGCCCGCCGAACGTGAACCGGCCGATGATCGGGAAGCCTTGGCTGGCGGCGCTCTCGTCGCCCGGCACGTCGGAGCCGCGGACGGTGCCCGTCCGCTCGATCTTCACGGACGCCAGCCCGAGCACGTTGCGGGCCTGGCGGCCGGTCTCGTCGGCGGTGCGGTGGTCCCAGTACACCGCGCTGATGACCGCGCTGCCCTTGAACCCGTCCGGGAGGAAGTTGAGGCTGGCGGCCACGTCCAGGTACTCGACCTGGCGCTCGCTCAGCTTCTCGCACAGGTTGCCGATCAGCCCGTTCTGGTCGTAGAAGTAGATCACGAAGTCGGTGAACCCGGGCACGGGGACCAGGTTGGCGATGGCCAGCTCCGTCGTCAGGCCGCTCCGGCCAACGTCCTTCATCAAGCTCGGGATGCCGATGCGCCCGACGCCGCTCCACAGGCCGCCGTAGCCCGAGCCGACCTGCCAGTCGTAGGCGCGCTGCTCGGGGAACAGGCTGTAGGCCACGGCCTCGAGCGGCTGCGTGCGCGTGGCGTCGGCGTACTTCATCATCGTGGCCACGGCGGTGATGTTGGGGCCGCCGACCGACGGTTGGCCGGGCAGGAACCAATCCTGGCTCTCCGCGCGCACTGTTCCGACCCAGTTGCCCGGCATCTCGCTGATGACCGGCAGGTAGTAACCTTGGCTGCCGCCGGGGCAGATCCAATCGATGAGCGTGGTGATGACCCCGCCGGAGCGATCCAGGAAGTACACCTTGACCTTGGCGTTGACGACCTGCGAGAGGTTTTGGACCTGGATGAGCGTATCCCAGCCCTGGTACTCGGAGTACGTGAGCGGCCCATACGCCACCTGGCTCCCCGTCGTGAACGCCGGCGCGCCCTCGAACGTGTACTTGAGCTCGCTCGGGTTGCCCGTATAGCTCATGAGCACGTCGCGGCCGATGAGGTCGACGACGATCGAGAGCGGCTGGCTGCCGCGCACCCAGGCGCTGCCGGTGAAGCCAGGGCCAACGCACTGCGAGGCGTCAAATTGGTGCGTCTCGCCCGGCGCCAGCGTCAGGACGTCGCAGACCCTCGGCCGGTTGCAGTCGTCCTGCGCCTTGAACCACAGCTCGATCGAGCTGCACTCGTAGCCGCCGTTCTGGATATACAGCCAGCTCGTGAACCCGCCCTCGTCGGCGTAGACGAGCGGCGTGAAGAACGCAAAGCCGGCATACACCGGGTCGTAAGCGCCGAGCATCTCGTCGGCGATGCCCAGATAGCCGCCCGTCACGTCGACGAGCGGGTTGGTGTCGCCCGGGCATTTGCGCACGACCTCGGCCGCCAGCGACGCGCCCGCGAACCTTCGGAAGTCGAAGGCGTAATGGGGCGTCTGCCACGTGCCGTACTCGTTGAACGCCTTCTTGAAGCGGCGGAACTCGTTGCAGTTGCCCACGACCTGGTGGAAGAGCGCCTCGCAGAGCAGGTCGGCAAACACGTCCCCGCCCACGCCGCCGCCGAGCGGCCCCTCCTCGGTGCTGATGGCCGGCGCGCTGAACACCATGGCGCTCTTGGCCGACGAAGGCAGCTGTGCGCCGACGAAATGCCACGCGGTGCCCGGTGCGAGCAGCCCCGAGCACTCGACCTTGAGGGGGCCCGTGCACTGCGGCGGGCAGAACCCCGGCGCGCCCCAGACGAGCAGGAGCGCCTTAGACGGCCACGCGCCCACGTTCTGCACCTCGACGATGGTCGAGCAGACGTTCTCGTTGGCGGCGTAGTTGAGGATGGGCAGGTGGATCTGCCGGCCGTAGGGGATCTCGCAACACGGCGGGCTGGCCACGTGACCGGGCGGACCACCGGGCGGTGGGATGGACGGCGTGGGCGCATGGCGGCCGGGCGCCAGCCCGAAGTCGGCGCGGGCCGAGCAGCACCAGAACGTCGAGAAGTTCTGGAGGGCCATGTCGCGGTACGTCGGCGTCGTCGGGACGTACTGCTCGGGCACCAGGACCTCAGCGCGATAGGTGGGCCCCTTGGGCAGGCCCGGGAAGCGGTAGTACCCGGTCTGGTTGGTCACCGCCTGGCCGATGGCCTGCCCGGACGCGACGTCGATCAGCCGTACGACGACGCCCGGGAGCCGCGAGTCCTGGCCGGCGTTGGGGTCGTAGCGGCCGTTGCGGTTCCAGTCGACGTACGTGTTGCCGACCACGTTGACGGTGTACTCGCACATGCCCAGCGGCCCAAACGCGCCGCTCGGGTCGTCCTCGGGGTTGGCGCCGGGGCAGCTCGGCGTCGCCTCGGCCGAGGGGCCGCGTTCGGCGAGCGCGGCGCCCCCACGCGGCGACTCGGGCGGCAGGGCCAGCGCCACGGCCATGGCCAGCACGCCGGGCAGCAGGGCCAGCCAAGACCGGCGGACAAGCAGATGCCACAGGTTCATCACGGTCTCCTCGTCGGCGGAGCGGCGCACCTCTGGGCAGAGCAGGGCGGCCACGATGAGTGCCTGGGCAGGGGCGGGTCGCGGGATCTAACGCTCCGCGCCGTCCGCCGTTATTGCCAGTTCGGCCCGGCTGCGTGCCGACCGGGGAACAACGCAACAGCCGGGGATCCGCGCGGATCCCCGGCTGTTGCGCTTCGGACGGACGGCCGGTCAGCTGGCCGTCACACGCGTGCGCTCAGGCTAGTAGCGCGACCAGTAGCCCTGCCACTGCCAGTTGCTGCGGTAGCACCGGCAGCTGGCGCTGTAGGTGTTGGTCTGCTGCCAGAAGTAGGCAGGCTTGTAGCCCAGGTTGCCGTAACAGGGCTGGTAGCTGCGCATGCCGCTGTTGTAGAACTGGCACGTGCTCTGGAACGGCAGGAAGTAGTAGACGCCGTAGGGGTTGTAGCAGCTGTTGGAGAGGTACTGGTTGTTGTAGGTGTAGAAGTAGTTGAGCGAGGGGCTGAGGTGTGGGTAGCCGAGGTAGGCCGACATCGCGCTGCTCAGGCCGTAGTAGCTGAAGCGGTAGCGATAGAACGTGTTGTACGAGTTGTAGAACATCGCGCCGCTGCCGTACCCGTAGGCGCCCCAATCGGGCACCGCGGCAACGCTGTCCGCGCCGCCGTCCACGCTCGCGCCGCCCGAGAGGCTGGCGCCAGGGACCGGTCCGGGGACGATGCCCGAGCTCGGCTGCACCACGAAGCGCTCGCCGGCGTGGACGGTGAGATCGGCATCGACCGTCAGCTCGCCGCGCTCGATGAGCACGTTCGAGAACTCGAGGGCCTTCCGGTAGTCGGCCAGGAACGCCTCGTCGACGCCGATCTGGGCAGCGGTGACGCCGTCGGCCAGGCGAACCAGGCCGTCGGCATCGAGCGACAGGTGCGCGTCGAGGCGCTCGGTGATGGCGGCGAGGTCGGCCATGGCCGCCTCGTCGATCACGTTCGCGAACGTGCCGATGCCCGTCGGGCGCGACACCTCATCGATGCGGACGTAGGACGTGTCGGCGCTGGCGCGGCCCGCGACGGCGCCGGAGAGCGCGATCGCCGAGGCGGCCAGCAAGGTGAAGAGACTCCGCTTCATGGCTCCATCCTCCACTCGAAACGACTGCGAGATCGCAGAGGGCATGGGCAGGGCACGTTTGCATGTGCACCGACCGGCGACGATCGCCGCCCGGCGACAGACCCGATGCCGCGATGATAGCAGAGTGCCGGTGCCGAACACCAGGGGCTCCGCCGTGCCGCCTGTAACGCGGGGCGGTGCACCGCGTTACGACAGTTCCGCGGGGATCCGCAGGTAGCCCTCGGCGTCCAGCGTCCCAGCGACGACGAGCGTGCCACGGCCGGCGTCGCCCTCGATCGTCGGCGACGAGAGGGCGAGGCGCCCGCCTGGCAGCACGGCGACGTCGACGCCGGGCAACGGCAGCCCGGCAGTTCCCGCAGCACGGCGTCCGTTGACCGGCTGGCACGTGAGGAGGCCGGCGGCGCTCGGCGCGGTGAGCCCCGCGCAAGGCTGGATGCCGGTGGCCTCCTCGAAGCTGCGCGCGATGTCGGGCGATAGCACGCCGCCGACGAGCCAGGCGCGCACGGAGCGCATGTCCGCCCACGCCAGGACGGGGTCCGTGGCCAAGCGCTCGACGGCCGCCTGATCGGCGACCACCCACGTGGGCTGGTACGTGCGCAGGGCGTCGACGACATCAATGCCCTCCCACGCCGGCAGCACCACGACGCGCGCGCGGAGCGCGGCCGCCGAGCCGAGCACGGCCACGCACCCGAGCGCGCTCGTCGACGGCGCGAGCACCAGCCAGGTCTCGCCGCCGGGCACGGCGTCGGTCAACCACGCGCGGAGCTGGGCGGCGGCCGCGACGAGGTGCCGGTGATGGAACGTCACGCCGCCCACCTCGAGGGCGGGCGCATCCGGCGGTGGCGGCGGCGCCTCGAGCGTGGGTCCGCGCAGCCAATCCGGCCACAGAACGGCCTCGCGCGGCGAGGGCGGCAACGGGCGCCTTCGCGCGCGGGCGACTCGAGCCAGCAGCCGAACGATCGGCGGCAGGACGCGCTCCGGGTCGACGACCACGAGGCGCGAGGACGCGCCGTCGAGGGCTCCGGCAAGCTCTCGTCTGGCGATGACGACCGCGCAGCCGACGGAGGCCGCGCGGGCCGTCGCCCCGTCGCCGGTCTCGACGGGCACGACGACGCCTCCGGCGCGCAGCACCCCGAGCGTCGCAGCGATGCGCTCCGCGCACTCCGGCAGGGCGATGAGGACGCGCTGCCCGTGGGCGAAGCCGTCGCGGGCCAGCGCGGCGGCCACGCGCTCGGCAAGCGCATGGAGCGCGGCGTAGGAGAGCCTGCGGCCGAGGCACTCTAGGGCGGGAAACGTCGGTGCCGACGCCGCCGCCGATGCGACGAGGTCGGAGAAAAGCGCATCGCTCGCGGGCAGGTCCGCGTCGACGCCCGGCTCGTAGCGCGCCACCCACGGCGCGGCCCCCGCCCCGTCGGCGATGTGCGCCGCGATGGTCATCGGGGCGCCACGCCGGCGGACGCCGGTGCCGCACGTCGCGCCGCTTGGCGATGGCTCATGGGCCCGATTATAATGCCCCGTCGGCCCTCCGAGCCAGGGCCAGAATTCGCACGCCCCCGCTAGGTTCCTTCGTGGCCGTCGGGTCGCCGGGGGCGGACGCACAACGAAGGAGACGATGATCATGACGATGGCTAGCATGAAGGAGCTGCTCGAGGCGGGCGTCCACTTCGGCCACTACACGCGCCGGTGGAACCCGAAGATGCGCCCGTACATCTTTACCGAGCGCAACGGCATCCACATCCTGGATCTCGCAAAGACCGTCGGGATGCTCGACGAGGCCCTCGAGGCGCTGCGCGAGTGCGCGTCCCAAGGCGGCACCATCCTGTTCGTGGGCACCAAGAAGCAGGCGATGGCCGTGCTCGAAGAAGCCGCGCAGCGGTGCAACATGCCCTTCGTGACCGAGCGCTGGCTCGGCGGGATGCTCACCAACTGGACGACCATCCGCAAGCGCATTCAGCATCTTCACGACCTAGAGGCGCGTCGCGAGCGGGGCGAGTTTGCCATGCTCACCAAGCGCGAGGCGCTGCTGCTCGAGCGCGAGATCGACAAGCTCAACCGCCGCCTGGGCGGCATCAAGGACATGGTCGACCTTCCGGACATGCTGTTCATCGTCGACACGCGCCGCGAGCACCTGGCGGTGGACGAGGCCAACAAGCTGCGCATCCCGGTGGTCGCCGTCGTCGACACGAACTGCGACCCGGACCCCATCACGTTCGTCATCCCCTCCAACGACGACGCCATCCGCGCCCTCAAGCTGATGGCCGACAAGGTCGCGGCGGCCATCGAGGACGGCAAGACGCTGCGCGAGAGCAGCCTGGTCGAGGAGATCCGAGGCGAGGACGTCGACACGAGCCAGCGCGTCTTCGATCCGTTCGACGACGAGGGCGCGGACACGGACGACGTGGACGAGGACGCCGGTTAATCGCGCCGAGGGCGCGCCCTCTTCCCAACCGATTCGATCGAGCCACCGCTCGACCTGATGCACGCGAGAGGAAGTTTCCGATCATGACGATCTCGATTGACATGGTGCGCGAGCTCCGCCAGCGCACCGGCGCGGGCGTGCTCGACGCCAAGAACGCCCTGGAGTCGACCCGCGGCGACATCGACCAAGCCATCCAGATCCTGCGGGAGAAGGGCGTCGCCAAGGCCGCCAAGAAGGCCAGCCGCGAGGCCAGCGAGGGGATGGTGACGTCCTACATCCACGGCAGCCCCGGCCGCGTCGGGGTCCTGCTCGAGCTCAACTGCGAGACCGACTTCGTGGCGCGCACGGACCGCTTCGCCGAGCTGGCGCGCGGGCTGTCAATGCAGGTGGCCGCTGCCAGCCCGAGCTGGGTCGACGTCGGCGACGTCCCCGAGGATGTGCTCGAGGCGGAGCGCCAGGTGCTGGCCAAGCAGCTCGAGGGCGAGAACAAGCCGGCCGAGATCCTGGCCAAGATCGTCGCCGGGCGCCTGGACAAGTTCTATGCGGAGAACGTCCTCTTGCGGCAGCCCTTCATCCGCGACGAGACCATCTCCATCGGCCAGCTGGTGACCCAGGCCATCGCGGAGATGGGCGAGAACATCGTCGTGCGGCGATTCCAGCGCTTCGAGCTCGGCGAGAAGGTGTAACCTGGCCCCGTCCCCATTGGCGCAGCCCCCCGAGCCGCCGACCAGCGTCGGCCTGCGGTACCGCCGGCTCCTGCTCAAGATCTCCGGCGAGGCGCTGGCTGGGCGTTCGGGCTTCGGGATCGATCCGGACGCCGTGGCGCACGTCGCTCGGACCGTCGACGGGGTGCTCGACGCGGGCGTCGAGATCGCGGTCGTCCTCGGCGGGGGCAACCTCTGGCGGGGCGCCGAGGCGCGGGGGATCGACCGCGCGTCCGCGGACCACATCGGGATGCTCGGAACCGTCATGAACGCTCTCGCCCTCCAGAACGCCCTCGAACAGTGCGACCGCTCGGTGCGCGTGCACACGGCCATCGAGATGCGGGCGGTCGCCGAGCCGTACATCCGCCGCCGCGCCATCCACCAGCTGGAGAAGGGCCACGTGGTCGTTCTGGCCGCCGGAACGGGCAACCCGTTCTTCACCACGGACACCGCCGCCGCCCTCCGTGCCATGGAGCTGGACTGCGACGTGCTCGTCAAAGCCACCAAGGTCGACGGCGTCTACGACGTCGACCCGCAGCGCCACCCAAACGCCCGCCGGTTCGAGACGCTGACGTTCTCCGAGGCGCTGGCGCTCGGCGCCGGCGTCATGGACCTCACCGCGTTCACGCTCTGCCAGGAGAACGCGATGCCCATCATCGTGCTCGACCTCTGGTCGCCGGGGGCCATCCTGGCTGCGGTCCGCGGCGAGCGCGTCGGCACGTTGGTCCACGCGGCGGGGGGCGCGCCGCTCGAGCGCGCGCCGCGGAGGATGCCGGCCGCCGCTGCCATCCAGGGAGGTCCCGATGACCGATGAGCTGCTAAAGGACGCAAGCCACCGCATGGAGGGCGCGATCACGGCGCTCGACGAGGAGCTGGCCGGCTACCGCACCGGCCGGGCATCGACGGCGCTGGTCGAGCGCCTCCACGCCGACTACTACGGCAGCCCGACGCCGCTAAACCAGATGGCCACGGTCTCGGCGCCCGAGCCGCGCACCATCCTCATCCGCCCCTGGGACCGCACGACGCTCAGCAAGATCGAGCGCGCTATCCAGGCCTCGGACCTGGGCCTGACGCCCAACAACGACGGCGAGGTGATCCGCCTCAACTTCCCGCCGCTGACCGAGGAGCGCCGCGAGGAGATGGCACGGCAGGTGGCCAAGCGGGTCGAGGAGGCGCGCGTGGCCATCCGCAACGTGCGCCGCGACGTGCTCCACGCGCTCGACCGCGAGGACCTCCCGGAAGACGACCGCTTCGAGGCGAAGGAGGAGATCCAACGCCTCACCGATGCGTTCGTCGGGCAGGCCGATGCGCACGGCAAGCGCAAGAGCGAAGAGCTTCACGAGGTGTGATGTGGCCACGGCCAAGCCCTCGCCGACGTCGCCTCCGGACGTCCGCCATGCCGGCGCGTTGCCGCAGCACGTTGCCGTCATCATGGATGGCAACGGGCGCTGGGCACGCGCTCGGAACCTGCCGCGGCTGGCGGGGCACCGGGCCGGCACCGAGGCCCTGCGCCGCCTGATCGAGGCGTGCGTCGAGCTCGGCATCCCGTACCTCACCATCTACGCCTTCTCGACGGAGAATTGGAAGCGGCCCGCACACGAGGTGCGCGGCCTCATGATCCTCCTCGAAGAAGTGATCGAGCGCCAGCTGGACAGCTTGGACCGCGAGGGGGTGCGCATCCGCCACATCGGCTGGCTGGACGACGTGCCCGCGCACCTGGCACGGGCCATCCAAGGCGCGGTCGCCCGCACGGCCGCCAACGACCGGCTGGTGCTCAACGTGGCCTTCAACTATGGGGCCCGCACCGAGATCGTGCGCGCCGTGCGCCGGATCGTCGCCTCGGGCGTTCCCGTCGAAGCCATCGACGAGGCGCTGATCGATCGGCACCTGGAGACGGCGGGCCTTCCGGATCCGGACCTGGTCATCCGGACCAGCGGCGAGATGCGGTTGTCCAACTTCCTGCTCTGGCAAGCCGCGTACGCCGAGATCTACTGCACTGAGACGTTGTGGCCGGACTTCGGCCGCGACGAGCTGCTCGCGGCGCTGCGCGATTACGCCAGCCGCGAGCGCCGCTTCGGCGTGCTTCCGGAGCGCGACGCCGCCGGCACCACCGTCCCGGCGGTGCCCGTCGGCGGCGTCGGCTGACGCCGCGCGCTCCGTCCCAGTGCTCGTCCGCGTCGTCTCCACGCTCGTCCTCGCTCCGCTCGTCCTCGGCGCCGCGTTCTTCGGCGGCGCCCTGTGGTCCAGCCTCGTCGCCGCGGCCTGCCTATTGGCCCTCCACGAGGCCATCGTCATCGCGCGGGCATGCGGGCGGCGACCGGACCGCGTCGTCGCGTTCCCGCTGGCCGGGGCGCTGGTCCTCGTGCCGTCGTGGGCGCCAGGTCTCGGGGGCGGCGATGCCGTCCTCGGCCTCCTCGCGCTCGGCGTCGCCGGCGCGTTCCTCGCGCAGATCGCGCGCGCCCACGGCCAGCGCGCCGTCGAGGACTGGGCGGTGACGTTGGCCCTGGCGGTCTACGTGGGCAGCTGCGGCGGCCTCGCGGTCGCCCTCCGCCACGGCCCCGCCGGCGCGGCATGGGTGATCGCGCTCCTGCTGCTCACCTGGCTCAACGACTCGCTGGCCTTCCTCGTCGGGCGCCAGCTCGGCCGCCATCCCATGGCCCCGCGCATCAGCCCGAAGAAGACCTGGGAGGGCTTCGCCGGGGCGACGATCGGCACGATGGCGGCTGCCGCAGCGCTGCCGGCGTTTGCCGCCGCGGTCGGCGGCGCGCTCGCCCCCCTGGCAGACCTCGCCCCGGCTTCGACCCTGCTCCTCGGCGCCGGGCTTGCGCTCGTCGGCCCGCTCGGCGACCTGTCGAAGTCGCTGCTGAAGCGGCAGGCCGGCGTCAAGGACTCGGGCCACCTGATCCCGGGCCACGGCGGCATGCTCGACCGGACGGACAGCCTGCTGCTCGGGGCGGCGCTTGTCTGGTGGGCATCCCTGCTCCTCGGGCGCTGACGCCGGTGGGCGAGCTGGTCCTCGAGGTGCTCCGGCGGCTTCACCTGGTCCTGGCCAGCACCACCGTGCTCATGGCGGTCGGGCTGGCCGCCTACCTCTTTGCGTACAACATCCGCAACGCGGTGGCCCGCGCGTTCGTCGGCGTGCTCGCGCTGGTCAGCATCATCGCGGTAGGCGACGTCTTCCTGGCCACGGCACGCCTTCCGGCCGAGCACCTGGCCGCCGGCTTCTGGCTGCGCTTCGAGTGGCTGGGCATCGCCTTCATGGCGCCGGCCTTCGTCCACTTCACGTACGCGGTGCTGGCCACGACCGGCGCGCGCCCGCGGCACCGGCGTGTGGTCGTCCCGCTGGCCTGGCTGGCCGGCGTGGTCGCGCTCGGTACGGTGCTCGACGGCACGGTGCTCGTCTCGGACGTCGTGGGCGCGCCGGGCAGGCTGCGGTTGACGGGGGGTCCGGCGTTCCCGGCCTTTGCGATCGGCTACTTTGCGCTGACGGCCTGGGGCGTCCACAACATCGAGCTGGCGCGCGGCCGTGCCCTCGTCGATCGGAGCCGGCGTGGGGCGACGTGGTTGCTGGCAGCGGCCGTCGGCCCGCTATCGGCGTTCCCCTACCTGACCGCGTTCGGCGGCGCGCTCGCTGGCTCGGCCCTTGCGTTTAGGGCGCTCAACGTGGGCGCCAACGCTGCGCTCGCCGCCACGCTCGTCTTCCTGGCCTACATCGTGGCCTATCACGGCGCCCTGACGCCCGACCGCGTCGTGCGGCGCGATCTCATCAAGTACCTGGTGCAGGGCCCGGTCCTCGGCGCGTGGGTCCTGCTGGCCATCCAGCTGGTCCCCGAGCGCCTCGAGCACAGCCTGGGCCTCCCGCGCGACATCGTGCTCATGCTCTTCGTCATCGGCGGGATCGTCACGTACCCGTTCGTCGTCCGCGCCCTCAAGCCGTTCGTCGATGGGCTCATCTTCGGGATGGAGGGCACCGACGTGCGCTGGCTGCGGCGGCTCGACGAGCGGCTGCTCACCGACCACGACCTGGCGCAGCTCTTCGAGAGCATCCTGTGCACCCTCTGCGACCGCCTGCGCGTCGACGGCGGGTGCGTCGTCGTCATCGGCGGCGGCCGGCCCTCGCTCGACGCGTCCGTCGGATCCCGCGAGGCGAACGTCCGCTTGCTCGAGGCGCTCGACCGCGACGCGCTTGCGGCCCTCGCGGCAACCGACGCCTTCCTCCCCGTCGACGGCCACATCGCGCGGGCGCTCCGGCCGCGCGGCGGCGGCGCGATGCTCGGCGTCCTCGCGCTCGCGGCGCCCGGGCGGCCGCTCTCCGCCGCGGAGTCCGGCGAGCTCGAGGGGCTCGTCAGCCGCTCCGAGGCCGCCCTGGAGGACCGGCTCATCCAACAGCGCGTGCTCGGCGCGCTCCAGGCGCTCGAACCCGAGCTGGCGGGCATCCAGCGCCTGCGGGGCGCCCTCTCGGCCCGCGCGCTGTACGGCGGCGCAGGCGGCGACGCCGACGCCGCGGCAGCCGGCGGCACGCGCTCGGCGGCGGACGCCGCGGCACTCCAGGCGGACTTCCCGACGCTGGTCAAAGACGCCCTCAGCCACTATTGGGGCGGCCCAAAGCTGACGGAGAGCCCGCTGCTCGAGCTGGGCGTCGCCCGCGAGGCGCTGGACGTGCACGACCACAACGCGGCGCGCGCGCTGCGCAGCGTGCTCGATCGCGGCCTGGCTGCGCTGCGCCCGGATGGCGAGCGCTCGCTGGCGGCGAGCGAGTGGCTGCTCTACAACATCTTGGAGCTCAAGTTCGTCCGCGGTCTGACGTCCCGCGACATCGCGCGCCGTTTGTCGATGAGCGAGGCCAGCCTCTACCGCAAGCAGCGCCTGGCCGTCGACGCGCTGGCGCAGCAGCTCGCTCAGATGGAGGCCGACGGTCGCGAGGGCAAGCCGGGCTGACCGTCGCCGCCGAGTTGCCTCGTGGCCGCGCTCCACCTAGGATGCCGTCACGTTGCGGCGCGCCCGCGTGCGTGCTCCGCGCCCAGACTGGAGGTCCGCGATGCGGTGGCGAGGCAGGCGACAGAGCACCAACGTCGACGATCGGCGGGGGATGGGTGGCCCTGCGGTTGCGGGCATCGGCGGCCTCGGCCTGCTCATGGTCCTCGTGATCAGCACGCTGCTCGGCGTCGACCCGCGTGAGCTGCTCCCCGAGCAGCCGATCGGCGGCGCCGGGATCACCCGCGAGCTGTCCGCCGAGGAAGAGGCCATGGGCGAGTTTGCCGCCGTCGTCCTCGCCGACACGGAGGACGTCTGGAACCGGCAGTTCGCCGCGGCCGGATCGGCTTATGTCGAGCCGACGCTCGTCCTCTTCACGGGCAGCGTGGCGTCGGCGTGCGGCTCGGCCAGCGCCGCCGTCGGCCCGTTCTACTGCCCGGGCGATCAGGCCGTCTTCATCGACCTCGACTTCTTCAGCCAGCTCCAACAGCGCTTTGGTGCCCCGGGCGACTTCGCCCAGGCGTACGTCATCGCCCACGAGGTGGGCCATCACGTCCAGAACCTGATGGGCATCACCGGGCAGGTCGAGCAGGCACGCCGGCAGCTGAGCCAGGCCGAGGGCAACGAGCTTTCGGTCCGGCTGGAGCTCCAAGCGGACTGCCTGGCCGGGGTCTGGGCGCGCGAGGCCCAGGAGATGACGGCCTTCTTGGAGGAGGGCGACTTGGAGGAGGCCTTGGGCGCCGCCCAGGCGATCGGCGACGACACGCTGCAGTCGCGCACTCAGGGCCATGTCGTCCCGGATTCCTTCACGCACGGCACGTCCGAGCAGCGCGCCACGTGGCTTGCCCGCGGCCTCGAGCACGGCAGCATCGAGTCCTGCGACACGTTCAGCGGCGCGATCGACCTGGGCGGCTGACGGCAGGACGCGACGCGTGCAACCCGGCGAGCGCATCGGCGTAGGGATGCCATGGCGATTTCCGTTCGAGCTTGGCCAAGCCCGTCGTCACACACCGGCTCGATGCCGCGCTGGGTGCGAACAGCACCGGCGACGGCGCGTCTTCCGAGCGCGATTGACCCCCCTAGGGCGCCCCCGTACAATCGCCGGCCATGCCCGTCCTGCCCAGCCATCTCCAGGTCGCCAGCGCCGAGTTCCGCGCGAACGACGCGCACAACCGGGCGTTGGCAGCGGCGCTGCACGCGCGCCAGGCGGCGGCCGCCGGGGAGCGCGGGGCGAAGGCGCTGGCATTGCTCGAGGAGCGCGGCAAAATGCGCGTGCGCCAGCGCATCGAGGCCATCCTGGATCCCGACACCCCGTTCCTGGAGCTCTCGCCGCTGGCGGCCGACGGGCTCTATGGCGGCGACGCGCCCGGAGCGGGTCTGGTCACCGGCATCGGCCGCGTTCACGGCCTGGAGTGCATGGTCGTGGCCAACGACCCGACGGTCAAGGGCGGCACGTACTACCCGCTAACCGTCCGCAAGCACGTCCGCGCCCAGGAGATCGCGCAGGAGAACCACCTGCCGTGCATCTACCTCGTCGACTCCGGCGGCGCGTTCCTGCCGCTCCAGGACGAGGTGTTCCCGGACCGCGACCATTTCGGCCGCATCTTCTACAACCAGGCCCGCATGAGCGCGGCGGGCATCCCGCAGATCAGCGCCGTCCTGGGCAGCTGCACGGCAGGCGGCGCGTACGTCCCGGCCATGAGCGACGAGAGCATCATCGTCAAGGACAACGGGACGATCTTCCTCGGCGGCCCGCCGTTGGTCAAGGCGGCCACCGGCGAGTCGGTGACGGCCGAGGAGCTCGGCGGCGCAGACGTGCACACGCGCCTCTCGGGCGTCGCGGACCACTACGCCGAGGACGAGCCGGAGGCGCTGGCCATGGTGCGCCGCATCGTCTCCCGGCTCAACCGCCAGAAGCGGCCCTGGCTGACGCTGGCCGCGCCCGAGCCGCCGGCGTACGACCCGGCGGAGCTCTACGGGCTCGTGCCCGCTGACCCGCGGATCGCGTTCGACGTCCACGAGGTGATCGCCCGGATCGTCGACGGCTCGCGCTTCGATGCCTTCAAGGCGCGCTATGCCCCCACGATCGTCTGCGGCTTCGCGCACGTGTGGGGCATCCCGGTGGGGATCGTGGCCAACGCCGGGCTGTTGTTCGGGGACTCGGCCCGCAAGGCCGCCCACTTCGTGCAGCTCTGCGGGCAGCGCGGGATCCCGCTCGTCTTCCTCCAGAACATCGCCGGCTTCATCGTGGGCAAGGCCTACGAGAACGAGGGCATCGCGCGCGACGGCGCCAAGATGGTCACCGCGGTCTCGACGGTGCCGGTGCCGCGCATCACCCTCCTGTTCGGCGTGTCCCACGGCGCCGGGAACTACGCCATGGTCGGGCGCGCCTACCAGCCGCGGTTCCTGTTCACCTGGCCCAACGCGCGCATCAGCGTGATGGGCGGCGAGCAGGCGGCGACCGTGCTCTGGTCGATCAACCAGGACGGCCGGTCGCCCTCGCCGCCCAGCGAGGAGGCGGCGTTCAAGGCACCGATCCTGGCCAAGTACGAGGCCGAGGGCAGCCCGTACCACGCCACGGCCCGCCTATGGGACGACGGCATCATCGACCCCCCGGACAGCCGGACCGTCCTCGGCCTCGCGCTGTCGGCCACGCTCAACGCGCCGCCGCCCGAGGGCGGCTACGGCGTGTTCCGCATGTGAGCGCGCCGCTGAACGCGACAAGCCACCCGACGGCCCTTCGGACGACGCGCGAAGGCGCCGTCGCCACGGTGCACCTGGCGCGCCCAGCGGTGCACAACGCGTTCGACGAGGCCCTGATCGCCGACCTCACGGCCGCCTTCACGGCCCTGGGCGCCGACGAGGGCGTCCGCGCCATCGTCCTCCGCGGCGACGGTCGGTCGTTCTCCGCGGGCGCCGACCTCGACTGGATGCGCCGCGCGGGCGAAAACGCCTTCGACCAAAACGTGGCCGATGCCGGCCGGCTGGCCGACATGCTCACCGCCATCCGCGACTGCCCCCGGCCGGTCGTAGCGCGCGTCCACGGGGCGGCCATGGGCGGCGGCGTCGGGCTGGTGGCCGCCTGCGACCTCGCGGTGGCGGCAGCGGGCACCCGGTTCGCGCTCAGCGAGGCGCGCCTGGGCCTCGTGCCGGCCGTGATCGCACCGTTCGTCCTGCCCCGCATAGGCGTCGCCGCCGCGCGCGAGCTGTTCCTCACCGGCGAGGCGTTTGGCGCCGAGCGCGCGCTGGCCATCGGGCTGGTGGCCCGGGTCGTGGCCGAGGACGCGCTGGACGACGCGGTCGCCGAGCGCGTGGGCGCGCTCCTGGCCGCCGCGCCCGGCGCGCAGGCCGCCGTCAAGCGGCTCATCCGGGGCGTCGCCCTGGACCCCGCCGGCGCGCGCGCGTTCACCACGCGCCTGATCGCCGAGGTCCGCGCCTCGGAGGAAGGGCGCGCCGGGATGGCCGCCTTCCTCGAACGCCGCCCGCCGCCTTGGGCCGCCGCCGAAGCCGAGGGCGCGCGTGGCTGAACCGGTTGCGCACCGCCCGCTCCGGCGCGTCCTCATCGCCAACCGCGGCGAGATCGCCCGGCGGCTGATCACCGCCTGCCGCGAGCTGGGGCTTGCCGCGGTCGCCATCGCCTCGGACCCCGACGCCGACGCCGACTGGCACCGCGACGCGGACGCCGTCCTCAGGCTGCCCGGCGCGAGCGCCGCGGAGACCTACCTGGCCGAGGACCGCATCCTGGACGCCGCCCGCGCGCTCGGCGCCGACGCCGTCCACCCCGGCTACGGCTTCCTCAGCGAGCGCGCGTCGTTTGCCGAGGCGTGCGCCGCCGCGGGCCTCGTGTTCATCGGCCCCTCGCCCTCAGCCATGCGGGCGCTGGGCGCCAAGATCGACGCGCTCGCGGCGGCGCGCGCGGCCGGCGTCCCCACGGTGCCCGGCGTCCGCGGCGACCAGCGCTCGGACGCCGCGCTGCGCGATGCGGCGTCCGAGATCGGCTTCCCGGTGCTCATCAAGGCCAGCGCCGGCGGCGGCGGGCGCGGCATGCGCCGCGTCGAGCGCGCCGAGGACATCGCGGACGCGCTCGACGCGGCGCGCGCCGAGGCCGGCTCCGCGTTCGGCGACGCGCGCGTCCTCATCGAGAAGTACTTCGACCGCGCCCGCCACGTCGAGGTGCAGGTGCTCGGCGACCGGCACGGCAACGTCCGGCACCTCTTCGAGCGCGAGTGCTCGATCCAGCGCCGCTACCAGAAGATCGTCGAGGAGGCGCCGTCGCCGGGCATCGACGCCGACCTCCGGTCGCGCATGACCACCGCCGCCGTCGACCTGGCCCGCTCCGTCGGGTACGCAAGCGCGGGCACGGTGGAGTTCCTGGTCGACGGCGATGCGTTCTACTTCCTGGAGATGAACACGCGCCTCCAGGTCGAGCACCCGGTCACAGAGGTGGTCACCGGCATCGACGTGGCGATGTGGCAGATCCGAGTGGCCGCGGGCGAAGCGCTGCCGTGGCCGCAGGACGCGCTCGGGCTGCGCGGGCACGCCATCGAGGCGCGCGTGTACGCCGAGGACCCGGCCAGCGGCTTCATGCCCTCGATCGGCCCGATCGGGCTGTGGCGGCCGCCGGCCGGACCGGGCCTCCGCTGCGACGACGGAATCGCCACAGGCGACCGCATCACCCCGCACTACGACGCGATGATCGCCAAGGTCATCGCGGGCGCCGCGACGCGCGCGGAGGCGATCGCCCGGCTGCGCCGCGCGCTACGCGACACGGTCGCGCTGGGCGTCGCGACCAACCTCTTGTTCCTCGACGCGGTCCTGGCCCACCCGGCCTTTGCAGCGGGCGAGACGCACACGCGCTTCCTGGACGAGCACCTGGCCGGCTGGCGCCCGCCGGCGCTGGACGGCACGGACGCCGACGACGCCTTCCTGGCCGCCGCCGCGCTCGAGGCGCTTTCCGGGGCCGGATCGGGGTTCGGGGCCGGCGACACGGTTGGCGCGGAGGGGATGGCACCGGACCCGTGGGCGGACGCCGGGCGGTGGCGCAACGTCGTCGTGCCGCTCACGGGCGGCTGACCATGGACGTTCGGCTGCGCATCGGCGACCGAACCCGCGGCGCGCGCGTCGCGCGCCAGGGCGACCGCCTGGCGATCCGCCTGGACGGGGGCGCCGCGGTCGACGTTGCCGCCCGCCGCCTGGCGGACGGCACGTGGCACCTCGCGATCCAGGGCGAGGACGGCGCGGCGCGCGTGCTCCGCGCCGCGGGCTTCGCGGACCGGAGCACGCGCCAGCTCTGGCTGGACGGCCGGACGCTCGCCTACGAGCGCGTCCTGGACACGGCCGCGCGGCGCGCCGACGCGGGCGCCGGGCTCAGCGCCGCGATCCCGGCCGTCGTCCTGGAGCTGCGCGTGGCGGCGGGCGATGCCGTAGCAGAGGGCGACACGCTGCTCCTCCTCGAGTCGATGAAGATGGTCATGCCCATCGTCGCGCCGCACGGGGGCGTGGTCACCGCCGTCAACTGCCGCGCGGGCGAGCACGTCGCGCCGGGCACGCCGCTCGTCGTGCTCTCGGCCGCCGAAACGCCCCCAGCGCCATGACCCGCGCGTCGCCAGCCGCCGCCCCGCGGGGGCCATGGCCGGGCCCCGAGCTCGCCGAGGAGGCCGCGTGGCTGGTCCGGCTGCCGCACCGCGTGCGCGTCTACGAGGTCGGGCCGCGCGACGGGCTGCAGAACATCGCCCACCCGGTGCCGACCGACGTCAAGGTGGCGCTGATCGACCGCCTGTCCGGCCTGGGGCTGGACCGCATCGAGGCCGTGTCGTTCGTCCACCCGCGCGTCGTGCCGCAGATGGCGGACGCCGAGGCCGTGATGGCGCGCGTCGTGCGCGGCAGGACGCCGCTCGTCGGGCTGGTGCCGAACGCGCGGGGCGTCGAGCGGGCGCTTGCGTGCGGCCTGGACGCGCTCAACTTCGTGCTCTCGGCCAGCGAGTCGCAGAACCGCGCCAACCTCAACCAGTCGATCGCGGAGAGCGAGCAGGCGTTCCGCGAGTCGATCAGCATGGCCAGCGCGGAAGGGCTGGCCATGCGCCTGACGATCTCGACCGCGTTCGGCTGCCCCTACGAGGGCTACGTTCCGCCCGAGCGGGTCCTTGCGCTGGCGCGCCGCGGCGCCGAGCAGGGCGCCGCCGAGATCTGCCTGGGCGATACGACCGGCATGGCCAACCCGGGGCAGGTCGACCGCATGTTCCGGATGCTGGCGGCCGAGCTGCCCGGCGCCGTGCTCGCCGTCCACCTGCACAACACCCGCGGCGCGGGCGCCGCCAACCTCCTCGCCGCGCTCCTGGCCGGCGTCTCACGCTTTGATGCGTCGCTCGGCGGCCTCGGCGGCTGCCCCTTTGCGCCCGGCGCCACGGGCAACGTGTGCACCGAGGACATGGTCCACATGCTGCACGGGATGGGCATCCAGACCGGCGTCGCCCTTGGCGGGCTCATCGAGGCCGCGCGGGAGATCGAGCCGCTGCTGGGCGTCCGGCTGCCCGGCCAGGTGATCCGGGCGGGCATCGCGTGGGAGCAGGGCCCGGGGACGGCCTGAGGGACCGGATGGAAGCGGGCGGAACGCGACGGGGCGGCCGCGAAGGGCCGCCCCGTTCGGTCTGGTCTGGTCTAGTTTGGTCGTTGCGGAGCGCGCCTCGCGCGGCGCCGTGCTGTGCGGCCGCCCTATGGGCAGGGCGCGACGTCCACCGGCCAGGCGGTGTAGCTGCCGACGATGCGCTGGCGGTCCGGCGCCCACGTGAACGATCCGCGGGCGCTCTCCGGCGCGGTGAAGGTGCCGCGGACCATCAGCTCGTTGACCGAGCGCTCCGTACAGCCGGCCGGGGCGCACGGCGGGCGCCGGCACGGCGCAGGCCGCACGGGCTGGCGCGGGTTGCTGCGGCGATCGCAGATGAACTCGGTGCGATCACGGCGGTAGATGAACTTGCTGTCCTTGATCTGCTGGCCCGGGTTCTCTCCGAAGCCTTCGCCGCCGACCAGGCTGCCGCGGCTCGTCGCGATGGCGATGCCCGAGACGAAGCGGCCGTCGCTCGAGATGGTGAACCGCACGGAGCCCCCGGTGTCCGTGATGCCGCACCAGCCGCCGGCGACCGGCGTGATGGGCGTCCGGGCGGCGGCCGACGGGGTGCCCAAGCCGAGCGCGATCCCGCAGCCGAGCAGCCCGGCGAACACGATCCCATGGTGCATGCGCACCGTTCCAGCGGCGTTTGGCATCTCAAGCTCCTTCGGCTCGCGGCGTCGGCCTCGTGAAATGGGACAGCGCGACGGGACGCGCGGTTCCCCGGGTTCGCCCCCGGCGCGCAGCCCATGTGGTCTGGCCGCGCGCCGTGGTCACCGCTCAGTATAGCATGGCTGCCCTGCCTGGGATGATGGCCCTGTCCCCTCGGCGTCCGCGTGCGTTATCATACGTAGAGGCGCAGCGGCGACCGGCGGGCCGCGCGCAACCAGCCTGGGCGGGTTCCCGTCGCGGGACGCCCCTCGGGCCGCATTGGAGGCAGTTCCATGACCCCAACCACCGTGCGACGGCGGCGCGCCCCGCGCCTCGTGGCCAGCGCGCTCGTCCTCGGCCTGATCGTGGCGGCGGGTGCGCAGGCGCCGATCGCGGCGCAGAGCGGCGTGCGCGACCAGCTGACGCCAGCGCTGGCGTGGATGACCAACCCGGAAGCGCGCGACCCGGTCGAGACGATCGACGCCTACCTCCTGGTGTGGGCCGAGGATCGCGGCGGCGGCGCCGACCTCTACACCAAGCGCCTGTTCGGCAACGGCCTCTCGCAGGGCGGGCCGACCAAGCAGGGCATCGCCATCATCCGCGAGACCGGCCGCGCCGCCGACCCGCCCGGCGAGCGCGCGGAGCCGGACGTCGTGTACAACCCGGCGCGGCAGGAGGCCTTCCTGGTCTGGAGCGAGTTCACCGGAGAGCCCAACGGCTGGGACGTCTTCTCCGTCCGCGTCTCGACCGCGGGCTACTCCAAGAGCGCGCCTAGGGCCCTCTTCGAGGGGCCGGGCGACCAGCGCCACCCGGACGTCGCGTTGATCAACGACGACAGCAGCGCGGGCGACGGCGACTACATGGTGGTCTGGGACGACAACACGCGCGACCTCGACGAGGTCTGGGGCCGGCGGATTCGCGCGAACGGCATCCCGAAGAGCGACCCGTACCTGGTGTTTGCCGGCGAGTCCTGGAACGCCAGCGACCCGACGACGAGCGGCGCCGTGGTCGCGTGGGTCGACGATCGCGGTGACGAGCTGGGCGACGACGACGACCTCTGGGCGATCCGGCTGCGCAACGGGCTGGTCAGCGGCAACGACTACCGCATCGCCGGCACCGCGGACGACGACTTCAACCCGAACTTCGGGAGCGGCGCCTTGGTCTGGAACACGTACGACGCGTCCTCGGGAACGGACATCCAGGGCACGCAGGTCTATGCCAACGAGCGCACGCGCGGACCGACGGTCGGGATCGTGGTGCCTGCCGCGGACCAGTCGTGGCCGGTGATCGCCAACGGCCTCCTGGTGTTCTCGGACAACCGCAGCGGCGGCTTCGACATCTACGCCATGCGCACCGTGAACATCCGCTCGCGCGGCCGCGAGTTTGCGGTCCACCTGGATCGGCCCTAGGCGCCGCGGAGCGCGCTCGATTGGAGAGCGCCTGGCAGCCATTGACAGCGATTGACAGCGCAGCGGGGCTAGCATAGGACGCAGCGAGGTGCGTCCATGGCCGTTCACGCCAAGTCCCTAACCAACATCCGCTCCGCCTGGCCGGCACGCCGGCGTGAGGCTGAGGCGCTAGAGAGCGCGTCGCCAATGGCCGAGCGGATCGGGCTCGACCCGACGCTCGAGCGCGCCATCGATGCGCGCTCGAGCCGGCTGCCGGGCTTCTATCGACGCGCGCGCGCCGAGCGCTCTCTGGCGGTCGCGCGCTGGGCCGGGCTCTCGGCCGACGAGGCGGCGCTGCTGGACGGCGCGCTGACGAGCGCGCGCGCCGAGGGCATGATCGAGAACGTCGTGGGCACGTTTGGGCTGCCGCTCGGCATCGCCACCAACTTCCGCATCAACGGGCGCGACGTGCTGGTGCCGATGGCCGTCGAGGAGCCGAGCGTCGTCGCGGCGGCGAGCTTTGGCGCGCTCTTGGCGCGCGCAGGCGGCGGCTTCACGGCGACGAGCAGTGAGCCGGTGATGATCGGCCAAGTGCAAGTGCTGGACCTGCCGGACGGCGACCTTGCCGCCGCCGCCGGGCGGCTCGTGGCGGCCCGCGATGGCATCCTGGCCGTCGCGCACGCCCAGAGCACGAGCCTGCCGCGGCTCGGCGGCGGCGCCAAGGACCTCACCGTGCGCCAGCTGCCGGACACGCCGGTCGGGCCGATGCTGGTCGTCCACCTCCACTACGACACGCGCGACGCGATGGGCGCGAACGCGGTCAACACGGCCTGCGAGGCGATCGCGCCGCTGGTCGAGGCGGTGTCGGGCGGGCGCGTGCTGCTCCGCATCCTCTCCAACCTGTCGACCGAGCGCACGGCCCGCGCCGAGTGCCGCGTCCCGGCGGATGCGCTCGCGCGCGACGGCGCGGACGGCCGCGTGGTCGCGCGGCGGATCGTGGAGGCGAACGCGCTGGCCGTGGTCGACCCGTGGCGCGCCGCGACGCACAACAAGGGCGTGATGAACGGCGTCGACCCGGTGGTCATCGCCACGGGCAACGACTGGCGCGCCGGCGAGGCGGGCGCCCACGCGTACGCAGCGCGCGACGGCCAGTACCGCGCGCTGACGACCTGGCGCCAAGACGAGCACGGGGACCTCCTGGGCACGCTGGAGCTGCCGCTGGCCGTGGGCACGGTGGGCGGCGGCACGCAGGCGCACCCGGCGGCCGCGACGGTGCTGCGGATCCTGGGCGTCTCGGGCGCGCGGGAGCTGGCGGAGGTGGCGGTCAGCGTCGGGCTGGCACAGAACCTGTCGGCGCTGCGGGCGCTGGTGTGCGAGGGCATCCAGGACGGCCACATGACGCTGCACGCGCGCCAAGTGGCCCTGGCCGCCGGCGCGACGGGCGACGCGGTGGCGCGCGTGGCGGAGCAGATCGTGGCGGAAGGGCGGATCCGGGTGGAGCGGGCGCGGGAGCTTGTGGCGGGCGGGGGTAGAGCGTCGGGTTGAAGCTCAGACTAGATGCGCAAGGAAGAAGAACACGAAGCGAGCAGCAAGCGATGGGGTGGGTATTCGAGGGGGTGGGGCGCCCTTCCGCTCGGCGCTCAACTCGGGGGTTGGGGCTTGCATAGAAGGGGCGGAAGCGGCATCGGGGGGCTGGGAAGGCGGCGCGCGGGCCGCCGTCGCCCTCGCACACTCGCTTCTCGCTCCAGGGCACCCCACCCCCTCGCGACGTACCATGCCGTGTAACGGTCAACAGTGAAGCTCCGGAGCACCCGGTTCAGCGGGCCACCAGGCACAGCGCCCGGACACTCCAGGGTGAGGGCGGTGGGACGGAAGGGCGCCCGCAGCGAGGAACGTTCCTCGCCGCGGGCGCCCTTCCGTTTGGGACGACTGGCTCAGCTGGATGGTCGCGGCGAGGAACGTTCCTGATCGCTGCGGAGCGAGCGGGCGCCGGGCGCAGGACGGGGCGTCGACGGTGAGCCGAGCGGCAGCTGGGACAGGTCGAGCGGCCGGTCGGGGTGATCGGCGTCCCAGAGCGCCTTGTAGCCGGCGGGCGAAAGGCCGATGCGCGCGCGGTTGACGATCGTCCCGCGGAAGGCGGAGCGATCCGCGAACGATTGCTGGAGGCTGGGCGCGATGCGGAAGTGGAGCCGGAGCTCGCCGTCGCCGCGGATGCTGGGACGGAAGGTGCCAAGGCCCGGCAGGTGGAGCGAGGCGCCGCGGCGAGCATGGTGGAGGACGGCGTCGGCCAGCTCCCGGAGGACCGCTTGGATCAGGCTATGCCGAAGGCCGGCCGTCTGCGAGAGGCGCGCGACGAGGTCGTCGAGCTGGATGGCCGGTCGGCGCACGAGGCGGGGTCCGTAGCGGTGGAAGGCCTGGATGAGCGCGGGCATGGTGGGCTCCGATCGTCGTGGTACACGGCTGCGCACCAAAGAACGACGGTCGGGCCGAATGGGTTCCCTGCAGGGGACGCGCGCGACAACCAGTGCTGAGAACGAACAGGCCGCGAAACGTTGCTAGAAGTCGATACGGCACACCGTGCTCCTCACCGCGCCGGTCAACCGTGGCAGGGCGCTGGCCTGCTCGACGCGTTGGTAGGCATGGTGGAGGTAGTCGGGCTCGATGTCAACGCCGATCGAGCTGCGGCCGGTGCCCAGGGCCGCCACCACGGTCGAGGCGGTGCCGACGAACGGGTCGAGCACGGTGTCGCCGGCGAACGAGAACATGCGGATCAGGCGTTCGGCGAGCTCGACTGGGTACGGCGCTGGGTGCCCATCCCGAGTCGAGGCACCGCGGACATCGGTCCACATCGAGCGCAGCCACGATTGCATCTCGACCTTAGTGAGGACGGACAAGATCTTCTGGATGGGGCTCACCGAACGGTACTGCCCGCCCTTGCGCATGAAGAGGATGTACTCGATATCGTTCTTCACGATGGACCCCGGCTGGTAGGGCTTGCCGTAGAAGCCGGCCCCGTTGCCCTGGGCTTCCGTCACGCCGTTGGCGATCTTGTGCCAAAGGATGGGCGTCAGGCAGTCAAGTCCCAGGCGCCGGGTCCTCACCTGGATGTCCGCGTGGAGCGGCATGACAAAGTGCCTGCCCGCCTGCTTTCGGGGCACGCAGACGTCGCCGACGACACAGCAGATTCGGCCGCCTCCGACGAGGACGCGGGCGCACTCGCGCCAGACCTTGTCCAGCTCGTCGAGGAAGGCCTCGTAGTCTGCAATGTCGCCCATCTGACCGTCGCGATCCCTGGCGTACTGCTTGAGCGTCCAGTACGGCGGCGAGGTGACGACCAGGTGGACGGACTCGTCGTCGAGGAAGGACAGATCGCGCGCGTCGCCCAGGCGGAGCACGTGCTTGGTCGTGTCAAAGGGTGCCGGCCAGGGCATGGCCCGATAGGCTTGGTTGGCCGCCAGCAGGGCCTTCATACCGTCGGCCGTGTGGTCGCCGAAGCTTTCGGGCGCCGTTGGCTGCGCCTGGTGTTGGGCGATGATGGCGTCGGCCGTGAACAAGGCCAGCTGGGGCTCGTTTGGGCGCGTCACGTGCTTGGGGCTCCTGATCCACTAGGCGCTCAGGGGGGCGATGCTCGAACAGCCGTTCGGCATTATGACGCGTGGCGCAGCAACCTGCAATCGGTTCGGCTGGGGGCTGGTCGCTCTAGGTTGTCACCCCATCCCGCCCGTGGCACTGCTTGTACTTGCGGCCGCTGCCGCACGGGCACGGGTCGTTGCGGCCGACCTTGGGCTCCGTGCGCCGGATCGGCTCCTGCGTGACCAGCTCGCCGTCCCACAGGGTCCAGGCGCCGTCGTGGCGCTTGAACGTGGCGCGCTCGTGGTGGATCGTCGGTTGGCCGTCGACGGTGTAGCGCGCGACGAACTCGACGGCACCGGCATCGTCCGCCTCGCCGCCGTCCTCGACGGCGAGCACCTCCAGGCCGTGCCACACGGCGCCCTTGGACCAGCGCTCGATGCTGGCTGGGTCGTAGTCCGCGCGCTGGTCCGGGTGGATCGTCGCGTCCACGAACTCCGGTCGGCCGGTCGCAAACGCCGTATAGCGGGCGCGCATGAGCGCCTCGGCGGTCGGCGCCTGGGCTTGGCCGGCGATGTACGGCTCGCAGCACTCGGCCATGGGCTGGCCGCTGCCGCATGGGCACGGGGCGTTGGCCGCCGCGGCGCCGCGCGGTGCTTTGGATCGAGACGTCCCTTCGGCCGCGTCGCCGCCGGCGCGTCCGCCGTGCGCGCTGTGCCAGCCGGCGCCGGCCGGGCGCTTGCCTCGCGGCGCGGTCCTGCTATTGGTCATGGTATTGGTGCCTCGCGGTCGTTCACGGATACCCCCTCATGCGCCGGCAGCCCGGCGCCGAAGTGCAGGAGCGCGTCGCCCCGGTGGACGAGCGCGCTCCGTCGAAGGCCGATGACCCAGCCGTCGCGCGGCGACCGGAGGACGAGCCGCCGGCGGCCGACGACGTCGCCGATGTCGCCCAGCTTGGTCCCTTTGGCCACGAAGTCGCCCGGACGGACGTCCAGGCGAAGGATGCCGCTTCGGCGCGCTCGAAGCCAGCGGCTGCCCTCGAGCAGCAACGGCTCGTGCTCGGCCGGCGCCACCCCGAACTCGCCCATGCCCATGGCGCCCATCACGCGCAGGATCCCATCGACGCCGGCCCGGATGGCCGTACGGTTGAACCGGCCGGCCTCGCCGCCCTCGTAGACCAGGACGCGCAGGCCGCGCGCGGCGGCGGCATCGCGCAGCGAGCCATCGCGCCGACGTGAGTGTACCAGGAACGGGGCGCCGAAGGCGCGCGCCAGCCGCAGGGACTCCGCGTCCAGGAGGTCGGCGCGCACCTGGGGGTGGTTGGTGCGCTGGTTGCTGCCCGTGTGCAGGTCGATGCCGAGGTCGCTGCCGTCGGCGATGGTGGCCATGAAGAGCCCTGCCAGCCGCGCCGCGAGCGAGCCGCGGCGGGAGCCCGGGAAGCTGCGGTTAAGGTCGCGGCGGTCCGGGAGGTAGCGCGACTCGTTGACGAAGCCGAAGACGTTGACGACCGGCACGGCCACGACCGCGCCGGCGAGCGAGCGGGCGTCCAGGCGCGCCAGGACCTGGCGGACGATCTCGACGCCGTTCAGCTCGTCGCCGTGGATGGCCGCGCTCAGCCAGAGCCGCGGGCCGGCGCGGCGTCCGTTGACCACCACGACCGGCATCTCGAGCCACGAGTCGGTGGGCAGGTGGGCGATGGGGATCTGGAGCGTCGCGCGGCGGCCGGGCGCGACCACGGCTTCGCCCACCGTGACCGGGCGCCCGCGGGCCTCACGCCTGGACACGCCGCCGCTTCCGCCCCACGTTGCGCTCGATGAACGATACGATCTCGCCGGCCACGTCGACGCCGGTCGCCCCTTCAATGCCCTCGAGGCCCGGCGAGGAGTTCACCTCGAGGACGACCGGGCCGTTGCGCGAGCGCAGCATGTCGATGCCGGCGACCTCGAGCCCGAGGACGCGTGCCGCCTCGAGCGCCAGGCGCCGCTCGATGCGCGTCAGCTTGGCCGGCCGCGCCGTCCCGCCGCGGTGGAGGTTGGCGCGAAACTCGCCGGGCCGAGCACGGCGCTGCATCGACGCGACGACCCGACCGCCGACGACAAAGGCTCGCAGGTCCTCCCCCTTTGCCTCGGCGATGAACTGCTGGACCAAGATGTTCGCGTCCAGCTGCCGGAACGCCGCGATCACCGACTCTGCGGCCTGGCGGTTCTCGGCCAGCACGACGCCGATGCCTTGCGTGCCCTCGATGAGCTTGATGACGAGCGGTGCGCCGCCCACGATGTCGATCAGGCCGTCGATGTCCTTGGTGTGGTGGGCGAAGCCCGTCACCGGGAGCCCGATGCCGGCCTGCGCCAGGAGCTGCAGCGTGCGCAGCTTGTCGCGCGCCCGGGCGATCGCCTGGGAACCGTTCGTGGAGAACACGCCCATCATCTCGAACTGGCGAACGACCGCGGTGCCGTAAAACGTGTTGGAGGCCCCGACGCGCGGGATGATGGCATCGAAGTGCAGCTCGTCGCCCTGGAGGATGACCCGGGGCGCGGACGACGTGATGTTCATGTAGCAGCGCAGGTAGTCGACGACCTGCACTTCGTGGCCGCGCGCGACGATGGCCTCGGCCTGGCGCGTGGTGGAGTACAGCTCTGGGTTGAGCGACAGGATCCCGATCTTCATGGCCGCCCCACGCGCAAGCGCGCCGGCTCGGCGCGCGGGCGGATGGTGCCACGACCGGGCGAGACGGACCAACCGGCGAGCGCGCGGGGGGCGCCGTCGCAGGGAGGGTTGGCGCACAGGCCCAGCCTCGCGCCATAATCCCGCGACCGACGGCGCGAACGCGCCCAAGCCATGTCAGGGAGCCCGATGTACGAGAACGTCCTCGCCCTCCACAACCTCCTGCGCTGGGCCGTGGTGCTCGCCCTCGGCTGGGCGGCGCTCCGCGCGACCAGCGGCTGGCTGGCCGCCCGCCCATGGCGGCCTGCCGACCGCGCCGCCGGAAGGTGGCTGGCCATCGCCCTGGACGTCCAGCTGGTCGTCGGGCTGGTGCTCTACGGAGCGCTCAGCCCGCTCACGCGTAAGGCGATGGGCGATATGGGCGCCGCCATGGCCGACCCGGGCACGCGCTTCTTTGCCGTCGACCACGCGGTCGGCGGTATCTTAGCGGTGGCCATCGTCCACGGGGCGCAGGTCATGGCGCGCAAGGTGGGCCGCGATGTCGGCAAGCACCGGCTGCTGGCCATCGTCTACGGGGTGGTGATCGCCCTGCTGGTGTTCTCGGTGCCATGGCCGTGGATGGGCCAGGCGCGACCGTGGTTCCGCATGCCGCTTGCCGGCTAGCACTTGGTATCGAAGGAGTGTTGCCATGAGGGTTCGCGTCCGCGCTGAGGCTCGCCTGCTCGGCGGGCTGGCCGCAGGGATCGGCGTGCTGGCGCTGGCGGGGCTCGGTCTGGGCGCCCAGCCGGGCAGCGCGGCCGTTCCCGACGCCGCGCCGGCCGCCCAGGAGGTGGTCGTCGACCTGTCGGGGGTGCAACCGGAGGAGGCGGCCAGGCTGGCCGAGGCGGTGCCGGCTTGGGAGGAGGCGATCGGCGCCGGCACGACGCGTATCACGATCACGCGCGACGAGGCGGATGCCCTCCGCCGGGCCGGCTTTGCCGTCCGGATCGCCGCGCTGGCCGAGCCGCTGCCGCCGTGGCCCGCCTGCTACCGCCGGCTGGCCGACGTCTACGCGCACGCCCGCGCGCTCGCCGCGGCCCATCCCGACCTGCTCACGCTCCTCGACATCGGCGACAGCCACTGCAAAGCCATCGGCGGGTGCACCACGCCGGGCGGCCAGACGGTCGCGGGCGAGGACCTCTTGGTCATGCGCGTCACCAACGCCGCGGCGCCGGGTGCCAAGGGGCGCCTCTGGGTGGACGCCGGCATCCACGCCCGCGAGGTGCCCACGGTCGAGCTGGTCATGGCGTTCCTGGAGGAGCTCGTCACGGGCTTCGGCGTGGACCCGACGATCACGGCGCTGCTCAGCGCGCGCGAGGTCCACATCGGGCTCGTGTCCAACCCGGACGGCCGGCTGCTCGTCGAGATGGGCGCCCACCCCCCGTTCGACAGCGAGCCGTGGCAGTGGCGCAAGAACGGGCGCTTGGAAGGGGCGCCGTGCGGGTGGCCGCCGACGAGCGGCAACCACGCGGGCATCGACCTCAACCGCAACCACGACTTCCAGTGGGACGCGGAGGGCCACTCGGACGAGCCATGCGCCCAGACCTACCGCGGCACCAGCCCAGCGTCGGAAGCAGAGATCAAAGCCTTCGAGGACTACGTGCGGACGATCTTCCCGGACCAGCGGGGGCCGCTCGACGCCGACGCGTCGCCGCCGGACGCGACGGGCCTCTTGGTCAACTACCACAACGCCACGTACCCCGGCACCGTGCTCGTTCCGTGGGGCTGGACGACCGAGCGGACGGCCAACGATGCCGAGCTGAACGCCATCGCCCGGCGCTACGCCGCGCACAACGGCTACGCCGTCCAGTATGCGCTCTACCCGGTGAGCGGCAACACGCGCGACTGGGGCTACGGCGAGCTGGGCGTGCCGAGCTATGTGATCGAGCTGCAGGGCAACCGCTTCGTGACGCCGTGCCGCGAGCGCGACCAGGTGCTACGGCACAACCTCCCGGCCATGCTGATGTTGCTCAGCCTGGCCGACCGGCCGTTCGAACGCGTTGCCGGGCCTGAGCTGGTGCGCGTCGCCGCGCGCCTCGAACAGGGCGCGCTCCGCGTTGCAGCGCGCGCCAGCAGCGTCCGCGGCGGCCGGCAGGCGGTGGCGGGCGCCGCGGCGTGGTTCACCCGCGCGGACGGGGGGCGCCTGGACGGCCTGCCCCACCCGGCGGAAGATGCCGAAGGCCTCGCGCTGGGCGCGGCGGACGGCGCCTTCGACGCGGCGTCCGAGTCGCTCGTCGGCGCGCTCGACGTCGGCAGCGCGCCTGCGGGGCGCCACCTGGTCATCGTCGCGGCGCGCGACGCGCTGGGCCGCGCCGGCCCGCCGGTCGCGCGCTGGTTCGAGGCGCCGGCCCGCCGGCGGTTGAACGAGTCCGCGATCAGGCGCAGCGGAGCGCGCTAGCCGGCGCACGAGTTGGCGTTGGCGCAACGGCGCGCGCCCGCGGCCGAGGCCGCGGGCGCGCGCTCATCTGCGGCGGCAGGGGGCCGCCCGCCAACACGCTACGGCGCGGTCAGCGTTGCCGTCATCGGCGTCGTGTACGTGTTGGTCATCGCGTCGGACGGGGCCACCGCGCCGTCCTCCATGCTGGCGGCGTCACCCATCGCGGGCACGAGGACGTTGTCGATGGCGTGGACAAAGCCGTTCGTGGCCATGATGTCGGCTTCGACGACCATGGCGTCGCCGAGCATGACGGTCTCGCCCTCGACCGTCACCGTGACGGTGCCCGCCGGGTTCATCGTGCCGAGGGCCGTCCCGTCCATGGCCATGACGCCGGTGGCGTCCATCATGCCGAGGACGACGTGGTTGAGCAGGACGTTCATGAGCTCCTCGTCGGTCAGGCCCTCGATCGTGCCCTCGGCCAGCTTGGCGAACGCCTCGTCCGTCGGCGCGAAGACCGTGAAGGGCCCGGCGCCCTTGAGGGTCTCCGTCAGCCCGACGCGCGCGATCGCGGCCGAGAGCACGGTGAACCGCCCGTCGGCGGCGAGCGCGTCGACGACGTCGAGCGTGGCCGCCTCGACGGGCGGCGGCGGAACCTCGGTGGGCAGCTCCGTCGGCTGCTCGAGCACGGCCGGCTCCGGAACTTCTTCGACGACGGGCTCGGCCGGCTGGCCGCACGCGGCCAGCGTGAAGCCGGTGGCGAGCAGCATCCCAAAGATCATCAACTTGAACATCTTCATCGGTGCGTTCTCTCCTGTGGTGCGACAGTGCCGCGGTGGCCTGACGCATTGACGGTCGGCGTTGCGAGGACCGCTCGGCCGACCGAAGGCTCAAGTGTCGCACAAAGCAGCGGTAGGATCAATGTTTTGAGTGCCTCTAGGGCATGCGATGCGCGACCGGCAGGTAGAGCGCCGGAGCGTCGGGCGGCTCGCCGGCGAACAGCAGCCGTTCGTGCTGGCCGGGCGCAGTGCCGGGGTCGTTCAGCGGGTAGCTCAGGAGGATGCCGCCATCGGCCACGACGTCCAGGGCGCAGCCCGGGGCCGGATCGAGGCGCGCGTCGAGCGCGCTGCCCGGGGCCAGCGATAGGTCGCCGCCGGCGACCGTGAGCGGCTGGCCGGCCACCCGGAGCCCCAGGCATTCGGCGCGCGCTTGGTCGAACGTCAGGCGTCCGCCGGTGGCGGCGTCGTCGGGCACGGCGTCCTGCAGCTCGGCGGGCCACGGTCCGGCGGACGCGGTGCGGTGGGCGAGCACGGCCATGTCGAACGCCTCCCCGCCAGACGCCGGATCGAACACGAGCGCGTCGGCCGATGCGCGCAGGACGGTCACGGCCTCGTCGAGGTCGTACGACACGCCGTAGATGACCGGGTGCGGGCCGCTGAGGTCGGGCACGCCGTCGCCCCACGGGAGGACGGCCAGGGACACCCAGCGGCCGGCCGGGGCGCTGGAACGCGCCTCGGGCCCGTGCACGCCGGTGACGACGCGGTCCCACGCGCCGTCCTGGTCGCGGTCGATGAGCACGTCGAAGCGGGCGCCCGCCGGCACCGCCCGCGGGCCGGCGGTGGCCACGTGCCACTCGATCACGAGCGGCGAGGAGGGATCCTCTGGATCCGAGGGCCCGTAGCGGACGCCTACGTCCGTGATGTCCAGACCCTCCGGAACGGCGCCGGCCGTCGACTCGGCCGGGTCGACGCCGACGAGGTGTGCGGCGCGCACCGTGGCCGTGATGGCGCACGGGTTGCCCAGCCGGACGTCGCGCGGGCCGGCGGAGGGCGCACCGCCGCGGGCCGCGACGGCGGCGCACGAAGCCGCGCGCGGGAGCGCCTGGACCGGGACGGTGAGCCGCTCGCCCGCGGCCGCGTCGTCCAGGGACAACCAGCCCTCGAACGCGCCGGGCAAGGCCGCCGCGCTGGCCAGGGCCGTCCCGTCTGGCGCGCGGCGCGGCCCGAGCTGCGCATGATGCATCGACAGCCTGACGGTCACCTCCGCGGTCCCGCCCGCGGCCAGCTGAAGGGTGCGCGCGCTCAGGGCGAGCGACGCGGTGTCTCCGGAGCCTGCCGCGGGCTCGAAGGCGATGTCAAACGTGCGCGGCTCCTGGGCCAGGTTGCGCACGGTCAGCCGCCGTTCGCGCTCTACGGGCCCGAGGCCGACGGAGACGACGCCGAAGCCGAGCTCGGCGATCCCAGAATCCGACCGGACGAGCGCCCGCGCCGCGAGCGCCGCAGGCCCGACGCGCCCGGCGCCCTGCCGGGCGACCGAGGCCCGCGGACCGCTGTCGCTACGCCCTTCGAACACCGTGCGCTCGGCGTGGTTCTGCAGGAGCGCCGCGACGTCGGCACCGTCGAGCGACCAGCCGGCCGCGCGCGCCGCCTGCCGCACGCGCGCGGCCAGCGCGGCCGTCGTGGCGGCGGCCGCGGCGCTGCCCTGGACGGACGCGTACGCCCCGCCGCTGCCGGCGTCCGGTGCGCGGAGGGCCGCGCCGAAGGCCGCGACCTGCGGCTTGAGGCCCCCGCCGGGCGCGGGTCCGCGCGCACCGCCGTCGACGAGAACGCCGTCCAGCCACGTCCGGGCGATGCGCAGGTCCGCGTCGAGCGTGACCGTCACGGGCGTGGCCTGGGCGAGCAGATCGCGCAGCTGGAGCCCGTCGGCGCGCGCGACCATGGCGGCCGGGAGCTGGGCGGCGGCGGGGCACGTCCTGCCGCAGCTGGGCGCGGTCGGCGCGCGATTGTCGGAGAACATCAGCGCGGCCACGGCGCCCTTGGCGACGGCGCTGGCCAGCTTCTCGGTAAACGTACACGTGCCGCGCTCGATGAGCGCGATCCGGCCGAGGACAGGCTGCTCGGGCTCCGCCGGCTGCCCGTCGACGTTGCAGGCCGTGCCGTACCACGCCAGCGGCGCCACGATCGGGCCGACATCGGCCAACCGGGGCAGGCCAACGCCCTCGATGGCCTCGAGGTCGCGCTGCACGGCGGCACCGTCCGTGCCAACCCAGGCGGCGCGCACGCCCCAGGCCGTCTCGCCGTCGCCGTGGACGGCGGTGACGGCCAGCGCGTGCTCGGCGGCCGCGTTCGCGCCGATGGCGAGCGGGCGGGACCCAAGGTCGCCCGCGGGCGCGACGACGGTGACGCCTCCGGCCGACAGCTCGGCGATGGCCGCCGACAGCTCGGGCACTGCCCCGTACGGCCGGCCGGCATCGAAGAGCGCGATGTCGATGCGGCCGCCGTCGGGTGCCGTGCCCGGAACGGCCTCTCCGCGGTTGTACGCAAGGATCCAGCGCGCGGCCTGGGCGGCGAGGTCGGTCGTCACGGGCACGCCCTGCGGTTGGCCATAGACCTTGAGCGCCACGAGGCGGACGCCGGGCGCCGCGCGGAGGACGATGCCGGCGGCGCGCGTCCCCGCGCCCTCCGCCGCGTCCAGCGGGTCCGCGTCGGGCTCGGGCGACGGCGCGCAGCGGACGTCCAGGGGCACGGGCGACGGGCAGTCGGCCGAGTACGCCTCGCCGGAGAGGTCGTAGCCGCCGACGACGACGGAGGTCGGGAACGAGCCGGGCTCGATCACCTCCGGGTCGTTGGCCGCATAGGCCGCTTCCGTCCCCAGCCCGCCGAAAGCGGCGTGCGTGTAGTCCACGCCCGAGCCGACGATGGCGACCAGGATCCCAGTGCCATCGCCGGGCTCGGGCGTCTGGGCCGTGGCGTGGGCGCTGCTGAGCGCGCCGGCGGCCAGCGCGCCGGCGGCCAGCACGCGCAGCGCGGCAACGGCGCGCCGCCATGCCGCGTTGCGGTCGCGCAGAGGGTCGAGCGCTGCGCCGTGGATCATGGCCGCCTCCCGGGGGCGCACGGCAGGGAAGCGCCGCGCGGGCGGCAATGGTATCGCGGCCGGGCCGTAGCGCAAGGCATGGGCCGCGGCAGCCGGATCTAGCGCGCGTGCCGCCCCGAGCTACGGCCGCCGGCGCTGCACAATGCCGAACGGCAGGTAGATCCGGGCCGGCGGCGCGGCGCGCGTCGTATCGGTCGGCGCGGCGGTGGGCGGTGGCGCCGTGGCGCCGCTGGGCGTGCCCGCCGGCGTCGCGGGCGCGTCAAGCGTCGGGGTGGCCATCGGGGTGGCAGCGGGCGTCGGCGGCACCGCCTGCGCGGTACCGTCCGGCGTGGCCGTCGCGCTGGCGTCCGGCGTCGGGGACGCGCTGGGCGTCGGCGTGGCCGTGGCCTCCGGCCGGGTCGTCTCGGACGGCGAGGGAGACGGCATGCCTGTGGCCGTCGCGACCGCGGTCGCGGTGATCGAGGCGGTGGCGCTGGCCGTCGGCACGCTGCCCGGCCAGTCGCCCGCGCCCAGCGACAGGACGACGGCATCGCCCGCTCGCGGCAAGGCATCGGGGAGGATCGCAAGCACGCGGGCATCGGCCGCCCGCGCCGCCTCGGTCCAGCGCGCAGCGAGCACGGCGTCGACGCCGGGCGCGACCGCGAGCGCGCCGGGCGGTTCCAGCGCGATCGCGGTCCGGCTGTCGAAGGACAATGGGTTGCGGAAGGTCGCGCCCTGGAGCGCGCCGTCGGGCACCGTGTCGTAGCCGCCGCTGCTCAGCCGGGCGAAGTGGGCGACGACGAAGTCGAAGGCGATCGGGTCCCCAGCGGCAAACCCGAGGTCCGAGGCGTCGGCGCCGAGGACGACCCAGCGCGCGTCGATGCGCGTCCGCACGGGGTCGAGCGCGCGCCACGCGCCGTCCGGCGCGGTGAGCAGGGTGGCGAGGACGCCGGACCAGTACGGCTCCGCGGCCGCCTGCGTCTGGCGGTACGACGCGTCGTCGACGTCCAGCGTCCAGTCCGCCGCGCCGTCGCCGTCGAGGTCGATCCGCACCTCGGCCTGGCCGTCGTAGGCGGCCAGCCGCGGCCGGCGCGTGTGCACGGCAAACTCGACGCGGCGGCCCCCCCCAGACGGCACGAGGCGCACGCCGACGAGATCGACGTCGTACGGATCCGCGACGCGCGGCTCGTCGCCGTCCTCGGCCGCCAGCTGGAACGGCCACACGAGCCCGCCGCGCGGGCCGACGGCATGGAACGCAAACGCGGCCGCGCCGTCGCCAGCCGCCTGCGCGGCGAGCGCGCGCGGGCGCACGTCCGACGCGGCGCGCCCGAGCGACCCGATGGGCACGCGCAAGACATCGCCCTCCGGCAGCGGCTCACCCTGGGCGCCGACCTCGACGACCTCGAGCCGGGCGTCCCACTCGGCCAGGTGGAAGCGCGCGTCGCCGTTGAGGACGGCGGCACCGCTCGAGAGCGGATCCTCCGGCATGGCGTCTGCCACGGCGCGCAGCGTCACGGTGGCCAGCCCGCTCGCGCCCGGGGGGACGACGAGCACGTCCGGCGCGACGGCGTAGCCGACGCCCCGCCCGGCATCTGCCACGTCGGCCCACGCGACCGACAGCGCGTAGTGCCGCTCCGCGTCGCCGAGGTTGCGGACGCTGGCCGTGCGCTCTGCCTCCAGCGTCTCAGTGACCGCCCACGAGCCGAACGCCAGCCGCCACGCGCTCCCGGCCGAGGCCAGCGTCCGCGAGCGCACGGCCGCGCCCAGGTCGAGGCGGCCGTTGCCGGCACGCGCCAGCGGGGCGGTGGCCGCCGTGCGGTTGTCGTCGGCCCAGACCGGGGTCCGCGCCGAGGTGGCGAGCAAGCCGGCCACCTCGAGCGCCGTGAGCGCAGGCCAGAGCTCGTCCCCGAGGGCCTCGAGGAGGACCGCCGCACCGCCGGCGACCATCGGCCCGGCCATGGAGGTGCCGGAGAGGACGCGGCTCCCGCCACCGCTGCCCATGGCGGGCGCGGCGATGTCGGTGCCCGGCGCGGCGAGGTCGGGCTTCTGCACGCCGCTCCGGCTGGGACCACGGCTGCTGAAGGCGGACATCGTGTCCACCACGGAGCGCCGCTCGATCGTCCCGGCGAACGCCGCCGAGAGCTCGACCTCGATGGCCTGGTCCTCGAGGGCGGCGCGCAGGCGCTGGCCGTCGGCTTGGCCGACCATGGCCGCCGGCAGGTCGAGCGGTGGGCCGTCGCCCCCCATCGTGGCCATGCCGCGGCCGTCGTCGTACACGACGGCCGCCACGGCCCCGCCCGCGACGGCGCGCTCGAGCTTCTGGTAGAACGTGCACGTGCCGCGGGCGATCAGCGCCACCCGGTCGCGCACGCTGCCTTCGTCGGGATCGCCCGGGCAGGCCCGGCCGAGCCAGGCAAGCGGCGCGCGCACGGGCCGGCCGGAGGGCACGGCGCGGGCCAGCACGGTGCTTGCGTTCAGCGCCTCCAGGTCCTCCGCGCCGTCCGGCCACACCGCGCGCACCGCATCGCCCATTAGGCCCGGCCCGACGCTGCTGGCCACGCCGAGCGCCTCGGGCGCCGAGCCCGGCCCGCCCCCGATGAAGGCCACGTCGCCCGAGTTCCCGGCCGACCCGACGACGACGATGCCGGCCGCCACGACCCGGCGCACCGCCTCGATCTCCGGGACGAGGGCGCTGGCCCACGGCGCGCCCAGGCTGAGGTTGACCACGTCCACGCGCGCCGCCGTGCCGGGCACGGGCAGCCCGAGCCGCGCCTCAACGCACCACTCGAGCGCGTCGGTGACCAGGCTCGTCGAGCCGCCACGGCCGAACACCTTGAGCGCGACGAGCCTGGCGTCGCGGGCCACGCCCGGCGGGCCGCCCGCGCCCGATGCTGCCACGATGCCCGCCACGTGCGTGCCGTGGCCGCCAGCGTCGAGCGGGTCGTCGTCCGGGCTTGGGCTGTTGGCGCCGGTGTAGCCCGCGCCGGCAAAGTCGTAGCCGCCGACCACCTTGGCGTTGGGAAACGATCCCGGCTCGACCACGTCTTCGTCGTTGGCGGCGTAGTCGCCCGCGTCGCCGGTGCCGCCGAGCGCGCGGTGGGTGTAGTCCACGCCCGAGTCGATGATGGCCACGGTCACGCCGGCGCCGGTCGGGCCGCCGGCTGCCGCGAGCGCGCTGGCGCCGACGTGCGGCACGGCGCGAGGGAGGCCGAGCGGCGCGTCCAGCGTCCAGCGCGGCGCGGGCTGCACGCTGCGCACGCCGGGCGCTGCAGCGATGCGGGCGAGCGCCATGGGCGAGGCGCGGACCAGGAAGCCGGAGAGCACGGTGTCGTAGGTGCTCTGCGGCGCGATGCCGGCGCTCTGGAGCGCGGCCAGCACCGGTGCTTGGCGCTCCGCCACGGCCGCGCCGGCCGCCGCGAGGGTACGGGCCCGCTGCGCTTCGGCGCGCGCGCCGCTCCGGTCGCTTGCGCCCTCCGCGTCGAGCGCGACGAGCGCGCTGGCGGCATCCTGGGCCAGCGCGAGGTCGAGAACCGTCGGCCCCTCGACGAGGACGAGCGCGAGCACGTGCGTTTGGGCGCTGCTGGAGATGGCGGCAGTCGCGAGCGGAAGGCGGGCAGGATGCAGATCCGGCGCGGCCGCAGGTCGTGACGGCGCAGCCGCGAGGTTCGGGGCCGCCGCACGCGCCGAGGCCGCGCCGGGCACGAGGCACAGCGCGGCGGCGACGGCAAGGGCGTGCCGGAGGGGGCTGGGAACTCGCGTCAGGGTCGACTCCGAGGCGAGAGGCGCGCGGCAGCGAGCGGGCGCGGAATGCCGCCGATCGAGAGAGGCCATTGTACGGGCGAAGCCCAACGCCACGCTAGACGCGCGTGGCGGGTCAACGGGGACGGCCAATCTCCTCCACTGCAGCTCGGTGACCCGCACTGCTCGGTTTGTTGATGTCCAGTACAGCTTTGGGTTACCGGTCACGCATACGTGGATAGGCCCCGCTTCGCAGTGAAGAGCGAACCGCGGTGCGCTGCTGCGGCGGGGAAACGCGTTCGATGTACCCCGCCCGACCGCGGATTGTGGCGGCCCTCCGCCGCGACAGGACGGCATTGCGACGGCGGTCCGGAGTTCCAGAAGAGGGGCCGCAGCGGGCACACCCAGGCGGCGCGAAGGCGTCCGGTAACCCAAAGCCGAAAGCGGCAGGCACTCACGTTTTGGCCAATCTCGCGAGCCATCGCTCGCGAAGTGAAGCTCGACTCGCTCCACGGAAGGCGTCCGGTAACCCAAAGCCGATTGCGGCCCTCACCCCAGACCTCGCCTACACGCGCATGCCACCGCTACGACACATGTGGGCCGGTAAGCGCAGCCTCCGAGCAGTCCTCGATCGCTCGGCGCCAGTACGTGGGCAGCAAGGCGGGGCGCCGGGGCGCGGCGAGCAGGTCGAGCAGCGCGAGGTACTCGGTCCACTCGACGAAGACGCCCGCCTCGACGCCCGCGGCGTCGATGACGACGAGCGGCGCCCGGGCTGGCCGACGCCGGGCGGGCGGCAGCGAGCGGACGGTCCTGGCAGGGCGCGAGGGCTTGGCGATCATGGTGGGCGTGGTCCTTCGGTGACGGCGGGGGCAAGTGCCCGCGCAGGGCCAGGCTACCGGGTTCGCGACGGCCGCGGAAGCACCCTTGCGCCATTCGCGCGGCACGTGTGCGCCGCGCTCACCGCGGTTCGACAGCGGCCCCGCGAACGACCTGCCCCGAGATGCCCGCGCCGGCGTCCGACGCGAGGAGGGCAACGACTCGGGCGACGGCGTCCGGCCCGTCCAGGACGCCCGCCGGCAGCGCCGGCTCGAGCCGCCGGCGCAGGTAGTCGTCCAGCCAGCCGCGCGGCCGGTCGGCGGGATCGACGGCGTTCACGGTCACCCCGATCGACGCGAGGGCCGGCGCGAGGCTCGCCGCCAGGGCATCGAGCGCGCCGATCGGCACCCCGACACGGGCGGCCGCGCCGTCGGTAACATCGGCAAAGCCGGCATCGGGTGGTCCAATGGGCACGGGCGAGACGAGGACGACCCGGCCCGGCCGACCCGGCACGAGGTGCCGGATGAACGCGGCGCAGAGGACGCTGGCGGCATGGGCTGAGGCGCCCTCGTGCGCTCCCGCTTCCGACGGCTGCGCGCGGGCGCCGTCATGGGCGCTCGCGGCGCCGAGGACGACGAGGATGTCCACATGGCCCATTCGGGAGACGGCATGCTCGAAAAGGCCCTCGTGCCCGACGGGCGCCTCCAGGCCCTCGGCGCGCCAGGTCGGCTCGGCGGCGGCGGCCAGGCGCGCCTCGAAGACGTGCGCGCCCGCAGCCTCGAGGGCGCGCGCGATCGACGCGCAGAGCAACGAGGGCGCACCCTCGCGGCCGCCGACGACGAGCGCGGTACGGCCGGCAAGGGAGCGGTCCGGCGTGGAGCGTTGGCGGGAGTCGACCATAGGCGCCTCGTGGGGTGGTTCCGGGAGCTGGCGTGCGCTCGCGCGTCGAGCGCCCGCACGCGGGGCATGGGGAGCATCTCCCCCCGATCGGCCCGAGGCCTTGCGGCGAGCACCGCGCGGGCGTCCTCGCAGGTCCGACGCGCTGCTCGCCGCCGCAGCGGGCCCGCGAGGATGCCGCGTCGGGATCGGCCGCGTCAAGACGCGAGCGGCGCACCGGCCAGCCGATGGGCACGAGCACCCAAACCGGCGCCACCCGTGGGCAGTCGAAGGGCTGGCCACCTCGCTCTGGGCGAGCGCGCCCCGCTCCGCCCCATGCTCAGCCCGCGATGCCCGCCGCCAGCCATGCCGCGAGCCACGCGGCGGCACCTGCCGCCGCGTTTGGCGCGAGGTCTGCCAGGCGGCGCCCGCCCCGTGCTCCTGCGCGCTGCCCGACGAGCGCGCCGTAGAGCCCAAACCCGACGGCCCAGGCCGTTCCGGAAGGTCCGGCCGGCGATGAGTCTGGCCCAGCCAGGGCAAAGATCGGCCACGGGCTCACCAGACCCGGGCTTCCGGCGAGCGCGCGGGCCAACCATGGGAGCGCGGCCGCGCCGAGCCAGCCGGCGGCGAGCGCGGCGGTGCCGGCCAGCGCGGTGCCTACAAGCTCGACGAGCGCGGCCCGGTCGGGACGCCGCGGCGCGCCGTTCCGGGCGCCCGCGGCGAGCGTCCCAGCGGCGTGGCCGGTGGCCGCGACGGCGAGAAGAATGGCGCCCGGTAACGCCACGTATTGGAGGATCAGCGCCGTCGCGCCAGCCGCCGCCGCGGCCATCGCGAGCGCGATGGCAAGGCGGAAGGCGCCGTCGGCGGCCGCGCGCGGCGCGGCGCCCAGCCAGGCGAATGCAGCGGCGATGGGTTGGCGCGGCGACGCTGGGCGGCGAGGGCCGGCGGCGCCGGACGGCGCCCATGCGGTTGGCGCCGACCCGGAGGTCGTGGGTCCCGTCAGCGCCGCACCCGTTGTAACCCGTCCGGTATATGCCGCACCTGCCATTGCCGATCCGGCCGGTGCCGCGCCGGAGGGCGCTCGGGCGGCCGCGTCGCGCCGTGCGGGCACCGCACCTGACGACGCAGTGCGCCGGGGAGACGCCTTCGGCGCCGGCGCATCCGAGCGGCCCCACAGCGCCGCCCAGCCCCCGCGGCGCGCACCGCAGCGCGGGCACCGCCGAAGGTGCCCCGGGTGGACGTGGCCGGCCGAGCAGGTGGCCAGGCCGGCCTCGGCCCGACCGAGCGCGCGCTCCCAGTCCGCGGCAGAGGGCCGGGATGCGGGCTGGTCGTGGCCGCCGACGAAGCACGCGATCACCGCCTGGCGCACGCCGGGATCGAGGTGGGCGAGCGGCGCCACGCCCGGGGGCGGCGCCAACGGCACGCCGCGCGGCGGCGCCCACGGGAACCAGCCGCGGCGGATCTTCTCCTCCATCGAGGGCGCCTCGCCGCCGGCCAGCCAGCGGCCGCGGAACGGGTGGCTGCCGCCGTGCAGCAGCTGGAAGACGAGGACCGCCAGCCCAAAGGCGTCGTGGGACGGCTGGCGGACGACGGTGCGGAAGGCCTGGCCCTGTAGCTCCGGCGGCGTGTACTCAGCCCGCCCGACGGGACATGGGTGGATGACGATGGCGTCGTCCGCAGCGCGCGTCACCTGGAACGAGTCGGCGTCGATGACGGTGACGAGCGCCCTTCGGGTGACCAGGACGTTCCGCTCGTGCAGGTCGCCGACGACCGTGCCGCAGTCGTGGAGGGCGGCGATGGCCGCGGCCAGGTTGCGCGCCGTGCGGAGGATGTACGCGTGGTCGAACGCCGGGAGCACCCTAGCCCGCCGGCGCGGGTTCATGACGTCCAGCAGCGGCACCGCGTCGTCGATGCGCGGCATGAGGTAGCCGACGCAGGCGCCGGGGCCATCCAGGAGGAGCTCGGTCGGCCACGCGATGGTGCAGTGGCCCGCCACCCCCGAGCGCTCGCGCGGCGGGTGGTCGCGCATCCAGCGGAGCTTGTCGGCCGCACCCGCGCGCGGAGCCGTGTACACCTTGGCGACGACCGACGGGCTGCCCGCCACCGCGTGGACGGCCGCCTCACCGCCGCGGGCGATCTCGTCGCCGAGGACGAGGACGCGACCCGCGGCCGTGCGCAGGGGCGTCGGGCGGGCCGCGCTCAGAGCAGCGCGGGCGGCGGGCGATGGGCTCATGGCCGCTTCAAAGCCACGACCAGCGTGACGTCGTCGTCGGTGCGGGACCTGACCCTGGGGCCGGCAAGGAACGCTTCGAGCGCCCCGGCCCCATCATCGCCCGCGCGGGCCGCGAACGCGAACAGGGGCGCGAAGAACGCGGCATGGGGCGCGGCCGCGCGGACGTCGAGGGCCAGCCGCAGGAGGCCGTCGGTGGCCAGCGCCAGCGCGGTGGCGGGCACGGACAACACGGCGATGGCCGGGCGGTCGACGGCGCCATCCGACGTGAGGAAGGTCGTCTCGTTGGCGTGCTCGCCACGAGCTGGATCGATGGCCAGGAGCAGGCCGGGCGCGTAGTCCATGGCTACACGAACTACGGCCAGCCCGTCGCCGATTTGGAGCACGGCAGCGCTATCGTCGTCCGCGAGCGCGGTCGTCAGCGTGCAGGCGAGGTCGCGCAGGGGCAGGCCGCGGTCCGCGGCCGCGTCGACGACGGCCGCGCGGGCGGCCAGCGCGGCGGCCCGGACGCGGTGAGCGAGGCCGGCCGCATCGCTGCCCTGGCCATCGAGCGCGGCGAGGGCGCGGCGCGCGGTCTCGTCGCTCGCCCCCTCTCCCTCGAGCGCGGCGATGGCGGCACGCACCGCTAACGCGGCGCCGAGCGCGCCGTGCGGCGCGGAGCCGGCGCCGTCGGCCACCGCCATCGCCAACGCGCCGCCCGGCGCGACAGCCGCGGCGTGGGCATCCTGGCAGGGTTCGCCCCGGGCGACGTGCGACGCCCCGGCCGTAGAGGCCGCGAGCACGCGCCAGCCGGCGCCGGTCAGGTCGAAGTGTCCACCGTTCCCCAGCCCACCGGCGGCAGCGGCGTCTGGTCGCCCGGTCGGGACTGGGACACGGCCGAGAGGCTCTTGGACAACCACAGGAACAGCTCCTGGAACGCCAGGCCCTTGAGCCTGAGCGGCGGGCGATCAGGCGGGGCAAAGCGCGCGAGCACGGCCATGTCGGCGCCCTCGACGCCGACGGCGTAGACGGTGACGCCGCGCTGCGCCTCGGCCGCGCGCACGGCCTCAGCGGTCGCCTCCCAGCGATCGGTCGGGCGGCCGTCGGTGAGCAGCAGCAGCCAGGGCCGGAAGTAGTCGATGCCAGCGCGCCGGTAGCTCGCCTTGCGCGCTCCGAGCAGCCCGAGCGCGCGCTCGACGGCTTCGCCCATGGGCGTGCCGCCGTCGGCCGTGAGCGCGGGGGCCGTCCAGGCATCGGCGGAGCGGAAGGCGGCGTCGGCGCCATCGTCGCCGCCGGGAGGGCCTTCGCCCGCGGGCGCCTCGTCGCCGGCGCCGTGCTCCAGGCCGTGAACTGCGACGCGGCCGCCGAACGTCACCGTAGCCAGCTCGACGCGCAGGCTGGCCAGGGCATCGGCGCGCAGGGCGGCCTCCAGGGCGGCGAGGCCGGCGTTGAGCTGCGCGATGCGGGCGCCCTGCATCGAGCCGGAGGTGTCGAGCACCAGCGCCACGGCGCAGCGCGGCTCGGGGTTGTCGGCGAACTCGATGGCGGCCAGGCCGTCGTCGAGCGGGAACGAGCGGGCGTCGTCGCGGTCGGACATGGGGCGCTCCTGTCGTGGGCCTTGGGAAATGCGGCTACAGCCAGCGGATGCGGCGGAAGAGGACGATCAAGCCGACGCTGATCACGACCATGAGCCCGAGCGCAAACGCGTAGCCGTAGCGCCACGACAGCTCGGGCAGGTGGCGGAAGTTCATGCCGTAGATGCCGGAGACCAGGGAGTTGCTCATGAGGATGATGGACGCCACCGTCAGCACCTTGACGATCTGGTTGAGCCGGTTGGACTGCATGGAGAGGTAGCTCTCGAGGACGCCCGAGATCAGCTCGCGGTCGATGTCCAGCGTCTCGATGTGGCGGATGGTGTGCTCGTGGACGTCGCGGAAGTAGGCCAGCTCGTCGGGCGCGAACAGGTCGATGTCGCGGCGCACGATGACGTTCATGATGTCGCGCATGGGCGAAAGCACCCGGCGGATGCGTAGCAAGTCCTTGCGCACGGAGAACACGTTCTTGATGAGCCCCTCGTCAAAGGCGCCGAAGATGGCATCCTCGAGGTCCTGCAGGCGATCGGCGATGTGGTCGAGCATGGGGAAGTAGGCGTCGACCAGGCCGTCCAGGAGGGTGTGGGCCAGCGCCCCGGTGGTCTGGCCGAGCGGCGAGTCGGGGATCTGCCAGAGCCGGAGCGTCTCCGCGATGGCGGGGATCTCGCCGCGGTGGATGGTCACCAGGTAGTTGCGCCCGATGAAGACCGCGAGCTGGTCCAGGTGGACGGTGCCGTTCCGCCGATTCTGGCGGGGTGCGTAGGCGATGAGGAAGTAGTGTTCCCCGCACGGGCTGGGGCGCGACGCGACGGGGCTGGTGCTGTCGTCCGCGCCGGCGAGGCCGGCGGCGCTGCTGTCGTCTGCGGCGTTGCCGAGGTTGACGAGCGCGTCCCGCCCGAAGACGTCGATCTTGGGCGGGTGCCGCTTGCGGTACGCGTCGGCGATGGCCAGCGGGTGGAAGCCGAACTCCTCGCGCAGCAGCGCCGCGTCGGCGTCGGTCTCGGGATCGGCGCCAGGTTCGAGGGTGATGTCGAGCCACGTCTCCTGCTCGGGATCGCCGATGCGCGCATCGATGTCCTCGGGCGCCGGGTCGGCGACGAAGCGGCCGTGGCTCTGGACGAAGAGGCGGATCATGGGCGGGGCGGGCTTCCAGGAGTAAGACAGCGAGCGAAACGGGGTGCCGGGACCAGGATAGCCGGTCTAGGCCTGCATGGCGTAGATCGGGCGCAAACGTGGCGCCGCGGCCCGCGTGGCAGGCAAAGGTGGATGCTATGATCGGTCACCGAGGAGGGCAAGACTTGGCAGCTCCCGACGAGAGATCATGAACCGCATCGAGCAGTCGAGCCGGAGGCTTCCACTCGGCAGGCTCGACGAGGTGCTGCAGTTCGTGCGAATGCAGTCCTGGCGAACAGGCCACGCCGAAGGCGCGCGCGGATCGGCGGAAGCAATCCTCCCTGCCTTGGACGGATTTCGCTTCGAGCCTGGAGAGCTGGCCGAGTTGACGGCAGCGTGCGACGCCGCACGACACGTCGACTTCCGCGGTGATGACCCTCTACCTGCTTGACACCAACCATGCCTCGCGGCGTATGGGAGGTGACCGGGTGATACGCCCCATGGATGCGCAGATCGCGGCCGTCGCGCGAATCCAGGGCGCGACGGTGCTCACCGCGGACCGGCAGATGGCGATGATCCCGGAGTTGCGCGTGGAGAACTGGCTGGCCGCCGCCTAGCGGCGGGGTCATGGATCGGCTCTCAGGGATTGGAGCTGACTGGGTGACCGGTCGCCTTTGGGGGAGCGACGCGGGCTTCACGTCGCGCGCGATGGCACGCGCGTGTGGCCAGAATGTGGGTGACTGCGGGATTCGGCTTCGGGTTATCGGACGCCTTCACGCCGCTTGGGCGTGCCCGCTGTGATCCCTTGTCTGGATCTCCGCACCGCCGTCGCAATGCCGTCCTGTCGCGACGGCGGTCAGTCACCAGCCGGAGTCGAGCGTGGCACATCGAACGAGTATCCTCGTCGCAGCAGCGCACCGCGATCTGCTCCTCACTGTGAGAGAGGGCCAATCGGCGAATGCGTTACCGGTAACCCAAAGCTGTACTGGACGCCGCCAAATCGAGCAGGGCGGGTCATCGAGCCACGTACGCCAGCCGATCTACCACCACACGACGCGACACCGGTCCGGGGCTCATCGCCGCTCCAGGATCATCTTCATGCGCTCGCGCTCGAACGGCGCCAGATCGCCGGCACGCCGCAGGACGTAGAGGTCGTACTCGTCCGCTTCGTCGGCGTCGCGCGCGTAGAGCCGCTCGCCGCGGATGATGTTGGCCGCCAGGAACGGGTCGGCATCGGCCAGCGCCACCAGGTCGACCCGCGTCACGCCGAGCGCGTCCTCCAGCGCCTGCGCCAGCGCCACCTTGGCCGCGACGTCGAGCGAAACGCCGCGCGCGGTCAGCGCGCCGATGTCGATATCGGACGTCGAGGGCGGCAGCTCGTCCAACTCGCCATCGCGCCAGCGCAACACGTCAAGCGCCCGGCTCCCGAACGAGTACAGGACGTCGACACCGAAGCGGGCGCACAGCGCCTCGAGGAAGGCGCGGCGCATGGTCGTCTCGTGCGGCTGACGTTCGTCGTTCATGGGGGCGATTATAACGGTGTGGACAGGGAGCGTCAGGCGACGACGTGCCGCCGTTCACGGAGCGCGCGGTCATGGGAACGTCATGCCCGGGTACGGCCCCGCGGTGCCGGAGGCGCTCGGTTGAGCCGTCACGACGGTTGGAGAGGATGCCGTGGGCAACCGGTGCTGGAAGATTACCAGGAAGAGCAAGACGCCCGCGAGTGCCCCGAACGGTACGAGCCCGAGCGCCGCCAGCCCGCGCCGGCCGCGCCGGAGGGCCTCAGCGGCCGCGAGGAACGGCAGCCAGACGCCGAGGGCCACGGGCCAGCCGATCGACGGGGACCCGTTGATGTACCAGGTGAACGGGACGGCGGCGAGGGCGGCGAGGGCAACGAGCGCCGGGCGACGGGCGGACAGCCCTGCCAGGGCGAGGCCGAACGCGAGGCCGACGGCGGGCCAGCCGAAGACGATCTGGACGATTGTGTCTTGCACGATGCACCTCCGTTGACGGCACGGGCCACGTTGGCTGCCAGCAGTCTAGGCGCCGGTATCGTGCAATGCAAGGTACTGTCCGCGGGCACCTTCACGCCCACGCGTCGGCCCGCGCGGTGAGCTCGCCGCCGGCATCGCCCGTGTTGACCGTCCCCGCGCGCTCGACGAGCAGGATGGTGCACGGCTCCGCCGCCACCGGTCGGTGGCGGACCCCGCGCGGGACGACGAGCAGCTCGCCCGGACCGAGGTCGACGGCGCCGTCGTCGAAGTCGATGCGCAGGCGGCCGCCGAGGAGCAGGAACAGCTCGTCGGTCTCGGCGTGGGCGTGCCAGACGAACTCGCCGTGGATGCGCGCGACCTTGACGTGCTGGTCATTGAGCGCCGCGACGATGCGCGGCGACCAGAGCTCGGGGAGGGCGGCGGCGGCAGCGGCGATGGGGATGGCGGGCGGGGGCATGGCGGGGCTCGCAGGATACGAGGCGGACTGAAGCGTCGAGGGGCGTCAGGGCGCGGGGGGTGGCGCGGGGGTCGGCCTAGTGCACATCTCCGGGTCGCAGGTCCCGCCTAGCCAGCAATGGACGGCGCAGATGACCCCGCCGAGCACACGCTCGTCGTCGCACCGCCACAGCCGCCACCCGACCGGCAGCGGCACCCGCCTTCCGTGCGCGTCAAAGTGGCGGGCCTCGATGCGGCGAGACCATGGGCTGTTGGGGCACAGCCACGCGTCGAGCTCGTCGACCGACTCCACCTCCGCCAAGCGGACCTCGTAGGGCGGTGGCACGCAAAGGGTGACGATCGTCGCGCGGGTGGCCGGGCTGTTCGTGGGCGGCAGCTCCCCCTCCCACAGGACGCGCGTCGGGTCGTCGGCCGCCACGACGACGGCTCCCAGCGGCCCGAGCGGGTTGCCCGCAGCGCTCATCCGCTCGCCGTCCGTGATCGCTCCGTCGCAGCCGGGGCACGCATAGCGGCCCGGGCCGATGGTGTCCAGCGAGGCGCCGAGGTCCAGCCGCCAGGCGCGCGGGCAGGCGGTGGGCTCGGACGCGGCCCGGGCGACCTCGCCGTGCGCCCCCAGCGCGGAGGTGACGGACGTTGCGGCGAAGGCGATAGCAATGGCGATGGTGGCGCGGCGGTGCATCGGGATCTCCTCGTACGGGCGGTCGGGCGCCACGCGCCTGGGAGGGCAACAGTACAGGGCGTATGGGCGTCCCGCAAGCGGTTGGCGGTGGAGGCACCCTCACGCTATCTTGTGCTGCAAGATAGCCGCACGACAAGGAGACCCCCATGCTCCGCCTCCCCGCCATGACCGGCATCATCGACCGCCGCATCCTGGTGAACTACCGCGTCGACCCCAACGTCCTGGCGCCTCACGTCCCCCCGCCGTTTCGCTTGAAGACGGTCGACGGCCACGCCATCGCCGGGATCTGCCTCATCCGCCTTGCGCGCCTCCGCCCGCTGGGCCTCCCGGCGCCGCTCGGCCTCTCCAGCGAGAACGCGGCGCACCGCATTGCCGTGGAATGGGACGCCGGCGGCCGGACGCACTCCGGCGTCTACGTCCCGCGCCGCGACACGAGCGCGCGCCTGAACGCGCTGCTCGGCGGCCGGCTGTTCGAGGGCTTCCAGCACCACGCCTGCTTCGACGTGCTCGAGACGGACGACCACCTCGAGGTGACCGTGGCCAGCGACGACGGCGCGACGCGGATCGATGTGGTCGCCGACGTGCCGGCCGCGCCCGCAGACGGCGCCGCGCTCCCCTTACCCGGCTCGATCTTCGGGTCGCTCGCCGAGGCGTCGGCGTTCTTCGAGGCCGGCGCCGTCGGGTACTCGGACACGCCGGAGCCGGGGCGCTACCAGGGCCTGGAGCTGCGCTGCCGCGGCTGGCACGTCACGCCGCTGGCCGTGCGCACCGTGCGCTCGAGCTTCTTTGACGACGCGGCGCGCTTCCCGGCGGGCAGCGTGGCGTTCGACTGCGCGCTCCTCATGCGCGGGATCAGCCACGAGTGGCGGGGGCGCGGCGAGGTGTGCTGCGCAACGCCGGCAGCGCCCGAGCGGGCCGATGAACGGGTTGGTCCGGTCACGCATACGCCGACTGCCCCCGCTTCGAACTGAAGAGCGGACCGCGGTGCGCTGCTGCGACGGAGATACTCGTTCGATGTGCCCCGCTCGATCGTGCCAGGAAGCGGCCCTCCGCCGCGACAAGACGGCACGGCGACGGCGGTCCGGAGACCCAGAAACGGGACCGCAGCGGGCGCGCCCAGGCGGCGTGAAGGCGTCCGGTAACCCAAAGCCGAATCCGGCCCTCACCACAAGATTCGCTGGCGGCGATGAGACGATTGACCAGCGGCCGGGGTCCACGTAAGGTGAGGCATCGCATGGCCCGCCCTACCCGATCAGGAGAGACATCGATGAGCGACTCCCAGCCCCCTGCCGACCACGGAACGGCGACCGCGGCCGCCGAGCTGCGCATCGGCGAGCAGGTTCTCGAGCTGCCGATCGAGCACGCCACCGAGGGCCAGTCGGCGATCGACGTCAGCGCGCTGCTCAAGATCGCGAACATGACCACCCTGGACTACGGTTATGCCAACACCGCGTCGACCCGCAGCGCCATCACGTACCTGGACGGTGACCTCGGGATCCTACGCTACCGTGGCTACCCGATCGAGCAGCTGGCCGAGCGGTCGACCTTCCTCGAGACCGCCTATCTGCTGATCCACGGCGAGCTGCCGACCGCCGACCAGCTGGGCGCCTGGACGGACGCCATCACCCGTCACACGCTGGTGCACGAGGACATGAAGCGGTTCTTCGACAGCTTCCCCAAGGACGCCCATCCCATGGGCATCCTGGCCTCGGCGGTGGCCGCCCTGTCGACCTTCTACCAGTACCCGGAGGATCCCTTCGAGCCGGAGCACGTCGACCTGACCACCGTCCGGCTCATCGGCAAGATGCCGACGATCGCCGCCTTCGCCTACAAGAAGTCGATCGGCCAGCCGTACATGTACCCGGACAACGGGCTCGACTACGAGTCGAACTTCCTGCGCATGATGTTCGCCGTGCCCACCGAGCCGTTCGCGGTCGACCCCGATGCCGCCGAGGCCCTTCGGGTCCTGCTCATCCTCCACGCCGACCACGAGCAGAACTGCTCCACCTCGACCGTCCGGATGGCCGGATCGAGCCACGCCAACCTCTACGCCTCGGTGTCCGCCGGGATCGCGGCGCTCTGGGGGCCGCTGCACGGCGGGGCCAACCAGGAGGTCCTGGAGATGCTCCAGGCCATTGCCACAGGCGGCGGGAACGTCGGCGCGTTCGTCGAGCGAGCCAAGGACAAGAACGATCCGTTCCGGCTGATGGGCTTCGGCCACCGGGTCTACAAGAACTACGACCCGCGGGCCCGGATCATCAAGCAGGCCGCCGACGCCATGATGGCCAAGCTGGGCATGGACGACGCGCTGCTGTCCATCGCCAAGGAGCTCGAGCAGATCGCCCTCCGCGATGCGTACTTCGTCGATCGCAAGCTCTACCCGAACGTCGACTTCTACAGCGGCCTGATCTACCGGGCGCTGGGCCTGCCCACCGAGATGTTCACCGTGATGTTCGCCATCGGGCGCCTGCCGGGCTGGATCGCCCAGTGGCGGGAGATGATGGCGGACCCGGCCTCGCGGATCGGCCGGCCGCGCCAGCTGTATGTTGGCGCGACCGAGCGGCCGTACGTGCCGGTTGGGGACCGCTGAGCCGAGGACGGCGCGCGCGCCCAGGCGCCGTGCCGCCAGATGCACCCCTCGATACGGGCCTGTGCAGCACCGTGCCGTACGGGCCGATGATATGGGCTGGTCTGGAAGGCGCAGTGCCCGAAGGCGTTTGGCGCCTCGTCCGTTGTGCCATGAAGCCGTTCATCGGGGCGATTGCAGCGGTGGCGAACGGACGAACCCTGCGCCTCCTGCTACACTTCCCGCCGGGCAACGTGCCCAGTGGCTGGCCTTCGCGATCGGCGCGGCAGGCATCGGAGGGTGATATGTCACGAACGCTCAAGGTCATCGTCGAGAAGCACGCCGATGGTTATGTGGCTTATCCGGTCGGCCTCAAGGGCGTGGTCGTGGCGCAGGGCGACTCCTTCGACGAGGCCCTCGAAGCGATTGCGTCAGCCGTCCGGTTTCACGTCGAGACGTTCGGTTGGGACGAGCTCGAGGCTGACGAGATGGCTACCGAGCTGTTCGTCGCCGAAACGGTCGTACTCGCGGGGTGACCCGCTTTCCTCGCGACGCTCCCAGGGACCGGGTGGTCCGTGCGCTGGAAGGGCTGGGTTTTCACATCGTTCGCGAGGGCTCGCACATCGCGATGCTTCGCCTCAACGCCGATGGAAGCCGCACGCCGCTCACGATGCCCAATCACGCACGCATCAAGGGCTCGACGCTCCGAACGATCCTGCGGCAGTGCAACATCGAACGCGATGAGTTCCTGGACGCCTACCAGTCGAGCTGAGACGCGGTCGAATCGTGTGGTAGCGACGGCCGCATCCGGCTCTATTCCGCCCATCGCCCGACACATCGCGTCAACCGCCTCGTTCGGTGCTCGGTGCTTGATGACCCGCCCTGCTCGGTTTGGTGACGTCCAGTACTTTTTTGGGTTACCGGTCACGCATACGCCGACTGGCCCCGCTTCGCAATGAAGAGCGGACCGCGGTCTGCTGCTGCGACGGCGATGCTCGTTCAATGTGCCCCGCTCGACCGTGCCAGGAAGCGGCCCTCCGCCGCGACAGGACGGCACTGCGACGGTGGTCCGGCGATCCAGAAACGGGACCGCAGCGGGCACGCCCAGGCGGCGTGAAGGCGTCCGATAACCCAAAGTCAATTCCGGCAGTTGCCCACGTTTTGGCCACACTTGCGTGCCACCGCCCATCTCGTGAGGCCCGAGTCGCGCCACCAAAGGCGTCCGATATCCCAAAGCCGTTTGCGTCGCTCACCCAAGCGTCGCTCACCCCAAGCCTCGCCCACGCACGGCCAGCACTCACCCCCCTCCCCCAGAACATCCGTGCTATGCTCCGCCCCATGCCCTACGTCGAGCTCCACGCCCACAGCCACTTCTCGCTCCTGGACGGCGCCTCGAGCCCCGCGGAGCTGGTGGCGCGCGCCGCTGCGCTGGGCATGCCCGCCCTGGCCCTGACCGACAACCAAGGCCTCTACGGCGCCGTCCGGTTCCACGCCGCCTGCCGGGACGCTGGGATCCGGCCGATCTACGGGGCCGCGGTGACCGTGGCGCCCGATGGACCCGCGCCAGCCCCCACCACCGCGCCACCAGGCCGCCCCACCGACCCACCCCTCCCCGGCGGCCAGCTCACCCTGCTCGTCCAGGACGCCCGCGGCTGGGCCAGCCTGTGCCGGCTGCTCTCCGAGGCCGGCCGCGCGGGCAGCAAACGCGACCGCCCCGTCACCTGGGAGCAGCTGGCGCGCCACGCGGCGGGCCTCCTGTGCCTCACCGGCGGCCGGGACGGCTTGGTAGCGCGCGCAGCGCGGGCCGGCGACCGCATCGCCACGTTGGCAGCCGCCAAGGCCCTCGCCCGGATCTTCCCGCCAGACGATGGCGGCCCGCGCTGTTATGTCGAGCTTCAGCGGCACCTCGCGGCCGGCGACCGGCGGCTGGAGGCCACGCTGGCCGGCGTGGCGGCGCACGTCGGGCTGCCGCTGGTGGCCACCAACGACGTCCACTACGCCGCCCCCGACGGCTTCCGCCTCCAGCACGTCCTCTCGAGCATCCGCACCCGCCGCCCGCTGGACGCCCTGGGCGACGCCCTGTACGCCACGCCCCACCGCCACCTCAAGGACGACCACGCCATGCGCGCGCTCTTCGCCGACCGCCCGGCGGCCATCGCCGCCACGGAGGCCATCGCCGAGCGCTGCCGGTTTACCCTGGACCTGTCGCACGCGCGGCTGCCCGCGTTCCCGGTGGCGGACGGCCGGCCGGCGTTCGCCCACCTCCTGGACCTGTGCTGGGACGGTCTCCGCGCGCGCTACGAGCCCGTCACGCCCGCGGCGGCCGAGCAGCTGACGCGCGAGCTCGGCGTCATCGAGCGCTGCGGGCTGGCCGACTACTTCCTGGTCGTCCACGACCTCGTCGCCTACGCGCGCCGCGAGGGGATCCTCTGCCAGGGGCGCGGGTCGGCCGCGGGGAGCGTCGTGGCCTTCGTGCTGGGCATCACCCCGGTCGACCCGCTGGCCCACGGCCTGCTCTTCGAGCGCTTCCTCTCCGAGGGCAGCACGGCCACGCCCGACATCGACATCGACTTCGCCGGCGACCGGCGCGAGGAGGTCATCCAGTACGTGTACCGCCGCTGGGGGCCCGAGCGGACCGGGATGGTGGCCAACGTCGTCACGTTCCAGGCGCGCTCGGCCGTGGCCGATGTGGGCATGGCGCTGGGCTTCCCGGCCGACCTGCTGGCCGACGTCCGCCGCCAGCTCCACACGCGCGCCGCCGAGGGCATCGGCATCGACCTGGCCGAGGTCGAGCGCTTCCGGGCCCAGATGGGGCACCTGCCGTGGCGGCAGCTGGTCGACCTGTGCGCCGCCATCGACGGCTTCCCGCGCCACCTGTCCATCCACTCGGGCGGCATGCTGGTGACCAGCGTGCCGCTCAGCGACGTCGTGCCCATCGAGCCGGCGACGATGCCCGGGCGCACCGTGGTCCAGTGGGACAAGGACGACGTGGCCGATGCCGGGCTGATCAAGATCGACCTGCTCAGCCTCCGCACGCTGGGGATGGTCGCCGAGGCGTTCGACCTGGTGCGCGCGCGCGGCGGGCCGGCGCTCGACCTCGACCAGCGCACCGTGCCCGCCGACGACCCCGAGGTGTGGCGGATGCTGCGCGCCGCCGACGCCATCGGGTGCTTCCAGGTGGAGAGCCGCGCCCAGCTGGCCCTCCAGCCGCGCCTCCAGCCCAAGGTCATGGCCGACCTGGTCGTGGCCGTGGCGCTCATCCGGCCCGGCCCGATCCAGGGCGGCATGGCCAAGGCGTACCTCCGCCGCCGCGACGGCGAGGAGCCGGTGAGCTACTGGCACCCGTCGCTGGTGCCGGTCCTGGAGGAGACGCTGGGCATCCTGGTCTACCAGGAGCAGGTGCTGCGCGTGGCCATGGCCGCGGCCGGCTTCACCGGCGCCCAGGCCGACGGCCTCAGGCGCGCGATGAGCCGCAAGCGCTCGCGCGAGGCCATGGAGGCGTGGCGCGACGACTTCCTGCGCGGCGCCGCGGCGCGCGGCATCGACGCTCTAGCGGCCGGCACCATCTTCGACCACCTCCTGGGCTTTGCCAGCTACGGCTTCTGCAAGAGCCACGCGGCCGCCTTCGCGCGGTTGACCTGGGTGACGGCGTGGCTGAAGTGGCATCACCCGCTGCCGTTCTACTGCGCGCTCCTCAACGCCCAGCCGATGGGCTTCTACACCGTCGAGACGGTGCTCCAGGACGCGCGCCGCCACGCCATCGCCCTCCAGCCCATCGACGTCAACCGCTCGGGCGCGCGCTGGCGGATCGAGGGCGACGGGCTGCGCGTCCCGCTCGCGCGGCTCGCCGGCCTGGGCGACGACGAGGCGGCGCGGATGGTGGCGGTGCGCGACGCCGGCGGCCCGTTCGGCGACCTCTGGGACTTCATCCGCCGCGCCCGCCCACGCCGCCGCGACGCCGAGCGCTTGGTGCGGGCGGGCGCCTTCGACGGCATGGGCGCCGACGCCGGCGAGCCGCCGGCCGAGCGCCGCGCGCTGCTCTGGCGGCTGGGCGAGATGGCCTGGGACGCGGGCGCGCTGGACCTCCCGCCGGTGGCGCTGCGGGCCGATCTCCCGACCGCGTCCGCGGCCGACCGCGTGGCCGAGGACTACGCGCTGCTCGGCCTCTCGCAGCGCGAGCACCTCCTGGCGCTCGTCCGCCCCCAGCTGGCCGAGCGCGGCGTCACGCCGTGCGCCGTCCTCCCCGAGCTCCCCGACGGCACGGAGGCGTGGATCGCCGGCCGCCTGGAGGTGCTCCAGCGGCCGGGAACGGCCAAGGGCGTGACGTTCATGACCCTGGAGGACGAGACGGGCCTGGCCAACGTGGTGTTCTACGTCGAGCCCTTCGAGCGCGCCCGGCGCACGCTGCGGGCGGCGCCGATCCTGATCGTCCGGGGGCACGTGCAGCAGGAGCACGGCGTCACGCACCTGATCGCCGAGGAGGTCGTGCCGCTGGCCGCCGGGCCGGACGGCGCGTGGACGCCGGACGGCCACGCGGGCGGCATGGGCGGCGCCGCGACGATGGCGGGCGTGGGGCCGGGGAAGGTGTACGGGTGATGGCGGCGGGGGATGGGAGCAAGGGGCGGCGGCCCTTGGACAGATCGCGTTTGCAACCGCGTATCCCCAGGGATACACTCGAGGTGGTAGAGGTTCGTCAAACAGAAGAGTTCGCCCGCAGGCATCGCGTTGGCTCATGGATTATAGGAGGCCGAGATGACAACGACGCGAACGCTTCCCTGGGATGCAGCGGATCACCTCGATAGCATCGAGGACATCGTGGCTTACCTGGATGCCGCGCTCGAGGACGGCGACGCTGCCGTGATCGCCGCCGTGCTGGGCGACATCGCACGAGCCAAAGGGATCGCCCAAGTCGCGCGGGCATCCGGCCTTGGCCGCGAGAGCCTGTACAAGTCGCTTTCATCGTCCGGCAACCCTGAGCTAGCCACGGTGCTCAAGGTGATCCGGGCCCTTGGGCTGCGCCTTCACGCGGCACAAGCCAACGCGTAAGACGCCGTTCGGCCTGGTGCCGGCCGCCGCGCCACGCGCACCCGGTCGTCCGCTAGCCCTCATCGCCGTGGCGGCCGCGCTGGCGCTACCGGCCGCCTGCGCGCCGCCCCCGACCGCCGGCACGGCCCACGCCACCGCGGAGCCCGCGCGCTACCTGGCCGCGCACTACCTGGATCCGGCGCAGGTCGCCCGCGTCTCCCGCTTCCGCTCGGGCGCCGGCTACGACTTCTCCGACGACGCCGAGTCGTGCCGCAGCATGAAGCACTACCTGGTGCCGCGCGCCGGCCTCCGCGCCGAAGACCTGATCCTCCGCGCCCCGGCAGACGGGCGGATCGACGCGCTCGACCCGGAGTGGGCCGGGACCAAGGTGACGCTGGCCCCCATCGCCGCCCCCGACGAGCGCATCGTCCTGTTCCACGTCGCCGTGCGGCCCGGCCTGGCCGTCGGCCAACGGGTGTCCGCCGGCGACGTGCTGGGGCACCACGCGACCTTGGCGACGTGGTCCGACGTGGCACTGGAGCTGCGCGCGGGCGGCGGCTATCGGCTGGGCTCGATCTTCGAGCGGCTGCCGGACGCGCTCTGGGCAGACTGGCAGGCGCGCGGCATCGCGTCACGCAGCCAGCTGATCATCCCCCGTGCCGAGCGCGACGCCCACCCGCTGGCCTGCCAGAGGCGACACGGACCGTTCGCCGTTCCCGATGGGCCGGGCGACTGGGTGGTGCTGGAGGGGTCCTGAGCGCGCCATCGCTGGCGCACACGCCCGTACGCCTCCTCCGCCCGCTCCCTTCCAGCTACAGGACGGGCAGCTTGGCAAGCTCGGCCAGGAACACCGCGCGATCCTCGTCGTCGGCGATCGCCTCGCCGGCGGCCGTCGCCAGGGCTCGATGGAGGCGATGGCGCGCGGCGTCGCCGAGCACCGCCGCGGCGTGGGCCAGCTCCGCCTGGACGAACGCGACGTCCCAGTCCTCGGCCTCGCCCGAAGCGTCACCCTCCAGCAGCGCCAGCGCGCGCTCGGCCGCGGCCAGAGCCGCTGCGCCATCGCCGACCGCCGCCAGCGCATGGGCCAGCGTCACCTCGCCGCGCGCCGCGTTGACGGGTGTGCCGACGAACGACCAGTGGTACATCGCGGCATGCGCCATCGCCCGCAGGAGGCGGTCGTCAGCCGCGCTGCGATCCGGCTGGTCGGCCAGCGCCCAGGCGCCGTTGTTGCACTCGACGGCGAACCAGCGGTGGAAGCGCGCCAGCTCGTCGGCGGTCGGGCTGGTCATGGGTCCCTCCTCGTGTGCGATCCTCAGGTCCACGGCGCCGATCAATGAAACGTAGCGTCGCGCGTGATAGGGACCATAGACGACGACGCCGAGGGTCCACGCCCGCGCCAGGACCGAGTCGCCCCGATGCCGCACGGCGCATTGACGTCCACGTGGCAGCGTTGCCTCGTTCCACGGCGGCGTGTTAGCATTCGCGGCCGCCTACCCTACCGGGCGGCGCTCACGCCCGCGAGGTCGCCCGTGTCCCGGCGATCCCTGGCTGCCACGCTCGTTCTGCTCGTCATCCTCGCGGGTGCTGCCGCCGCGTGTGACGGCGGCGAGACGCCGCGCGCCCAGCCGCCGAGCCAGGCCGCCACGACCGCGCAGACGGCTCCCGCCGACGGGCCCACGACCGCCATTCGGTTCACCGCCGTCCAGGACGAGGCGGGCCTGGACTTTCGGCACGTGCACGGCGGCAGCGGCGCCAAGTACATGGCCGAGACGATGGGCGCTGGCGGCGGGCTCCTGGACTACGACGGCGACGGCGACCTGGACGTCTACCTGGTCCAGGGCGGCCCGCTGCCCGGCTACCCCGACCAGACGCCGCTGTCCGACCGGTTGTACCAGAACGACGGCACCGGCCGCTTCACCGACGTCACGGAGCCGAGCGGGCTGGGCGACACCGCCTACGGCATGGGCACCTGCTTTGGCGACGTCGAGAACGACGGCGACGAGGACATCTACGTCGCCAACTTCGGACCGGACAGCCTTTGGATCAACGACGGCGACGGCACGTTCCGCGACGGCACCGCCGGGGCCGGCATCGACAACCCGCTGTGGGCGTCCAGCTGCGCCTTTGCCGACTACGATCGCGACGGCTGGTTGGACCTCTTCGTCGTCAACTACGTCGACCACAGCCTGACCAACAACCAGCGCTGCGGCCCGGCCGATGCCCTGATGTACTGCCATCCGGACGCCTACAACGGCGTTCCCGACGTCCTATGGCGCAACCGCGGGGACGGCACGTTCCAGAACGCGACAGCTACTGCCGGCGTCCTGGACGACGACCCAAGCCAGGGCAAGGGCCTTGGCGTGTCGTGGATCGACATCGACGACGACGGCTGGCTCGACCTGTTCGTCGCCAACGACTCGACGCGCCAGTTCCTCTACCACAACCAGGGCGATGGGACGCTCGAGGAGGTCGGCGTCATGCGCGGCGCGGCCTTCAACGCCGAGGGCGCCACCGAGGCCGGCATGGGCGTCGCCATCGGCGACATCGATCAGGACGGTTGGCTCGACATCTTCTTGACGACGTTGGACATCGAGAGCAACACGCTCTTCCGCAACGAAGCAGGCCGCCTCTTCGAAGACCTGACGGACCGCTTGGGCTTAAGCGTCGACCCGGAGCGGCGCGTCGGCTTCGGCACCGAGATGCTGGACGCCGACAGCGACGGCGACGTGGAGGTGTTCGTCGGCAACGGGCACATCATCGACAACATTGCCGCCATCAACCCGAGCCTGACGTTCGAGCAGACCAACCAGCTCTACGAGGACCAGGGCGACGGCCGCTTCGTCGATGTCGCCGCCAGCGCCGGCCCGGCGTTTGCCACGCCCGGCGTCGCGCGCGCGACGGCGGCCGGGGACATCGACGGCGACGGCGACCTCGACATCCTGGTCACCCACAACGACCGCTCGGTCGTCCTCTTGCGGAACGACTCGACGCGCCGCGGTCGGTCCGTCCTGCTCGACCTCCGCAGCCGCAACGGCGGCCGGCCCGCCGTCGGGGCCAAGGCATGGGCCACCGCGGGCGGCCGCACATGGGTGGCCGAGCTGCGCGCGGGGGGGAGCTATCAGGGCCAGGGCGATCACCGCCTGCACATCGGAATCGGCGACGCCCAGCGCCTCGAGTACCTGGTCATCCGATGGCCGGAGGGCGATAGGCAGACGATCCCGGGCGCCGAGGTCGCGCTGGACAGGGTCACGCGCATCGTGCAGCCGCCAGCCCCGTGATGCGCACGATCTTCGTCGGGGACATCCACGGCTGTGCCGCGCCCTTTGCCGCGCTGCTGGATGCTTTGGCGTTGGCGCCGGGTGCCGACCGCCTGTTGCTGGCAGGCGACATCCTGACGCGCGGCCCCGAGCCCGCTCGCGTGTGGGACCTGGTGCAGCAGACCGGCGCCGAGATGGTCATGGGCAACCACGACCGGTTCGTCCTCAAAGAGCTCGAGCGCCTGGACGCCGGGCTACCGATTGAGGCCTCGAAGCTGGAGGACCGCGCCGAGATCGAGCGGCTCGTGCCCCTGGCAGCCACCCTGGTGCCGTGGCTGCGCGAACGCCCGTATGCCATCGACGACCCCCGCTTCCTCCTGGTGCACGCGGGCATCAACCCCGAGCACGGCCTGGCGGGTACGACCCACGACGAGATGGTCTATATCCGAACTTGGCCGCCCACGGACGGCATCGTCGGCCCGCGCTGGCACGACCACATCCTGCCGCTGCCGGACCGGCCGATCGTGTTCGGTCACGACGCGCCGGGGGGGCTGGTGATCCGGCGCCGCGCCGACGGGACGCCCTGGCTGGTCGGGCTGGACAGCGGCTGCGTCTATGGTGGCCAGCTCTCCGCATGGGTGCTTGAGTCGGACCACCTGGTCCAGGTTCCCGGACGGCGCTGATCCGCTTTGGCGCGCCGTGCTATGCTCGCCCCATCCGCTTTGCGTCCCCGAGGTGCGTTGAATGGACATGCCAGCCATCCGTGACCTGATGACCGAAGATCCCGTCGTCATCTCAGCCGACGTCAGCATCGACGTTGCGCTCGAGACGATGAACGCCAGCAGCGTCCGCCGTCTGCCCGTCGTAAGCGACACGGGTCGTGTGATCGGGATCATCACCCGCGAGGACGTCCGGGCGGCCCTGCCGCGCGGCGCGCTGCACATGGCCGCGCACGAAGGCGAGGAGATGCCGCAGGTCAAGGACGTCATGACCACCGAGGTCATGACGATCCGCCCGGACGATCTGCTCGATCGGGCCGCCAAGCTCATGCTCCACCGCAAGATCGGTGGCCTACCGGTCGTGGAGAACATCCGCCTGGTCGGCATCATCACCGAGAGCGACGTGTTCCGCTGGGTCGCCGGGGAGTGGGAGCAGGGCGGGCAGACGCGCTGGAAGTAGCACCGGCCAGCCGAAGACCACCGCGCACTAGGGGCAATCCGTGATCCGCCCGGCGATGGCCCGGTAGATCGCGGCGAGGTCCTCGCCATCCGGCGCGAAGTAGTAGGCGTCCGGCGCGCTGGCCACCAACTCCAGCAGCCCGGCCAGCACGTCGTCGGCCTCGCCGAGGCCGACCGTGAAGACCCGCGTCCCGGCGGCCTTGGCCGCATCCGCCAGCACCAGCACGGTGTCCTCCTGCCGCCCGCCGCCCACCGGCGTGGGCACCAAGTTGGGCAAGCCGTCGGTCAGCAGGATGAGCACCGGCTCGTTGCCCGCGCGGGCCGAGCGGTCGAGCGCCGCCTGGCCCTCGGCCAGCGCCAGATCCAGGCGCGTACCCTGCGCGCTTCGCGCGGCCAGGCGGTCGAGCGCCGCATCGACCGCTGACCGGTCGCCGGACAGGTCGAGCTCGGTCCATGCGGCGGCGTTGAACCCGACGAGCGCCACGCGATCGTGGCGGACCGTGGCGTCGTCGGCAAGGTCGAGGAGCGCCGCGAACTGGCGCGCCGCGTCGATCGCCGCCGCCCGCTTCGTCCGCCCCTCGCGCGTCGGGCGGTCCATGGACGTCGAGAGGTCGATGACGAGGACGATGTCGGCAAAGGTCGCGTCAGGGCGGCAGAACAGCGCGTCGCCGTACGGCAGGTAGATCGCGTAGTGGCCCGCGGTGGCCGTCGGCGTGCTCGTCGGGGTCCGGGTGATCGTGGGCGTCGGCGTCGCGGAGAGCGTGCCGGTCGGCGAGGCGGTCGGCGTGGCGCTTGGCGTCGGGGTGAGCGCTTCGCACATCGCCTCCAGGTCGCCGAGGCCGGAGGCCTTGCCGAAGGTCACGTTGGCGCCGGCGTAGATGGTCTCGCGGCCGACGTACCAGCCGGAGACGTTGTCGAACCACGCGGCGCCCCCGCTCCAGATCGTGATCGGGTCGATCACGGTCGAAACGACCTGGTCGAGCCACGGCAGGGCCGCCAGGCTGCCCCACGACGACTCGTCGTGCTGGATGTTGTCCATGTAGAACTCGGGCTCGGGCAGCGCGATGAACCGGTCGCCGACGGCAAGGGTGGCGACCATGTCCCCGCCGCCAGCCACCAGGATCGCCGCGTCGCCGAGCCGGTCCCGGAAGCCGAGCACGAGGTCGCCGTCCTCGCGGAACTCGATGTCGGCAAAGAGCGGCTCGAAGCGCTGGACGTTGCGGTCGAACGTGGGATCCCACGCCTGCCAGGGCTGGGCCCGGACGTAGCCCATGTCCAGGCGCGCGACCTCGGCCATGTCCGTCCCGTCGGCGCGCGAGCGATACACGTAGGCGTTCATGGGCCGATCGCCGCGGACGTCGCTCTCGCGGGCGTCGACGACGCCGTGGTAGAGCCAGCCGCCATGGTAGGCGAGGGCGAACGGGCGAGCGTCGGCCTCCCACGTTTCGCCGGCACCGCCGTGCGGGAACGCGCCGAGCAGCGCGCCGTCGGGGGCATGGAAGCGGTAGATCAGCCGATCGAACAGGTTCATGGCTAACACCTCGTCGCGATCCGGCGCGAACTCGACGTCGCCAAAGGCAGTCCGGCCGACGACGGTCGCCATGGGGAGGTCGAAGGCGGAGGCCATGCGGTGAAGATCGAAGCCGGCGAACACGCTCGCCCACGGCACGGTACGGCCGGTCGCGAGGTCGATGCGGTAGAGCCCGCCCGGCCCCAAGGGTCCAAACGCCGCCAGGCGCTTCGCGTACGCGCCGGCGTACACGTGCCCGCGCGGGATGTCGTGTGCCAGCCCGAACACGGCGCCCACCTCCGGCTGCCACGCGAGGACGCGGTGGCGGGAGGCATCCTCCGGCTGGCTGTCATCGAACACGACGACCATGGGCTGGCCCTCGAGCCACGGCGCGTCGTAAGCATCGCCGCGCCCGTCCAGGGCCGGCGTGAAGCACGTCGTGACCAGGTACGGGTTGGCGCCGCCGCAGCTGCCCAGCGCCATGGCGGCGGCCAGCGCGGCCTCGGTGGCCTTGGCGGGTGCGCGCGGGGTGGCGGCGGCCGCCGCGGTCGAGAGCGCGGCGTGCGTCGGAGCGACGACGGTCATCTGGCGGAGGAAGGCGGTGGCGGTGGCCGCGGCAGCGGTGCCCCGCGCTGTGCGCGTCGGTCCCGCCACTGCCAGCGTCGGGCCGAGGGCGGTGGCGGTCTGGACGGCCACCGTCGCGCGCGCCTCGGCGGTCGGCGCGTGCGCGGTGAGCGTCGGGATCCGCGCCGTCGCGCGCGCGTTGCCACGTTCCGCGGCGGTGGCCGTGGCCGCTGCGCCGGCCTCCGCGGTCGCCGTGGCCAACGCTTCCGGCGGCAGCACGGCGCCCGGCGCGCACAGGACCTCGACGTCGCCCGCGCCGAGGCGTGCGTCGGCCGTGCCCGAGATGACGATCGTCGAGCCGAGCGCGCGACCGGAGCCGTTGGCGTACCGGAACAGCTCGACGCGGACGCCCTGGTCCGCTGCTGGCCGCTCGTGCGGCCGGCCGGGCGCCACGATGCCGTCCTGGCTGGGCAGCACGGCCAGGGAGCCCCACGACGTGTCGAGCCCCGACGCATCGGCGTCGCCGTACCACGGCGGGTTGCTGACGACGCGCCAGCCCACGCTCTCGCGTGCCACCGTGGCCAGGAGGTCGCCCAGGCTGCCGCCCGCGCCGCACGCGGGGAGCCACGGGCAATCCGGGCGGTCGTCGGCCCGCCGATCGCGGAGGCCGAGGATCGGCGCGCCGCTCGCCGCGAAGCCGATGTCGGCGAGCAGCGGCTCGTCGCGGCCATCGCCGCCGGCCGCGTCGTCCCATGCGGACCACGCCACGCCGCGCGCGTACTCCAGCCCAAAGCGGAGCACGGTCTCGGCGTCGCGCTCGCCCGGCCGGGAGCGGTAGACGATGGCGTCGAAGATCGGCGAGGCCGTCGGGCTCGTCGCCCGGCTGTTGACGACGCCGTGGTAGACCCAGCCGTCGTCGACGCCCAGCCCGAACGGCCGCGCGTCCGTCGACCAGCGCTCGCGCGCGGCGCCGTGGAGCTGCGTGCCGATCAGCACGCCCTCCGGAAGGCCGATCCGCGCGATGCGCCCGTCGAACAGGTTGGTCGCGTACAGCTCCGAGCCGTCCGCGGCAATGTCGAGGTCGCCCAGGCTGGTGCGCCCGGCAAACGCCGGCGCGCCAGGATCGCCGTCGAGCCCGTGCCGGTTCGGGCCGGCGGAGAGGTTGGCCAGGGCGTCGATTGAGCCGGTCGCCACGTCGATGCGGTAGATGGCACCCGTCCCGCCCGGCCCGAACGGCAGCCCGCGACGATAGTGCGCCGCCGCGTAGACGACGCCGCGCGCATGGTCCCACGCGAGCCCGTAGACGCTGCCGACCTCGGCCTGCGTGGCCAACACGACGGGTCCGGTAGCGTCCCCGCCCACGCGCACCGCCACGACGGCCGGCGCGAGCGCGGGCTCGGCGCCGTGGTCGTGCACGGCGACGACGGCATACGGCCGGGTCGTCAGGCAGGCCGCTGTTGCACGTTGTAACAACGTGGTATCATTGGGGGACTGAATCGTCGACGGAGCGTCCGGGTTGACAAGGACCGCAGCGGTCATCGCGACCAGCCCAAGCGCCACGATCGGAGTACGGTTCATGGTTAAGCCCTCCGTCGAAGATCGTCGGCGGCCCGTCGGCGGTCCGTCGGGCTTGTGTCACCCTATGCGGTCGCACAGCGGCTAGCATTGCGCGGATCGGTCATCGGTTATCTTCGTCACGGTCGTCGGGGAGCCTGGGAAGGCGATCGGCCGCTTGGCGGCGCAATGCGATGGGACCCATCGCATTGCCGCCACGAGGAGCAGAGCATGTCACGTTTGGTTTCATCCGTCATCCTCATCGCCGTGTTCATCGTCGTCGCCAACGCTCAAGCCTCGCCGATCACGGCGCAGGCGTCGTTCGAGACCCAGGTCGTCACGCTGGTGAACCAGCACCGGGCGGCGATCGGGCGCGCGGCGCTGGGCACCGACGTTCGCTTGTTCGCCGCCTCCGAGGGGCACTCCAGCTGGATGTGCACCAACCAGATCCTCTCGCACTCGGGCTCCGGCGGTTCGACGCCGGGCAGGCGCGCGACGGCAGCGGGCTACCCCTGGTTCGCCGTCGGCGAGACGGTCGCCCAGGGCTTCACGACGCCGGCCGCGGTGGTGGCCGGCTTCAAGGGCTCGGCGCCGCACTGGAACATCCTGATGAGCGCTTCGTATCGGGACATCGGCGCCGGTTACGTGGCGTGCGACGGCCGAGTGCGCCGGCACTATTGGACGCTCATGGTCGGCAACAGCCGCTCGCCAGCAACGCCGGTGTCGGGCGGCGCCGGCACGACGCTCCCGACGGCCACGCCGGAGGCCCAGCCGGCACCGACGCAGACGCCGGTCGCCTCGACGGGCGGCGCGGTCAGCGGCGCGGTCCGGCTCCAGGGCCGCGTGCCCTGGGCGGGCACCACCATCCTTATCGACGGCGTGCCGCGCGCGACGACGAGCAGCACCGGCGCCTTCCTGGTCAGCGGCATCGCCGGCGGGACCCACACGGTGACCGCGCGCCGCGTAGGCATGCTGGACAGCGCACGATCGTTCAGCGTCTCCGGCGGCACGCTCGCGCTCGGGACCACGACGCTGCGCGCCGGCGACCTCAACGGCGACAACGGCGTCCAATACGATGACTTCAGCAGCCTGTTTGGCCGCTGGGGATCATGCACGGGCCAGCCCCTGTACTTGGCGCTCGCGGACTTCGACGTCGACCGCTGCAACGGCTACGGCGACTACGCGATCATGTACTACAACTACCGGCTGGTCGGTCCGACGGCCTGGCGGTAGGCGCAAGGCGGCGCGCCGCCGCCTGGCACCAGAACAGTCGAGGGCCCGACCGATTTGGTCGGGCCCTCGTCGTTTGTGCGGCGGCGCTTCCTGCCATCGACGGGCAACGGGGCCGTCGTGACCGCGCGGAGAGGCGCGTCGAGACGCCCTGGCGATCGGGACGTGTGCTGGCCGACGTGCCCAGGCAGCGGAGCCGCGCTGCCGGGCACCCTACCGCCCGGCGCGCAGCGCTCGATCGATCCGGTTGAGGGCCGCGTCGAGTTCCGGCGGGTCGCCCGCGCGCAGCACGCGCGCCTCGCCGGCGGCCGCGGCGAGCCACGCCGTGTCGACGTCCGGCCCCAGGCCGACCGCCCAGACGGCCACGCCCGCGCGCCGCAGCGGGTCCGCGGCCTTGGCCACGTCATCGGCCGTCGGCGCGCGCGTGCTCGTCCCGTCGCTGAGCACGACGACGGCCGCCAGCACCCCCGGCCTCCTCGTCGGGCCGGCCAGCTCGCGGCGGGCAACGGTCAAGCCGAGGTCGAGGCGCGAGCCGTCTGCGGTGTCGGAGTCGACGAGCGCACCGAGCGCCGCGGCGAGCGCTCCTTCGTCGCGCGAGAGCGGGGCCAACACCTGGGTCGGTTCGTCGAACGCGATGATCGCCGCCTGATCGCCTGCGGGAAGCGCGCGAACGCGTGGACCGAGCGCACCGACGACGGCCGCGAGCTTGGCCGTGCGGTCGGACGCGAACGCGCCGTACATCGACGCTGAGCGGTCGATGAGCCAGACAACGTCGAGCGGGGTCGGGCCGTCGGTCAGCGCCCCTTGGCCCACGGCGAACGGGATGTAAGCCGGTCGCAGCGGCGGAAGGGGACGGTCCGTTGGCGTGGGCGTCGCGGTTGCGCCCGGATCGATGCTCGGCGTCGGCGTTGCACGGGTCTCGGCCGTCTCCGTGGGCGTGGCCGTCGGCTGAGCGGCGTCCGTCGGCGTCGGCGTTGCGGACTCGCGGGGCGTGTCGGTCGTCGGGAGCGTCGAGCCCGGCGTGTTCGACGCCGGCGGCGCACCGGGGCAAACATCGCGGCTAGCGATGACGCCGTTCGTGGTGCCGAGCACGACGAGGCGATTGTCCCCAGAACCAACTACCGAGATGTCGAGGATGCGCTCGCCTTGGGCCAGGCCGATCTGATTGCGGCTAGCAAACGTCAGCCACTGCGGCCTCAGGAACACGCTGGCATCGACCTCGAGCACGGCGCCGCCAAACGAGATCGCCCACAGCGACGTCCCGTTCGGGTCGAGCGCGAGGCCGGTCACGCGGTCGTAGCCGGCGCCGCGCTCGAAGAGCGGCGAGCGGGTGAGCTCGAGCGCCCCGACCGCCCACTCTGCGCCGTCGAGGGCGTGGACCGCGATGGCGTGCTGCAGTCCGTTTGGGCCGCGCTGCTCGGTCCACAGGGCAATGACCAGGCGGCCCTTGAGGTCGCGCGTCGCTGCCGTCGCATACCCGCCGATGCCCGCCGCGGCATCGACGACGGGGAGATCGACAGGACGACCCCGGAGCGGATGGAACGGCAGCACGTAGACGCCGCCGTGGCCGACGACCCAGGCATCGCCCTGGGCGAGGCCCGGAACGAGCAGGGCATCCGGGATGCCGTAGCGCGCGGCGTCGGCCGCGATCGTCGGCAGGATCACCGCGCCGGTGGTGGTCACCCCGGCGCGCGGGTCGAGCTGCACAGCCTTGACGCCCGACTGCTGGCAGTTGGGCGCGGACGGCGGGCAGCCGTAGTTGGCCTGGAACGGCACCCAGACGTGACCGCCCTTGTCGGACACGCTGACGTGGCCGAGCGTCTCCGTGGCGCCCTCCGCGGGGATCGGCGCTGGGGCGGCCCACCACCGGCGTCCGTCCCACGCCCGCGCGCCGTGCCAGGCAGCCGTCGGCGCGCCGGTGGCATCGGCGGTGACCGCCCATAGGTCGCGCAGGTCGGTCCATCGTCCAGCTTGGATGTTCGGGTACTCCTTTTCGACGGCCGCGGCGACCTCGGCGTAGCGCGCCTGCACGGCGGGCGACAGATCGATCCTCAGCACCCCGCCGCCCCCGGCAATCCCTTGGATCGCATCGTCGTACCGCACCCAGACCGACCCCTGGCCGCGACCGGCGAGGTACGCCTCGACGTGCCGCGCCGCACCCTCGGGGAGGCAGCGACCGGGGCCTGAAGCGCGCGTCCAGGCGATCGGGATCCCTTGCGCGACGCCCGCGCCGCTCTGGGCGCGCTCGCCCAGAAGGCCGCTCGGCGGCGGTCCCGCCATGGCCAACCATGCCGCCAGCGCGCCGCCTGCCGCCACCAGCCCCGCTCGTGTCGCCTTGGTCACGATTCGCTCCCCGCGGTCGATGGCCGCGCCGGTTGCGGAACTGCCCGCGACCCGGCGGCCGCTTCGCTCGTCTTGACGTTGGAAGACGCGCTTCGATACGCGCCGCCATGCGTGCATCATACACCTCGCTGTCCAGCCGCGGTCATGCCTGCCGGCCGCAAATCGATCCCTGGCCCATGAGCTGGACGCCCACGCGGAGGCCCACCTTGCACCAGCCGCCGACCCTCCCGACCAGCGCTCCCAGCCCCGCGGAAGGCAGCGACGGCGCCGTCAGCGTCGCCCTGGGTTCCATCGGGCGACTCGCGCGCGCCGTCGCCCTCGCCGCCGTCCTCGCCCTTCCGCTGGCGCTGGGCGGGCAGACCACACAGCGCGCGTCGGCCGCCCCGGCCAGCCCGACGTGGCCGGAGCCCGGCCTGATCGATGCCGTGCGCGGGCTATTGGCCGGCTACTACGGCCAGGCCGGCGACCCGGCCGACTTCCCGGCCGAGCTCGGCAACTGCTTGGCGTACACCTATGTCCTGCTCGCGCCGGAGACCACCGCCGACATGCCGGCGGCCTGGAAGGACCCCGACCGCCTGTGGGAGGCCGCCGAGTACTGCGAGGTGCAGGCGCTCGGCCCGGGCGCAGGCGGCACCGGCTGCCATGCGGCGACCACCGAGGCGGAGGCCGTCGACTGCACGGGCCATCGCGTCGCGCGCGGCCTTGGCGCCAGCGCCTACGCCGGCGGCACCAGCTTGTACGACCCGAACGCGACGTACTACGGCAACCGCGCCCTGGCCTTGGCCGCCGGCGAGGGCGCACTCTACCACGCGTTCGTGCACGACTTCCACGCGCCGAACGGCCCGCGCCGCCCGGCGGATGGCACCTGCCCACCGGCCCCCGCCTACGGACCCGGCGGCGCGCGCAACCACCGCTGCTACCACAAGCGGCTGCTGCGCGCCTACGAACGGCACCAGCACGCCATCGTGCTGGACATCCTCACGCGCCCGCGTCCCGACGCGGCCAGCTTCCAGCTCTCGGCGTCGCGCGAGGCCGGGCTCCTGGCCCTCAGCTACGCCCGCACCGTACAGACCGTCGAAGAGCTGGGCGCCTGGTCGCCGTCGACCGGCGCGGCCGACCGCCGCGATGCCATCGCCCTGGTCAACGCGCTCAACCAGCGCCTGTGGTGGGAGTGGGTCTGGGCCAACCAATCCGGCCCGCTCACCGCCGGCATCGCACAGATCGGGGCGCAGGACACGTTCGACGCGGCGGCCAAGGTGCCGGCGTGGTCCGGGGCGGACCGCTTCACGATCGGCGCGCTGCCGCCCATCCGGTCGCTCCGCCAGTTCCCGACCGCGGGCGTGCTCTTCGACGCGGATTACGCCATGCCCGGCGCCGGCTGGTGCGCACAGTTCGCGCCGGGCGATCCGTCGCGCACCGCGTGCGAGGCGCACGCCGCGGGGCTGGCCACGCACTCGCAAGGTCCCAACCTGGGCTCGATCGCCGAGGAGTGGCTCTGGACGTTTGCCGGGGCGCGCGCCGGGATGTCGCTGGTCGAGGCCCTCATGCTGGGCGGCTCGCCCGACCTGCCGGCGAGCGGCGCCATCGGGGCCAACCGGACCGCGCGCTTCCCGGGCGTCGGCAACGTCGCCGACCGACCCGAATACGCCATCATCTCCGATCGTCTGGGCTTCGGCGTCGCCGGCTGGCACGGCGGCGGCGCGCTCACCGACGACCTGGAATGGCCCTGGGCGCCGACCGGCGGCGCTCCGGCGACGACGGCCATCCGCACGCTCTCGGCCGGCGAGCACGACGGCGAGCCGCAGGCCGGTCGGGTCAGCCTGGGGGAAAACGACGGGAAGGACGGCGGCCGCTACGCCACGGACGGCCAGGAGGCGGCCGGCGGCATCGAGAACCACTATCCCGGGCCCAGCGCCCTCTACGGGACCGCGCTCTGGCAGCTCACGCTCGAGGACCGCACGGGCGCCGGCCTCAGCGCGTCGTCGTTCGACTACTACGCGCGCAACACGCCAGACGAGTTCAACGCCTGGCTCTGGCTGCTGCGCTCCACGATCCAGCGCTGCCGAGGTGCCGGCATCTCGGATCCCGCGGACCCGCGCTGCGCGGCCCTCGGCGGACCCGACATCGAGCAGCTGTACGTGCGCCCGAACACCGTCCCATCGCCCACCGTGCTCGATGCGCAGTGGCGCGGCCACGACGGCCCGCAGCCGCCCATCCCAGCGGCACACCTTGGCACGCCCGAGCTGACGGCGTGCGGCTACAAGGCCGGCGTCCCTTGGCGGCGCCATGGGCAGCTTCCCGCCGTTGGCCCACAGAACGCGCCGACGATGGTCGACGAGGTCGGCGGCGACGCGTGGTCGAACCTGGTGCCGACGTTCGCCGGCGCGCTGCGCGTCCTTGCCGCGCGCTACGCGGTCGAGCCAGAGCCGGCCGCGCGCGCCGAACAGGCCGCGTGGTACGGCGACGTCCACGCGCAGCTGGAGGGCCTCATCGCGCACTATGGAGGCGGCGGGCTCGGGCACGTGCCCGCCCTGGAGCACAGCAGCTGCCTCGTCCCGGCCGGCAACAGCCTGGCCTCGCTGCTCGCGGGCAGCCCGTTCGCCAGCGTGCAAGGGGTGTTGGCGACGCGCGCGCTCAACTACACGCGGTTGGTCCACTGGTATGCCTGGCTCGACGGGCATTGGCTCGACATCGACCCCGGGGTGTGGGACGGCGTGCCGATGGCGCTGCCGCGCGTCACGAGCGCCGTCTCGCCACGGCTCGTGCAGACCGGCATCCAGATCCAGAACCTGGACGCCGTCCAGGCCGCGCGCTCCAACGTGGCGCTGTTCCGTCAGGGCACCGCCAACGCCGTCCTCGAGCTCCATCCGGATCTGGCACCGGGCGGCAGCCGCAACCTGTTCCTTGACGCCAGCAACGCGGCCAACCCGAACGTCCTGCTCGACGGCGGCGCCCGCACCCCGCTCCAAGCCGCCGACTACGGCGCTGTCGTGCGCAGCGATCGCAGCGTCGGCGCCATCGTTCGCTTCGACTGGCCGAGCACCAAGGGCGCGGCGTTGTTCACCGACGCGCCGGCCGCACCCGACCTCGTCGTCCCCTGGGTCGTGCGCGGGGTATCTGGGCGCGCCACCGAGGTGACCGTCCAGAACGTCGGCACGGCCATGGCCCGCTTCGTTGCCACGTTCTACGCCCTGGGCTCGTCCGTGCCCTCGGCGAGCGTCAGCGCCATCATCCCACCCGCGGCCAGCCGGCCGCTCGATCTGACGTCCCTGCCGCCCGGCTTTGCCGGCTGGGCGCTCATCCGCTCCGAGACGACCGCTGAAGTCCCGCCCGCCTACCATGCGCAGCCGCTCGCGGCGTACTCCCTGGTGCAGGTCGATCCGATCTCCCACCCGTTCCCGGTGTCGGCCGCCTTCGGCACGGAGGGCCAGCCCGCCAACCCGCCGACGTCGACGTTGTTCGTGCCGCTCTGGCGGGCACGCCAGGTCGTCGGCGCGACGACCCTGGACACGAGCATTGCCCTGGCCAACCCCGGGACGACGCCGGTCGACGTCACCGTCACGTTCCAGCGCTCGCCGCTGGCGGAGACCTGTCAGACGGTGCCGGGCGGCTGGAGCACATCCACCACGTTTGCCCTTCCGGCCAAGGGCAGCCGCTTGCTCGACCAGGCCCCTGCCGTCAGCGGCCTCCCCACCGACTGCTTCGGCTCGGCGACGATCGAGGTCGACCCGCCGATCGGGCGCGTGATCGCCACCGTGATCGACGAGACCGAGCAGCCCGCCGGACCCATGCTCATCTCGGCGTTCAACGCGCTCCCGAGCACGGCGGCGTCGACGCGGGTGGCGCTGCCGCTCTACCGGCGCAACTGGGCCAACCTCACGACCGGCATCCAGGTCGTCAACGTGGGCGACGTCCCGGTGACGGCCGACGTCACGTTCGTCCCGGCCGTCGGCGGCGGCGGTCCGGTGACGGTGTCCCGGCCGATCGCGGCCCGCGATTCAGCCAACTGGTGGCCGGGCAGCCTGCCCCAGGTCCCGGAGCAGACGTACGGCTCGGCTGTGGTGACCGCCACCGGGCCCGTCGTCGTGCTGGTCAACGACTACCCGCTCCAGGATGGCCTGGACCCCGCGACCTACCTCGGGCTGGCGAGCCCCTAGGTGGCAGAGGCGGCCGAAGGGGGCGCGGCCGAAGCGGCAACCAGGGCAAACGGCGAGCGCGACGGGTCACCGCCCAGGCTCGCGCTCGGCGACGCCGCCCTGCTCGCCGGGCTGTTCGCTGCCGCGGTGGCCGTTCGGGCGCCCTACCTCCAGCTGATCCCGCGCTTCACGGACGAGGTCCGGCGCGTCCTCTGGTCGCTGCGGGTCCTGGACGGCGGCTTCTGGCCGTTGGCCTACAAGAACGGCTACAACGGCGCGCTGATGATCTACGTGAACGCGGCCGCGTTGGCGCTGCATCCCGGGCTGTCGACGCCGCGTTGGACGGCCGTGCTGGTCGCCAGCCTGGCACCGCCGGCTCTGTACCTCTTGGGGCGCGAGCTGCACGGCCGGCTGGCCGGCGTCATCGCGGGGGCGCTGCTCGCCACCTCGTTCGTGCCCATCGTCGTCTTCGGGCACATCCCGTGGGCCATCACGCCGGCCGCCACGCTCGTCGTCGCCGGGCTCTGGCTGGTCGCCCACGCGGTACGCCGCCGGAGCACGGCCGCCCTGGTGTTGGGCGCTGCAGGACTGGGGCTGGCCCTGCAGACGCACCCGCTGGCGGCGATCACGCTGCCCGGCGCGGCGCTGTGGCTGGCTGACAGGGCGCGCCGAACCGGCTGGCCGGGGCGACGCCCAGCGGCGGCCGCGCTGGCGGCCGCGGCCCTCGCGTTCAGCCCGCTGGTCCTTCACCATGCGCTCGAGTTTGCACGCGAGGGCCGGCTCGAGATCACGTCGACCCGCGACCTGCGCGATGGCGAGTTCACGCTGGCGGGCTATGGCCTGGGGGCCCGGGCGCTCGGCGGCAGCCTGGTCGATGTGCTCTCGGCGCAAGCGCACGACGCGGAGCACCTGCGCAGGCGCGATCCGTTCGCGTGGCTTGTGGGCATGCTTGCGGTCGGAGCGCTTGGGCTGTCCGCCTGGCGGGGGCCGCGCCTGGCCGCGGCGGCCACGGCCAGCGGCCTGATCGTGCTGCCCGCGCTGGTAACCACGTACAACTTCCCGCTCAGCGCGCGCTACACGGGCCTGCTCCTCCCGACCGTCTACTTGGCGCTCGGCATCGCGCTGGCCAGAGGGTGGCAGCGCGCGCGCCATCGCACGGCGGGGGCCGCGACCCGCGCGGCGCTGGCCGGCATCGCCCTTCTCCTCGTGCTCTTTCCGCTCGCCCGCGTTCGCACGTTCTACGCGCACGACGTGGCGCGCGGGCGCACGAACCGCGCCGTGCTTGGGCTGGCGGAGGCCGCGCGCGACCGTTGGGCGGCCCAGGGCGCCGACCGGGCAGCGATCATCCTGGACGACGAGATCGCCGCGAGCTACTCGGCCAGCGGCAACATCAGCCGGGTCGTGGAGATGCTGCTCGGCTTGCACGGGGTTTCGATCGCCAAGGTGGCCACGGCCGAGGAGCTGGACGAGGCGCTCGGCGAGGCGGAAGGCCCGCGCGTGGTCGTCGCGTCGGACGCCCTGCGCGCTTCAGCGCGGCACGGCGACGCCCTGGAACCCGTCGCCGGCACGCACGTCCTCGCGGGCGGCGACGGCGATGGGTTCGGGCTGTACGCATGGCCGGGCCTTCCCGGCGATGAGACGCCTCCGTAGCAGAACCTGGCTCCGGCGTCCTGCTCCTGCCGCCGTTCGATGCCGGTCAGGGGACCTGCGGCTCGGGACGGCGTGCCGACGGGCTTGCGAGCGGCATACCAGAAGTCGCACGGGCCTGCGATGTCGCGGAGGCGAGCGGGGCGCTCGTTGCCCCGGCCAACGCGGTCGCCGTTCGGGTCACGGTGGCCGTCGACATCGCGCTTGCCGTCGCCGTAGCCGAGGGCGTGGCGGTGGCCGTTTGGGTCGCGCTCGCCGTCGCGGTCGGCGTCGACGTGCGCAGGTCCCAGGAGCGCGTGAGCAGCGCGTAGACGCGCTCGGCGACGAGGTTGGTTCCGGGCCGCGTCAGGTGGATGCCGTCCTCGCCCCGCATCTGGACGAGGTCGCCGGCGGACGACGGCAGGTACGCGGCGAACCCCCCCCCCTCGGGGCCGCGGAAGATGGGGCGGGTGTCGACGAAGGATACCCACGCGCGCGGCTTCGCGGCCGCTTCCACCGCGCGCGTCAGGGCGACCATGGCCTCCGCCATGCGCGCGTCGCGCATCGGCGGCATGCCGATCCACACGAGCTGGATGCCCGGGCCCTCGAAGAGGTCCATCAGCGCGCCGGCGCGGCGCTCGTAGGCCATGCGCCACGCATCCGAGCTGACAAGGTGGACCGTGCCGTCCTCCACGCGCATGTTCTGGTCCTCGTTGGCGCCGAGGAAGAAGACGACGACCTCGGGCGGCGTGGGGGCCGCGATCGTCTCGACCATGCGCGCATGCCAGTCGAAGTAGTCCTGCCGCACGAGGCCGCTGGAGATCCGGAAGTCCATCCCGACGCTCATCAGCCGGTCGCGCGTGGCGTACGTGGCCAGTTGGTAGCCGAGCGGCTCTGCGAACGAGTCGCCGGCGACGTGAACGCGCAGCGGCGCGTCAGGGAGCACCGGCCGCGGTCCGTCCGGCGTGGCGGCTCTGGTGGCCGTGCCGGCGGAGCCCGAGCCGGGCGGTCCTGCGGGGCGCGCAGGGACCGACCGCGTGCTTGCGGTGGCGGTCATCGCGGTCACGGGCGCGTGCAGGGCGCTCGGCGCGGCCGAGGTCATCGACGCAATCACGGCGGTCGAGGCCGGGGTCCCGTCGCCCGTGCCGGCCTCGGGTCCTGTAGCGCCCGGCGTGCGCGTCGACTCCGTGGCCAGCCCAACGGCCGCGCTCGATGGCGCCTCACCCCTCAGCCGCTCGACGGCCAGCGCGGCTTCGGTCAGCCCCAGCCGGCCGCTGGCCGCGTGGACCTCGCGCGCCGCCGCGACCAGCACGTCGCGCAGCGGCCCGTACGGCTGGCGCTCGGCGCTCTTGAGCAGGCGCGCGGAGCCGAGCGCGCCGGCAACGAGCAGGGCGCACAACCAGGCGGCATAGACCACGAGGATCGCTGCCCAGCGCCGCGCGGGCGCGTCCTGGTGCATTGTTAGAACCGGAAGTAGATGAAGGGCGCGACGCCCTCGGGCGAGAGCACAAAGGCGAGGAAGATCCATGCGCCGAGCAATGCGCCCTGCGCCAGCGGCGGCAGCGCCCGGTACGCGCTGGCCGCGTGGCGAAGCGCTTCGCGCGGCGCGAGCTGCAGCGCCAGCATGGCCGCGATGACAGCGCAGACGGCCGGCGTGGCCAGCGACCCAGCGGCCCCTCCCGGCGGCGCACCCCAGGCCGAGGCCAGGCGCGCAAAGACCGTCGCGGCTCCCTCGAAGGAGGGCGAGCGGAACAGGATCCACCCTGCGCAGACGACGTGGAACGTGGCGATGGTTGCCGCGAGCGCGGCAAGCCCGCCCAACGGAGCGCCGTTCGGACGGAGCCGGCGCGCCAGCGCGCGCTCGACGGCGAGCGCGGCGCCGTGGAGCACGCCCCAGGCGAGGAAGGTGAGGGCCGCCCCATGCCACAGCCCGCCGAGCGCCATCGTGATGAGCAGGTTGGCGTACGTGCGCAGCGTGCCCTTGCGGCTCCCGCCGAGCGGCACGTACAGGTAGTCGCGCAGCCAGCGCGAGAGCGTCATGTGCCAGCGCCGCCAGAAGTCGCGGATCGAGACGGCCGCATACGGACGGTCGAAGTTCTGCGGGAAGCGAAAGCCCAAGAGGAGCGCCACGCCGATGGCAATGTCGGTGTAGCCGCTGAAGTCCGCGTAGATCTGGACCGCGTACGCGTAGACGGCGACGAGCAGCTCGGGCGCCGAGAAGGCGCCGGGGTTGCCGAACACCGGGTCGACGATGGCACCGGCGAGATAGCTGGAGACCGCCACCTTCTTGAAGACGCCGGCGCCGACGAGCAGCGCCGCACGGCTGGCGTCGGCGCGCGTCAGCCAGCGAATGGTGCGGAGCTGTGGCAGGAACTCGCTGGCGCGGACGATCGGGCCGGCGACGAGCTGCGGGAAGAACGCGAGGAACAGGGCAAAGTCCAAGAGGCCGACCGGCGCGATGTCACGGCGGTAGACGTCGATGGCGTAGCTGAGCGCCTGGAACGTGAAGAACGAGATGCCGACGGGGAGGATGATGGCCTGGAGCGGGCTGGTAGCCGCGTCAAGCGCCGGCAGCGCGGTCGTGGTGCCGAGCGCGGCGAGCAGCGAGCGGAGCGACAGCGCCAGGAACCCGGCGTATTTGAAGAACGCGAGCAGCCCGATGTTGAACGCAACGCCGAGCGCAAGGTAAGCCCTTCGCCGCATGCCGTCGCGGCGGTCCATGGCCCGGGCCAGCGCCCAGTTGACGACGCTCGAGGCGACGAGCAGCAGGATGAAGCGCGCGTCCCACCAGCCATAGAAGGCGTAGCTGGCGGCCAGCATCAACGCGCGCCACGGCATCGCCCGCTCCCGCAGCGCCCAGCTTAGCGGGAAGACGAGCGTGAAGAACGCGGCAAACGTGGCCGTGGGGAACAGCACGGCTACGCCTCGGCGTACGCCTCCACGGGCGGGCAGGCGCACACCACGTGGCGGTCGCCGTAAACGTTGTCGACGCGCGCAACGGCCGGCCAGAACTTGTGCGCGTGGAGCCACGGCGCCGGGAACGCCGCCTGCTCCCGGCCGTAGCCGTGAGACCACGCATCGGCGCATGCCTCGCGGGCCGTGTGCGGCGCGTTCTTCAGCGGGTTGTCCAGGGCGTCGAGCCGGCCGTCGGCGATGGCGCGAACCTCGTCGCGGATGGCGATCATGGCGTCGCAGAACCGGTCGAGCTCGGCCAGCGACTCGCTCTCGGTCGGCTCGATCATCAGCGTGCCGGCCACCGGCCAGGACATGGTCGGCGCGTGGAAGCCGAAGTCCATCAGCCGCTTGGCCACGTCCTCCGCCTCGACGCCGGCCGCCTCCTTGAGCGGCCGGAGGTCCAGGATGCACTCGTGGGCGACGCGGCCGTTGGCGCCGGTGTACAGCACGGGGTAGTGGTCGGCCAGCCGCCGCGCGATGTAGTTGGCGCTTAGGATGGCCACTTCGGTGGCACGCCGGAGCCCAATGGGTCCCATCATGCGGATGTAGGCATACGAGATCGGCAGGATGCTCGGGCTACCCCACGGCGCGGCCGATACCGGACCGATGGCTTGATGGCCGCCCACGCCCGGCTCGAGGGGGTGCCCAGGCAGGAAGGGCGCGAGGTGGGACGCGACGCCGATCGGTCCCATGCCGGGCCCTCCGCCACCATGCGGGATGCAGAACGTCTTGTGCAGGTTGAGGTGGCACACGTCGGCGCCGAACTCGCCAGGACGGCACAGGCCGACGAGGGCGTTGAGGTTGGCCCCGTCCAGGTAGACCTGCCCGCCAGCCGCGTGGACGAGGGCGCTGATCTCCCGGATCGTCGCCTCGAACACGCCATGGGTCGACGGGTACGTCACCATGAGCGCGGCCAGCCGCGGGCCGTGCTCGTCGATGCGGGCGCGGAGGTCGGCCAGGTCGATATTGCCCTCGTCGTCGCAGCGTACGGCCACCACGCGCATCCCCGCCATCACCGCCGATGCCGGGTTGGTCCCGTGCGCCGACGTCGGGATGAGGCACACGTCGCGGTCGGCGTCGCCCCGCGCACGATGCCAGGCGCGGATGACGAGCAGGCCGGCAAACTCGCCCTGCGAGCCCGCGTTTGGCTGCAACGAGACGGCGGCAAAGCCCGTGATCTCGGCCAGCCAGGTTTCGAGGCGCCGGAACAGCTCACGGTAGCCCGCCGTGTCAGCGGCCGGGGCGAACGGGTGGAGCGCGGCGAAGCCCGGCCAGCTCACGGGCAGCATCTCCGCGGTCGCGTTGAGCTTCATCGTGCACGACCCGAGCGGGATCATCGACGTGGTCAGCGACAGGTCGCGCGCTTCGAGGCGCCGGATGTAGCGCAGCATCTCGGTCTCGCTGTGGTACGCGTGAAAGACGGGATGCGTCATGAACGGCTCGTCGCGTGCAAACGGCGCCGGGACGGACTGGTCCAATTCGGCCGCGATCGCGTCGGCGTCGAACGCGCCGGGGCTGCCGCCGAACGCGCCAACGATGGCCGCGAGGTCGGCATCGGTCGTCGTCTCGTCCAGCGCGATGCCGACCCGGCCGTCGGGGTGCGCGCGCAGGTCGATGCCCTCAGCGCGCGCGGCGGCGATGACCTCGGCCGCCGTACCCTGCGCCGGGCGAACGGCCAGCGTGTCGAAGAACGGCGCCGTGCCCAGCTCGCAGCCGAGGTCGGCGAGCGCACGGGACAGGATGAGCGCGGCGCGCCGGACGTTCCGGGCGATCCGGGCGAGACCGGCCGGGCCGTGGTACACGGCGTACATGGCGGCCATGACGGCCAGCAGCACCTGCGCCGTGCAGATGTTGCTCGTCGCCCGGTCGCGGCGAATGTGCTGCTCGCGCGTCTGAAGCGTCAGCCGCAGCGCGGGCGCGCCTGCGGCGTCGCGCGACACGCCGACGAGGCGGCCGGGGAGCTGGCGCTTGAAGGCGTCGCGCGTGGCCATGAACGCCGCGTGCGGGCCGCCAAAGCCGAGCGGCACGCCAAAGCGCTGCGCGTTGCCCACGACGACGTCCGCGCCGAACGCGCCGGGCGAGCGCAGCACGGTCAGCGCCAGAAGGTCGGTGGCCATGACGACCAGCGCCCCGGCGTCGTGCGCCCGAGCGATCAGCGCGCCGTGGTCGCGCACGGCGCCGTCCGTCGCCGGGTACTGCAGGAGGAGGCCGAACACGTCGTCGCCGAGCACGAACGCCTCGGGCTCTGCGACGTCGATGGCGATGCCGAGCGGCTCGGCGCGTGTGCGCAGGACGGCGATGGTCTGCGGGTGGCAGCGCGCGTCGACGAGGAAGCGCGCGCCTTCGTGCGTAGCCAAGACGCGGCGGCAGAGCGTCATGGCCTCCGCCGCCGCCGTCGCTTCGTCGAGCATCGAGGCGTTGGCGATCTCCATGCCGGTGAGGTCGATGACGACGGTCTGGAAGTTGAGGAGCGCCTCCAGTCGGCCCTGCGAGATCTCGGGCTGATAGGGCGTGTACTGGGTGTACCAGCCGGGGTTCTCGAAGACGTTGCGCTGCACGACGGGCGGCGTGAACGTGCCGCTGTAGCCCAAGCCGACGAACGACCGCGCCACCCGGTTCCGGTCGGCCAGCGCGCGCAGCTCGGCAAGCGCCTCGGCCTCGGTGGCGGCCGCGGGAAGGTCCAGGGGCCGCTCGGTGCGGATGCCTGCGGGAACCGCCTGGTCGACGAGGTCGGCAAGGTCCGCCGCGCCGACGACGCGTAGCATCCGGGGCAGGTCGTCGGGCTGGGGGCCGATGTGGCGACCGGCAAAGACGTCGGGCACCGGCACGCCCGTGAGGGGATGAGGCGATTGGCTCATGGGTGATCGGTTCCTCGGATGCCGTTTGCGGGCACCGCGTTGGTCGAAGGGCGCATCCGCCGTGATATGATCGGTCGGCAACGGCGCCTAGGCTACCATTCCAGCCGGCGCGCGCCAAAGGAGCGCGCGTTTCCCCTCGTGGAGCTGTCGTCCGTGCCAGACGAGACCCGGCGTCCCGTGCGCATCGGCCCGGCGCACGGCGCGGTGCCACCGCACGCCGAAGGCAGCTTTTTGGCGGGTCCGCGCTCACGGCTGGCCGAGCTGTGGGAGGTCGTGCGGATCGCCCGCGAGTTCATCCGCGGGTTCCGCGCGTTCCACTTCCTCGGGCCGACCGTGACCGTGTTCGGCTCGTCGCGCTTTAGCGAGGGCCACCGCTACTACGCTTGCGCGCGCGATGTCGGCCAGCGGCTCGCGCGCGCCGGGTTCGTGACGATGACCGGCGGGGGCCCGGGCATCATGGAGGCCGCCAACCGTGGGGCGCGCGAGAGCGGGGGGCTTTCGGTCGGCAGCAACATCCTCCTGCCGCACGAGCAGGTGCCCAATGCTTATGTCGATTTGTTTATGGACTTTGACTACTTCTTCGTCCGCAAGGTGATGCTCGTCAAGTACTCGCTGGCGTTCATCGTCCTGCCCGGCGGTTTTGGCACCCTGGACGAGCTCTTCGAGACCGCCACGTTGGAGCAGACCGGCAAGCTGCGCAACTTCCCGCTCGTGCTCATGGGCCTAGACTACTGGGCGCCGCTGCTCGACTTCGTGCGCGGCACGCTGGTGGAGAACGGCACGGTCGCTCCGGAGGATCCGGGGCTATTCTTCCTGACCGACGATCCCGCGGCCGCCGTTGCGCACGTGCTCGGCTACGCCACGACCTCGCTGCGCATTCCATGGGAACCGGCGCGCACGCCACGGCGCGTGCTCCGCGAACGCGGCGTGCCCGCACCGCGGCACGCTCGCGGCGCAGGCGACGATGCCGCGTGACCGAGACGATCCAAGCTGCGTCCTACCGTATCATGCCGGACGGCGCCGTCAGCGCCGCCGCCACCGAGGAGAACCGCACGATGAACGCGCATCGCCCGATCCGAGGCACCGCGCTGGCAGCCGCCAGCACGTTCGCCGTCACCCTAGCCATCGCCACGCTCGCTGCCGCCTTCGCGCAACCCTCCGAGGCGTTCGCCTGGCGCGCGCTCGGCACGCTGCCGCTCAACCTGTACCACCGCGCCGCCGCGTTCGACGAGGCGGGCAAGCTCTTGGTGCTCTACGGCGGGCTCGACATCGACAACGCCGCGCGCGCCAACATCGACATCGTCGACGTCGCCGATCCCAGCCTTGACAACGCCGTTCGGCGCAGCAACGTCCGGCCTTCTGGTCCGGTCGCAGCCCTGTTCGGCTCGGCCGCGAGCGTCCGCAGCGCGGGGGGGCGGCGCCAGGTGCTGGTCACCGGCGGCGCCAACACGGCGGGCGATCCGTACGATCAGGTCCAGGTCTACGACCTGGCGGCCGGCACATGGGCCAGCGTGCGCCCGAGCGGCCGGTTCGATCGCCGTGTCTTCCACGCCTCGGCCTACGATCCAAACGGCGACGTGCTCGTCGTCCACGGCGGGAGCGAGCGCTGCGATCTGTTCCCGGCGGCCGGCCAGGCATCGTGCGAGGATCCACACGCCACCACGCAGTACCTGGTGTTCAACGCGCTGACCGACGCCATGGCGTGGGAGAACGGCCCGACGGGACCGCGGGTTTACGGTCACAGCATGGTCTGGGATCCGCAGGGCCGCCGCGTGCTCCTGTACGGGGGGACGTACGACGGCATCCGCGGCAGCGGGGAGGTGTGGCAGCTCGATCTCACCGCCGGGCGCGCGATGGCCGCCTGGACGCGCGTCGATGTGGCGCCCGGGCTCGCGCCGGAAGGCCGGGCGCTCCACGCTGCGGCGTTCGACACGACCCGGCGGCAGATGGCTGTCTACGGGGGCGCCACGCGCACCATCTACCGCACCGGCGAGGTCGTCGCGACGCAGGTGACGTGGGCGCTGGACGTGACGACCACCCCGCCGACCTGGCGCAACCTCGGCGCGCCGGTCGGCGACCGCATCGGAGCCGCCATGGCCTTTGCGCCCAGCCACGGGGCGGCGCTCATGTACGGCGGCCGCGGCCGGTTGCGCTCGGATCGCCAGACGGTCGCGTCGGACGTCCAGGCGCTCATCGGCGGCGTGCCCGCGACGCCGACGACCGGACCGACCCCGCGCCCCAGCGCCACGCCGCTCGTGCCGTTGATCCCGCAAGCGTGCGCGTTCGTGACCGGCCGCGTCCCGAGCGCGGCCATCGCGGACGCCCTAGCCAACCCGCGGCGCATCAGCGGCTTCGGCGAGCCGGCCAACCCGTCGCTGCCGCCTGGCGCCAACAACCCGCCGCGCCTCTACCTCAGCCTGCTGAACACCGGCGTGCCCTGGCACCCACTCTCCAACAGCCTCATCTACAAGGTGGGCTGCCCCTAAGCCCAGGAATGTGCCGGCGCGCCGGCTGCTCTCGAGTGACCGGCCCAGCGACGTGTGCTATTCTCATGCGCTTGTTAGCGCAGCGGAGGAAGAACGACCATGGCCAAGAAGAAGGGCGTGCGCGTCATCATCAAGATGCGTAGCACGGAGAGCGCGCATATGTACGTGACCGAGAAGAGCCGGCGCAACGATCCCACGCGCATCGAGCTGAAGAAGTACGATCCCACCATCCGCCGCCACGTGCTCTACCGCGAGACCAAGTAGGCGCCGCCCGAAGGCCCTGGGTCGAACGCGCGTGCACGACGCCCGCGACCACGGCGACCGCTCCGCGGAGCGCCATCATGCCCAGGCCGAGGCCCAGACGGACCCCGTGCTGGCCATCGCGGTCATCACCGCATCCGACACCCGGACGGCCGACGACGACGTCAGCGGGGCGTGGCTCTGCAAGGCGATCGCGGAGGCTGGCCACCGTCTGGTCGTCCACCTGCGCTGCCCCGACGAGCGCGAGGCCATCGGCGCCGCGCTCGACGAGGCCGTCGACCGGGGCGCGCGTGCGGTGCTGCTGACCGGAGGCACCGGCATCGCCCGGCGCGACGTGACCGCCGACGTGGTCGAGGCGCGGATCGAGCGGGCGCTGCCAGGGTTCGGCGAGCTGTTCCGGATGCTCAGCTTTCACGAGGTCGGCGCCGCGGCCATGCTCTCGCGCGCGCTCGCTGGCACGTATCGCGGTGCCTTCGTCGTCGCGCTGCCCGGTTCGACGGCCGCCGTGCGGCTGGCGTGGGAGCGTCTGCTCGCGCCGGAGCTGCGCCACGTCGTCTGGGAGCTGGCTCGCTGACCTGTGGGATGGACTCCCGCCATCGCTCGTGGTATCCTCCCCGTTCGCCCGCTCGCAATCAGCACCGCGCCTCGCGCGGTGGATCAGGAGATCGCGCCATGTCGCGGAAGTGCAAGCTCACGGGCAAGGGCCCGCAGGTGGGCTACAACGTCTCGTTCTCGCACAAGCGGACCAAAAAGGTCTGGCTGCCCAACCTGCAGCGCAAGCGCCTCTGGGTGCCCGAGCTCAAGCGCTTCGTGCGCCTGCGCCTGTCCACGAGCGCCCTGCGCACCGTCAACCGGAAGGGCTTGCTTGCGTACCTCCGCGACGAGAAGCTGCGCCTGGAAGACGTCGTCATCTCGTAGTCGCGACCCCCGCTGCGCCTGCCCGCACGCGCGTCATGCCGCCATCGCGGTTGGGCCACCGCCGAGCGCGACGATCGGACGCTTGAGTTGGATCTCTTTGGCATCGCGGCGCGCATGACGCCCCGCGCTCGCTCGGCGGTTGGCGCGCTCGGGCTGGTGGCCGTCGTCCTGGCGTTTGTCGCCTGGTCGGTGCAGAGCAGCGCCTTCTTCGAGTGGTCGATCGACGAGGGCATGTACTTGATGCGCGCGCGGATGGCCGCCAACGGCTTTCCGCTCTACGACGCCATCTGGTTCAACCACCCGCCGCTGCTGGTCCAGCTCGTCCAGCTTGCGTTCGACCGGTTCGGCGAGAGCGTCGCCGTCGCGCGCTTGGTCGCGCTGGCGTTCGGCGCGCTCGGCGTCGTGGCCGTCGGCCTCACGGCGCGGGAGCTGGCGGGATGGCCGGCGGGGATCGCCGCCGCCGTCGCCGTGGCCATCGCCCCGCTCTACTGCTCCCTGGCGCGCGCCGTGATGAGCTCGCTCCCTGCGCTGGCCGCCGCGACGATGGCGCTGGCGCTGGCGCTGCGCTATGGTCGGACGGGCCGGCGGCGCTGGCTCGTCGCGTCTGGGCTGGCGTTTGGCGTGGGGCTCTCGGTGAAGTACATCGGGCTCCCGCTCCTGCCGGCGATCGTCCTCGCCCTGGCGTCGCCCGGCGGCGCCGGGCTGCGCGCGCGCGCCATCGGCCTGGCGGCGTGGGCCGCTGCCGCTGCCGCCGTCCTGGCCCTGGTGCTTGCCCCCTACGGCACCGACGTGGTGTTTGCGCAGACGGTCGGCAGCGTGCTCGGCGCGCGCGATGCCTACCCGCTGGACGTCGTCGACAACCTGCGCGACGTCATGGAGTGGCTCAGCGAGGGCCACCTGGGCATCGCGCTGCTCGGCGCGTTTGGGCTCTCGCTCGGCCTCGTCCGGGGCGGCCGCTGGTTCGTCGTCGCCGTCTGGCTTGCGGCGTCCGTCGCGGCCGTCCTCCTCCAGGCGCCGCTCTGGTCGCACCACCTGCTGCTGCCGCTCCTACCGCTTGCCGTCGGCGCCGGCCATGGCGTGGTGGGCGCCGTCAGCCTCTTGCGGCGCGCGCCGACCGCGTCCGACGAGGGCTGGCGCCCGTTCGGGGTCACGGCGGGCGCGACGTTCCTGCTCATGCTGCCGGTCGTGCTGCGCATGAACAACGACTCCGCGGACTTTGGCTCGAGCGATCCCCTCGCCGCAATCGAAGCCCTCAGCGCGGCGTCGACGACGGGCTACGCGATCACGGACAGCCCGATGATCGCGTTCCGAGCCGGCCTGCTGGTCCCGCCGAACCTATGCGATCCGGGCGCCAAGCGCTTCGAGTCGGGCGACCTCACGTTGGCCGACGTGGCCGGCGAGACGATCGACCGCTTCCCCTCGCCGGTCCTCACCTGGAACGGGCGCTTCGTCCGGCCCGGCAACCGCGCGTTCGCGCAATGGCTCGCCGCCGTCGGCTACCGCCCGAGCCTCGTCCTGGATGCGGCGCGCGAGCGCGTCCTGTACGCCCCGCCCGCGGCGCTTCCAGCGGCGCCGCCGGCCACGGCCTCTGCGATGAGCGCAACGTTCGAAGGCGCCGGCTTCGTCCTTGCCGCGCTGGATGCGCCGCGGCGCGTGGCCGCCGGAGCGACGGTGCCGATCACGCTGTACTGGCGCGCCGAAGGGCCGGCAATTCGACCGTATGCGGTCTCGCTGCGCCTCGTCGCGCCCGACGGGACCATCGCCGCGCAGCACGACGGGCCGCCAGCGAACGGCATCCGCCCAATGGACGCGTGGCGGCCCGACGAGCTGGTCATCGACGCCTACGACCTGGCGATGGATGCTCAGGTGCCGCCCTCGGCGCTCGCGCTCGTCGTCAGGCTCTATGATCCTGAGACCGGGAACGTCCTACCCGTCGCCGACCCAGGGCGCGGCAGCGCGATCGAGGGCGGTGCGGCGCTGTCCATCGGCACGGTCCGCTGGCAACCGACGCCGACGGTGCCCTAGACCTGCTAGCGGGGATGGCCGGTCCGACCATCCCCGCTAGGCCCGAGGTGCCCCTGCTGGGCACCGCGTTGGACGAAGGAAGGGCCAGCACCCGCTTCCACAGCCCACTTCGGGGCGCTGGCCCTGGACATGCTCCCCGACAGCGCAGCCAGCACGCGAACGTACGTGACCCCCACATTGCCGCTGCCATGGCCATGTCGCCTGGCCACTATACCCGCCTCGTCGACCGCCTGCCGTAAAGGTTAGATTAAGCTTAAGGGCCCGCCCAACCTATCGAGCGATTTGCAATCCAACTAGCCAGACGATCAAGGCCGGTCTAGAATCGTTCGGTCGGCGGCTCGGTATCGCATGGCCATCGTCACCATCTTGCCCACGCTGGAGGCTCGGTCAGGGTCCCGCGCGGCGGAGCCCCTCGAACCGCGTCAGATCCGGAAGGAAGCAGCGCTAAGAGGTGTGCTCCGGGCGTCGCGGGGACGCCTTGGCCGAGCCTCCTGCGCGGGCAAGACCGCGCCCACCCGCCAGAGGCCGAGAGATGATCACGCAGCGCAGTGCTCTAGCTCCCGTCGCGCTCCCGCTGGCGACCACACACCGCGGGCCCGCGCCACACTGGCTGGAGCTCGCGTGCGCGCTTTGCGCCGCCGTGCTGCTCGCGCTGGCCTGGCTGACGGCGCCGGTCGAGGCCGCGCTCGTCGTCGACGGCCGCCCGCACGCGGTGGCCACGCGCGCCGGCACCGTCGGCGCGCTCCTGCGCGAGCGGGGCGTGGTGGTCCGCCCGGGCGATCTCGTGGTCCCGGCGCCTTCGACGCGCTTGATCGCAGGGGCGACGGTCGAGGTGCGCCATGCCGTGCGGGTGCGCGTCCACGCGGACGGCCGCGTGGTCCGCGTCGCCAGCCTCGCGCGGTCCCCGCGCGCCCTCCTGGTCGACGCGGGCGTGCCGCTCGGGCCGCGCGATCGGGTGTCGGTGAACGGCCGCGGGCATGCCCCCGACGCATCGATCGCAGTCCGCCCCCAGCCGGCGCGGCGCAGGACGCGCGCGCGCCGCCCCGAGGGGCTGCTCGTCGCCGACGCGCGCGTCGACAACGCCGTTCCGCCCCAGCGCGGCCAGCGCGAGCCGCAGGCGGACGACGGCCCGCTGCCGGACGCGCTCGAGAGCGCGCTCGCGGGTATCCGACCGGATGGCCCCTCGCCCCTCGATCCGCGTTTCGGGACCGACGACGCCGTCGTGCTGGCCGTCTGGCGCGCAGAGCCCGTCGTCATCCAGGAGGACGGCGTCGCGCTCACCGTGGCGCTGGCCGGCGCGACGGTAGGCGATGCGCTGGCCGCTGCCGGCATCCCGCTCTGGCCCGAGGACATCGTCCACCCACCCGTCGCTGCGCCGCTGCGCGGGGTGGCCAGCATCCGGATCCGGCGCGCAACCCCGTTCGTCGTCCGCTCGGACAACGCCTCGCGCGATGTGCGCGCCTGGGCCGCCACGGTCGGCGAGGGCCTGGCGCGCGCCGGCGTCGGCCTGGAGGGACGGGACTACAGCGTCCCGCCGGCCGAGGCGCCGCTCTCGCCCGGCCTGGTCGTCCAGATCGTGCGCGTGCGGGAGGATGTCATGGTCGTCGAGACGGACATCCCCTACGCCGTGGAGACCGAGCCGGACGACGGCATGGTCCTGGACCAAACGCGCGTGATCCAGCCCGGCGCCTCCGGCCTAAAGGAACAGCGGATCCGCATCACCTACGAGGACGGCCGCGAGATCGACCGGGTCGTCGAAGCAGAGTCGGTCGTCCGCGAGCCGGTGACGGAGCGCGTGGCCTACGGGACGCAGGTGGTCTGGGACACGGTCGACACGCCCGAGGGCCCCAAGCTGTACTGGCGCAAGCTGCGCGTCTACGCCACCAGCTACAGCGCCGCGCGGGCCGGGACGCCGCGCTCGGCGCCGTGGTACGGCAGGACCCGTCTCGGCCTCACCATGCGCAAGGGCATCGTGGCGGTCGATCCGCGCCTGATCCCGCTGGGCACCAACCTGTACGTCCCGGGCTTTGGCGTCGGCCTGGCCGGCGACACGGGCGGGGGCATCCGCAACTACCACATCGACCTGGGCTTCGACGACGACAACTACGAGTCGTGGCACCAATCGGTCGACCTCTACCTGCTCGAGCCGCTGCCTCCGCCGAGCGCCATGCGGTGGATCCTGCCATGACCCCCGCGGGCGACCGCCCCGCCGAGCGCCGGCCCACCGCCGGCGAGGTCGCCGCGGCGGAGATCGCCCGCCCGTCCGAGCTGCTCGCGCGCCATGGCGTCCGGCCGAACAAGCGCCTGGGGCAGCACTTCCTGGTCGATCGATCGCACCTTGGGCGCGTCGTCGAGGCGGCCGAGCTCACGCGCGACGACGTGGTGCTCGAGATCGGCCCAGGCATGGGCGTCCTCACGCGCGCGCTCGCCGAGCGCGCCGGGCGCGTCGTGGCCGTCGAGATCGATGCCGGCATGTGCGCGGTGCTGGCCGAGACGTTGGGCGACGACGACCGCGTCAGCGTCGTGGCCGCGGACATCCTGGAGGAGGCGCCGGACGACCTGGTGCGCGGGCCGCTCAGCCTGGCGGCGGACGCTGCGGGCGTCGCCGCGCACTACAAGGTGGTGGCCAACCTGCCGTACTACATCACATCGGCCATCCTTCGGCACGTGCTGGAGGCGCCGCTCAAGCCGTCGCGCGTGGTCGTCATGGTGCAGCGGGAGGTGGCGGATCGCATCTGCGCGCAGCCGGGCGATATGAGCCTCCTGGCCGTGGCGGTCCAGTACTACGCCAAGCCGCGCCGCGTGGCCATCGTCCCGGCCGGCGCCTTCCACCCGCGGCCCAAGGTCGACTCGGCGGTCCTGGCGCTGGACGTGCACCCGACGCCCCCTTGGCAGGTGCCGTCTGAGCAGGCGTTCTTCGACATCGCCCGCGCCGGCTTCGGCCAGCGGCGCAAGCAGCTGCGCAACAGCCTGGCCGCCGGGCTCGACCTCAGCTCGGCGGAGGCGGCCGAGCGCCTTGCCGCGGCCGGCATCGCGCCCGACCGGCGGGCGGAGACGCTGGCGATGGCCGAGTGGGCGGCGCTCGCGCGCGCCTTCGAGGCCGCGCCGGCCACAGCGCGCACCGGCGGCTCCAAGCGCTCGCTGGAGGCCCGCGCGCGGCGCGACGCAACGCCGTGAGCATCGACTGGCGCTTTGGGCGCGGCGACGGCGGGCCGGGCGCGCGCCGTCCAGCCGAAGCGGAGGGCGTGGACGAGGCAGAGGGCGACGTGCGCGCAGCGCGCAGCAGGCGGCTGCTCGCCGGGCTGGCCAGCGTGGCGGTCCTTGCCATCGCCATCCTGGCCGCGCACGCGTGGCGGAACGCGGTGGCGCTGGAGCGCAGCGCGGACGACGTCCGCGCGGTCGTGGCGGCCGAGGAGGCGGCCCGCGCGCGCGGCGACGGCGAGGTCGCCCGGATGCACCAAACCGCAGAACGCCACCGCCTGCTGCGCGGCCCGCTCACCCGCGAGGCCCTCTACGGCCTACCGCCGCCGCTGCCCGGGCTCACGGTCGTGGGCGCGGGCACGATCGACGACGTCGATGTGGCGGTGGGTGCGGGCGGGCGCATCGCGCGCGCCTCGGCCGAGTTGGTGTACGTGGTGACAGACGGCGAGATCACCGGGACGTTCCGCGCGGCCCGGCCCATGCAGCTGGGCGACGACGGCCGCTGGCGGCACGGGCTGCCCGAGCTCGAGCTGGCGCAGTCGTCGGCTACGGAGACGACGACGCTCCACGCATCAGGGCTGAGCGCCATCGCCCCAGCCGCGGATCGCGCCTGGCTCGAGCCCGCGCTCCAACGAGCGGCCGCCGCGCGCGAGCGCTACTGCCGCATGCGCGCCTGCGGAGGCGCTGGTCGCAGCCCGCTGGCCTTGGCGTTCACCGACGTCGCGCCGGGTAGCGTGGGCTGGCAGCCGCGTCGGCGCGGCGGCGCGCCGCCCGTGCTGGAGCTTGCCGCGCCGTCCCGTGCGCTCCGACCCATGGACGCCGCAGCCGACGCGCTGCTCGGGCGCGCCCTCACGCGGATCGTGCTCGCCCTCGGCGACCAGGGGCTGCCGGCGTTCCACACGGTGCGCGCCTCCCAGCTTACCGGGACGGCGGCATCGTTCACCGTCGGCTTGGTTGAGGCGGCCCTCGCCGCAGAGGAGAGCCCCGACGCGCCCGAACGGTGGGGCGGCCCCGGTCCGGTACAGGCTTGGACGCTGGCCGACATCTGGCCCCGCGTGCGCCAGCAGCCATCGGCACCAGGGGTCGAGCCCGATTCACTGCCCCCGACCGAGGTCCGCCTTGCCGCGCGCGACTTCGGGGCTTACATCGCACGATCGCACGGCCAACAGGCCCTGGAAGACCTTATGCGCACTGCGCGCGACGCCTCGCGGCGCGACCCACGCTGGGATCCTGGTGGCAGCGCAGACAGCCCTTGGCCATGGCTAGAAGCCGCGCTCGGCGACGCGGCCATCGACGCCGTACTGGGCTGGCCGGAGGCGCAGGCGCCGGCGCCCGACGGGCTGGGGTTCGTGGCCGCGTGCCTGAAGCCAGCGGGCGAGCCGTGGGCGCAGGGCCAGCAGCTGCTCGTCCGGTCCGGCGAAGAGCCTCAGGCCATCGGAGCGGCACTGTGCGGCGCTCCGCAGCAGCTGGGCGGGCCGCCGAGCGCGGCTGGTGGCCGCGTCGCCGCGGTCTGTGGTGAAACCGTCCTGAGCGAGGGCGAGAGCGAGAGCGATCCGTCGGCCGATCCGCTGGTCGCCGTCCGCTTCGCTGACGGCCGCGTTCAGCGCACGGTGCTGGCCGGCGCGCCTCCGATCTTTGGCGGCGGGCCGGCCTGGTCTTCGGATGGCCGCTGGCTCGTCGTCGTGCTGATGGACGTGTGGATCGGCCGCGTCCTCGCCGTCGAGCAATGGGTGGTGGCCGTCGACGAGCGCGCCGCGGGACCCAGCGCGCTCGTCGCGCACCGCCTGTCGCAGTGGGCGGACGAGTTTGGCGATGGGGAAACCGCCCAGCTTTTCGGGATGCTGGCCTGGCAGCCGGACAGCGATCGGATGGCGCGGGTCGTCCCTGGCGTGGCCGGACCGAGCGTCCTCGTCCACGCCGCCGACGCGCGCGAGGCGGCGTGGACCATTCCCGGCATCGCGCCAGCGTGGTCGCCAGACGGCAGGCGCTTGGCAATCGTGAGGACGACGGCCGGGATGGCCATGTCGCTGGCCGTCGCGGATGCCAGGACAGGCACCGTGTTGGCGGAGCAGACGATCGACGTGACGACCTCGGACCAGCGCGCCGTGGGGTCGGACGATCCGGACGCCAGCCTTGTCATACCTCGCCTCACGTGGTCGCCGGACGGCCTCTGGATCGCCGCGCGCGTCAGGGGGCCAGGCGTCGGGCCGCGCCTGGTCGCCTGGAATCCCGACGACGGCCGCGTCGCAGTTGCCGAGCACGATCGCGCGCGAGTGAACTCGGGTGCATGGAACGAGGTGTGGCACCCGGAAGCGCCCGTGCTCTTCCTGGTCAGCGACGACCTGTTCCGCGACCTCGGCAGGGATCTCGCATGGTGGGGCGATACGGCGCCCCCGCAGCTGGCGCTGGACGTCGCGCGGGACCAGGCGACCGTGCTGGAGCAGGGCGATCCGGCGCTGGAAGTGCTCCACTGGCCGCTTTCCCCGGATGGCCGCTGGCGCGTGCGCCGCGACGACGCGGGCCAGCTGGAGTTCGAGCCGGTCGGCGGCGGTACGACATGGCGGCTGAACGCGCCGGGGTGCAGCGCCGAGGTGGACTGGCTGGAGGGGGAGGGCGGTTAGGGCGGCAATGAGGCGGCCCTGCGTTCACGTCGTGCGCGAACGTGCCAACTCTGACTGGGACACACGTTGACGAGCGTTGGCACGCGAGTTTGGCCAAAATGTGGGTGGCTACCCGACTCGGCTTTGGGATATCGGACGCCTTCACGCCGCCTGGGCGTGCCCGCTGCGGGCCCTCTTCTGGATCTCCGAACCGCCGTCGCAGTGCCGTCCTGTCGCGGCGGAGGGCCGCTTTCTGGCGCCGTCGAGCGGGGCACATTGGACGAGTTTCCCCGTCGCAGCAGCGCACCGCGGGCCGTTCCTCACTGCGAAGCTGGGCCAATCGGCGTATGCGTGACCGGTAACCCAAAGCCGTACTGGACATCGCTTGGCGAGCAGGGCGGGTCACCGAGCGACGTGGGTCAAAGACGATGCGCTGTAACCCAATGGGGTGCCCAGACGTCGCGCTACAACCCCATGCTCGATCCCACGTCGAACGCCAGCCCGTCGTCCTCGCCCCGCGCCAGGCGGTGCCAGCCGGCCGCCGCGATCATGGCTGCGTTGTCGGTGCACAGAACGGCGGGCGGGACCCACAGCGGCAGCTCCGGGAAGCGCGCGGCCAGCGCCGTGCGGAGCGTCCCGTTGGCCGCGACGCCGCCGGCGACGGCGATGGCCCGCGCGTCACGTCCCTCGAGCGCCGCGGCGCAGCGCTCGACGAGCGCGCGCACCACCGCGGCCTGAAACGACGCCGCCAGGTCCGCCACCGGCAGCTCGCCCTCGCCGTGGGCTTCGACGTGGCGCAGCAGCGCCGTCTTGAGGCCGCTGAAGCTAAAGTCCAGGCCGAGGCCGCGGGGCACCGTGAACGCAAACGCGTCCGACCGCCCACCGGTGGCAGCCCGCTCGACTAACGGCCCGCCGGGATAACCCAACCCGAGCATGCGCGCCGCCTTGTCGAACGCCTCGCCGGCGGCATCGTCGCGCGTCCCGCCCAGGCGCTGGTGCCGATCGGCCGCGTCCACCCAGACCAGATCGGTGTGCCCGCCGGACACGATGAGCGCCAGGTGCGGGTACGGCAGCACCGGCAGGCCCTCGCCCGCCGTCTCAGGCGTGATGATCGCCCCACCGGAGTGCAGCGCGTTGGATGCCAGGTGGCCCTCCAGGTGGTTGACGGCCACCAGCGGCAGGCCCGTGGCCATGGCCAAGCCCTTGGCGGCGTTGGCGCCGACGAGCAGCGCCCCGGCCAGGCCGGGCCCGCTGGTCACGGCGATGCCTGCGAGATCGGGCCAATCGGCGCCCGCATCGCGCAGGGCCTCCTGGATGACCGGGACGATGTCGCGGACGTGCTGGCGCGAGGCGACCTCCGGGAAGACGCCGCCGTAGGGCGCGTGCAGCGTAGCCTGGCTGGCGATCACGTTGCTGTGGACGATCCGGCCCGCCTCGACCACCGCCGCGGCGGTCTCGTCGCAGCTGGTCTCGATGCCGAGGACGAGCCTCGACGTCGCGCCTTGCGATGAAACGACCTCATCGTTCATAGGCGACGCAGCGCCTCCAACGCTCATGTGCGAAGCCTCGCCGCTGTCGTGCGCAGGTCACGTCGCGCAAGACCGCCAAACACGCCCGCCCGCTGTCGCCACGATCGCCGCCTCATCGCCTCGCCGCCTCGAGCCGTGCCACCGCGTCGACCGGGACCGTGACGCCACCCAATGGGTTGTTCGGGCGCCACGGGCCGTGGTAGTCGCTGCCGCCCGTCGGCACCAGGCCGAAGCGGTCGGCCAGCCCGACCAGCCAGCGCGAGACGCGCGGCGCGTAGCCGGGGTAGAAGCACTCGAGCCCGCCCAGGCCCGCGTTGTGCAGGCCCGGCAGGATGGCGCGGAGCCCGAGCGGGTCGAGCCAGCCGCGGCGCGGCGGCACGGGGTGCGCCAGCACCGGCACGCCGCCGGCCGCCCGCACCGCCTCGCATGCGGCATCGGCGGTGAGCTTGTAGCGGGCCACGTACGCCGGCCCGTCCTCGCCGATGTAGCGCTTGAACGCGGTGGCCACGTCGGGCACGGCGCCGGACGCCACCAGCGCCTGCGCCACGTGCGGCCGCGCGACGGTAGGCCCCGAGGCGAAGGCGCGGACCGCCTCGATCGTGATGGGCACGCCCAGGGCGTTCAGGCGCGCCACCATCCCTTCGGCGCGCCGATCGCGCGCCTCGCGGATTGCGTCGAGCAGCCCCAGGAACGCCAGGTCCTCCGGATCGACGAAGTAGCCCAGGATGTCGATGCGCCCCCGCTGGTCGACCGTGCCGAGCTCGACGCCGTCGACCAGGCGCACGCCGAGCGCGCCCGCGGCGCCGCGCGCCTCCTCGAGGCCCGCCACCGTGTCGTGGTCGGTCAGCGCCAGCGTCCCCAACCCTGAGCGCGCGGCGAGGGCCACGAGCTCCGCGGGCGCGAGGGAACCGTCCGAGGCCGTGGAGTGTGTATGGAGGTCGACGCCTTGGGGTGCGGGAAGCGCCATCAGCCTGGGCCGGCAGCCACCACGGCTGGTCGTCCGCCCCCGTGGGGTCCCGCGGCGCAGGGACGAGGGCGATCTGGCCGCCGCCCATGTCGTCCATCCTCGTGCATGCGGGTCGCGGCGTCAGTCACCGGCGGCGACGAGCGGGATGATGGCGTCCGGAGACACGTTGCGCATGGGCAGCCGATCGAGCAGCCGCAGCTCCGCAGCCGTCCGCCGACGCCCGTCGTGCGGGCTGCGCGTGGACAGGCTGGCCACCTGCTGCTCGGCGCGGTACGAGCTGCGGACCAGGGGCCCCGCCTCGACCCAGCGCAGCCCCATGGCCAGCCCGTCCTGGGCCAGGCGCGCGAACTCGTCGGGGTGCCAGTAGCGCTCGATGGGCAGGTGGCCCTCGCTCGGCCGGAGGTACTGGCCCACCGTGAGCACGTCGACCTCGATAGCCGCCAGGTCGCGCATGAGGTGGTGGACCTCGTCCAGCGTCTCGCCGAGCCCCACCATGATGCCGGTCTTGGTGAGCACCGTGGGATCCATGGCCTTGGCGCGCTGGAGGAGCTCCAGGGAGCGGGGGTAGAGGGCCTGCGGGCGCACCGTGCGGTAGAGGCGCGGCACGGTCTCCATGTTGTGGTTCAGGATCTCCGGCCCCGCGTCCATGACCACCTGGAGCGCCGCCTCGTCGCCGCAGAAGTCGGGGATGAGCACCTCGATGGACGTCTGCGGCGAAAGCGCCCGCGCGCGCCGGATGGCGCGCGCGAAGATGGCCGCGCCGCCGTCGGGCAGCTCGTCGCGGTTGACCGACGTGATGACGCAGTGCGTGAGGTCCAGGCGCGCGATGGTCCGGGCGACGCGCTCGGGCTCCAGGACGTCGAGCGTCCCGGGCCGGCCGGTCTTGATGGCGCAGAAGCCGCAGCTGCGGGTGCAGGTATCGCCCATGATGAGGAACGTGGCCGTCCCGGCGCCCCAGCACTCGCCGATGTTGGGGCAGCGCGCCTCCTCGCACACCGTGTGCAGCTGGTTGGCGCGCATCAGCCCCTCGACCGCCCCGAACGTCTCGCCCCACGGCGCCTTCACCTTGAGCCACGGCGGCCGGCGGTGCCGGAGCGGCAGCGGCGGCCCGCCCTCGGCGGTGAGGGCGTCCTGCGGGATGGCGGGCGCGCTCGCCGGCACCAGAGGTGCGGTCGCGGTCAAGGCGTCGCGAGCGGGTTCGGGTGGTGTCACGGCGGGGATTATGGCAGGAGCGGCCTAGGGTCACAAGCAGCCGCCGGCAATTCCGCGGGCAGCCCGCGGATCAATCCCGCAGGGTGTCCAACGGCGCCGGCGTGGCCCCCTCGACCCAGGCCGAACCATCGGTCCATACCTCTTTCTTCCAGATCGGCACGCCCGCCTTCAGCGCGTCGATGGCGTGCCGGCACGCCTCGAACGCCGCCGCGCGGTGCGGTGCGCTCACCGCGATGGCCACGCTGGCCTCGCCGATCTCCAGCCGCCCCGTGCGGTGCGCGATGGCCGCGAGCGCGCCCGGCCAGCGTTCGGCCACCTCGTCGACGATGCGGGCCATCTGTGCGACGGCCATCTCGGGATACGCCTCGTACACCAGGTGGTCGACGTCGCGTCCGAGGTTGGTGTCGCGGACCACGCCGAGGAACGTGCAGATTCCGCCGGCCCCGGGCCGTGCGACGCGGGCAACGAGCTCCTCGAGCGCGAGCGGGGCGTCGGTGAGCCAGACGATGGCCGGTTCACGCGTCGACAGCGCGTTATCAGCGCCTATGGCGCGTTCACCTGAGACACCGCCCATGGGAGACCTCACCCGCCCGCGATCGGCGGCAGGAACGCCACCTCGTCGCCGTCGGCGAGCACGGCGTCCGGCGCAGACCACTCGCCGTTGACCGCGACCGACGGCGGCCACTGGGCGAGATCGGGGTGCTCCGATACGAGGGCGTCCCAAAGCGCCTGCGCCGTGCTGCCCGGCGCGAGCGGCCGCGTAATCTCGCCCATCCCGAGCACCTCGCGATAGCCCGCGAAGAAGCGGAGCCGTACGGTGGCCTGGCTGCTCACACGGCCTCCGCGACCCGCTCGGTCTGACTGCGCTGCTCCCCGCAGAGGATGGCCGCGACGGCCGCCGCCTGGGCGAATCGGCCCGAGGGCGGCTGGAGGCACACGCCGGCGATGGCCGTGCCCAGCTGGGCGATCAGCTCGCATGCGGCCGCAACGCCAGCGTCGGGCGCCTCGTCGCCCGCCGCCGCCATCCGCTCGAGCAGCGCCGCGGGCAGGTCGATGCCCGGCACCTCGTTGTGCAGGTAGCGCGCATGCCGAGCGCCGAGCAGCGGGACGACCGAGGCGAGCAGCGGGACCGGAAACGCACCGCTGTACGCGACCAACCAGCGTTCCACCACGCTGGGATCGAAGAGGAGCCGGCTGACGGCATACTCGGCGCCGGCGTCGAGCTGGGCGTCGAGGTCGCGGCGGGCCCGGTCGAAGTCGTGCGCGGCCAGGTCCACCGCCGCGCCGACGTGGAAGGCCGTGGGCGGCGTCGGCTGGCCGCTGGCGTCGAAGCCGGCGTTGAACCGGGCGACGAGGCCGATGAGGCCGGGCGCGGTGAGGTCCCGCACGACCGTGGCGGACGGGTAGTCGCCCGTTGCGGGCAGCTCGCCCTCGACGACCATGAGGTCGCGCACGCCGAGCGCGTGGGCGCCCAGCAGCTCGGAGTGCGTGGCCACCAGGTTCCGGTAGTGGCAGCCCACCTCGAGCACGGCCGCCACGCCGAGCTCCGTGCGCAGCAGCGCCGAGAGCGCCAGCGCGCTCATGCGCGCCTGCGCCCGCGGTGCGTCCGCGACGAGCAGCGCATCCACGCCGGCAGCGCGCGCCAGCGCCGCCAGATCGGCCAAGAGCGGTGCCACGTTGAAGCCGCGCGGCGGCTCGACGCGCATCATGACCGCCGGCCGAGCTGCGGCGAGCGCCCGCCGCAGCGCTGTCGGTGGATCCACAGCGGCCGGCGCCGTCGGCACCGCGGCAACGTGCGCCCTGGCGGCGCCGCTGGGCGCCCGCGACTCCTCGAGCGCGGCGGCGAGCGCGCGGATGTGTTCGGGCGTCGTGCCGCAGCAGCCGCCGACGAGGGCGACGCCGTCGGCGGCCATCGCCGCCATGGCCTCGGCAAAGTACAGCGGCGGCGCGGCGTAGAGGTACCGGCCGCCGGCGAGCATGGGCAGGCCCGCGTTGGGCATGGCGATCAGCGGCACCGTGGCCGTGGTCGCCATGCGCGCAAGGACGCCCTGCATGGGCGCTGGACCCGTGCTGCAGTTTGCGCCGACGGCGTCCGCGCCCGCCTCCGAGAGCACCGCCGCGACGTGCTCGGGCGTCGCCCCGCCGGCGGCCAGGCCGTCCTCGTCGAACGTCGCGCACACCACGATGGGCAGCGCGCACACCTCGCGAGCGGCGGAAAGGGCGATCTCGGCCTCGCGCAGGTCGCGCATCGTCTCGATGAAGAGGACGTCCACGCCGCCGCCCGCGAGCGCGCGCGCCTGCTCTGCAAACGCCGCGCGCGCCTCCGGCTCCGCCAGCTGGCCGACCGGTGCGAGCGTCGCGCCCAAGGGCCCCATGCTGCCGGCAACCCAGACGCCGCCGGCCTCGTCGGCGACGCCGCGCGCCAGGCGCGCGGCGGCGTGGTTGATGGCCTCCACCTGGTCGGATAGGCCGTGCTCGGCCAGCCGCAGCGCGTTCGCGCCGAAGGAGTTGGTCTCGATCAGCCCCGCGCCCGCGGCGACGTAAGCGCGATGCACGGCGGTCACCGCGCTCGGCGCCTCCAGGCAGAGCGCGTCGAACGAGCGCTCGAACCCGTAGCCCGCGTTGTACAGCTCCGTGCCCATGGCACCGTCGCAGAGGAGCGGTCCTTCGCGCAAGCGCTCGCGAAACGCCGTCCGGGCGTCCCAGGGCGCCGCGCGGTCCGCCGTAGGGTCCGTCACGCGAAGCGCTCGCCGCGCTGCCATGCCCGCACGAACGGGTTGGTGGCGCGCTCCTGCCCGACCGTCGTGGCCGAGCCATGGCCGGCGTAGAGGACCGTGTCGTCGGGCAACGTCAGGATCTCGCGTTCGATGCTCTCCATGAGCACGGCGGCGTCGCCGCCGGGTAGGTCGACGCGGCCGACCGAGCCGCTGAAGATGACGTCGCCGCAGAACGCGAGCCGTCGCGCACCGCCTTCCATCGCCACCGGCTCGCGCGCGACGAGCGTCACGTGGCCCGGCGCGTGCCCGGGCGTCGAGCGCACGTCCAGCGTGAGCGCGCCGACCTGGACCGCCGTGCCCGGGAGGAGCGCATGGTCGACCGCCGGCACGTCGAACGGCGCCATGCCGAACATGGCCGCCTGGGCCGGGAGGTGGGCCAGGCTCGGCGCGGCGTCGGGGTGGAGGTGGAACGGTGCGCCCGTCAGCCGGCAGATGTCCGCGACCCCGGCCACGTGGTCCACGTGGGCGTGGGTGTTGACGACGGCCTGGATGGTGAGCCCGAGCTGTTCGGCGCGCGCGACGAGCTCGTCCGCGCGGCCGCCGGGGTCGATGACGATGGCGCGTCCAACGTCCAGGTCGCCGACCAGGTACGTGTTCTCGGCGAACGGCGGGACGACGAAGGTCTCGAGAGGAAGTCGCATGTGGGGAGTATAGCCCAGGCCCGCGCGTCACCGCCCGAGCAGCATGGCCGCCGCAAAGCACGCCACAGCGCCCAACATCAGCGGCAGCTGCCAACGCCGCGCGTCGCGCCGCGGGGCGTCGTCGTGGGCCTCCAGCCAGTCGCGACCGTAGAGCGCATGGTACAGCGCCGGTACGCCCCGGCCGCCGCCGATCAGGCCCCAGGCCAGGCCGATCGCCAGCAGCGGGATGGCCGGGCCGACCCGGTCGAAGGCCGCGAGCAGCCCCGCGTAGGTCGCCCCGAAGAGCAGGAACAGTCGGCCCGGCGACCGCCGCGGCCGCGGCGACGGCATGGCGCGCCAAGCCATAACGAGCGCCGCGGGCACGCCGGCGGCCAGAAGGGCGCTGGCGAACGGCCACGCGTCGCGAACCGTCATGCGGCGCGCCGGCGGCTAGCTGGCCGGCGCGCGCTCCTCGATGGGCAGCCAGTCGCGGTCGGCCGGCCCGACGTACTGCCCGCGCGGCCGGATGAGGCGGTTGTCCGCGTACTGCTCGAGCAGGTGCGCCGTCCACCCGGCCACGCGGCTCATGGCAAACAGCGGCGTGAACTGATCGGTGGGCACGCCGGCGGCGTGGAGAACGGCCGCCGAGTAGAAGTCGACGTTGGGGTAGAGCCTGAGGTCGGGGCGGTTGGCCTCGAAGTACGCCACGACGACGTCGGCAATGCGGGCGGCGATGTCGTGGTAGGTGCTATCCCCCTCCGCGGCCTGGGCTTCGCTCATCTCGCGCAGGATGGCGGCGCGTGGGTCGATGGTCTTGTATACGCGGTGGCCGATGCCCATGATGCGCTCTTTGTTGGCCAAGCGATCGAGCACCCACCCTTCCGCGGCCTCCGGGTCTGGGATCTGCTCGAGCATCTCCATGACGCGCTGGTTTGCCCCGCCGTGGAGCGGGCCCTTCAGCGTGCCGATAGCCGACGTGACCGCGGAGTACGGGTCGGCCATGGTGGCCGCGGTGACGCGCGCCGAAAACGTGCTGGCGTTGAAGCCGTGATCCGCCAGGAGCACGAGGTAGGCATCGATGGCCCGAGTGGCGGCGGGGCCGGGCTCTTTGCCGGAGAGCATGTAGAGGAAGTTGCCGGCGTGCGTCAGGTCGGAGCGCGGGGGCACCAGCGCCTCGCCGCGCCGGATGTGCTCGATGCTCGCGATGAGCGTTGGCATCTGTGCTACGAGCCGCAGGGCGACCCTGCGGCGGGCGACGGAGTCCTCCGCGGCGAGCTCGGCATCGGGATCCAAGGTGCCGAGCGCGCTGACGGCCGTGCGGAGGGCCGCCATGGGGTGGGCGTCGGTGGGCAGCTGGCGGATCACGTCGAGGACGCCGGGGGGGACCTCGCGGACCGCGCGCAGCTCCTGGTCGAGGCGATCGAGCGCCTCGCCGGTCGGCAGCTCGCCGTTCCACAAGAGGTAGGCCACCTCCTCGAAGGTCGCGTTCCGTGCCAGGTCCTGGATTCGGTAGCCCGCGTAGATGAGCCGGCCGTTGTCGCCGTCGACGCTGCTGCGCGACGACTGGGCGACCACGACGTTCTCCAGACCGGCTTGCGTGACGGCCGACATGTCCCCTCCTCCATGACCAGCCCGAATGATGATGCAAAGCGAAAAATGGCCCGCGCGTCGACCGGGGCGACGTCGCGGCATCCCAGGCGACGTGACCGGTCTGGGCGCGCGACGGCGCCGCCCTGGGGCGGCGCGCGGCATCCGGTTAGTATACGTGAGGGCCGATGGTTGGCAATCGGCGCGGGGGCCTTCGTTGGTCACGGAGGCCTCTGACCGCGCGTTTCACGGCCTGGGCGCATCGGCCCCAACCGCAGGAGGTCGCGCGTGAACCTGCTCATCCTCGGGGGCACCCGCTTCCTCGGCCGCCACCTCACGCAGGCCGCGCTGGACCTCGGCCACCACCCCACGCTCTTCCACCGCGGTATGACGGGCGCCGACCTGTTCCCGAACGTGCCGCGCATCCTTGGCGACCGCGACGGCGGCCTGGATGCGCTGGGGGACGGCCGCTGGGACGCGGTGATCGACACCTGCGGCTACGTCCCGCGCGTCGTGCGCGCCTCGGCGGAGATCCTGGCCCCGCGCGCCGGGCAGTACGCGTTCGTCTCGACGATCTCGGTGGCCGCAGGGCTCCGGTTCCGAGCGCTGCGCGAGACGGTGCGGGACGTGGTGGCGTGGCTGGGGGAGCGGGAGGCTGGGCCGCCGGCCACGGGGATGAAGCGAGAGAGGGAGGGGGAGTTGGTTGCCGGGATGGGTGGGTAGGGCGGGTCGGAGCCACGGCCTCTCGGGACGGGCGTCGACGAGAGCAGCACATTGACCGATGTCGCCCTACTCGGCGAACGGAGGGCGTTGCGAGGGGGGCGATGCCTTGCTACACTGGCAGCGAGTTCGTTGAACATGGGGCTAAACGCATGAATCCGGGTCTGACGATTCCCGCAGACGCGCTTGCCGAGTTCTGCCGCCAACGCGGCATCCGGCGGTTGGCGGTGTTTGGCTCCGCGCTACGCGACGGCCTTCGGCCGGACAGCGATGTCGATCTACTCGTCGAGTTCGAGGCGAACCGGATCCCAACGTTCTTCGATATCGCGGACATGGAGCGAGATCTCTCGCAGATGTTTGGCGGCCGGAAGGTCGACCTGCGCACTCCCGAGGACTTGAGCCGCTACTTCCGTCGGCAGGTCATGGAGGAAGCCGAAGTGCAGTATGCGGCCGGATGATCTGATCCGGATGCTGCACTTGGTTCGGGGCCGCACTAGGGGCACGCCATGATGTGCACGTTTTCATCGAGCGGCGCCTCGCAGAAGCCCCGGTAGATCGCGCCCACGTTGATCTGCTCGGCGGCATCGTTGTCGCGGAGGGTCATGATGATGCGCCGGTCGTTGGCGTCCACCCCGATCTCCCGGAGGTGCTCGTCGCTCTCCGCGTAGTCGAGCTGGAATCCGCCGAGGAGCGGTATGCGGCCCAGCCAGACTGGGTTGAGCGGCACCTCGAGGCTTGGGCCCGGTGCCGGGCGCCCGAAAGCGGTTCCGGCAGCGACCCCGCGGTTGCTCCAACTCGTTGGGAAGAGCACGTAGCTCACCTCGACGTCGAAGGGCTCGGCGCCGTCGTCGTCACGAAGCGTGGCACGGACGAAAGTTCGCGGGCCGAGGGGCTCGACTCCGTGCGGCCATAGTCCGATCTCGCGCAGGTTGTTCTCGCCTTCGGGATAGCGGAAACGGAAGCCGGCGAGGATGAGCACGTTCTCGCTCGAGTCGAACCCCGGGATGGCGAGGTCGCACGAGCGGCGGCAGCCGCTCTGCGAAACAAAGCGTTGCACGCCGTAGTCGCTGTCTTCGGGGAGGCCGAAGAAGACGCGCGTCGCCTGGGACCAGCGAACGTAGCGCGCGCTGCCGCGCATCGGATCGTTACCGTCGCCGTCGACGAGCTGGAGGTGGAACTGCGGCCCGGTTGGTCCGTCGGGAGGCACGGCGCCAACTGCGATCACCGCTGGCGGACGATCGCCGTCCGTGAAGGCGAGATCGAAGGACTGCAGGAGCGGCGTCCAGCCATCGAGGTCGTGGGTCAGGGAGCCGGTCTCCGAGTCGCCCTCGACCAGGCAACCGTCCGCGCAACGCTGTGTCGTGGTGCAGCCGGTGGCCGTCAGCGCGAGCGCGAGAACGGAGGCCGATAGAGGGGGAAGGAAGCGGGCGCTTGTCAGGAGAGTCCCAGGTCTCATGCCGTCCTCCTCGCGAGGTCTTGATCGAGAGAGTTGCCGTGCCTCCGAGCGCTAGCGCCTGTCCGGAGCCTCCACCCTGCAGAACGCCATCCCGTCTGGATGGATTCCGACGTCGATCGTCCCGATCACCTTGAGCGACGCGGCGTCGATCACGGAGACGTCGTTCGTCTTGTTGTTCGCCACGTACACCCGATCGCCCGCCGCGTTGACCACCGTCCCGCCCGGCCAGATGCCCACCGGGATGCGCTTGATCTCCAGTTTCCGCTCCGTGTCGATCACGCTCAGGCAATTGCCCTCGCGATTCGGGACATAGGCGTGGCGGCCGTCGCGTGAGAAGGCGACACGGATCGGGACGTCGCTCGTCTCGATGCGCGCCGTCAGGCTGTTCGTCTCGGCGTCGATGATGTAGACGAGGTTGTCCTCTTGGTTCGCGACGTAGAGCCACTTCCCGTCCGGGCTGATCCCTATCCCTTCCGGGCGCCGGCCGACCGGGATGTGCGCCGTGAAGGTCTCCGTCTCGAGGTCGAGGATGGAGTAGGAGTTGGCGCCGATATTCGAGATGTAGGCCCGCTTCGCGTCCGGCGCCAGGGCGACCATGTGGCTCATCCGCTCCGCCGGCAGCTCGGAGCGCACCTCGTGCGTCGCCGCATCGATGATAAAGACCGCGTTGGCGTACGTGCTGGCCAGGATCAGGCGGCCGTCGGGCGTGACCGCGCCCTCGTGCGGGAAACGGAAGCTCGGGTGGCGGATCGTGTCGACGATCTCGAGCGAACGCAGGTCGACGACCGAGACCGAGTCCGCGCCGGCGTTCGAGACGAAGGCCTTCGCGCCGTCCGGCGTGACCGCGACCTCGTGCGGGTTCTTCTCGACCGCGAGCGTGGACACGATCGCGTGCGTCGGCTCGTCGACGAAGGTGACGGTGTCCTCGTCCTTGTTGAGGACGATCAGCAGGTCGGGCATCGGTAAAGGCTCCGAGGGTGTGTCGGATGGCGTTCGAGCTGCCGCCCAACGGTAGTCGAGGTGCGGGCCCGGCGCCATGTGGACGGACATCCGTGCCGCTGGAGTCGCGGGGGGAGGACTGAGGGGCGATTGACGCCAGTGTTGGCCGGGCCTTGCATGGCGGGAGCGGACTTCGCGCGCACGCTTGTTCGGCCTTCACAGCACTCGCCCAGACGGTGTTATCATGCGATCCACCATGCGAACCAAAATGCGATCCATCTCCGTGCTCATCGCCGTCCTAGCTCTTGGCGCTGCCGGCTGTAATCCGCAGTCCAGCACGACGTTGAAGGCCGGCGTACCCCGGGACGTCGCCGATCCAGCGCTCGCCGAAACCCCCGCGGCGGCGATCAACGCATTTGGACTCGACATCTATATGCACATGGCCGAGGCCGAAGGCAACGTGGTCTTCTCACCCACGAGCATCGCGCTTGCACTGGGAATGGCTCGAGCCGGCGCACGCGGCCAGACCGCGAACGAGATGGACGCCGTCCTTCATGAGCTTGCCACCGACGAAAACGCGGCCGCGCTGAACTCCCTCGACGCAGCTCTGGCCGAGCGCACTATTGTGGACGAAGATGGCGACCCGCCCCGGTCCGTCACGCTCCGGATCGCAAACGCTTCGTTCGCGCAGCGAGGAATGCTAATCGTTGACGGCTACCTCGACGCCTTGGCCGCGCGCTTCGGAGCCGGGCTTGAGCTCGTGGACTACCGGACCGATCCCGAAGCTGCGCGCAGCGCCGTCAACGACTGGGTAGCGGGCCAAACCGAAGACAAGATCCCGCAGATTCTGCCTCCCGACTCCGTCCGCACCGATACGCGCCTGATCTTGGTCAATGCGATCTACTTGAATGCGGCCTGGCGGCAACCGTTCGAGAAGGAGGCGACCCGCCCCGGCCCCTTTACCCTTGAGGACGGCACCACCGTCGAAGTGCCGATCATGCGCGGCACCCACAACCTTGGGTACGCCGCCGGCAATGGCTGGCGGGCGGTCGAGCTTCCCTATGTAGGCGGCTCGCTGGCGCTGACCATGATTGTTCCGGACGATATGAGCGCATTCGAGAGCCGCCTTACACCCGAACTTGTTGCCGGGGTCACGGAAGCCCTCACTGGCCAAACCGTGGAGTTGGCGTTCCCTCGGTTCCAGCTCGAGACCAACGTCGGCCTCGCTCCCGTGCTGGCCGCTATCGGGATGCCGACCGCCTTCGGCAGCGCGGCGGACTTCTCCGGGATCACGACCGAGGGACCCCTTTTCATCACTGAGGTCGTCCACCAGGCCAACATCGATGTCGACGAGGAAGGTACAGAGGCAGCGGCCGCAACAGCCGTTCTAGCGGCTGAAGGCGCCATGCCGGAGGAGCCCGTCGCCATGACCATCGACCGCCCGTTCCTCTTTGTGCTCCGCGACATCCCGACGGGGGCCATACTGTTCCTTGGCCGAGTCACCGACCCGACCACCACCGACTGACCGGCGACGTACGCGATGTGTCACGCGGACCGCCGGCCAGAGTAGGACCACGGGGTCGCCAGCGAGGCTGTCTACTGACTCCCACGGCAATGTGATCCGGACGGACGGGAGCATCGAGCCTGCGCGCGTCGGCCCACGGCATAGGAAGCCCGCGTCGTCAATCGTCCAGCGCGCATATCGCAATCAAGGATCTCGTGCCCGCAATGCATCTACTTCAGAGCGACGCACGTGCCTCGCTCCGAGATCCAAACTTGATGTGTCGTGCAGCCTTGCTTGACGCGCGCAACGACGCACGTGCCTCGCAGCCGGCTCCCTACTTCGCGCGTGCGGATTGACGGATGGGTGACGCGGCGGGCACTGCTGCTACGAGGCGGAGCCTATCAGCTTCATCGCTGCTTCACCCCCCTCACCCCCTCCACAATCGCCTCCGCCGTCAGCCCATACGCCCCCAGCAGCGCCTCCGGCGGCCCGCTCCGCGCGAACGTGTCGTCCAGCCCGACGAACGCCATCCGGCACGGCGCCAAACGCGCCACGGCCATGGCCACGCGGCTGCCCAGGCCACCGTCCAATAGGTGCTCCTCGGCGGTGACGATGGCGCCCGTCTCGCGCGCCGCGGCCTCGATGGCGGCCTCGTCCAGCGGCTTGATCGTGTGCATGTCCAGGACGCGCACCTCGATGCCCCCCGCGGCCAGCAGCGCGGCGGCCTCCAGCGCGGCGGCGACCATCAGCCCCGTGGCGATGATCGTCGCGTCGGTCCCCTCGCGCAGCCGGACCGCCTTACCGATGGTCAGCTCGACGCCCGCGTCGTAGACGCGCGGGACCTTGGGTCGGCCCGTACGCATGTAGACCGGACCGTCGTGCGCCACCATGAGGCCCGTGAGGACGCGCGCGCTGGGGCCGTCGGCGGGGCAGAGCACCACCATGCCCGGGAGCGCGGTCATCAGCGCGATGTCCTCGATGCCCATCTGGCTCGGGCCGTCCTCGCCGATCGAGATGCCGGCGTGGCTGCCCACCAGCTTCACGTTGGCGCGCGGGAAGGCCACGCCCATGCGGATCTGGTCGAAGGCGTTGGTCGTCAGGAACGCCGCGAAGCTGGCCGTCACGGCCACATGGCCGGACAGCGCCAGGCCCGCAGCCACCGAGACCATGTTGCTCTCGGCGATGCCCACCTGGAAGAAGCGCTCTGGATAAGCCGCGGCAAACAGCTCCGTGCGCGTCGAGTTGCCCACGTCGCCGTCGACGACCACGAGGTGCGGGACCGTGGCGCCGAGCGCGGCCAGGGCCTCGCCAAAGGCGTTGCGGGTGGGGCTGCCCAGCTCCAGGCCGATCGACTGGCCGATGTTCATGCGTTCGCGATCTCCTGGATGGCGGCCTCGGCGTCGGCCGGGGAAAGCGGGACGCCGTGCATCCGGTTGCCGCCGTCGGCCAGGATGCGCGAGACGCCATAGCCCTTCTGCGTTCGCGCGACGATGACCGTGGGCACGCCGGTCGGGCGCGTGGCCGCGGCCAGCGCGTCAAGGACGGCTGGCCAATCGTGCCCGTCGATGGTGGACGCGCGCCAGCCGAACGCCTGCCACTTGGCGACGAGGTCCTCGGTGGGCATGACCTCGTCGGCGCGGCCCGTCTGCTGCCAGCCGTTCCGGTCGACGATGGCCACCAGGTTCTCCGCGCGGTACTTGGCCGCGGCCATGGCTGCTTCCCACACCTGCCCTTCGTCCAGCTCGCCGTCGCCGAGCAGGGCGAAGGCCCGGAACGCCCGGCCCTGCACGCGCGCCGCCAGCGCCATCCCCAGCGCCAGCGAGAGCCCCTGCCCCAGCGAGCCGGTCGAGGCCTCGACGCCCGGAACGCGGCGCGCGTTGGGATGGCCCTCGAGCGGGCTGTCCAGCTCGCGCAGCGTCATGATGTCAAGGTCGATCACCCCCGCCTCGATGAGCGCCGCGTACAGGATTGGCGCCGCGTGACCCTTGGAGAGGACGAACCGGTCGCGATCCGGTGCGTCCGGACGCGCCGGGTCGTAGCGCAGGATGCCGCCGAAGTAGAGCGCGGTGACGATGTGCGACGCGGACAGGCAGGTTGAGGGGTGGCCGCTGCCCGCCTTGGTCGTGCTTCGGATCGATGCGATGGCCAGACGGCGCCGGATGGCCTCGAGCGAAACGACGTCCGGCGGCGTGCCGTCGGGCAGCGTCGCGCTCACTCGGGGGCTTCGGTCAGGTGACGATAGCCGGCGGCATCGAGGAGCGCATCGATGGACGCCGCGTCCGCGTCCACGACGAGCATCCAGCCCTCGCCGAACGGGTCCTGGTTGACCAGGTCGGGCCGGTCCAGCAAAGCCTCGTTCACCGCCACGACCTTGCCCGCGACCGGCGCGAACAGGTCGCTGGCGGCCTTCACGCTCTCCACGACGCCGAACGGCTGGCCCGCCTTCAGGACGGCGCCCACCTTGGGCAGCTCCACGTAGACCACGTCGCCGAGCTGCTCCTGGGCGAAGTGCGTGATGCCAACGCGCAGCCCGGCGTCTTCGGGGCGCACCCACTCGTGCTCTTCGGTGTAGCGCAGGTCCTCTGGGACGGTCATCGCAGGTCCTTCCTCGATTCTAGATGTGGATGGGCAGGCCGGTGATGCCCAGCGCCGCCTCGTGGATGGCCTCGGACAGCGTTGGGTGCGCGTGGACCATGGCGGCGAGGTCGTCGGCCGTCAGCTCTGCGGAGCGGGCCAGCACCAGCTCGTGGATGATCTCTGTGGCCTCCGGGCCGACGATCGTGGCGCCCAGGATCTCGCCGTAGCGCGTGTCGCTCACGATCTTGACGAACCCGTCGTGCTCGCCGATGGCCACGGCCTTGCCGATGCCGATGAACGGGAACTTGCTCACCTTGACGTCATAGCCCGCCTCGCGGGCACGCGCCTCGGAGTAGCCGATCGACGCCACCTGGGGTTGGCAGTAGGTGCAGTTGGGGATGAACGAGGCGTCGACCGCGTGCGGGTTCAGCCCGGCCAGCCGCTCGACGACGAAGACGCCCTCGTGGCTGGCCTTGTGCGCCAGCATGGGCGGCCCGGCGACATCGCCGATGGCGTATACGCCCTCGGCCGTCGTGCGGCACGCGTCGTCGACCTGGATCCAGCCGCGGTCGGTGACGACGACCCCGGCAGCCTCGAGGTCGAGGTCGGCCGTGTTGGGCGCCCTGCCGATGGCCACGAGCACCTTGTCGCCCTCCAGGACCTCCGTCGCGCCGTCCTTGGTCACCGTCAGGCGCACCGCGGCGTCGGTCAGCTCGGCCCGCTCGACGCGCGTTCCGGTGCGAACGTCGATGCCGGACTTGGCGAAGTGCTTGGCCACCAGGGCACCGGCCTCGGGATCCTCGAGCGGCAGCACGGAGTCGGCCATCTCCACCACGGTGACGTCGGCGCCGTACGCGCGGTAGACGTAGGCGAACTCCATCCCGACGGCGCCGGCGCCCATGACCAGGAAGCGCTTGGGCACGTCCTCGAGCCGGACGGCGTGGCGGCTGGTCAGCACGCGCTCGCCGTCAGCGTCGAGCCCCGGGAACGGGCGCGAGCGCGACCCGGTGGCGACGATGATCGTCTTGGCGGCGATGGTGCTGGCCTCGCCCTCCGGCCCCGTGACCGCAAGCGTCCTCGCGTCGGTAAAGCGGGCCGTGCCCTGCACGACCGCCACCCCGGCCTTGCGGAGCAGCCCGGCGACGCCGCGGTTCATGCGGGTCACCACCCGGCCCGAGCGCTCGACGGCCTTCGTCCAGCTGGCCGACGGGTCCGTCACCGTGATGCCAAAGTCGTCTGCGCGGTCGAGGAGCAGGTGGACCAGCTCGGCGTTGCGGATGAGCGCCTTGGTCGGGATGCAGCCCCAGTTGAGGCACACGCCGCCCAGGTTGGGTTCGCGCTCGACCAGGATCGTCTTCATGCCCAGCTGGCCGGCGCGGATGCCGGCGACGTAGCCGCCGGGACCGGAGCCGATGATGGCAAGGTCGTAGGATTCGGACACGGACTTCTCCCGTTTAGACCAGCATGCCGAGCGGGTGCTGGAGCAGCCCCTTCAAGGTGACGAGGAACTCGGCCGCGGAGGCGCCATCGACGACGCGGTGGTCCGCGGACAGCGTGACCTTCATGACGGTGCGCACGACGACCTCGCCGTCCCGGGCGACCGGCGTCGGCAGCGCGCCGCCGATGGCCAGGATGCACGCCTCGGGGGGGTTCAGGATGGCGGTGAACGCCTCGATGCCGTACATGCCCAGGTTGGAGATGGTGAACGTGCTGGCCACGGCCAGGTCGTCGGGGTGCAGCTTGCCCGCCCGAGCGCGCTCCGCCTTGTCCGCGATCTCCGCGGCCAGCGCCGAGAGCGGCCGGGCGTCGGCGTCGGGCAGCGTCAACGTGATCAGGCCGTCCTCCAGGGCGACGGCGACGCCGATGTTGACGCGGCCGTGGCGGATCCGGTCGCCGTCGGCCCAGCTGGCGTTGAGCTGCGGGTGGACGCGGAGCGCGCGGGCGGCGGCCTTGACCACGAGGTCGTTGAGCGACACCTTGCCGCCACCGGACGCTGCCAGCGCGGCGTTGATCTCGGCCCGGAGCGCCAGCGCCGCGTCCATCTCGATGGCCATGGTCAGAAAGATGTGCGGCGCCTCGTGCCAGCTCTCGCCCAGCCGCGCGGCGATGGTCCTCCGCATGCGCGACAGCGGCTCGCGCACGTCTTCGGCGGCGACCGCCGCTGCCGGCGCCTGCGCCGGTGCGGCCGGGGCCGCCGGCCGCTTGCTTGCGGCCACGACGTCTTCGCGGACGATGCGCCCGCCCGGCCCGGAGCCGGGGACGCCGGCAATGTCGACGCCCGCTTCGGACGCCATGCGGCGCGCCAAGGGTGATGCGCGCAGTCGTCCCGGCTCGCCGGCCGGCGCCGGCGCCGCGGCGTCCGGAGCGGCTGCGGCAGCGGCCGGTGCCTCGGCGTTCGGAGCGGCAGCGTCCGGAGCGGCAGCAGCGGCCGGTGGCTCGGCGCCCGCGCCGCGCTCCTCGATGGCCTCGTCGGCGCTGCCGATGATGGCGATGGGGGCGCCGACCGGGACGGTCTGGCCGGGCGCGACCAGGATCTTGCGGAGCACGCCGGCGTCGAAGGCCTCGATCTCGATGTTGACCTTGCCGGTCTCGATCTCGCCCAGGATGTCGCCCTTGGCGACCGCGTCCCCTTCCGCCTTGCTCCACGAGAGGATGGTGCCCTCGGTCATGTCGTAGCCCATCTTGGGCATGGTGACTTCGGTTGCCATGCTGCGTCCTCCGATGCCCGCGCTAGCCGATGATCTTCTGAGCGCGGAGCGCCTCGATGATGCGGTCGCTGGACGGCCAGGCGGCACGTTCGAGGTTCTCGGCGTATGGCATCGGCGCCTCGACGGCCGCCACGCGCATCACGGGGGCATCCAGAGAGTCGAACGCCTCCTCCTGGAGCCGGGCCGCGATCTCAGCGCCGACGCCAAAGCTCCGATGGTCCTCCTCGACGAGGAGCGCGCGGTTGGTCTTCTGGACGGAGGCGACGAGCGTCGCCATGTCGAGCGGGCGCAGCCAGCGCAGGTTGATGACCTCCGCCTTGAGGCCGTGCTCCTCGGCCAGCCGGTCGGCGGCCTCGCGCGCGATGTGGAGCCCGCGCGAGTAGCCGATGAGCGTGAGCCCGCCCGGCGCGCCCTCGCGGTCGACGACAGCCTTGCCAACGGGCAGCGTGTAGACGGCCTCGGGCACCTCATCCTTGACGCGGTACAGCAGCTGGTTCTCGATGAACAGCGTCGGGTCGGGCAGGCGCAGCGCGGCGGCCAGCATGCCCTTGGCTTCGTACGCCGTCGCGGGCAGCGCCACGTAGAGGCCGGGGACGTAGGCGAACATGGCCTCGAAGTTCTGCGAATGGGTGGCGGCGAGCCGGACGCCGCTGCCGTTGGTCCGAATGACCAGCGGTACGCTGGCCTGGCCGCCGAACATCGAGCGGATCTTGGCCGCGTGGTTGATGATGGCGTCGGCCGCGAGCAGCGCGAAGTTGATGGTCATGAGCTCGGCGATGGGCCGGAGGCCAGCCATGGCGGCGCCGACCGCCACCCCGATGATGGCGCCCTCGGCGATGGGCGTGTCGCGGACGCGTGCGTCGCCGAACGTGGCCGGCAGGTCGCGGGTCACCGCGTACGCGCCGCCGTACGCGTTGATGTCCTCGCCCAGGAGGAAGGCCTCGGGCGTCTCGGCCAGCCACTCGGCCAGCGCCGCGTTCAGCGCCTCGGCCATGGTCATCGTCCGGGTCGGTCCCGAGGGCGCGATCTCGGCCGGGAGCGGCCCGACGATGTCGGCGGTGAGCTCGGCCTCGTCGGGTTGTGGGCTGGCGCCGGCAAACGCGACGGCCTCGGCGATCTCGGCCTCGCTGGCCGCCTGCATGGCCGTCCAGGCGTCGGCGTCCAGGACGCCCTCATCCAGGAGCTGCGCCGCAAAGCGCTCCAGGGGATCCTTGGCGCGCCAGGACTCGATCTCCTTCTTGTCGCGGTAGAGGTCGGGATCGGCCATGGAGTGGGCGCGGTGGCGGTACGTGATGATCTCGACGAGGTAGGGCTTCCGCGTCCGGCGCACGCGCTCCACGATGTCGTCCATGCGGGCGCGCACCGCAAGGACGTCCGTCCCGTCGATGGTCTCCGAGGGGATGTCGAAGGCGGAGGCCTTCTCGGAGATCGTCGTCACGGACGTGTGCGTCGCAAGCGCCGCGCCCATGGCATAGCCGTTGTTCTCGACGACGAACACGACCGGGGTCTTCCACAGCGCGGCAAAGTTCAGCGACTCGAAGAAGTACCCGATGTTGGTGGCGCCGTCGCCGAGGAAGCAGACGCCGATGTCGTCGCGCTCCTCGTCCATGAGCGAGCGGCGGTACTCCGTGGCAAACGCGTAGCCGACCGCAAGCGGGAGGTACCCGCCCACGATCGCCCAGCCGCCCAGGAAGTTGTGCTCGGCGGAGTAGAAGTGCATCGACCCGCCGCGCCCGCGCGCCACGCCGTCGACCCGGCCGAACAGCTCGGCCATCAGCGGGCCGGCGGGCACCCCGCGCGCAAGCGCGTAGCCGTGGTCGCGGTAGTGCGCCATGACGAAGTCGTCGGGACGGATGGCCGAGAGGACGCCGACGGCCGAGGCCTCCTGGCCGTTGTAGAGGTGGAGGAAGCCCCCCACGTTGCCGCGGGCGTACTCGCGCGCCGCGGCGTCCTCGAACACCCGGATGCGGTGCATCGTCTGCAGCAGCTCGCGCAGCGCGTCGGGCGTCAGCTCGGCCGCCGCCGGGCTGGCCGCTTCCGATGCCTTCGCTCGCTTTGCTCGTGTGGCCAAGGCGCGGCTCCTGCACAGCGGCGCCGACGAGCGCCGGAAGGCGGGTCGGGCGTGGTCGAGTCCGCGCGGGGCGGAACAAGCGGCGGGATGATAGGCATCGGCCTTGGGGCGGTCAAACCCTTGGCAGCGCAGGGCGCACTTCGGGTCGTCGGGCGCCGTCTGCGCGTTGTGCCTTGACTCTGATGCGACAGAGTCTCAAAATGTCTGCTGCACCCACCCTGGTCTGCGCCCACGCCGTTCGAGGTTGCACCCGATGCTCCTGCACTGCGTTGCCGCCGCACACGCTGGCTCGACTCGATCGCGCTCGGCGCTCGCCATCGCGGGGCTGCTGCTGCTCGCGGGCGGCTGCGCGCCAGCCCCCCGCCCGGCCGTCGGCGGCGACGCGCATGTGCCGCTCGAGGTCCTCGCCACCACCGGCATCGTGGGCGACGTCGTTGGGCGCGTCGGCAGCGAGCGGATCGCCGTCACCATCCTGGTCCGGTCGGAGAGCGATGCGCACGCCTTCGTGCCCACACCGCGCGACCTCGTCGCGGTGGCGAAAGCGGACGTGATCTTCGGCAACGGCCTGGGCCTCGAGGCTTTCCTCGCCGATATGGTGTCCAGCGCCGGCGGCACCGAGCCGATCCTCCTGGCGGAAGCAACGGGGCAGGACACGGTTGCTTTCGACCCGCACGTCTGGCTGGACGTGCAGAACGTGATGCGCTGGACCGACGTCATCGCCGAAGCACTGGCCGCTCGTGACCCGGCCGGCGCAGCAGCGTACGCCGCCAACGCGACGGCGTATCGACGCGAGCTTGTCGATCTGGATGCGTGGATCGTGGCGACGTTCGAGGCCGTGCCACCGGAGCGCCGATCCATCGTTACGGATCATCAGGCGCTCGGCGCGTTCTGCGCCCGCTACGGCTGCCGCATCGTGGGCGCCATTCTGCCGTCGACGAGCACGGAAGGGAGTGTTGTGCCGCGCGAGATCACGGCGCTTGAAGCAGCCATCGCGCGCGAGGGGATTCACGCCATCGTGGTCGACCGCGCGGCCGGGTCGCCCGCGGCGAGACGGTTGGCGGCCGAGACGGGCGCGGAGATCATCGCGTTGTCCATCGAGTCGCTCGGGCCGGCGGGCAGCGGGGCCGACACGTACCTGGGGCTGATGCGCGAGAATGTGGAACGCTTGGTGGACGTGTTGCGGTAGCGGCCCGGGGAAGAGCGCCGAGCGATTGCCCGTAGACCATCGGCTCGGTCATCCCACCGAGAACTCGGCACCAATGCAACGAACACGCTGCACCCTGCGTACGAACCGTGCAGCCCAGCGCAGCCTGCGCATCGGCCTAAGGCACATCGAGGAGACCGCCATGCCCAAGTCCGCCATCTTCCGGCACCCGCTCCGCGGCGCGACCATCGTCGCATTGTTCATCGCGGTCGCCCTGCTGGCTGCCAGCGGCTTCCGGATCGTCGACGCCAGCGAGACGTGTGCCGTCACGCGATGGGGGCAGCTGCTGCCGCCGATCAGCAACGGCCTGCACTGGCGCATGCCCATCATGCACCGCTTCCACTGCTTCAGCGTCCGCGAGGTCGTGTACGAGACCTCGCGCGAGCCCGGCCAGTCGGGGCAGGACTTCACCGGCACGGTGGTCGATACGCAGACTGCGGACGGGCAGACCATCGCCGTCGCGTACTCGGTGGTGTTCTCGGTGCCGGCGGAGAACGCCAGCAAAGTCTACAGCGAGGTCGGCGGCACCATGATCGACGTCACGCGCCGCGTCGTCGAGACGGTCAGCCGAAGCGAGGTGCGCAACGCGCTCCGCAGCTACACGGCGGAGCGACTGTACAGCGGCGACGTCTACGGCGCGCAGACCAAGATCGCCGAGCAGCTCAGCGCGCAGTTCGACCGCAGCGGCATCGCGCTCCATAACTTCCTCATCCGCGAGATCGACTTCGACGAGGCCTACATTCAGGCAATCGAACAGCAGCAGATCGCCGAGGAGCAGGTCCAGACAGCCTCGTTCGAGGCCGAACGCGCCCTCCAAGAGGCCATTCGCGCCAAGAACATCGCCAAGGGCGCCGCCGACGCCGCCATCGAAGCGGCACGCGGCGGTGCCGAGTCCGTCCGCATCCGCGCCGAGGCCCAAGCGGTGGCCAACCGCCAACTGGCCGAGAGCCTGACGCCGCAGCTCATCCAGTACGAGCAGCTCCAGGTGTGGGATGGGAAGCTGCCGATCTACAGCGGCGCCGCGACGCCGCTCATCCAGCTTCCGTCGCCGGTGGAACCACAGGCTACGACGCCGTGATGGACCGCTGAAACCGTGCCGCGGAAGCGAGCTATGTCAGCTCACGAGCACGCTGATGCTGTGGATCTCGGTGCTCCCGTCCTTGATCTCGCCCCCGAGCAGGTTCTTCTTCGGCCGCGACTGCCCCCGGCCGCGCCCGTCCACCGCCCACGCGGCGATGACGTGGTTGCCGGGCTCCGGCGCGTGCCAGGTCCACGACCACTCGGTCCAGCACAGGTCGGCGTGCGGCGAGGGCGCCTTGACCAGCGTTGCCGCCTCGGCCAGGCGGTCGTCGACGCGGACCTCGACGCGGGCAACGCCGCTCTCGTCGGCAAACGCGATGCCGCGTACCTCCAGGGGCGCACCGCGCGGCACGGTGGCGCGGTGGCGCGGTCCGTCCACGCGCGAGTTGACCAGCACGGTCGCGGCGTCGGACCAGCCGCGCGACTCGTAGTAGCCCAGGTGGTGCTCGGCCTGGACCGTGATGCCCGTCAGCCACTTGGGCTGCTTCTGTCCGTAGACGCCTGGGAACAGGCAGCGCACGGGGTAGCCGTGCGCGAGCGGCAGCACCTCGCCGTTCATGCGCCAGACGAGGAACGAGCGCGGGTCCGAAGCCAGCGCGAGCGAGACGCCGGTGTCGTAGCCGTCGGCGGCGTTCAGCCGTAGCTCGGCGGCGCGCGGCCCCGCCAGCTGGAGGACGTCGGCCATAGCGGCTCCGGACCAGACCGCGTTGCCGATGAGCTTGCCGCCTGGCTTGTTGCCGATGCACTCCAGCGTGCGCATGACCGCGTGCTCCGGCAACCGCGCGAGGTCGTCGAACGTCAAGCGCACCGGCTGGTCGACGTCGCCGCCGATGGTGAGCACCCAGTCGTCCAGCACCACTTCCGGCACCAGGCCGCGCTTCATCACGTAGAAGTCGGCGTTGGGCGTCAGCGCCAGGTCCGTGTCGAAGCCCAGCGCGCGGGCCATCGGCGCGTCCTTTGGCGTGCCCGCGCGGCCGCGCGAACGGCAGCCGACGATGACGGCCCCGCCGCCGGCGACGGCCAGGAGCTCGATCAGGCGGCGGCGCGACAGGGAGATCAGCGGCCGCGCTGCCGGGGTGCGCGTTGGCCCGTCCATGAGCCCAAGCATAGCCGCGCGTCAAAACGGCCGCGCGCGCGGCGATCCTAGGTCAGCGCGAGGTCGGGGTCCGATCGGAACACGCGCGGCTGCGGCCTGCTCATGTTCATCACCGAGATCCGGGCGGCCAGGTCCTTGGCCAGCGCGTCCATGGCGCGCGCCGCCGGCGAGTCGGGATGCGAGAGGACGAGGGGCATTCCCTCGTCGCCGCCGATCCGAATGGCCGGATCGATGGGGATGGCGCCCAGGTAGGGCACGCCCATCCGGTCGGCCACCTCTTGGCCGCCGCCGCTCCCGAAGATGTCGTAGACCGTCCCCGTGTCCGGCGCGACGAAGCCGCTCATGTTCTCGATCACGCCGAGCACGGGCACGTCGATCTGCTCGAGCTGGAACATGGCAATGCTCTTGACCACGTCCGCCTGGCTGACCGCCTGCGGGGTCGTGACGACCACGGCGCCGGTCAGCGGCAGCGCCTGCGTGAGCGAGAGCTGAACATCGCCGGTGCCCGGCGGCAGGTCGATGATGAGGTAGTCCAGCTCCTGCCAATCCACGTCCTGGAGGAACTGCCGGAGCGCGCCGTGCAGCATCGGGCCGCGCCAGACCAGCGGCGTCGCGGCGTCGACGAGGAAGCCGATCGACATCAGCCGGACCCCGTGGGCCACGATCGGCTCGATCCGCTTCCCGTCGCGGGAGACCGGCCGGCGATCGGCCACGCCCATCATGAGGGGGACGTTCGGCCCGTAGACGTCGGCGTCGAGCAGGCCGACGCTGGCGCCTTGGCGCGCCAGGGCCACCGCCAGGTTGACCGCCACCGTGCTCTTGCCCACGCCGCCCTTGCCGCTGCCCACCGCGATGGCGTTGCGCACGCCCACGTCGATGCGGTCGGTCAGGCGGTTGTCGCGCGGCACCTGGGCATCCCAGGCCACGGTCACGCGCTCGACGCCGGGTACGCGCGCCAGCGCCGCCTCGCAGTCCGCCTGGATGACCGACTTGAGCGGGCAGGCCGGGGTCGTGAGGACGACCGTGAACGCCACATGCCCCTCGTCGATGGCGATGTCGCGGATCATGCCCAGGGTGACGAGGTCGCGGTGCAGCTCGGGGTCGTTGACCGTGCTGAGCGCCGCGATGACGTCGGCCTCGGTGAACGTGGGCTTGGATCGGCCGTTGCCAAACATGATCGGGCTCCTTATCGCCGGTGAGCAGTCCACAGTCTAAGGCGTCGCGGCGCAACGCCAAAGAAAGCGCGGGCCGACGCGCGCCTCACAGCCGCCCCGATGGCCGAGCCAGACGGCGCGCTGCGACCGCCGGTCAGCCGCTGGGCATGCCGTCGAGCGCCGCCGCGAGCACCTCGGCGACGTCCATGATCTTGACGTCCGCGGCCAACGTGCTCCGCGCGCTGTCCAGCATGGTCAGGCAGAACGGGCAGGCCACGCCCACGACGTCCGGCTTGGTGCCCATGAGCTCCTCAAGCCGGATGATCTGCACGTCGTTCACCGCGGGGCTCTCGAACCACATCTTGCCGCCACCCCCGCCGCAGCAGAGGCCGTTTTCCCGCGCGCGGGGCGGGTCGACGACGGTGACGCCGGCCGCGCGAAGCGCGTCGCGCGGGGCGTCGAACTCCCGGTTGTAGCGCCCGAGGTAGCACGAGTCGTGGAACGTCACGCGCTCCAGGGCCGACGGCGCGACCTTCAGCCGGCCGCCGTCGAGCAGCTCGCGGAGCAGCTGCGTGTGGTGGATGACCGTGAGCTCACCGCCGAACTGCGGCCACTCGTTGGCCAGCGTGTTGAAGCAGTGCGGGCAGTGGCACACGACGCGGTCGAACGTGTACTGCCCGACGGTGGCGATGTTGGCCCCCGTCGCCGTCTGGTACAGGTACTCCTCGCCCAGGCGGCGGGCGCTCTCGCACGTGCAGCGCTCGTCCCGCATGAGCGCCCAGCGGACGCCCGCCGCGTTGAGCAGGCGCACCATGGCGCGCGAGATCTTCTGGTTGCGCTGGTCGTAGCTGCCCGAGCAGCCCACCCAGTACAGCACCTCGTAGTGCTCGCCGGGCGCCGCGAACGTTACGTCAAGCCCGTCGGTCCACGCCGTGCGCTGCTCCTGCGGGTAGCCCCAGGGGTTGCCCGACGTGCCCATGTTGCGCAGCGTGCCGCCCGATGTTCCGGGCAGCGCGCCCTCGGTCAGCGTCAGGTAGCGGCGCATGTCGACGATGTCGTCGACGATCTCGATGAGCGCCGGGCACTCCTCGACGCAGGCCATGCAGGTGGTGCACGCGAACAGCGCCCCGGGCGTGACGAGCAGGCCGTTCCCGACGACCACAGCGCCCTCGGCGTCGATGGCGATCGGACGCTCCAGCTCGCCCCGGAGCGCGTTGGAGAGCGACACGATGATCTGCTTGGGGTTCAGCGCGGTGCCCGCCATGTAGGCCGGGCACAGGACCTCGCAGCGCCCGCAGCGCGTGCAGGCGTCAAAGCCAAGGCGCTGCTTCCAGCCAAAGTCGACCAGCCGACCCGCACCGAACGACTCCGCCGCCTCGATGTCGATGGGTTGCAACGCCGCACCGGCGCCGATCGGCCGCGGCTCGAACGGCCGCATGACTAGGTTGGCGGGCGTGGCGATCATGTGCACGGCGTTGGAGAACGGGATGGCCGCGATGAAGCCGAGCGAGAGCACCATGTGCACCAGCCACAGCCAGAGGTGCGCGCTCACGGCGGCGTCGGGCGGGATGCCCAGGTACATGAACCACCGGGAGAGCCCGTAGCCCAACCACGACCAGCTCCCGTGCGGCACCGGCGCGAACGTCAGGCGCAGGCCCTCGACCAGGAAGCCGGTCGCGTTGATGAGCACGAGGCTCCAGATGATCACGTCCCAAGCGCCGATCACCCTATGTGGCTTGACCACGTACCGCCGGATGCCGCCGAGGAGCAGCCCGAGCAGGAACACCGCGCCCGCGGCATCCAGGATCGCCTCGTAGATCAAGTAGAAGGTGCCCTCCAGAAACCGACCCCCCTCGAGGCCGAGCGCGCCGAAGGCGACCACGCCGACGTCGTAGTCGACCGTCGCCAGCACGGTGCCGATGAACAAGAGGACGAAGCCGTAGAAGAGCCCGGAGTGGAACAGCCCGGGGAAGGGCTTCCGCCACGTCGCCTTCTGGCCGAGCGCATAGGCCGCGAACGCTTTGAAGCGGGCGCGCACGTGGCCCCGATTGCGCGAAGGCGTCGGTCCTTGCCCGGCGTGCCAGGTCAGGACGTGGCGGGCGATGCCGTAGGCGAACAGGCCGATGGCCACGATCGACGCCAGGTAGAGCACCGCCTGCGCCCAGCCCGGGACGTTGCAGTAGGTCGGGCGGAGCGGTCCTGCGGCCTGAAGGCAGACGGCCTCGTTGTACGGCATGCCTCACTCCTGCGGCGCGGGGCCGGTTCAGCGCGCGGCGGCAACCCCGGCGGCCGTCTCGGGCCCTTCATCCTGGGCGACCGTCGGCGGCGGCCCGTGGCGCGCGGCCAGGTCCGCCCCGGCACGCGCGCCGTCGACCAGCGGGCCGGCGAGGAAGAGCGCAAGGCCCACCACCGTGGCCATGGTGGCAACAGCAACCGCGGCCGGCGTGGCCACCTCGATGGCCGAGGCGTCCTCGGGCTCGGCCATGGCCATGAGCGCGACCGGGCGCAGGTAGTAGAACGCGGAGGCGGCGCTGTTGAGCACGAGGACGACGGCAAGCCACAGGTAGCCGGATCCGACGGCGGCCTGGAAGACATACCACTTGGCCAGGAAGCCCGCCGTCGGCGGGAGCCCGGTGAGCGAGAACAGGAAGAGCGCAAGGGCCGCGGCCAGCCACGGCTGCCGCCGCCACAGCCCGCGCAGGTCGTCCAGCAGCGCCGCGTCGCGGCCGCTCGGCCCGATCGCCCCGATGCCGGCGAGCACGGCAAACGCGCCCAGGTTGGTCGCGGCGTAGACCACCAGGTAGAAGAGCGCCGTCCAGCGCCAGGCGGGCTCGACGGCGCCGGCCACGACGGCGACGAGGACGTAGCCGGCGTGCGCGACCGCGCTGTAGCCGAGCATCCGCTTGACGTCCGCCTGGACGAGCGCCGCCAGGTTGCCGACCACCATCGTGACGACGGCCAGCGCGGCCAGCAGCGGCACCCAAAGGTCGGACTGCGCGGCAAACGCGGTGGCGAGCACGCGGATGAGCACGGCAAACGCGGCCAGCTTGGTGCCCGCGGCCATCAACGCCGTCACGGGCAGCGGGGCGCCCGCGTACACGTCGGGCGTCCACTGATGGAACGGCGCGGCGGCGATTTTGAACGAAAGGCCGACGAGGAGGAGCCCGAGGCCGGCCAGCGCCACCGGCCCCGCGCCGGCATCCGTGCCGAGCGCCGCGCCGATCAGGACGAGGTCGGTCGTGCCGGTGGCCGCATAGGCCAGCGCGACCCCATAGAGCAAGAAGCCGGCGCTGAACGCGCCGAGGAGGAAGTACTTGAACGCCGCCTCGTGGCCAAACCGGTCGCCGCGCCGGAAGGCGCAGAGCATGTAGAGCGCCAGCGAGAACGTCTCGATGGCGAGGAAGACCAGCATGAGGTCCCCGGCCACCGCCAGCAGCATCATCGCCAAGAGCGCGACCAACACGAGCGCGTGGTAGTCGGCGCTGCCCAGCGCCAGGCGCGCCACGTAGTCTGCGCCGAGCAGCACGACGATCAGGCCGATGAGGGCGAGCACGACGACGACGAACAGGCCGAACGCGTCGACGCGCACGAGGGCAGCCTGCGCCGCGGTGCCGTCCGGCAGGTTGACCTGGCGCGGGAAGGCCTCGATGGCGCGGCCCGGCCGGAGCGCGCCAAAACCGCGCCACGCGAGCAGCGCGCTGATGGCAAGTCCTACGCCGGCAATGCCCGGCGCCACGCGCGGGTCGCGCACCGTCCAGCCGGTCACGACGATGACCAGCACGGTCACCGCCAGGGCGAGCATGGGCGCGAGCGGGGCGAGATCGGCGATCATGGCGCGGTCCCGTACATGGGTGGCGCCCGGCTCGCCTCGCCGGGCCGGCGGATTCTAACACCGCCGGCCGGGACCAACAACGCGGCCGGCTACGGGCTCCGGAGCAGGACGAACGTCGTCTCGGCGCCGAGCGGGATCACCAGGCCGTCGACACCGGCCACGAAGGTGGCCCGAGGCGCGGCCACCTCGCCTTCGCCGTCGGCGACGAAGCGCACCGTGTGAGCGACCGTTCCGCGCACCGGTGGCGGCGGCAGCCGCAGCGTCGCCGGCGCCCCCGAGCGCGACCACGCGGCGTAGCGGACGGCACCGCCGCGCACCGGCCGGAACCGGAACGCGACGACGTCGGGCGTCGAGACGTCCGTGGCCACGCCGTCGGTGGCCTCGATCATCGCGCGGAGGGCGGCGGCGGCCAGCGCCGCCTTGGGGCCATGGTCGGGCCGAACGAGGCCGCGCTGGGTGGTGCCCGGCGCGACGCCCGCGAAGTCGCGCCAGCCGTACCAGTAGATGCGCTCGAGGGGCGTCCGTGCCGCCAGGTCGACCAGCCCCTTGGTGATGAACTCCAGCTGCCGCAGCTCGCTCGCCGCGTCGCCTTCACGCGTCAGGCGGTAGGTCTCCGTGAGCCAGATGGGCTTTCGGGCGCCGTGGCGGGCGAGCGCGTCGGCCACCTGGCGCACCTTGGCCGGGCCGTCGGGAAGGCCGGCATCCGGAAAGTAGTCCGCGAGGTCCGGGAACCAGTGGAAGCCCACGTAGTCGACCAGCTGGCCGCCGCCGGCGGCCAGGAAGCGCTCCAGGAAGTCGGCGTGGAAGCCGGAGTCCGGGAGGTCGACCAGCGCCAGGTTGCCCAGCGTGACCCAGGCCCGCGGCGCCGACGCGTCGATGGCTTCCGCCGCGGCGCGCAGGAAGTCGACGTACGCCTCGGGCCGGTCCCCCCAGCAGCCGCCGTGCGGCACCGTGGGCTCGCCGCGGCCCCACTCCGGCGGCCGCGCCCAGTCGCTGGCGTCGACGGTCGTCGCGCCGTCGACCTCGTTGCCGATCTCCCAGGCGACGACCGAGAACGGCGGGCGCGCATAGCGCGCGGCGACGGCGCCGACGAACTCCCGCCACGCCGCCTCTTGGCCTGCGTGGAGGGCAAAGCCACAGCGATACGTCGTGGCCCACGCCGGGTAGTCGACGATGCTCGCGACGACGTCGAAGCCGGCCGCGCCGTAGTCGGCCAGCCGGCGATCGGTCGCTGCAAACGCGTACCCGTCCGGCGCGACGTCCTGGGGTTCGAGCTCCGCCCAATGGACGTGCGTGCGGATGCTGCGGATGCCCTGGGCGCGCATCCGCGGCAGCTCGACCAGCGCGTTCGCGGCATGCACCGCGGCGACATCGTCGCCCGCGAGCTGAGCGCCCCAAATGCGCTGCGGCACGGAAGCGGCCGGGGCGTCGCGGTTGCCGGCATAGGGCATGTGCGACCGCGACGGCGCGGCGGTCGCGGGAACCGTCGGCTCCGCGGTTGCCGTGACCGTCGACGTGAGGGCGACGGTGGCCGCCCTGGTAGCCGCCGGCCCATGCGTTCCCGTCGGAGAGGCCGTCGCGGTGATGGAGGCGGTGGTCGTCGGCGTGGCCTCGGTCATGACCGCGCTCGCCGTCACCGCCGCGGTGGACGCCTCAGACGGCCTCGGCGCCGCGGTGGGGACCAGGGTCAGCGTTCCCGTGGGCGTGCTCGTGAGCGTGGTGGTCATGGGCGCCGCGCCGACGAGCAGGCCGGGCTGCGGTGAGCGGGGCGCGCTGCGGGCCGCGAGGGCAGCCAGCGCGAGCACGGCGCCGAGCCCCGCCGCGGCCGTAAGGCCAAGGCCCAGGCCCTGGCCGAGGCTTCGGTGCGGGCTGGGGCCGAGTTCAGATCGATGGGTCACGGGCAGCGCTCCGATCGCACGTGCTGGGGATGGGCGCTTGACGCAGGACCGCGCGGCCGCCTTGCACGCCGTGCCGCCGCCCCGATGCGACGTGCTACGCGCGGCCCTCCCGGAGCACGCCGCGGAGGATGAACGCCAGGTTCTCGGGCCGCTCCGCCAGCCGGCGCATGAAGTACGGGTACCACTGGCGGCCGTAGGGGACGTACACGCGCATCCGGTAGCCCTCGGCGACGAGCGCGCGCTGCAGGTCGCGGCGGATGCCGTAGAGCATCTGGAACTCGAACGCGTCGGGCGGGATGCCATGCGCCCGCGCATGCGCCTTGGCCCAGTCGATGATGACCTCGTCGTGCGTGGCCAGCGCCGCGAACACGCCGCGCGCGCGCGCTTCCGGCGCGAGCAGCGCGCGGGCCTGGCGGACGAAGGCGGCATCGACTTCGGCCTTGTCCGGGTAGGCGATGGCCTCGGGCTCCAGGTAGGCGCCCTTGACCAGGCGGACCGGCGCGCCGAGCGCGATGAGGTCGGCGATGTCGTCGTCGCTGCGCCGCAGGTACGATTGGATGACGATCCCGACGTGGCCGTGATCGGCGCGCACGCGCCGGAAGATGTCCAGCGTCCGCTGCGTGTAGGGCGAACCCTCCATGTCGATGCGGACGAACACAGGCGGGTCGAATATTGCCGCCCGCTCCAGCACCCGGCGCAGGAGATCCTCGGCGAGGGCATCGCCCTGGTCCAAGCCGAGCGCCGTCAGCTTGAGCGAGATGCCGCTGTAGACGCCGGCCGCGCGGATGCGGTCGAGCGCCTCGATGTAGGCGTCCGCGGAGGCCTCGGCCTCGGCGCGCGTGGCCACGTTCTCGCCGAGGTGGTCGAGCGTGACGCGGAGGTCGGCCTCGTTCAGCGCAGCCACGACCGCGATGGCCTCGTCGATCGTCGTGCCGGCGACGAAGCGGCGCGCGCCGCGCCAGGCGAGGCCGCTGCTGGTGGCCAGGCGCCCGACGATCCGGGAGCGCGAGAGGGCGATGAAGCCCGCGCGGAGGAGCGAATGGATCATCCGTCGACCATCCAGCGATCGGGCGGCTCGGCGGCCTGGCGGCGCTCGCCGGCTGGCCGCGTCGCTTGGGCGGCAAGGTGCCAAAGGCCGCGCCCCAGGCGGGCAGCGTAGTATATGGGGAGCAGCACGGGGTGGTCAACGCCGTACCAGGTGCGCATGTAGGCGGGCGACGGGAAGGCGCTGCGCAGCGCGAACCCGACGCCCGCCGCCAAGGACTGGTGGGCCAGCGCGTCCTGAACCACGCGCGCCCCCTCGCGGCCGACCGGCGCGTGCGCACGGAAGCGCCGGAGCGCCGCGGGCGGCGTCGGCTTGAGCGCGGCGTCGGCGAGCCGTTGCGCGGCCGACGGGAGCGGCGTTCCAAACCAGAGCACCGCTGCGGCGAGGGCTCCTCCGAGCGCGTCGGCCAGCCCGGCAGCGCTCGCGGTCGAGAGCACACGCGGCCAGGGGACGGGCGCGAGCGCGCTCGGCGCCGCGTCGGCCCCCGCGGCGGGCGCCGCCAGCCAGCGGCGCACGATGCGATCGATGTCGGCTACCCAGACCAGGCGCTCCTCGCGCGCGTGCTGGACGACCAGATGCGCGGCCGCGTGCAACAGGAGGTCGGCCGGGCTCGGGATGGACGTCCCGCCGGCGAGCGGATCGGGCGCCGCGCGTGCCAGCACGTCGGCGGCTGGGAGAGCCGCATCGAGGGCAGGGGAGGCCAGGAGCCGGCGATGGACCTCGACGAGCACTGGCACGCCGCTGGGCAGGACCCGCGCGTACTCCAGGTGGTGGCGCAGCCGCGGGATGCCGGACAGCTGCTGGGCGAACCCGCGCGCCACGAGGTGGGCGTCCACGCGCGCCAGGTCGTGCTCGGCGACGAGCAGGTCGAGGTCGCCCAGCGGGCGGAGCGCGATGTTCGGGTAGGCGGTCCCGAGCAGCGCGGCGCCCTTGAGCGGCACGGCGCAGACGCCCAGCGCAGCCAGCTCGTCCAGCAGGGCATCGCGCTCGGCCAGGAGCAGCGCGTTGTGCGCGGCGGTGCGGTAGTAGGCCGCGGCCGCGGGCAGGGCCAGCGGCTCGGGCACGCGCCCCGTCGAACGGCCCACCCCCGCCGCGCCGGCCAGCGCGCCATCGGCCGCGTGGACCAGCGGCAGCGCCCCTTGATCGTCGAACGCGGTGACCGCGCGGCCCCAGTCCTCGGGCGTCAACTCCGGCCAGTCGACGGCCTTGCCAGCCAGAAGCGCGCGCAGCGCCGGGACGATGGCCGCGGGGATGCGCGCCGTCACGCGGGCGTCGGTCAAGCGGCGGGCTCGCGCACGACGAGGCTTGCTTCGGCCAGCTCGCCCAAGAGGGTCTCCAGATCGCGGGCCAGGCGCTCCGGCTCGGCCACGTACTCGGCCTCGAGCGCTGCGACGACGGCCGCCGCGTCGGCCAGCTGCAGCGCGAGCGTTAGCATCCGGGTGCCGATCGGCTCGAGGCCGAAGTACGTGCCCGTCGGCAGGTGGAGCAGCACGGCCTCGCCGCCGACGTGGCGCAGGAGGACGTCATCGGGGAGGGCGACCAGGGTGCTCTGGGGCTGAGCCGCAGCGTCAATCGACATGCATGGTCTCCAGGTCCTGGGCGGCGCTGATCCGTTCGCCAAGGGCGTCGCAAGACCCGCGCGCCCCGCGTTGAACGATGTGCCGCGGGCGGCGAGCGCGCGACCTCCGCGAGATCGCCTCGAGCCACGCGACTCAGCCGTGGCGGCCAGCAGAGTATACGTTGTACGACGCGCCGCGACGACGCGTCGGGGCCGTCTGCCCGCGCAGCGACGACCTCGCACCTGCGCCGAGCCGGCAGAGTCAACCTGACCGGGTGACACATCGCGTTGGATTGCCACCGGAACGCTGACCCAGCGCCCGCCCAGCCGTGAACGGCCGGGCTCGATCATGACAAAGCCCGCATGCGCGGGCTCGTGCACGCACGGGCCGTCTGCAGCCCGCTTCAGCGGGCTTCGTCATGAACGAGCCTAGGGCTTTAGCCCTGGGCGCCACCCGCGAGTCACGATGTGTCACGCGCTCTGGTGGTTGCCCTCTTCGCTTCGCCCGCGCGACGCCTCGGCCAGCGCCGCCAGGTAATCCGCCCCCGAGACCAGCTCGGCAAACCGCTCAGCGATGTCGGGCGCGTCACCGACGACCGCAGCGCCCGACGTCACCCACGCGTGGGCGTGCAGCCCGTCGCGCCCGGTCCAAAGCGCGCCGATGTGCAGCTCAGCCGGCAACCCCGCGCACCGCAGGAGCCGCCGCAGCACCAGCGCGCGCGGTAGGCAGGTCACCGGCGGGAGCGCGTGGCGCGCCGCGATGTCCAGCAGCTCGGCCAGCTGGGCGGCGCGCGGCGGGTCGGGCGCCCGGGTGGCCGCCGGGAGCCCGCGCGAGACCAGCGCGTCCACGCGCTGGAAGCTGAGGAGGTGGAGGCCGACGCGGACGGCGGCGAGCCAGGCAGCGGCCCGCAGCACGAACAGACCGTCGCCCGCGCTGAGGGCCGCCACTCGGCGCAGCTTGCGGCGGAGGCTGCCGAGCGCGCCGGCGCCGACCGCTCCATCAACTTCATCATCGCTCGGGATGGCGCGTTGCATGGCCGAGAGTATACGATGTCGCCTCGGTCCGTTCACCTGCCAAGCGAGACGTGTCCATGGTCATGCGCATGAGCCAGTCCTTCGGCCGCACGCTTCGCGAGCCGCCCGCCGACGCCGAGGTGGCCAGCCACCAGCTGCTCGTCCGGGCCGGCTTCGTGCGGCCGCTGGCCGCCGGCGTGTTCAGCGCACTGCCCCTGGGCCTTCGGAGCATCCGGCGCCTGGAAGCCATCATCCGCGAGGAGATGGCAACAATTGGCGGCCAGGAGCTGTCGATGCCGGTCGTCCACCCGGCCGAGCTATGGCAGGCCACCGGGCGCTGGCAGGCCATCGGCCCCGAGCTCGGCCGGCTCAAGGATCGGGGCGGCCGCGACCTGGTCCTGGCCATGACCCACGAGGAGGTCGTGGCGGATCTGGCGCGCACCGAGGTCCAGTCATTCCGCGACCTTCCGCGCCTGATCTACCAGCTCCAGACGAAGTGGCGCGACGACGCCCGGCCGCGCGCCGGGCTCATCCGCGTGCGCGAGTTCACCATGCTGGACAGCTACAGCTTGGACGCCGACGAGGCCGGCCTGGCCGCGCAGTACGCCGCGCACCACCGCGCCTACCGCCGGATCTTCGCGCGCTGCGGGCTCCCGGTCATCGACGTGGAGGCCGACGTCGGGATGATGGGCGGCAACCGGTCGCACGAGTTCATGTTCCTCGACCCCATCGGCGAGGACACCATCATGGCCTGCGGCTCCTGCGGCTACGTGGCCAACCGCCAGGTGGCCGTGCTAGCCGCGCCGCCCGGCCGCGGGGAGGAACGCGCCTTGGAGCGCGTGGCGACGCCGGGCGCTGCGACGATCGCCGCGCTGGCCGAGCAGCTGGGCATCGAAGCGCGTGACACCGCCAAGGCGCTGTTCCTGGTCGCCGAGCTCGCGGGCGACACTGCGGACGCCGCGCGCGACGTGCTGGTCCTCGCGGTCGTGCGCGGCGACCTGGACGTGGCCGAGACCAAGGTGGCCAACGCGATCGGCGCCCGCGCGCTCCGGCCGGCGCGCGACGAGGAGATCCGGGCCGCCGGCGCGCAGCCGGGCTATGCCTCGCCGGTCGGCCTCTCGCGCGCCGAGTCGCTCCGAGTGATCGTCGATCAGACCGTCGCCGAGGCGCCAGCCCTGGTCGGGGGCGCCAACGAGGCCGGCTTCCACCTGCTGGGAACGCGCTACGGGCGCGACTACCAGGCCGATGTGGTGGCCGACATCGCGCTGGCCCGCGCGGGCGACGCCTGCGCCGTCTGCGGCGCGCCGCTCACGGCATCGCGCGGCGTCGAGGTCGGCAACATCTTCCAGCTGGGCACCAAGTACACCGAGGCGCTGGGCGCGCGCTTCGTGGACGAGGCCGGCGCCAGCCACCCCATCATCATGGGCTCCTACGGCATCGGCGTCGGGCGCACGCTCCAGTCGGTCGCCGAGGCGCACCGGGACGACGCCGGGCTGTGCTGGCCCATCGCGCTGGCGCCCGCGGACGTGCACCTCGTGGCCCTGCGCGGCGGCGAGGACGAGGCGGCGCGCATCGCGGACGCGCTCGAAGCCGGCGACATCGCGGTCATCCTGGACGACCGGGACGAGCGGCCGGGCGTGAAGTTCGTCGACGCCGACCTCATCGGGGTGCCGCTGCGCCTGACGGTGGGCGGGCGGTCGCTGGAGGCCGGGAACGTCGAGCTGAAGGAGCGGCGAGCGGCCGACCCGGAGAGCATCCCGCTCGCCCTGGCCGTCGAGCGCGCCGCGCGGCGTGTCGCCGAGCTGCGCGCGGCGCTCATGGCGGCCGCGGACCAGGCGGGGGCCGCCGAGGCGCCGTGAGCGCGGGTCCGACGCCCATGCCCGCGCCGAGCGCCGCGGCGGCCGGGGGCGCGACCGGAGCCGGTGGCGATCGGCCGACCTCGCCCAGACCGACGGGCAAATGGGTGGCGGTCGTCGCGTCGGCGCTCTGCTCGGCCGTCCTGGTCGGCGCGCCGGAGGCTGCCAGCACGCGACGGCTGGCCGCTCAGACCGCCGCCCTCGAGGTCGCCCCCGGCCACCCGCGCCTCATCATCGGCGGCGCCCGCGGGCCGAGCATCCAAGCCGTCCGCGAGGCGTGCCAGCATCCTCACCTGGCCGAGGCCTGCGGTCGGATCGGCGGGCGGCACGTCTTGGACGACGCCATGCAGGTCCTGCTGACGGACGATGCCGGCGCGCTCGGGCGGGCGCGCCAAGCGCTCCGCGCCGGCGTCGCCTGCGGCGACGGCTACGAGCAGACGCCGCTCGGCGGCCACGCGCTGGCCTACGACTGGCTCTACGACCGCCTCTCGGTGGCCGATCGGCGCGCGATCGCCGAAGGGCTGGCCGCCTGCGGCTCCCGGATCGCCGGCTCGCTCCGCGGCAACGCGCCGCACCTCTGGCACGGCTTCACGTCGCAGGCGGCCGCGCTGGCGCTGGTCGCCCTGGCCGTCGACGACGACGACTTGGCCGCTGCCGAGGTGGCGCAGCTGCGCGCCGATGCCGCCGAGCTCTTCCGCGGGCGCGCGCTCGAAGCCTATGCGGTCACCGGCGGGGCGTGGCCCGAGGGCGTCAACTACCTGCGCAGCCACTTCTTCTCCGCCGATCCGCCCTACCAGTACGTGATCGACGCGCTGCGGGCATGGGACTCGGCGGTCGTGGTCGACTCGGAGCGCCACGCGAGCATCTTCGCGGCCATCCGCGACGAGGAGGGCGATTGGCTGCGCGGCCTGGCAATGCACGTGGTCTACGGCAGCTACCCTGCCTACGGCTCGGGCGGCCGGATGACGCTCCGCCGCGCCGGGGACATGCCTACCGGGCAGGCCTGGCCGAACAAGCAGATCCGCCCGTTCACCGACGCCATCGCACGCGCCACCGGCGACGGCGCGCTCCGCGCGTGGGGCGAGGCGCTCGAGGCGGACTGGCCGCTCGACGGCGGCGCGGGCACCTACCACAGCATCCACCGCTACGCGCTCCCGCTGGACGTGCCGCTCGACGTGCCCGCCGAACCCTTGGAGACGCTGCCGCTGGCGCGCATCTGGTCGCGCGCGGACGTCGGCGAGGTCATCGCGCGCTCCGGCTGGGGCGAGGACGCGGTGGTCATGGGCTACCGGGCCGGCGCCTGGTTCACCGGCCACCAACACCTCGACCAGGGCCATGTGGACGTGTGGTACCGTGGCCCGCTGGCGCTGGACGCGGGCGTCTACGCCAACTGGGGCTCGGAGCACCGCGAGACCTACACCATGCGCAGCATCGCCCACAATACCCTGATCATCCCCAAGGCGGGCGAGGCGTTCGACGAGCACCCTGCCCTGGGCGACCCGGTCGACGACGGCGGCCAGCGAATCCCGACCTACGCGGGCTGCCCGCAGTGCATGCAGTCCGTGGCCGAGTGGCGCACCAACCTCGGGGCCGGCCTCCACCTGGAGGGCGGCGCCATCGACGCCTACGAGGACGGTGACAGCTTCACGGCCATCGCCAGCGAGCTGACCGGCGCCTACAACAGCACGCGCTACGCATCGCCCGGCAACGCGGCCAAGGTCGAGCGGGTGCAGCGCGACCTCACCTACCTTCGGCCCGACGTCGTGCTCGTCGTCGACCGCGTCATCACCGTCGGCGACGCGGAGGCGCCGCGGTTCGTGCTGCACCTACCGGCGCGGCCGGACATCGGCCCCTTCCGCCTCGTTGCGGGGACGGCGACCGACGGGATGCTGGCCGGCGACGGCCAGTTGGCGCTGGTGGCCAACGGCACGGGCGGCCACATGGCAGTCCGAACGCTGTGGCCGGGCGCAACGCGCATCACGGCCGTCGGCGGCTCCGGGCACCGCTATTGGGTCGACGGCGCCAACCGCGACGGCGGCGCGGCGGCCCACGAACAGCCGCCCGCGGAGCCGGGCACGTGGCGCATCGAGGTCGTCCCGGCGAGCGGCCCCGGATCCCCGGAGGCCACCAGCCACCTGCTCGTCCACGCGCTGGCGGTCGGCGACGCGGCCGCGGGCGTCCGCGAGCGGGCCGCCGCGATGCGCGTCCTGGACGCAGCCGGCGACCCGGTCGGCGGCCCGACGGGCATGGTGGTGGCCATCGACGACGAAGCGCGCGGGACGGCGCGCATCGCGCTGCGCAGCCGGGCCGTTCCGCGCGCGCCCGTGCGCTTCGTGCGCTTTGCCCGCGCCGGGGTCGAGCCGGCGCAGCTCGTCGCCGCCGACCTGGTGCCCGGCGCGCGCTACCGCATGGCGCTCGGCGGGCGCGTGGTGTTCGACGGCCTCGCGAGCGCCGAGGGGGTGCTGGTCGCTTTGATCCGCGGGGCGGGGACGATCGCCCTCGGCGCGTGTCCGGCGCTTGAGGGCGCGGGCGAGGCGTGGGCCGCCCTGTGTGCCACGATGCCGCCTATGAGCACCGCAACGGCCATCCGCACGGCGACCCCGACTGCGACGGCCGGGCCGGACGCGACGCCGACGGCGGTGGCCACGGCCAGCGCATCGCCTCGCCCCACCGGGCACGCCATCCGCCTGCCGTTCCTCGCGCAGCCGTAAGCCGTTCGCCGCGCCCGGCGGATGGCCAACCTTGTCCGCTCCGGCGCTCCTGCTACCATCGTGCGCCGATCCGAACGCCGCATGCCGGCACCTCGTGGAGCAAGCCCGTGAACGATCCGCGCTTCGACCGCCTCGCCGAGCTGCTGGTCCACCATTCGACCACGCTCCAGCCGGGCGAGCACGTCCTCGTCGAGGCGTTCGACGTGCCGCGCGAGATGGTCCTGGCGCTCATCCGCGCGGCCCGCGCGGCGGGCGCGCACCCGCACGTGGCGCTGCGCGACACGCGGGTCATGCGCGCGCTGGTCGACGGCGCGCCGGAGGCGGCGCTGGACGTCTGGGCTGGCAACGACCGGCACCGGATGACGACCATGCAGGCGTACATCGCGCTGCGCGGCGGCGCCAACGCCAGCGAGAACGCCGGCATCCCCCAGGAACAGATGCAGCGCTGGGCGCGCCACTACAGCAAGCCCGTCCACTTCGAGCAGCGCATCAACCACACCAAGTGGTGCGTCCTGCGCTGGCCGTCGCCCAGCATGGCGCAGCTGGCGGAGATGAGCACGGGCGATTTCGAGGACTTCTACTTCAAGGCCTGTACCATGGACTACGCGCGGATGGCCGTGGTCGCCGAGCCGCTGGCCGCCCGGATGCGCGCCGCCGACCAGGTGCACCTCAAGGGCCCGGGCGACACGGACCTCACCTTCTCGATCCGCGGCATCGCGGTCATCCCGTGCTGCGGCGACAAGAACATCCCCGACGGCGAGTGCTTCACCGCGCCGGTGCGCGACAGCGTCAACGGGGTGATCCAGTTCAACACGGCCACGCTGTACAACGGCCTGTCGTTCCGGGACATCCGGCTGACGTTCGAAGACGGCAGGATCAAAGCGGCCACGGCGGCGCAGGGCGGCGAGCACCTGGCGGGCGTCTTCGACACGGACGAGGGCGCGCGCTACGTCGGCGAGTTCTCGCTGGGCTTCCACCCGCACATCCTGACTCCGATGAAGGACATCCTGTTCGACGAGAAGATCGCCGGCTCGTTGCACTTCACGCCGGGGCGCGCCTACGAGGAAGCGGACAATACCAACCGCTCGGAGATCCACTGGGACCTGGTGCTTATCCAGCGCCCGGAGTACGGCGGCGGCACGGTGGCGTTCGACGGCGAGGTCATCCGGCGCGACGGGCTGTTCGTGCCGGAGGACCTCGTGGCGCTGAACCCGGAGCACCTGGGGGCGTAGGCGTAGCCGCCACCGCCGCGTCCACAGGCGGTGAGCGGCGCCTCAGCGTGCCGCGAGCGCGGCGACCTTGGCCGCGGCCCGAATGACGCCAGGATCGGCAACCCCGGCCAGATCCTCGAGTTCGAACCACGCCAGCGCGAGCACCTCGGCCGCCGCGACGTCGATGGCGTCCGGTCGTGCCGTGGCCAGCAGGAAGCGCAGGTCGAAGTGCTCGTGCGCTGGCTCGCCCGGCCGCGCCGGGATGGGGTGGACGTCGACGTCGAGCAGCGCGGGCGACCCGTCCGCCAGCCGCAGCCCCGGATGGAACGCAAGGTCGGCCAGCCCGGTCTCCTCCCGCGCCTCGCGGAGCGCGACGAGGTGGGCCAAGCGTTCGCCGTCGGCATGCCCGCCCGGCTGGACCCAGATCCCTAGCTTGCGGTGGTGGACCAGCAGCACCCGCCAGCGCACGTCGATGACGAACGCCGAGCCGGTCACGTGGCCCGCCGCGTTGGCGCGCGCGAACGGGTCGGCCGTCACGGCTACAAATCGACGAACGCGGTCGAGCATGGCGGCCTCGAGCGCGTCGGTCGACGCGTGGGCCGTCAAGAGGGCGTCCAACGCCGCCCGCTCTGGCGCGGAGAGCGCGGCAGGTTGCGCGGGGAGTTGATGGGTCATTGGCCAAGGCTAACCGAGCGGGGGCTTTTCGGCGAACCGGCACCATCAATCCTTCGCGCTTCACGGCTTGGGCGGTGGTTCGCGTGTGTGGCCAAGACGTGGGGTGAGGTTCGGACTAGGGTTTGGGTTATCGGACGCCTTCACGCCGCCTGGGTGTGCCCGCTGCGTTCCCCTTTCAGGATCTCCGGTCCGCCGTCGCAGTGCGGTCCAGTCGCGGCGGAGTCCGCCACCAGCCGCGGTCGAGCGGGGCACATTGAACGAGTGTCGCCGTCGCAGCAGCGGACCGCGGTCCGCTTCTTCAATGCGAAGCGGGGTCCATCGGCGTATGCGTGACCGATAACCCAAAAGAGGACTGGACTTCACCAAAGCTAGCAGGGCGGGTAATCGGGCACCGAACGGGACGGCACCAAGCCGAGCAGGGCGAGAAAGTGATCCTTCTGGTGTAGGGGCGCACGGCCGTGCGCCCCTACCAGAGAACAACAGGTTTCCATCATGGTCGGGTACTAAGTGCCTCCACGTAGATCATGCGGGATGAGCGCCGATGACCGACAGCGTGATGGCGGGTTGGTGATTGAGTCGGGCGAAGAAATCGTGAGCTGCTTCGATCAGGTTATCTATGG
>Ga0326597_10000089_pt1 | contig 157695 bp, 146 predicted proteins | sample RVTome_12_FD_203789 | JGI IMG/M metagenome (GOLD analysis project Ga0326597, IMG submission 203789) | Soil microbial communities from uranium-contaminated site in the Upper Colorado River Basin, Wyoming, United States - RVT100D185 | ecosystem: Environmental > Terrestrial > Soil > Contaminated... | reverse complement strand
GCCCCGATCTCAACCCCATCGAGCAGGCCTTCTCGAAGCTCAAGGCTCACCTGCGCCGCATCGGCGCCAGAACCTACGACGACCTCATCGCCGCGATCGGTGACGTCTGCGCCCTCTTCGACCCCACAGAGTGCCGGAACTTCTTCAGGGCTGCCGGATATGTATCAGATTAAATGCAAATTGCTTTAGCGGTTGAGACGCACGTTGATCGCGCTTTCGATCAGGACATTCTTGACCACGTCGCCGCCCAGGATCCGCCGGGCCAGCCGCATGAGCCGGATCTTGACGGTCTGCACCGCCAGCGGACGTCCCTCGCCCTGGTTGATCGCCACCACCCCGTGCAGGTCCTTGAGGAACGCGTCCTGCAGCTTGTAGCGCGCGTCCATGACCTTCTCCTTGTCGGCAAGGCCGAAGGTCTCGATGCTGATGAGGAAACTCACCTGGTTGACGACCTGCCCGTCGCGGATCACCGGGATGTTGAAGGGGAGCAGCTTGAAGAACTGCGGCTGGTTGCCGAGGAAGCGGTCGATAGTGCTGGGACTACTGGCTTTCCCACCGGCGGCCAAGGCGGGTGCGGTGGCGTGGAGGAGCGCGCAAAGCGCGAGGACTGTGGGGCGCAGGAGTCTCATGGCCGATCCCGTTCAGGAACGACGCCACCTTGACAGGGCTTTCTAAAGAACCGGTAAAACCCTGACCCCGGGGGATCCGGGGATCACGCGGACACCACCGGGCGGGAGAGGTGCAGGACGTCGTAAACCTCGCGGAGATCGACGTCGCTTTCGGCGGGCATCGCCCCGGCCGTCCAGGTGCTGTAGCGCATCAACTCCCAGCGGTCGGGATCCAGGCCCACCAGGTGACAGCCGAGCCCGGGCTTCTCGAGCATCGTCCTGTGGATCTCGCGCTCGCGGCTCTTGAGCGCCCCGAGGTCTTCTTCCGCGGCGATGCTGTCGACCTCCTTCAAGGCCTTCTCCACGCAGGCCGAAGGACTCATGTCCTTGAATTCGAGAATGCTCCAGCACCGCACCCGCGGGCGCCCGAAATTCGCGACCAGCCCCTGGAAGAGCGGCCCGGTGAGGAAGTCCCTGGCCGGGGTGTTGCATTCCCACACATAAAAAGGGGCATAGAGCCCCTCACGTTCATTGAATAGGAACGTCTTGTGGATGAGACCCGGAAGGTCATCGAAAAGACAATGCCGCGCCTCAACGCGCTCGCGGATGCGTTGCACGCTGAAATCGCGCGCCAGCCGAATCGTATACTGCATTGCAATCATACTAGAAGGTCCCCAGAACTCCCAAATGTATGAATTTATTATTATATTAATTCGCCGCCTGTCGCGACCATTGCGTTGCATGAATAGGTGCCATGCATATTACGTTGTGGTTACACGAATTACGTTGTGGTTACACAAAATGGCGGTATCCGGTCGCTCCCCCCAGTGATCCAAGCCCTTCGGCGCCCTCGAGCACAACTTTCGTGCCCGCGACCACCGATCCGATGCGGCTGATCTCGACGCGGAGGTCCCCGGCGAGCCCCGCCAGCGCGGCATCGCTTCCCGCGGGCGCGGTGAAAAGCAGCTCGTAATCGTCCCCGCCGGTCAGCACCCGGCGCAGCAGCCCGGGATCCAGCTCCAGCGCCCGCCGCGCCGCGGGAGAGAGCGGGATCGCGCCGGCGTCGATCCGCGCGCCGGTGCCGGAACAGTCGCACACATGGCCGAGATCGGCGATCAGCCCGTCGGAAATGTCGATGGCCGCATGGGCCAGCCCCACCAGCCGCGCGCCCAGGCTGAGCCGCGGCCGGGGAAGCCGGTAGCGCTCGATCAGGTAGCCCCGCGCCTCCTCGCCGAGCGCGGCGAGGGCGCCGCGCGCGGCTTCCAGCCCGAGCGCCCCATCGCCGATGGTGCCCGAGACATAGATGCCGTCGCCCGTCTTCGCCGCGCCACGGCTGAGCGCCCGGCCCCTGGCCACCGCGCCGAGGGCAGTGAGCGACAGGGTCAGGGGGCCGTCACCGGCGACAGTGTCGCCGCCGATCAGGGGAGCGCCGAATTCGACGATATCGGCCTTGAGCCCGGCGGAGAAGCCTTCCAGCCACTCCGCCGTCACGTCGCGCGGGAACACCGCCGTCAGCAGCAGCCCGAGAGGGCGCGCCCCCATGGCGGCGAGATCGGACAGGTTGACCCGGACGATCTTCCGGGCGATGGCGCCGGGCGGGTCATCCTCGAGAAAATGGATCCCCGCGACCAGGGCGTCGGCGGTCACCACGAGCTGCTCGCCCGGCGGCAGGTCGACGAGGGCGGCATCGTCGGTGAGACCGAGCGCGCCGGGCGCGCCCGCACACAGGGGGGCGAAGTAGCGCGCGATCAGCTCGAATTCGTCGCCGATGCCTGTGCCCGCCATCACCGCCTCCGGGGCTCAGGCCCCCTCCCGCGGAACCGGGGAGGCCCCGGCCGCGCCGGCCACCGCATCCAGCACGCCGTTGATCAGGCCGGGCTCGGCGCCGCCGAAGAAGGCATGGGCGACGTTGACGTATTCGTTGATCGAGACCTTGGGCGGGATGTCGGGCATCGAGGTGAGCTCAAAGACCCCGGCCTCGAGGATGATGCGCACCAGGATCTCCAGGCGCTCGACGGTCCAGTCGGTGGCAAGCGACCGGGCGATGGCGGCGTCGAGTTGCGGCCGCACCGCGATCACGCCCTCGACCAGGGCGGCGAACAGCCGGGCGTCGGGCTCGGGCAGGACGATCGACCCGCGGTCCTCGGCTTCCGGTTCCGGCCGCTCGCCGGCGAGGAACTGGGCGATCACCTCCGCGGGCGCCGCGCCCCCGATCTCGATCTGATAGAGCGCCTGCACCGCGGCGAGACGTGCGGCGGACCGGCGCCCGGCCCCGCCGGGGCCCGTCGTTTTCACCCTGTCGCCCGCCGCGGACACGGGCCGGTCATCCACCGAATTCACGGGCGAGGCCGACCATGGCGAGACAGGCCTCCACCGCGGCGCGGCCCTTGTCGCCCCGGTCCACGCCGGCGCGCACCATCGCCTGCTCGCGGTTTTCCACGGTCAGGATCCCGTAGCCGATGGCGAGCTTGTGACGGATCGCGAGGTCCTGCAGCCCGCGGGCGGACTCGCTGCAGACGTAATCGTAATGGGTGGTCTCGCCCCGGATCACGCAGCCGAGCGCGACATAGCCGTCGAAGCGCGGCGCGCCGTCCCGCGTGGCGTCCATGGCGAGCCGGATGGCGCCGGGGATCTCGAAGGCGCCCGGCACGGCGAAACGCTCAAAGGTGGCCTGGGCCTTCTCCAGCGCCCGTGTCGCGCCCTTGACCATCTCATCGGCAATATCGTCGTAGAACCGGGCCTCGACGATCATGATGTGCGGACGATCTCGCATCGCGTCCCTTTCAGCTTCCAGCCCTGGCCCCGGTCGGGTTCCGCCAAGAAGATACAGCCTGATCAGGCCATGGCAAGGCGGTTCAGATAGCGCGCGATCATGTCGGCCTCGAAGTTGAGCGCGGCGCCCGTCTCGGTCCCGCCCAGGGTGGTCGCCTCGAGCGTGTGGGGAATGACGTTGACGGTGAAATCCCTCTCGCCCACGTCGTTCACCGTCAGCGACACGCCGTCGAGGGCGACCGAGCCCTTTTCGGCGACGAAACGCGCAAGGCCCTCGGGCGGCCGGATGGCGAAACGGACGCTGCCCTGGGCATCGCCCAGCGCCTCGCGGCGCAGAAGGGTGGCGATGCCGTCGATGTGGCCGCTCATCAGATGGCCGCCGAGCTCGTCCCCGACCCTGAGCGCGCGCTCCAGATTGATCCGTCTCCCGACGGTCCAGCCGCCGATGGTGGTGCGCGTGAGAGTCTCGGGCGAGGCATCGACGGCGAACCAGCCGCGGCGGCGCGAGCTCCCCTTCTCGACCACCGTCATGCACGGGCCCGAGCAGGCGATGGAGGCGCCGATGGCGATGGCCTCGACGTCGAAACCGGTCTCGATCGTGAGCCGCGTGTCGGTGCCCGGCTCGATGGCCGCGACCGTTCCGATATCGGTGATGATGCCGGTGAACATCGCCTCGTCCCCGCGCTCCCGCGGCCCCTCAGTGGCGCTGCGCGCCGCCGACGCGCTCGAAGATCTCCAGGGTGTCTCCTCCCGCGGCGAAACCCCGGCGCCGTTCGAAGCGGGCCATGCGGTCGAGCGAATCCACGCCGAAGCCCTCGGCCACCGGCACCCCGTCGCCGCCGATCACCGCCGGGGCGCGGAACCAGGCGATGCGGTCCACCATACCCGCGCGGAACAGCGTCGCCGCCATCTGCCCGCCGCCCTCGGCGAGCACCCGGGTGACCCCGCGCCGCGCGAGCGCCGCGAGCGCCGCCTTGGCGTCGGGCCGGCCGCCGTCGTCGGCGGCGACCTCGATCACCTCGACGCCGCAATCGACGAAGGCGGCCCGGCGGTCCTCGGGCGCGTCCTTGACCGTCACCAGCCAGGTCGGGCGCTCGCGCGCGGTGCGCACCAGCTTGGCGGTGAGCGGCGTCGTGAGCCGGCTGTCGAGCACCACGCGCAAGGGCGTATGCGCCGCCATGCCGGGCAGGCGGCAGGTCAGTTCCGGATCGTCGCTGCGCACCGTCGCGGCACCGGTCAGGACCGCATCGTGGCTGGCCCTGAGGCCATGGCCCCAGGCGCGCGCCACCTCGCCGGTGATCCACTGGCTTTCGCCGCTATGGGTGGCGATGCGCCCGTCGAGGGTGGTCGCGCATTTCAGCGTCACCAGCGGCCGCCCTTGGGTGATGCGCAGGAGGAACCCGGCGTTGAGCCGTTCCGCATCGCGGCGCCCGACGCCGACCCGGACCTCGATCCCCGCGTCCTGAAGGCGGGCGATGCCGGCGCCCGAGACGCGGGGATCGGGATCCTCGGTCGCGATCACGGCGCGGGAGATGCCCGCCGCCACCAGGGCGTCGGCGCAGGGGCCGGTCTCGCCGCGATGGGCGCAGGGCTCGAAGCTGACATAGGCGGTGCCGCCGCGGGCCGCGTCGCCCGCCCGGCTGAGGGCCTCGGTCTCGGCATGGGGGCGCCCGCCGGGCTGGGTCCAGCCGCGCCCGGCCACGCCACCCTCGGAATCCAGCACGACGCAGCCGACGGCCGGGTTGGGGCTGACGCGGCCGAGCCCCCTGCGCGCCAGCGCCAGCGCCGTCAGCATGTGATGGAGATCGGTTGCGTCAGCTGCGGTCGACACTCAATTGGCCCACGAAATCCTCGAAGTCCTTGGCTTCGCGGAAGTTGCGGTAGACCGAGGCGAAGCGCACATAGGCGACCTGGTCGATGTTGGCGAGCGCCTCCATCACCAGCTCGCCGATATGCGAGGACGGGATCTCGCTCTCCCCCATGGTCTCGAGCCGGCGCTGGATTGAATTGACGATGCGCTCCACCTGCTCCTCGTCCACCGGCCGCTTGCGCACGGCGATGCGGATCGAGCGCATCAGCTTCTCGCGGTCGAACAGCTCCTTCTTGCCATCGCTCTTGATGACCATCAGGTCCCGGATCTGGACCCGCTCGAAGGTGGTCCAGCGCGATCCACAGGCGCTGCAGAAACGCCGGCGCCGGATGGCCGCGCCGTCTTCGGTAGGGCGCGAATCCTTGACTTGAGAATCGTCGTGACCGCAGAAGGGACAGCGCATGTGTCGTAGGGCCTCCTCGCCCGTCCGGTTATTTCGTGTCCGGGTAGATGGGGAACCGCCGGCACAGCTCCGCGACCTTGGCGCGCACGGCGGCCTCGGCAGCGGAATTGTCGTCCGGATTGTCCTTGAGCCCGTTCAGCACCTCGCCGATCCAGGCGCCGACGCTGCGCCACTCGGCCGGTCCGAATCCCCGCGTGGTCGCCGCCGGGGTGCCGAGCCGGATGCCGGAGGTGACGAACGGCTTCTCGGGGTCGAAGGGCACGGCGTTCTTGTTGCAGGTGATGCCCGCGCGCTCGAGGCTCGCCTCCGCCGCCTTGCCGGTCAGCCCCTTGGGCCGGAGGTCCACCAGCATGAGATGGGTGTCGGTGCCGCCCGACACGATGTCGACCCCCTCCTCCAGAAGCGCATCGGCGAGGACCCGCGCGTTCTCCTTCACCGCGGCGGCGTAGGCCTTGAACTCCGGCGCCAGCGCCTCGCCGAAGGCGACCGCCTTGGCGGCGATCGCGTGCATCAGCGGCCCGCCCTGGGTGCCCGGGAAAACGGCGGAGTTGATCTTCTTGCCGATGTCCTCGTCATTGGCGAGGATCATGCCGCCACGCGGGCCCCGGAGAGTCTTGTGGGTGGTGGTCGTGACCACGTGGGCGTGCTCCAGCGGGCTGGGATGGACGCCGCCCGCCACCAGGCCGGCGAAATGGGCCATGTCCACCATCAGGATCGCGCCGACGGAATCGGCGATCTCGCGGAAGCGGACGAAATCGATCTCCCTGGGGTAGGCGGAGCCGCCCGCCAGGATCAGCTTCGGCCTGTGGGCCCGGGCGAGGCTCTCCACCTCGTCGAAATCGATGCGCGCGTCCTGCTTGCGCACGCCGTACTGCACCGCGTCGAACCACTTGCCCGACTGGTTGGGGGGCGCGCCGTGGGTCAGGTGCCCGCCCGCGGCGAGCGACATGCCGAGGAAGGTGTCGCCCGGCTGCATCACGGCGAAGAACACCTGCTGGTTGGCCTGGGAGCCGGAATGGGGCTGGACGTTGGCGTAGGCGCAGCCGAACAGCGCCTTGGCCCGGTCGATGGCGAGCCGTTCGGCGATGTCGACGAATTCGCAGCCGCCGTAGTAGCGCCGGCCCGGGTAGCCCTCGGCGTACTTGTTGGTCATCACCGAGCCCTGCGCCTCGAGCACCGCCCGGGAGACGATGTTCTCCGAGGCGATCAGCTCGATCTGGTTCTGCTCGCGGCTGAGCTCGCCCTGGATGGCGGCGAAGACCTCGCCATCCCTCTCCGCCAGGGACTCTCCAAAAAATGATTTAACATCAGTATGTTCTGATATATTTTTTACAGATGACATAATGAATAATCCTCAATCGCGATCCCATCCGCCGCCGGGCGCCGGCCCGGCCTTCACGATAGTTTTTCCACCCGCCGGTCGTGGCGGCCGCCTTCGAACTCCGTCTCGAGGAATGCCCTGAGGCAATCCTTCGCCACCTCCGCGCCGATGAACCGGCCCCCCATGACCAGGACGTTGGCGTCGTTGTGCTGCCGTGCGAGCCGCGCCGACAGATTGTCGTGGACCAGCGCCGCGCGGATCTCCCGATACCGGTTCGCGGCGATGCTCATGCCAATCCCGGAGCCGCAGATCAGCACGCCCCGGGTTGCGCGACCGTCGCCCATCGCCCGGGTCAGGGCCTCGGCGAAATCCGGGTAGTCCACCGCGTCCGGGCCGTCGGTACCGAGGTCCAGCACGGAATAGCCCAGGGCTTCAAGCTCTCCCGAAAGGATCGCTTTCAGTTCGACGCCCCCGTGATCGGAGGCGATGGCGATGGTCTCTCCCGGCACGACCCCCACCCCTTTTGACCGCCGCCCGCCGCGCGACCCCGCGCGGCCGGAATGACGGCGGGTTTCCATACCATATGTCGGGGGCGCGCGCTAGCCCACCACAAAGTCTGCCGGAGAAAGGATTAACAGATGAAGAACGCCGTTTAAACTCGAATTCCTCATGTTCGCTCATCGCCCTTCCTCCATGCCGCGTCGCATTTAACCTTTGTATATCGCATCCTCAAGGAGAAGCGGGCGACGTTCGCGCAGGTGCCCAGCACCTTGCCGCTCCGGGCCGCCGCCGAGACGCGCTATCCGAACCTGCTGCTGGCCGGCGATTGGACTGATACCGGCTTGCCGACAACCATCGAAGGCGCGGTCCAATCCGGCCAGAAGGCCGCGCGCCTCGCTCTCTCGCGGTTGAGTTAAATCCCGAACCGCAAATCGGTGGAGGTTCCGGCGTCTCCCTTTTAATCGCTCGTCGCGTTTCACGCGCCGAGGTTCTTCGCCGCGAAGTCCCAGTTCACCAGCTTTTCGATGAACGTCGCGATGTAATCGGGACGCCGGTTCTGATAGTCGAGATAGTAAGCGTGCTCCCAGACGTCGATGGTGATCAGCGGCGTCTGGCCCTGCACGATCGGCGTATCCGCGTTCGGCGTCTTGATCACCTTGAGCTTGCCGCCCTCGAAGACCAGCCAAGCCCAGCCGCTGCCGAATTGAGTCGCCGCTGCGGCCTTGAACGCCGCCACGAACTTGTCAAAGCCGCCTAAGTCGGTATCGATCTTCTTCGCGAGCGCGCCCGACGGCTTGCCGCCGCCGCCCGGCTTCATGGAATGCCAGTAGAAGGTGTGATTCCAGGCCTGCGCCGCGTTGTTGAAGAGGTTCGCCTTGCGGGCATTGCCGGCAACCGCCTTGATGACCGCCTCGAGCGATTTCGAGGCGAGGTCGGTGTCTTGGGTCAGCTTGTTGAGATTGGCGATGTAGGTGGCGTGATGCTTGCCGTGGTGAAGCTCGAGCGTGCGCGCCGAGATTGCCGGCTCGAGCGCGTTGTAGGCGTAAGGCAGTGACGGCAATTCAATCGCCTTCCCCATCTTAGCCGACATTCCCCAGATGACCCCCAAAATCTGCCCCGATGTTAACCAAACAGGCCGTTTCAGGAAACCATGAACCGTCCGCCCGCCCGAGCGGCACCGGATAGGATGGACTGCCCGCGTGCAGCGGCCGATTTCGGGTCGATTTGACCTCATCCCGACGCACCGCCCCTTCGGTCAGCCTCGTTTCTCCCCTCCGTTCAAGCTATTGCCATGCCAAACGACCTTGGCGCCGATCTTGACCAGCCTCTCCCTGAGCGTGGTCAACGACCAGTGTTCCACCTCCTTCGGCAACGCTAGCGTCCCCAGGAAGTTGGCGAGATTGTAAGCCAGGGCGTGAAGCTGGAGCCGGACCGCGTTGTCGCGGAACTTGCGGCAGGACAGCCGTGTCCACTTGACGGCGTTCTTGCCCTCCTTGATCCACTGCTCCACCGTGCCGCGATGGTTGTAGAAGGCAACCACCCGTTCGGCCGGACGGCTCAGGTTGGTGACGATGAAGCCGATCCGGGGATACAGTTCGCCGGGATGCCATTCGACCTTGGCGACGACCGGCCGCGTCTTGTCCCACGATCCCTGCATGGCAGTTGAAGCTGGCGTAATAGCGGCGAACATGGTTGGGCGGGCGGCCGGCCGGCCGACGGAGCAGGTGGACGATGCTCTCCTGGAGAACCTTGTTGGCGGGAAGGCGGATCGCGTAGAGCATGCCCTCGGCTTCGAGGTACTCGTAAATCTCCGGCGAGGCGAACGCCGCGTCGCCGCGAAAATAGAGGCGAACTTTCCGTTCCTTGTAGCGGTCCACCACCGGCTCCAGGACATCACGCCATCCATCGGCACTGTGCACGTTGCCGGGACGCAGCGAGCTGCGTTCGAGGTCGCCGAACTGGTTGAACAGGAACAGGGGATGACAGCAGGTGCAACCGAAGTGGCCGTTGTAGGCCGTTCCCTCATGGTCACCGTAGGTCGGGCTGACGCTCGAATTCATGTCCAGAATGATCTTCTTCGGCGGACGGTGGTCGTGAACGCGGTCGATCCAAAACCCGGACAGATCGGCAAGGGCGGCGAGGTTGTCGTCGGCGGCAAGGAACTTGGTTTCGAAGCGGCCCATCTGGCTCGCGGATGCAACCTGCTTCTCCACGGCCCGTCCGCCGACAATCCAACGCATGGCCGGATCGTGCCCAAGACGGTCGGCATTATTGACGTCCTCTTAGCCGCCGAGCCGTCCGAACATGGATTGACGGAACAGTCCGGCCATCCCGTGTTGTCCGTTCCTTCCGGTTCTCGGGTCCGCAAGACGTTCTCCAGCCACCTCGGTCAATCCGAGGGCATCGTCAAGGTCCCGGAATGGAAGAAGCCCCGCATCGGAAGTGACCTTCGGTACGTGAAATTCCAGCTTCAGCCGACGGTCGAAATCCAGCCGCAATGCCCCCGCTTCCCTTTCACCCATCGGGCGAACCATATCGAACACCCCACTCGAACGACAGCGCATTGATTCTTATAACAGTATCACGCACGCATGTCGCCATAACGTAGGCTCATCTGGGGAATAGGGCTTAAAGCTTTGTATAGTCGTATTTCCCGTCCTTCCACTCATAGAAGACGTAGCCCGGCGCGGTCACGTCTCCCTTGGCGTCGAAGCCGATTTCACCGAGCACCGTCTCGAACTTGCCCTTGGCCATTTCACCGCGGAGCTTGGCGGCATCCAGGCCGCCCACGCGCTTGGCCGCCTCGGCGAAGACCTGGATCGCGCCGTAGGTATAGAGCGTGTAGCCCTCGGCACTGGATCCCTGCTTCTTGAACTTCTCCACCAGCGGCGCGACCTTGGGGTTCTTGCGCGGGTCGGGGCTGAAGGTCATCAGCGTGCCCTCCCCAAGTTTGCCGGTGATGTTCCAGAATTCCTGGGTGACCAGCGCGTCGCCCGAGACCAGCCGGGTCTTCATGCCCTGCTCGCGCATCTGGCGGACGATCAGCCCGGCCTCGGCGTGGTAGCCGCCGTAGAACAGGACGTCGATATTGTTCGCCTTGAGCCGGGTGACGATGGCGGAGTAGTCCTTTTCCTTCGGCGTCACGGTTCCCGTCAGCGCGAGCTCGACGCCGCGTGCCTTGAGCTGCTTCATGGTTTCCTCGGCGAGGCCCTGGGAATAGGCCTGCTTGTCATGGACCACGGCGATGCGCTGGCCCTTGAACTTGTCGGCGATGAAGTCGCCGGCGACCTTGCCCTGCTGGTCGTCGCGTCCGCAGACGCGGAAGACGTTGTTCATGCCCCGCTCGGTCAGCTTGGGATTGGTCGAGCCCGGGGAAACCATGATCAGGTTCTCCGACTGATAGACCTCTGACGCCGGGATCGAGGAACCGGAGCAGAAATGCCCGGCGACGAACTTGACCTTCTTGTTCACCAGCTGGTTGGCGACCGCCACCGCCTGCTTGGGATCGCACTGGTCGTCGCCGATCTCGAGCTTGAGCTTCTTGCCCAAGACGCCGCCCGCCTCGTTGATGTCCTTGACCGCCTGCTCCGCGCCGACGCGCATCTGTTCCCCGAAGGAGGCGTAGGGCCCGGTCATCGGCCCCGCGGTGGCGATGACGATGACGTCCGCCCCGCTCTTCTGGGAATCGCATCCCGCGAGGGTCACCGCGGCCAGGGCCAGGAAGGAAAAAACGGAAAGCGTCTTGGCGTTCATTTCATGCCCCCGGAGAAAGGATGGACCCGGGCTTAGCGTAGCACCGGCTGGTTCTTTGGCAAGGCCTCGTCCGTCCGGCGCGCGCTATCGCCCGCGCCAGGCGAGCGGACCCGCCTTCTCGTAGAGCCAGGGGTACTGGCTCACCATGCGCACGACCCGGGCGAGGAACAAGGGTTGGGCCCGCGACTTTATTCGCACGGCCGTAGTTCGCTTCGGGCTATAGTGAGCGCACTCAGCCTTGCCGATGGACCTGCTCGGTCGCCTCAGATGTCAATTCCCGCGGACCACTCGACGACACCGCCCACCCTCCCCGGACTGCTCGGGATTTTTCTTTTCATTGGCGCGGTCGCTTTCGGCGGCCTGGGCGCGACGGTCCGCCTGCTTCAACGCGAGCTCGTGGAGCGGCGCGGCTGGCTCGCGGCGCACGATATCGGCGAGGCGATGGCCTTCACCAAGACCCTGCCCGGGTCGACCGGCGTGCAGATCGTCAGCTTCCTGGGCTGGCGCCTTCGTCGCTGGCCGGGCCTGGTCGTCGCGACGTCGGCCTATCTGCTTCCCTCCCTTGTCATGATGGCGGCGGCGGCAGCCAGTTTCGCCGCCGTGCCGGATGCGCCTTGGGTCCGGGGAGCGGTCAACGGCGTCCTCGTCGCCGTGACCGGCCTTCTCGCCATGGCGATCTGGCGCCTTGCGCGCAGCGAGGCGGGCACGCCACTGCTCTCCGGCGTGCTGGTCATGGCCATGGCGGCGGGCTTCTTCGTCAACGCGGCGCTGGTGGTCGTAGCGGCCGGCCTGCTGGGCCTAGTTCTGCGGCGGGTGAGGACGAGGCGCCATCATGGGTGAGCTTGCGCTGCGTTTCCTGATCGTGGGTGCCCTCGCCTTCGGCGGTGGCGGCGCGGCCCTACCCCTCGTGGAACGCCTCACCATCCAGGAAACCGGGTGGCTGACCCATGATCAGTTCGCCGTCGGCGTGGGGCTGTCCTACGCGACGCCCGGGCCCATCCTTGTCCTCGCCGCCTTTGTCGGCCAGCACGTGGGCGGCATCGCCGGCGCAGTGGTGGCTTCCGTCGCCGTTTTCGCGATCCCGGTGGCGCTTGCCGGCATGGCGGCGCAGCTTCTCGATCGTTTTCGCAACATGCCCGCACTCAACGACTTCGGGCGCTTCGCCGCGGCCGGCGCCATCGGACTGCTGGGCGTCACTCTGGTGTCCTTCGCCCAGCCCGTGCTGGCGTTGGATCCGCTTCTCCTGCTCGCGGCAACAGCCGTCGCATTCGCCGACTGGCGCGGCGTCTCGCCGGCCCTCATGATCGTCCTGGCGGCGGGCATCGGCGCGGGCAGCGCCTTCCTCGCCGGCGCCTGATCTATCGCTCGCGCCAGGCGAGTGGTCCGGCCTTCTCGTAGAGCCAGGGGTACTGGCTCACCATGCGCTCGACCCGGGCGCGGCGCCAGGATAGAAGGCCGATCCCGGTGATGACGAGGGCATCGCGCAGGAAATGGGGCGCAGACAGCAACGGCCCGGCGAACAGGCCCCAGTGGAGGAAGCGGTCGAAGGCGCCGAGCAGGATCCCGTACCCCACGACCTGCCAATAGGGCCGCCAGGTCGAGCCGATGGCGGCGCCCGTCAGCCACGCCCCGCCGCCGAAGAGGCAGAGGGTGAGGCCGAGGAAGACGGGCCAGTCGCCAATCAGGCTCATCCGTGGCCTCCCTCCAGGTAGGCGGCCCTGATATCGGCATCGGCCAGGAGCTCCGCGCCCGTGCCTTCCATGCGGATCTCGCCATTAGCCAGGACATAGGCGCGGTCGGCGAGGCCGAGCGCGTGATAGGCGTTCTGCTCGACCAGGAAGATGGTCATGGCGCGCGACGCGTTGATCTCGGCGATCGCTTCGAAGATACGGCGCACGACGAGAGGCGCCAGGCCCAGCGAGGGCTCGTCCAGCAGCAGGAGACGCGGGCGGCTCATGAGCGCCCGGCCGATGGCCAGCATCTGCTGCTCGCCGCCGGACAGCGTGCCGCCGCGCTGGCTGCGGCGTTCGCCGAGGATAGGGAACAGCCCGAAGACGTAGTCGAGGTCGTCGCGGAAATGCGACTCCTCGGCGGACAGGGCGCCGATCTGCAGGTTCTCCATCACCGTCATGCGCGGAAAGATGCGCCGCCCCTCGGGCACGTGGGCGACGCCAAGACGGGCGATCAGGTGGGTCGGAAGCTGGGTGATATCCCGGCCCTCGAACAGGATGCGCCCGCCCTGCCCCCGGGGCTCGCCGCAGATGGTCATCAGGAGCGTCGACTTGCCGGCGCCGTTGGCGCCGATCAGGGTGACGATCTCGCCGGCGCGGATTTCGAGATCGACGCCGTTGAGCGCCCGGATCGCGCCGTAATAGGCCTCGATCCCCCGGACCGAAAGGAGCGGCAGGACAGCGGCTTCGCTCACGGCGCGCCTCCTTCCCTGTCCTCGGCCCTGTCCCGCGCGATGTCGCCCGCGACGATCTCGGGGATGCCCTCCTCCTCGCCGAGATAGGCGCGGATCACGGCGGGGTCGTTGCGCATCTCCGCCGGCGTGCCCTCGGCAATCTTGGCGCCGTGATCCAGCACCACGACGTGGTCGGAGATCTTCATCACCACGGACATGTCGTGCTCGATCAGCAGGATCCCGGTGCCGAAATCATTGCGGATGCCGAGCAACAAGCGGTTGAGTTCCTCGCTTTCCCTTGGATTGAGCCCGGCGGCCGGCTCATCCAGGCACAAGAGCTTCGGCTCCGTGCACATCGCGCGGGCGATCTCGATCTTGCGCTGCAGGCCGTGGGCCAGCGTCCCCGCCTCCCGGTCGGCGAGCGCGGTCAGCCCCAGCCTGCCGAGCCAGCCCTCGGCCGTGGCGACCGCCTCCGCCTCGGCCTCGCGGTAGCTCCTCAGGCCGAGAAGCCCCGCGACGGAGAAGGCGGAGGCCCGCATCAGTTTCGCGTGCTGGGCCACCAGCAGGTTCTCCAGCACCGTCATCCGGGGAAAGAGGCGCACGTTCTGGAAGGTGCGCGCGACGCCGGCATGGCGCGCGATGCGGAAGCCCTCCATCCGCTCGAGAAGGAACGCGCCCCCTTCATGGGTGAGCGCGATGCGTCCGACGCTGGGCCGGTAGAAACCGGTAATGCAGTTGAAAACGGTCGTCTTGCCCGCTCCGTTGGGGCCGATGATGCCGGTGATCCGCCCGCGGTCGGCGGAGAAGGAGACATCGTCGACGGCGGTGATGCCCTCGAAGAACATGCTGAGATGTTCGATCTCGAGCATCGTGCGCCGGCCTCCCGCGCCGGCCTCCGGCCGGCCGCCGCCCCGGTCCGCCGCCAAGGGCATGGTCATGGGGCCGACCCTCCCGCTCGCCCCGGCGCGGCGGCACCGAGGCGGATGCTCGGCGCGCGGTGGGCGAGGATGCCCCTCGGCCGCCAGACCATGATCAGGACCATGGCGCCGCCGAAGAGCAGCATGCGGAACTCCGCGAGATCCCGCGCCAGCTCCGGCAGCAGGATGAGGACGATCGCGGCACAGATGACGCCGACCTGGCTGCCCATGCCGCCTAGAACAACTATCGCAAGAATGATGGCGGACTCTATGAAGGTGAAGGAGGAGGGGTTGATGAAGCCCTGGCGGGTGGCGAAGAAGGATCCGGCGAAGCCGGCGAACATCGCGCCGAGGCCGAAGGCCGACAGTTTGATCAGCACCGGATTGAGGCCCAAGGCCCGGCTCGCGATCTCGTCCTCCCGGAGCGCCTCCCAGGCGCGGCCAACCGGCAGGCGGCGGATGCGCTCGGAGAAGAGATGGGTCAGGAGGGCCAGCACCAGGATGATGTAATAGAGGAAGATCAGCTTGTGGATGCCGGCGAAGGGCAGTCCGAAGAACTGGTGGAAGGCCTCTTCGCCCGGCGCGGGATTGGCCGTGAAGCTGAGGCCGAAGAAGCTCGGCGCCGGGATCCGGGTAATGCCCTCGGAGCCGCGGGTGAGGCTCGAGAAATTGATCAGGACGATGCGGACCATCTCCCCGAAACCGAGTGTCACGATGGCGAGGTAATCGCCCCGGAGGCGCAGGACCGGGAAGCCGAGCAGCACGCCGAAGAGGGCGGCGAAGGCGCCGGCCAGGGGCAGGCAGGCCCAGAAGCCGAGATCGAAATGGATGGCGAGAAGGGTGTAGGAATAGGCGCCGACGGCATAGAAGGCGACGTAGCCGAGGTCGAGCAGTCCCGCCAGCCCGACCACGATGTTGAGCCCCCAGCCCAGCATCACGTAGATCATCACCAGGGTGGCGAGATCGACCATCCGGCGGTCGGCGAAGGGGGTGAGCGGCAGGACCGCGACGGCCAGGAAGAAGGCGCCGAGAAGCAGCGTCCTGTGCGGCGTAAGCCGCGCGACGGCGCGGTCGAACCAGGGCAGGCCGGCGGGGACGCCCGCCCCCTCGCCCACGGACCGCCAGAGCGCCAGGGCCGCGCGCCCGGCGAACACGGACGCCACGGCGATCACCACCCACCACGGCCGGAATTCCAGCGCGTCGCCGCCGCCATCGCTGAGCCGCACGCCCGCCAGCGGCAGGGCCAGCGCCAGCGCGACGAAAGCCGCGGCGCCCGCCTCCCTGAGGACCCCCCTCAAGCTCACGCCCCCTCCCCTCACGAGCCGCCCGTGCCCCACCCCGCCATGGTCAGACCTTCTCGACCTCGGGCCGACCGAGCAGGCCGGTGGGGCGGAAAATCAACACCAGCACCAGGATCGAGAAGGCGGCAACGTCCTTGTACTCGGCCAGGAAATAGGCCGCCCAGAAGGCCTCCACCAGGCCGATCAGCACGCCCCCCAGCATGGCGCCCGGCAGCGACCCGATGCCGCCCAGCACCGCGGCGGTGAACGCCTTGAGGCCGACCAGGAAACCGATGAAGAAATCGATCACGCCGTAGTGCAGGGTCGTCATGACGCCGGCGACGGCGGCCAGCCCCGCGCCCAGCACGAAGGTCAGCGACACCGTGCGGTCGGCATCGATGCCGCAAAGCGCGGCCATCTTGCGGTCCTGTTCGCAGGCGCGCTGGGCGCGCCCCAGGGAGGTCCGGGAGATCAGGAGCGAAAACCCGGCCATCAGCACCACGGTCAGCGCCATGATGACGATCTGCATTACGCTGATGGTGACGTTGAAGCCGCCCTTCTCCATCAGGACGAAGGCGCCGGTCACCAGCGGCTCCATCGCCTTGACCCGGGCGCCCTGGATCAGCTGCACATAGTTCTGCAGGAAGATCGACATGCCGATGGCGGAGATCAGCGGCGCCAGCCGGAACGATCCGCGGAGCGGCCGGTAGGCCAGCCTCTCGACCGCCCAGCCGTAGGCCGCGGTGAACAGGATCGCGATCAGCAGGACCACCAGGATGGCGAGCGGCACCGACGCCACGCCCGCGAGACCGAGGATCGAAAAGCAGATGAGGGCGATGAACGAGCCGATCATGTAGATCTCGCCATGGGCGAAATTGATCATGCCGATGATACCGTAGACCATGGTGTAGCCGATGGCGATCAGCCCGTAAACCGCGCCGAGGGTGAGACCGTTGATCAGCTGCTGGAGAAAGTATTCCATCAAACGCCGCCGGCCGCTCGCCTGTTACGGGCGTCCGGCACCTTGCACGGGCCGGCGGCCTCGGCCGTCTCCGCCCTTCGCCTGAACGTAGGCGAGCTTACTAAGGACCGCATCTGTCATCTCACGCTCGGAACAGGTGGCGGGGGCCAGGATGGAAACCTCGAGATAGGTCTTCGTGTCGACCGCGGAGACTTTCACGGTATTGCCAACCTTGTGGAATTCCACGATCACCCCATCGATTTCCGCGGATCTTTCCATCTTGGCCGCCGGTCGTTCCGCATCCCCCCGGACCCGGGCGGAAAGTCTAACGGAAAGTGGTTAACGGGGCCAGCTTGCCCCGGATATCGTTAACGCCCCGCTAACCACCCGCGCGTCGCGGCGGCCCACCACGCGCGGCCGCCGGACGCGAAGCGCCGGGCTTGGACTTTCCGGGGGCGTCCCCGTGACGGGCACGGGGACAAGGCAAGGGATCGCTCGGCGGGGTGTTCTCAGGCGGCCGAGGCCGGAGCCTTGCTGACCGGGCTGCGGGTGCCGAAGGTGAGGATCCGTGTCCAGAACTGCTCGAGATGGCGCAGCGCCACCGATGCCTGGCCGAGCTCGGTTTCGGTGATCGGGCCCTCGGAAATGTCCGCGATGTGGCGTTCGAACATCTCGCGCAGGGCGTAGAACAGCACCAGGCCCTTTTCCGACAGCCGCACGCGGATCGACCGTCGGTCATGGGTCGAACGCTCGTGAATCAGGTAGCCGTTCTCGACCATCTTCTTGACGTTGTAGGAGACGTTGGAGCCGAGGTAGTAGCCACGGTTCGTCAATTCGCCGACGGTAAGCTCCTCGTCGCCAATATTGTAGAGGATGAGCGCCTGAATGTTGTTGATATCCGAGGTATCCAGACGTTCGAGTTCCGACTTGACCACTTCCAAGAACTGGCGGTGAAGCCGCTCCACCAGGAAGATAACCTCTTGATAGATGTGATCCACAATACCCTCGCTTCACTACATATCCCGCTATGCCCGGCAACCGCCTGTCGAGCAATTCAAAGTATTGGATTAAAATACTTAAAAGATTGCTAACGCTTCCCGGGATAGGGATTATTCGCTATCACTCCTCGACCCGGCCCGCCACGGACGAGACAGACATGACCATGCGCAGCCTGCTCAGCCACAAATCCGCCGACGTCGCGAACGCGCCCGGCGCGTCCGCCCAGGCGGCCTACCCGAAGCTCCGCATGCGCCGCACGCGCCAGGCCGACTGGTCGCGGCGCCTTGTGGCCGAAAACCGCATCTCCACCGACGACCTGATCTGGCCCGTCTTCATCCACGACGGGCCCGAGGGCCGAACCGCGGTCGCCACCATGCCCGGCGTCGAGCGGCTCAGCATAGGCCTCCTCGTCGAGGCCGCGCTCGAGGCCCGGGCGCTCGGCATCCCCGCCATCGCGCTGTTTCCCGCCGTGCCCGATCAGCTCAAGACCGCCGACGCGGCCGAGGCCGCGAACCCCGGCAACCTGGTGTGCCGGGCGGTCCGGGCGGTCAAGGCCGCGGTGCCGGAGATCGGCGTCATCTGCGACGTGGCGCTCGACCCCTATACCGATCACGGCCAGGACGGCCTGATGCGCGACGGCGTCATCCTGAACGACGAGACGCTCGAGCTGCTGGTGCGCCAGGCCCTGGTCCAGGCCGAGGCGGGCTGCGACGTGATCGCGCCGTCCGACATGATGGACGGCCGGGTCGGCGCCATCCGCGGTGCGCTGGAAAGCGCGGGCCTCACCAACACCCTGATCCTGGCTTACGCCGCCAAGTACGCCTCCGCCTTCTACGGGCCGTTCCGCGACGCCGTCGGCAGCGCGAGCCGTCTCGGCGGCGGCAGCAAGAAGACCTACCAGATGGACCCCGCCAACGGCGAGGAGGCGCTGCGCGAGGTCGCGCTCGACATCGCCGAGGGCGCGGACATGGTCATGGTCAAGCCGGGCCTGCCCTATCTCGACATCGTGTGGCGGGTCAAGGAACGCTTCGGCCTGCCGACCTTCGCCTATCAGGTCAGCGGCGAATACGCCATGCTGCGCGCGGCGGTCGACGCCGGGGCGCTCGATTGGGCGCCCTGCCTCGCCGAGACCCTGCTCGCCTTCAAGCGCGCCGGCGCCGACGGCATCCTCACCTACGGCGCCGTGGACATCGCCCGCGCGCTCCGAGAGGTGGCCGCATCCTAACTTAATTCTAGAACTCAGCAATTCCATGGAAGCCACTGAATATGCGTTTCTTTAAGCGCGTTCTGTTCGGCCTGCTCCTGGCGATTCCGGGCCTCGGCCTGGTGGCCGCGGGGGGCGGCTACCTGTGGCTCGGGACCTCCCTGCCGGTGACCGACGGCACGCTGTGGCTCAAAGGTCCGGGGGACGCAATCGAGATCCTGCGCGACGGCCGGGGCGTGCCGCATATCCGGGCGCAAAGCGAGGGCGATGCCTATTTCGCGCTCGGCTTCGTCCATGCCCAGGACCGCATGTGGCAAATGGCGCTGATGCGCCTCATCGCCGAGGGACGGCTCGCCGAGCTCGGCGGGCCCCGCCTCCTGCCGCACGACCGGGCGATGCGGACCCTCGGCATCGCGCGCCTCGCGCGGAATGGATTGGAGCGACTGTCGCCGCCGGTGCGGGCGGCGCTCGAGGCGTACGCCGCGGGCATCAATGCCTGGCTCACGAGCCATGGCGGCGCGCTGCCGCCCGAATTCTACGTCGCCGGAGTCCGCCCGGCGCCCTGGCGGGCCGCCGACTCGCTGCTCTGGGGGCGGCTCATGGCGCTCCGGCTTTCGACCAACTGGCGGCGCGAATCCGTCCGCGCCGCGCTGACGCCGACGCTCCCGCCGGAGAAGCTCGCCGCGCTCTGGCTCCCCTATCCCGCCGACGGGCCGGTGTCGGTGCCCTATCCGGGGCCACGGTCGGAAGGCCCGGCCCGCGTCCCCGCCGCGCGCGCCGAGGCGCATGGGCTTCCTTTCGCCGCCCTCCCCGGCCTCCTCCCGCGGCCCGTCCCGGCGAGCGCCTCGAACTCCTGGGCGGTCTCGGGATCGCGCACGGCGACGGCCAAGCCCATCGTCGCGGGTGATCCCCATCTCGGCCTCAACGCGCCCAACCTCTGGTACCTCGCGCGGGTGAGTTACCCGGACCTCTCGATTGCCGGGGCGACGCTTCCGGGGGTGCCGTTCCACATCCTCGGGCACAACGGGTCCATCGGCTGGACCATGACCACCACGGGCGCCGATACCCAGGACCTCGTGATCGAGCGGCTGGCCCCCGGCGAACCCGGCCGCTACCTCGGCCCGGCGGGCCCCCGCCCGTTCCTCGAGCGGACGGAAACCATCAAGGTCAAGGGGGCGGAGCCGCTCCGCCTCACGGTGCGCGCGACCGAGAACGGACCGGTGGTCTCCGACCTCGCCGGGCGGGACGGCACGCCCGCGCCAGACGGCGGGGTGATCGCGCTCAGGGCGACGATGCTCGCGCCCGAGGACCCGACCCCGGAGGCGCTCTATCGACTCAACCGGGCCCGGGACTGGCAAGGCTTCCGGGCGGCGCTCAGCCTTTTCCACATGCCGGTGCAGAATTTCGTCTACGGCGACACCGCGGGCCATATCGGTTTCCAGGTCGCGGGCCGCATTCCCGTGCGCGCGGCCGGCGACGGGTCCGCCCCGGTTTCCGGCACCGACGAAGGCTCCCGCTGGACCGGCACCATCCCCTTCGACGCGCTTCCCTCCGCCCTCGATCCCGAGGCGGGCTTCCTGGTCAACGCCAACAACCGGGTGGCCGGCCCGGGCTACCCGCACCTCATCACCCTTGACTGGGACAAGCCCTACCGCGCGCGGCGCATCATCGAGGTCCTGGCGGCCGACCGCCGCCACGATGCCGCGGCGAGCGCGCGCCTGCAGATGGACACCCTGTCGCTGGCGGCCCGGGAAGCGGTGCCCATGCTGCTGGCCGCGACCCCGAAATCCGCGGCCACGGGTGCGGCGCTCGACAGGCTCGCGGCATGGGACGGGCATATCCTGCGGGACCGGCCGGAGCCGCTCATCCTGCACGCCTGGCTGCGGGAGGCCGTGGCGCGGATCACCGCCGATGAGCTCCGCCCGCTCTCCGGCCGGCCGCCGCGCTGGGATCCTCAGCTCCTCCGCCATGTTCTCGAGCGCGACCCGGGCTGGTGCGACGATAGCGCCACCCCGGCGAAGGAGGACTGCGGAACCGTTCTCGGGGGCGCGCTCGAAACCGCGCTCGAGGATCTCGGGCGCCGCTTCGGCCCGGACATGGCGCAATGGCGCTGGGGCGACGCGCATCGCGCCCGGTTGAGGAACCTCACCCTCTCGCGCCTGCCGCTGATCGGCCGCCTCGCCGATATCGAGATCGCGACCGACGGCGACACCTTCACGCTCAACCGCGGCACCACCAGGGGCTCGGACGGACGCGCCCCCTTCGCCCATGTCCACGGCGCGACCTACCGGGCGGTCTACGACTTCGCCGATCTCGAGCGCTCGCTCTTCATGCAGCCGGGCGGACAATCGGGAAATCCGCTGTCGCCCCATTACCGCGATCTGACCGCGCCCTGGCGCGACGGAGAGAGCTTCACCATCCCCGCGCGGCCGGCCGGGACCATGCGGCGTCTCATCCTGCAGCCCGTGGGCGCGCCGGAGCGCTAGGGCAGCCGCCCCGATTAAACGGCTTTTTAACCTAATCCCTGCATACCTATCGGCCGTTACCACGAGCTGGACATCGGTCGGCCAATCCATGCTTTTCATCATCGGCATCGTCACCGTCATCGGCTGCGTGCTGGGCGGCTATGTGGCCCTGGGCGGGCATCTCTACGTGCTGTGGCAGCCCTTCGAGGCGGTCATCATCGGGGGTGCGGCGATCGGCGCCTTTATCGTCGGCAATCCCAAGTCGGTGCTGATCCGGACCGGCAAGGCGATGGGCAAGCTGTTGAAGGGCTCCAAATACGACAAGCAGGCCTATCTCGAGCTGCTCTCGCTCCAGTTCGCGATCTTCAAGCTCGCCAAGTCCAAGGGCATGCTGGCGCTGGAATCCCATGTGGAGAACCCGCACGACAGCGAGCTGTTCAAGAAGTTTCCCATCCTGCACAACGACCACCACGCGCTGGAGTTCCTCTGCGACTATCTGCGCATGATGATCCTCGGCTCCGAGAACCCGTTTGAGATGGAAGCCCTGATGGACGAGGAGATCGAGACGCGCCACGCCGAAGAAATGCAGATCGCCGGCGCCATGCAGGCCATGGCGGACGCCACGCCGGCGCTCGGTATCGTGGCCGCGGTGCTCGGCGTGATCAAGACCATGGGCGCCATCACCGAACCGCCCGAAGTGCTCGGCAAGCTGATCGGCGGCGCCCTGGTGGGGACCTTCCTCGGCGTGCTGCTGGCCTACGGCTTCTTCGGGCCGATGGCATCCTCGCTCAAGCATACCTTCGATGCGGAGATCAAGTACCTGCAGTGCATCAAGGTCGGCCTGCTCGCCCACATGCAGGGCAACGCCCCGGCGGTGTCCGTCGAGTTCGCGCGCAAGGCGCTCTTGGAGGACGTGCGGCCCACCTTCTACGAGGTCGAGGAGGCCGCGGAAAATGCCCCCACCATCGCCTGAGTTTGCGCGGGACATGAAACTGACCAGGTAGGCGGACCAGCATGGCGACCAACGCAGCACCGATCATCGTCAAGAAGAAGAAGGCCCGCCACGCCGAGGGCCACCACGGGGGGGCGTGGAAGGTCGCCTATGCCGATTTCGTGACCGCGATGATGGCCTTCTTCCTGCTGCTCTGGCTGCTCAACTCCACCACCCAGGAGCAGCGCTCGGGCATCTCCAACTACTTCTCCAACGCCTCGGTGGCGCGCACCACCTCGGGCGCCGGCGGCGTGCTGGGCGGCCAGACCATCACCCTCGACGGCCCGCAGCGCGGCAAGGGCGCACCCCTCGGGCTGCCGACACCGATGCCCAACAAGGACAGCGAGAGCGTCGAGGACGAGAACCAGCAGGACCGCGTCAACGCTGGCCCCAGCGACTTCCGCGCGGAGAACCCGGAACTCGACGGCCAGACCAACAATCCGCCCGGCCTCAAGCCCAGCGGCGAGGGCGCCGAGACCAAGGGCCAGGGCCCCCAGCCCAGCGAGGAGGACCTCAAGGCGCTGATTCGCAAGCGCGAGGACGAGATGTTCAAGAGCGCCGAGAACGCCATCAAAAAGACGCTCGAAACCCTTCCCGGCCTGCGCAAGCTGGCCGACCACCTGATCCTCGAATCCACGGAGGACGGCCTCCGCATCCAGATCATCGACCGCGCCAAGACCTCGATGTTCGCGCGCGGCTCCTCGGTTCCCTACCAGCATACGCGCCAGCTTCTCGAGGTTGTCGCCCAGGCCATCGCCAAGCTGCCCAACAAGATCATGGTCGCGGGGCATACCGACGCCGTCCCCTATGCCCGCGGGGCGAGCTATACCAACTGGGAACTGTCGACCGACCGGGCCCATGCCTCGCGCCGGGAGCTCACCCGCTTCGGCGTGCCCGGGGATCACTTCACCCGGGTGGTGGGCAAGGCCGCCACCGAGCCCCTGCTCGCCAAGCATCCGAAGAATCCGCGCAACCGCCGCATCTCGATCACCCTGCTCCGGCAGAACCTCCTGCCGCCCAAGGTCGCGCCGCGGTCGAAGGCGCCGGCCAGGAAGGCGGAGCTGCCGCCCCCGCCGGTGGTGAAGGGCGCCAAGCTGCAGAACGTCATCCCGCGCGAGCCGCAGGTCAGGCGCTGATCGCCGGGGCCCGAGGCCGGAGATTGCCCCCGATCGGGGCTTCGCGCCATAATGCGCTCATGTCGCCGAGGCCCCATCCCCTTCACGTTTCGCCGCCCAGGCCCTGCCCCTATCTCGATGGCCGCACCGAGCGCGTCATCGCCACCGAGCTCGGAGGCGGCGACGCCCACGCCCTCTACGACGCGGGCATCCGTGCCGGTTTCCGGCGCAGCCACAATTTCATGTACCGGCCGGCCTGCCCCGATTGCAACGCCTGCCGGCCCGTGCGGGTGCGGGTGCGGGACTTCGCGCCGAGCCGGTCGTTCGCCCGCGTCAGCCGCGTCAACCGCGATGTCCGCGCCGAGACCGGCCCGGCCCGGGCGACCAACGAGCAGTACCGGCTGTTCGCCCGCTACCAGGCCGAGCGCCACCCGGGCGGCGGCATGGACCGCATGTCCTTCATCGACTACCGGGCGATGATGGAAAACTCACCGGTCGCGACCATGATGACGGAATTCCACGGCCCGGAGGGCGACCTGCTGGCCGTGATGCTGGCCGACCAGGTGTCCGACGGACTGTCGGCGGTTTACAGCTTCTTCGATCCGGGCCGGCCGCGCGCCGCGCTCGGCACCTTCATGATCGTCTGGCTGATCGGCGAGACCGCAAGGCGTGGCTTGGACTACCTCTATCTCGGCTACTGGATCGAGGGATGCGCCAAGATGGATTACAAGTCGCGCTTCCAGCCGCTCGAGGCGCTCAGCCCGGCCGGCTGGGCGCCGCTGGCCGAGGCCCATGGAACGCCAGTCGCGGAAACCGTATAGTGCGCCGGCGCCCGCCCGGGATCCGGGCGCGAAGGCGGGCCGCCAACCATAGGGACGCGCCGCGGGGGGAGTGATCATGAACAGACGAGACTTTTTCCTGACCGGAGCCGCGACCGGCCTGGTCCTCGGCGGCGCGGGGGGCTATCTGCTGAAGGCGAGCCGTCAGCAGCGCGAGGCCGGGCCCGCGGTGAGCGAAAAGAAGTTCAGCTGGACCATGGTCACGACCTGGCCGGAGAAGTTCCCCGGCCTCGGAACCTCGGCCGAGCGCCTCGCCCAACGCATCACCGCGATGAGCGGAGGTCAGCTCGCCATCAAGGTGGCCGCGGCGGGAACCGTGGTGCCCGCCTTCGGCGCCTTCGACGCGGTCTCCCAGGGCTCGGTCGAGATGGGGCATGCCGCGTCCTACTACTGGCAGGGCAAGTCGAAATCCTTCAACTTCTTCGCCGCGGTGCCGTTCGGGCTGACCGCGCAGGAGCTCTCCGCCTGGATCCACTACGGCGGCGGCCAGGCGCTGTGGGATGAGGGCTACGGCCAGTTCGGCCTCAAGCCCTTCCTCGCCGGCAACACCGGCGTGCAGATGGGCGGCTGGTTCCGGCAGGAAATCCGCTCCATGGAGGATTTCAAGGGGCTCAAGATGCGCATGCCGGGGCTCGGCGGCGAGGTGCTGAGGCGCGTTGGCGCCACCGCGGAAAACCTGCCCGGCGGCGAGATCTTCACCGCGCTGACCTCCGGCCGCATCGACGCGACCGAATGGGTGGGCCCTTGGAACGACCTCGCCTTCGGCTTCCACAAGATCGCCAAGAACTACTACTGGCCGGGCTTCCACGAACCGGGCACCGGCATCGAATGCTTCGTCAACAAGGCCAAGTACGAGGCGCTTCCCGCCCATCTCCAGGCCATCATCGCATCCGCCTGCCGGGCGGAAGCCGAGGCCATGCTCGGCGAGTTCAACCGCCGCAACGGGGCTGCGCTCAAGACCCTGATCGAACAGCACGGCGTCGTCCTGCGCCGCTTTCCCGACGACGTGACGGCGGCGCTCGGCAAGGCGTCCTCGGAGGTGCTCGCCGAGCTGGAAGGCGCGGACGACCTGACCAAGCGCACCTATCAGTCCTTCCGCGCCTTCCGGGACGAGGCGATCGCCTGGTCGAGGCTCTCGGACCAGGGCTTCCTCGACATGCGCCATGCGATCCTGCGGGGCAAGTCCTGAGACCGTTGCAGAGGTTCGGGGATCACGCGGCGGAGCGGCCGGCAGGTCATCAGCACTCTTGGGAGACTGCTGCTAAGACACTGAAATTATTGCTTCCTTAACCAACCTGTGCTGGAATTTTCTGCCGCCCATGTCAGCGGCGGCCTATGGATTGGTAACGGTCGAAGGGCGCATGACATGACCAACGGACCGAGACGCAGGCGCAGAACCGGACACGGCTCGCTGAGCCTGGAGAAGCAGCTCTTGGGATACCGGCTCACCACGGCGGAGATCATCTACCGCATGCCGGATTACCAGACGCTGTTGCAGAGTTTCATCTGGCAGGACTACGACCTGGCGCCCCGGTTCCCCGAACTGCACCGTTTCCTCGAATTCTGGCAGAAGAACCTCGACGGCCCCATCCATCACGTCCGGGTCGCCAGCAAGCAGCTGATCTCCCCGGTCGAGTTCGAGCTCGTCGGCAGCGAATTCCGCCTCCACTGACGCCCGGGCGCCGCCGGCGGACGACCCGTCACTGGATGACGATGAACAGCGCCATCCCGCCGCGCAGCACGTTGAGGGCGAGCACGTCGTTCTTGCCTTTGAGGGCGGCGCGGAACTGCTCGATGCTCTCCACTGCCCGGCGGTTGACCGCGATGATGACGTCCCCCTTGCGCAGGCCGTTCCGCCATGCCGCGCTTCCCGGCTCCAGGCGGACGACAACGACCCCCTTGACCTTGCCGAAATAGGGATTGTCCCGGCCGAGATTCTCGAACTCCGCGCCCTGCAGTTTCGACAGCCCGGCGCTGTCCTTGAGCCGGGCCTTGGTCTCGCTCCCGACCTTGGCGCGGAGCGTCATCTCACGGCCGTTGCGGATGATGCTCAGCACGACCTCTTCGCCGACCGGGGTCAGTGCGATGCGGTTGCGGAAGTCGGCGGAGTTCCTGAGCCGCTGGCTGTTGACCGCGACGATGACGTCGCCGGCCTTGAGGCCGGCCGCGGCGGCGGGGCTCCCCGGCTCGACCCGGGATACGATGGTGCCGCGGGCATCGGCGAGCGAAAGGGCCTCGGCGATGCGGGGCGTCACGTCCTGGATGGCGACGCCGAGCTGCCCGCGGCGCATCTCGCCATAGCGCAGCAGCTGGGTCATCACCGCCCGCGCCATGTTCGTCGGGATGGCGAAGCCGATGCCGACATTGCCGCCCGCGGGCCCGATGATGGCGGTGTTGATGCCGATGAGCTGGCCCCGCAGGTCGATGAGCGCGCCGCCGGAATTTCCGGGGTTGATCGAGGCGTCGGTCTGGATGAAATCCTCGTAGCCCTCGATGTCGAGGCCGCTGCGCCCGAGGGCGCTGACGATGCCCGAAGTCACGGTCTGGCCGATGCCGAAGGGATTGCCGATGGCGACCACGTAGTCGCCGACCCTCAGCTTGTCGGAATCGCCGATGGCAACCGCGGTCAACCGCCGCGCCTCGATCTGGAGGAGCGCGATGTCCGTCCCCTTGTCGCTGCCGACCAGCTTGGCCATGAAGCTGCGCCGGTCCTTGAGGGTCACCAGGATCTCCTCGGCGTTGGCGATGACGTGATGGTTGGTCAGGACATAGCCCTTGCCAGCATCGACGATGACGCCGGAACCCGCGCTGATCTGCGGCTGGGCGCGCTCGCGCTCGGTTCCGTCGAAGAAGAAGCGGAAGAAGGGGTCGTTGAGAAGCGGGTTTTCCCGCTCGGGCGCCTTGGACTTGACGGCGATGTTGACCACCGCCGGCGTCACCTTCTCGAGAAGCGGCGCCAGGGTGGGAATGCCGCCCGCCTGGGGAACCTGCGCCGGCGCCGCGGCCATGGGGGCGCTGCAAACCAGCATCGCGGCGGTCGCGACGAATGCGATGACGCTCATTGCTCTCATGGTTCTGGTCCCCCTGTCGTGTTGCCACCGAGATCGTCGCGGCGGGTGCCGATCCCCGTGAGGCGACCGCCCTCCGTTCGTCGCAATCGTCGTGGTGCGCTGGCGGCCCGGCGCACCACAACCCGGTCGCTCAGGCCGCGTCCTTGCCGGAACCCAGGAGGCTCTTGAGCTTGGACTTGATCGCCGTCGGCTGACCGGACGAGATCTCGATCTTGCGCAGCTTCATGGCTTCCGGAAGCCTGCGCACGAGGTCGACGGTCAGAAGGCCATGCTCGAGATGGGCGCTCTCGACCTCGACGTGGTCGGCGAGGCGGAACTGCTTGCTGAACGAGCGGCCGGCGATGCCGCGGTAGAGATACTCGGTCTTCGCCTCCCGCGCCTTGTGGTCGCCGCTCACGAACAAGGTGTCGTTGCGGACCTCGAGCGAGAGCTCCACACCGGTGAACCCGGCGACGGCGACGGTGAGCCGGTAGTGATCCTCGCCCACCGCTTCGATGTCGTAGGGCGGGAAGCCGTCCTCTCCGTTCCTCAAGGCCAAGGCGCTTTCGAGCGCGCGGGCCATGCGATCGAAGCCGACGGTGGTGCGGTAATAGGGGGAAAAGTCGAATCCAACCATTGTCCTACATCCTCCTCGAAGCAATGCAAAACCCGATGGCTGCGGCGTGCGCGCGTTGCCCTTTCCTCGGGCGGGCCCCGCCACGCCTTATCCGGACCCGCGGGGCGGCGTCCGGCAGCGATTATCTGGGCAAACCCGCCTGCCCTTTCAAGCCCACGCGATCAAATTTTTTGTGTTCATGCACCCCTAACCCGGGACCTGTTCGGTGCGGCGCCCGCGGGCCGCAATCCGAATTTCCACACGAGCGGCGGCCGCGTCCCGGCCCGGGGCGCGGCCTCAGGAGAAGCGGTTGGAGCGCGGGAAGCCCTTCGGCGGCAGGCGCCCGGACTGGGCCCGCTTGCCGATCCAGGCGGCGAGGTCGGTCTCGGTGCGCGCCCGCGAACCCAGGCTCCACGTCAGCCCCGCCTTGAGGTCGAAGGTGGTGATGTCACCGAGCCCGCCGTCCCGGTAGGACTGCAGCTTGACGCCCCGCCCGCGGCCCATCTCCGGCAGTTCGGTGGCGGGGAAGACCAGCAGCTTGCGGTTCTCGCCGATCACCGCCACATGGTCGCCGGTGAGCGGCACGCAGGCCTGGGCCTCGACGTCGCCGCGCACGTTGAGCACCTGCTTGCCGCTGCGGGTCTGAGCCATCACCCCGTCCTCGGCGGCGATGAAGCCGCGCCCGTCGCTGGAGGCGACGACCAGCTTGCGGCCCGGCTCATGGACCATCAGCGAGACGATCTCGTGATCGTTGGAGAGTTCGAGCATCAGCCGCACGGGCTCGCCGTTGCCGCGCCCCGGCGGCAGCCGGTCGCAGCCCAGGGTGTAGAACCTGCCGTTGGTGGCGAACAGCACCAGCTTGTCGGTGGTGAAGGCGTGCAACCGGAAGCCGGGCCCGTCGCCGTCCTTGTACTTGACCTCCGCCTCGGGCTCGAGGTGTCCCTTGAAGGCGCGGATCCACCCCTTGGCGGAGCAGATCACCGTGACCGGCTCCTTCTCCACCGCGATGTCGATCGGGATCACCACGGCGGCGGGCGGCGATCCGATCTCGGTGCGGCGCCGGCCGAGCTCCGACTTGGCTCCGAAGGCCGCGCGCATGTCCCTGATCTCGTCGGCGATCGCCCGCCAGCGCTTCTTCTCGTCGCGAAGTAGGATCTTGAGGCCCTTCGCCTCCTTGGTGAGGCGCGCGTGTTCCTCGCGGATCTCCGCCTCGTCCAGCTTGCGCAACGCGCGCAGGCGCATGTTGAGGATGGCCTCGGCCTGGACCTCGGTGATCTTGAGCGCCTTCACCAGTTCCGCCTTGGGGTCGTCCTCCTCGCGGATGATCCGGATCACCAGGTCCAGGTTGCCGTAGGCCGCGAGATAGCCGCCCAGGATCTCGAGCCGGTTCTCGATCTTGGCGAGCCGGTAGGCGGTCACCCGCTTCAGCACCACGTGGCGGTGGTCGAGGAAGGCGCTCAGCACCTCGCGCAGGTTCATCACCCCGGGCGTCTGGTCGGCATCGAGCACGTTCATGTTGAAGCCGATCCGCGCTTCGAGCTCGGTCAGCTGGAACAGCTGGGCCCTCAGGTGCTCGGGCTCGATGCCGCGCGACTTGGGCTCGATGACGAGGCGGATGTCCTCAGCCGATTCGTCGCGGATGTCGCCGACGAGCGGCAGCTTGCGCGCCTCCATCAGCGCCGCCACCCGCTCCACCAGGCGCGACTTCTGGACCTGCCAGGGGATCTCCGTCACCACCACCTGATAGCGCCCCTGGGGGAGCTTCTCCACCTCCCAGCGGGCACGCACGCGGAAGGAGCCGCGGCCGGTGGCGTAGGCCTGGCGGATGGCGTCGGCCGATTCCACCAGCACCCCGCCGGTCGGGAAATCGGGGCCGGGGATGAACTCGCAGAGCTTGGCGATGGTCGCCTTGGGATATTTGATCAGGTGCAGAAGCGCATCGCACAGCTCGCCCGCGTTGTGGGGCGGGATCGAGGTCGCCATGCCGACGGCGATCCCGGTGGCGCCGTTGGCCAGCAGATTGGGGAAGGCCGCCGGCAGCACGACGGGCTCGCTCTCCTCCCCGTCATAGGTATCGCGGAAATCGACCGCGTCCTCGTCGATGCCCTGCAGGAGGGCGCTCGCGACCGCCGTCAGCCGCGCCTCGGTGTACCGCATGGCGGCGGCGTTATCGCCGTCGATATTGCCGAAATTGCCCTGTCCGTCGACCAGCGGAAAACGCACGGCGAAGGACTGGGCGAGGCGCACAAGCGCATCGTAGACCGCCGCGTCGCCATGGGGATGGTACTTGCCGATGACGTCGCCGACGACGCGCGCGCATTTCTTGAACCCTGTGCTGGGATCGAGCCGGAGCTTGAGCATGGCGAAGAGCAGCCGCCGGTGGACGGGCTTGAGCCCGTCGCGCACGTCGGGCAGCGACCGGGACATGATGGTCGAAAGCGCATAGGAGAGGTAACGCTCGCCCAGTGCGTCGGCGAGCGGGGTGTCGAGAACGGTGGTATCGCCTGCGGCGGGGGCCATGGAAAACTCACTCGGTTGAAGGCGTCAAACCCACAAAATACAGTAGTTCATCGCGCGAAGGCATCAACAAATCGTAGGCGGCTCGGGGGCATCGCCCGCCCTTGGGGGGCGAAATGGTGGCAGCCCAGGAAATAGCCCGTGAGCCTGAGCCCGGCGGCGATCTCCTCGCGCTCCGCGCCCGCCGCGGCCTCCCCGAGCAGGAAAGCGGGCAGCGCCAGCAGCTTCTCCCGGTAGGCCGCCCCGGCGGCCCGGCTCACGGCCCGGCCCGAGCGCGGCGAGACATAGATGAGGTCCTCGGTCGCGCCGGTGGCGGCGCAGCACGAGAGGTCCAGCCCGAAGCCGAGGCAGTCGAGCAGCTTGAGCTCCCAGCGCACATAGGCCGCCGTCCAGGCGGCGTCGGCCGCCCCCGGCCCCTGCCCTGTCGCCTCCCCCGTCGCCTCCATGACGCGGAGAAGGGCGAGGGTATCTTCGAAGATCGCGGCATGGGCCTCGCGCTCGGCAAGGCTCGCGTCGAGGAGCGCCATCGCCGCCGCGAGCCCCTTGAGCCGGAGCGGGTCCTCGAGCACCCGGGCGGCGAAGTCGTGGACGGGTTCCAGGGTGTAGGTGCCGAGATGGGCCTCGAGCCGCGCCCGCCATACCGCGTCGACCAGATGGCCCGGCTGCAAGGCACCCTGGCGCCTCGACGACTGGCCACCCCGGATCAGTCCCAGATGCCGTCCCTGGGCGGGGCTCAAGAGGCTCGCGATCAGCGCGCTCTCGCCGTGCTTGCGGGTCGACAGCACCAGGCCTTGGTCTCGCCATTCCATGGCCGCCCTATAGCACATTACGGTTTGAATTCGAGTCCGATCTGCCGGTAGTGCTCGGCCAGCTCCATCCAGTCGGCCCGCACCTTGACATGCAGGAACAGGTGCACCTCGCGGCCGAACAGGCGCACGAGCTCCGCCCGGGCGGCGGCGCTGATCGACTTGATCCGCGCGCCCCCCTTGCCGACCACCATTCCCTTGTGGCTCTCGCGCTGGACCAGGATGGTCTGGTCGATACGCAACCCGCCGTCCTTGCGCTCCTCCCAGTTTTCGGTTTCCACGGTCAGCGCGTAAGGCAGCTCCTGATGGAGCTGGAGGAAGGCCTGTTCGCGGGTGACCTCGGCCGCCATCACCCGCATCGGGACGTCGGAGAGCTGGTCTCCGGGATAATGCCAAGGGCCCCGGCGCAGACCCTCGACGAGGTGGCCGACGAGGTCGTCCACGCCGTCCCCGGTGGCGGCGGAAATCAGGAAGATACGGTCGAACACGCCCGTGCGGTCATGAACCCGGGTGACCTCCAGCAGCATCTCGCGCTTCACGAGGTCGATCTTGTTGAGCGCGAGGATCGCCCGGCGCTTGTGTTGCCTGAGCCCGGCGACGATCTCGGCGGTATCGGGATCGATCTTCGCCGGCGCCTTGGCGGCCCGCTCGGCATCGACCACGACCACGACCGCGTCGGCGTCCGCGATGCCCGACCAGGCGGCCGCCACCATGGCCCGGTCGAGGCGGCGCCTGGCGGTGAAGATTCCGGGCGTATCGATGAAGATCAGCTGGGCCGCGCCGCGAATGGCGATGCCCGACATGCGCGCGCGGGTGGTCTGGACCTTCGGGGTGACGATGGCGATCTTGGTGCCGACGATCCGGTTGAGCAGCGTCGACTTGCCGGCGTTGGGCGCGCCGGCGAGCGCGATGAACCCGCATCTCGAATCGGCCGCGCGGCCGGGAGGGGCGTCAGTCATCCTGCCGACCTCCGTTGCCCCGGCCTTCCTCCGCCCCGGCATCGATGACGGCGAGAAGGGCGCGGGCGGCATCCTGCTCGGCCCTCCTCTTGGTGCGGGCCGTGGCCCGGACCGGCTCGGCGCCCTCGATCCTGACCTCCATGGTGAACTCCGGTTGGTGGGCGGGCCCGGTCTCGGACACCGTGCGGTATTCGGGCAGCGGCAGGCCGCAGGCCTGGGCCCATTCCTGAAGGCGCGTCTTGGGATCGCGCCGGGCGGCGCCGGCGGTCTCGACCAGCGGCCGCCAATGGGTGTGGATGAAGTGCCTCGCCGCCTCGAGGCCGCCGTCGAGGTAGAGCGCGCCGATGACGGCCTCGCAGGCATCCGCCTGAAGCCCGGGGTTGTCGCGCCCTCCGGCGCGCGCCTCGCTGTCCGACAGCTGCAGATAGCCGCCGAGCCCGAGCCCGGCGGCGACCTCGACCAGGGTCTCGCGCCGCACCAGGGCCGTCAACCGTCGCGCGAGCTCCCCTTCCGGCGCGGCGGGGAAGACATCGAAGATCAGATCGGCGATCACCAGACCCAGCACGCGGTCCCCCAGGAATTCGAGCCGCTCATAGCCGAACCGGTGGCCGTCGCTGCGCGCGGCACTGCGGTGGGTCAGGGCTTCGGCCAGCAGGCTGGGATTGGCGAAGCGGTGCCCGAGGACCGCGGCCAAAGCCTCGAGCGTTCCGTTCCGCCCCTGGTCCCGCTGCTCGCCCGGCATAGGCCTATGATCCCGCTCCCTAGATCGGATCATGGTTTGTCGGAAACACGTCATGTTTCCGACAAATCATGTCAATCCGATCTCCTTCAAATGAGTAGAGCAGATTCACATGATTGTCGGAACGTCTTCGGCGATTCCGACAATCCATGATCTGCCCTAGTCCACGCTTTTGAAGAACCTGGAAAACCGGATCGCCGACGGCCACTTCCAGATCTCCCAAATCGAGGCCGCCCCGTTGGTGGAGAAGAACAGGAACTCCGCCCGGCCGACCAGGTTCTGCGCCGGCACGTAACCGACCTGGTTGATCACCCGCGAATCGAGGGAGCTGTCGCGATTGTCCCCCATGGCGAAATAGTGCCCCTTGGGCACGACATAGACCGGGGTGTTGTCGAGCTGGTCGTTGTCGGAATTCTCGATGATGAAATGGCTGAGTCCGTTGGGAAGGGTCTCGATGTAGCGCTTGAGCGTCCGCGAGCCGGCCAACTCGTCGCGCAGGATGTACTCGCCCGCACGCCTGCGCTTCACCGGCTTGTCGTTGATATGGAGGATGCCGCCGCGCATCTGGATGCGGTCGCCGGGCAGGCCGATGATGCGCTTGATGTAGTCGGTCTCGTTGTCGGCCGGCAGCTTGAACACCGCGACGTCGCCGCGCTCGGGCGCGGTCTCGAAGATGCGCCCGGAGAACAGCGGCAGGCTGAACGGCAGGGAGTGACGGCTGTAGCCGTAGGACAGTTTCGAGACGAAGAGGTAGTCGCCGACGAGCAGCGTCGGGATCATCGAACCGGAGGGGATGTTGAAGGGCTCATAGGCGAAGGTCCGCACGACAACCGCGATCAAGACGGCATAGATGATCGTCTTGATTGTCTCCCCCATGCCGCCTGATTTCCGGGCCTTCGGTTTGGCGCCACTGTCCTGGTTCGTATGGGCCATTCTTGGGAAAACCTAATCTCTTGAATAAAAATGAGAATTTGCCCGGTCGGGGCGCGTAACAATGCATCGCCCGGGCCACCTGTCAAGGGAAAGCATGCCCGATCCGCGCGGGTCACCGCGCCGGCGGCAGCGGGACGGCGCTGATGACGACGATGGCCTGGGCGATCGGCGGCTCGTCGGTGAGCGAGACCTCGATTCGGGCCTCATGGCCTTCGGGCACCAGCGCATCGAGCCTCGCCCTCGCACCGCCCGTCAACGCCATTGTCGGCTTGCCCGAACTGAGGTTGACGACGCCCATGTCGCGCCAGTAAACGCCGCGGCGGAACCCCGTGCCCAGCGCCTTGGAACAGGCCTCCTTGGCGGCGAAGCGCTTGGCGTAGCTCCCTATCCGATCGGCCCGCCCGTCCGATTTACTGCGCTCGACCTCGGTGAAGATACGCAGGAGAAAGCGCTCGCCATGACGCTCGATGGTGCGCTCGATTCGCCGGATGTCGATGAGATCGCTGCCCAGGCCGATGATCACGGATCGATCGCCTTAGGCGCTCATCTGGCCCGACGCATCGGCCCGCGCCTTGTCCATCAGGGCGCGCATCCGCTTGATGGCCGAATCTAGTCCCGAAAATATGGCCTCGCCGATCAGGAAATGGCCGATGTTGAGCTCGCGGATCTCGGGCATCGCCGCGATAGCGCCGACGGTGTCGAAACTGAGCCCGTGCCCGGCATGGCATTCGAGACCGGCCTCGGCGGCGAGCCGGGCGGCGGCCATGATACGGGCGAGCTCCGGTGCGCGGGCCGCGGGCTCGAGATCGCAGTAGGCGCCGACATGCAGCTCGACTACCGGCGCGCCCATGGCCGCGGCGGCCGCGATCTGGCGGGGCTCGGGATCGACGAACAGCGAGACACGGATGCCCGCGGCACCTAGCCTGTCCACGAACCCCTTCAGGCGGTCGCCGCCGGCCTTGACGTCGAGCCCGCCTTCGGTGGTGAGCTCCTGGCGCTTCTCCGGCACGATGCAGGCGGCATGGGGCCGGTGGTGGAGCGCAATGGCGAGCATCTCCTCGGTCGCCGCCATCTCGAGGTTGAGCGGCAGTTCGATCTCGCGGCTCAAGGCCTCGATATCCCGGTCGGAGATGTGGCGGCGGTCCTCGCGAAGATGCGCGGTGATGCCGTCGGCACCCGCCTGGGCCGCGATCCGCGCGGCCCTCACCGGATCGGGGTGGACCCCGCCCCGGGCGTTGCGGATGGTCGCGACATGATCGATGTTGACGCCGAGGCGCAGGCGGCCCCGGGACTGCGCCGCCGACATCATTCCGCGCCCCCCGCGGTTTCCCTCGCGAGGCCGCGGCGCTCGAAGTGGGCGCGGCGGTGGGCCTGGTAGCTCTCGACCATGCGCCGCACCAGCAGGAAGAAGAACAACCAGGTCAACGCCGCGGTGGGGATCGACCCCACAAGCATCGGCAGGAGAACGTCCATGGGATGGTCGAGGAGAAAGTTGAGGCTGATTTCGTCGGCGGTGAGCACCTCGGTATTCCCGAGCAGCCAGCTCCCCGACTGGTAGATCCAGATCCAAATGAAGGGAAAGGTCCAGGGGTTGCCGACCGCGGTGCCGATCGCCGAGGCCAGGATCGATCCGCCGATGGCCCAGGCCAGAAGTCCCGCCAGAAGGAAATGAAAGCCCGGAAATGGCGTCATGGAGACGGCGGCGCCGCAGGCGAACCCGGCGGCGATGGCATAGGGCGTGCCGGGCAGCCGCCGCACGCGATGGGCGAGATAGCGGGAGGCGCGACTCCAGCCAGATTGCGGCCACACGAAATTGCGCGCCCGCGATCGGATCGAAGGCTTATGGCGTCGGTCGAACAGCATTCCCGCCCCAACCCATCACCCGCGCGCCCGCTCGACCGAGTTGATCGCGGGGGTCGCGCGAAGGGCCGCGATTATATTGCTGAGATGCTTAAGATTCTCCACCTCGACGTCGATCGCCATCTCGAAGAAATCCTCCGACCGGCGGGTGATCTTGAGGTTCAGGATATTGCCCAGATTCTTGGCGATCACGGTGGACAGCGAGGACAGTGCGCCGGGCTCGTTGATGACCGTGACGTTGATCCGCCCGACCTGGTGTTCGGTGACATCGACATCCCAGGAGACGTCGATCCAGCGCTCCGGCATCTCGGAGAAACTCTCGAGCGTCTCGCAATCGATGGTATGGATGGTCACGCCCTTCCCCGGGGTCACGATGCCGACGATGCGGTCACCCGCCAGCGGATGGCAGCAATTGGCGTAGTGGACCGCCATGCCGGCGGTGAGGCCGCGGATTGGCACGCCCGAGGTGGCGCCCTTCTTCTGGTCGCGTTCCTTGCGGGCATCCGCCAGCGCCACGACCTTGCCGCCGGGACCGCTCTCGATCTCTTCCTTGAGGCCGGGGAAGACCGCCACCAGCACGTCGCGCGCGCGCAGCATGCCCGAGCCGACGGCGGCGATCAGGTCTTCGACGTTGTCATGGCGGAAGATCTTGAGAACCCCGCGCAGCGCCCGGTCGGAATAGGTATAGCCGAATTCCTCGAAGGCGTTCTCGAGGATGGCGCGGCCGAGGTAAGTGTATTCCTGGATCTCCCGGGTGCGGACGAAGCGGCGGATGGCGGAGCGCGCCTTGCCGCTGACGACGAAGGACTCCCAGGTCGGCGACGGCGTCTGGGCCTTGGAGGTGATGATCTCCACCTGGTCGCCGTTCTCGAGCTGGGTCCTGAGCGGCATGATGCGGCCGTTGATCTTGGCGCCGACGCAGGTGTCGCCGATATTGGTGTGCACGGCGTAGGCGAAGTCGACCGGCGTCGCGCCGGCGGGCAGGCTCATCAGATCGCCGCGCGGCGTGAAGCAGAACACGTGGTCCTGATACATCTCGAGCTTGGTGTTCTCGAGGAACTCCTCGGGCCCTTCGGCATGCTCGAGAATCTGCAGCAGCTCCTGCATCCAGCCGAACTTGCGTCCCTCGGTCTCGGGCATTTCCCCCTGCTTATATTGCCAGTGGGCGGCGACGCCCCGCTCGGCTATCTCGTGCATGCGTTGGGTTCGGATCTGGATCTCGATCTTGTGCCGGCCCGGCCCGATCACGCAGGTATGGATCGACCGGTAGCCGTTGGGCTTGGGCGTCGATATGTAGTCCTTGAAGCGGCCCGGCACCACGGGGTAGGCCTGATGCAGCACGCCCAAGGTCTGGTAGCACTGAGCGGTATCGCCGACCAGGATGCGGAAGGCCATGATGTCGGCCAGCTGCTCGAAGGCGATCCGCTTGCGCTGCATCTTCGCCCAGATCGAATAGGGACGTTTCTCGCGGCCGGTGACGGTCGCCCCGATGCCCGCCTCCTTCAATGTCTTGGTCAGCGCCTTGACGATCTTCCGGGGCCGGTCGCCGCCCTCCTCGCGCAGGAATTCGAGCCGTGCGAGGATCGAATCATGGGCCTCGCGATTGATCTCGATGAAAACGAGGTTCTCGAGCTCGTCCTTCCATTCGCGCAGGCCGATGCGTTCGGCGAGCGGCACGAAGATCTCCATGGTTTCGACCGCGATGCGCCGGCGCTTTTCGGGATTCTTGATGTGATGCAGGGTGCGCATGTTGTGCAGGCGGTCGGCCAGCTTCACCAGTAGGACACGGATGTCTTCCGACATCGCCAGCAGGAACTTGCGGAAGTTCTCGGCCTCGCGCGTGTGGTCGGACTGCAGCTCGATGCGCGAAAGCTTCGTCACGCCGTCGACCAGCCGCGCCACCTCGGGCCCGAACAGCTGCTCGATTTCCTCGATGGTCGTGAGGGTGTCCTCGACGGTGTCGTGGAGAATCGCGGTGACGATGGAATTCTGGTCAAGCCTGATGTCGGTGAGGATTCCCGCGACCTCGAGGGGATGAGAGATGTAGGGATCGCCCGACGCCCGCATCTGCGAGCCGTGGGCCTTCATGGAGAACACGTAGGCGCGGCCGATCAGCTCCTCGTCGACCGAGGGGTCATAGGCCCTTACGCGTTCCACCAGTTCGAAATGTCGGATCATTCCGAAGCCTCGGCAATCCCGCCCCGCCTGGGACTTGGCGATTCCGGTCGAGCACGACAGGGCCGGCGCCGCTGATCCTGGCTGAGCTCAGCCAATCTCCTCTGAATCGTCTTCGGGCTCCTCCTCCTCGGTGCCCTCCTCGTCACCCGGCGCCTCGCTGATTTCCGCGCCCGCCTCGACCGCCTCCTCGCCGACGGCCAGCACGTCCTCCGCGATCTCCTGCTCCACCAGGGTCTGGTCGCCGGACGCCGCGGCTTCGGGGCCTGCGAGGCCGAAACCCTCGCCGACGGTGATCAGGTCGGTATCCTCTTCCTCGGGCTCGTCCTGCTCGACATGGCGCTGCAGGCTGAGGATCAGGGCCTGCTCGAGGGCCTCGGAGTCGACGGTCTCTTCGGCGATTTCCCGAAGCGCCACCACCGGATTCTTGTCATTGTCCCGATCCACCGTCAGGCTACCGCCGGCCGAGATATCCCGTGCCCTCTGCGATGCCGCGAGCACGAGTTCGAAGCGATTGGGAATTCTAAGAATGCAATCCTCGACGGTAATGCGGGCCATGCAGATCCTCCAGATCCTTAGGTTTCAATTCACTATATATGGTTCAAGTGTTTAGAAAGCAAGGCTGTTCAAGGGCTCCGGGCTCCCCGCCGCGCGGCCCCGAGGGGGCGCGCCGTCTGCCCCGCCGGCAAGGCCGCGATCAGCTCCTCGACGGGCTTGCCGAGGCCCGGATGGCGCCATTCCCGGGCGATTTCCTTGAGCGGCAGCAGGACGAAGGCGCGCTGGTGCATGCGCGGATGGGGAAGCGCCGGATGGCTGTCGGCCGGGGTCACGATGTCCCCGTAGGCCAGGAGGTCGAGGTCCAGCACCCTGGCCTCCCCCGCCGCCGCGCGGCGCCGGCCGAAGCGGGTTTCCAGCGCGAGCAAAGCCTCAAGCAGCCGCTCCGGCCCCAGCTCGGTCTCCACCGCGATCACCGCGTTGACGAACCAGGGCTGGTCGGATGCCGGGACCGGCGCGCTCTCGTAAAAGGCCGAACGGGCGGTCACCCTGATTCCCTCCGCCTCCAGCGCGGCGATGGCGGCCACCAGCGTCTCCGCAGGCGCCCCCCAACGGGGCGAAGGCAGGTTGGCACCCAGTGCGATCAAGATCATCGGATCCCGCCTGTGCTTTCACGCCCGGAAAGTCTATTGCGAAACCTCCCGGGCTCACCTAGATATAGGTCCATAAGAGGGAGCAATCCATTAATCGCTCCCTGAAAATTTATTCAGAAAGACTTGATTTACCCGGGCCCGCGGGCCCGGCGACGCAGACAAGGGTTTTAGGCCATGAATTTCTATTCCGAAGAACGAATTGCCCTGTTCATTGATGGATCCAACCTCTACTCGTCCGCGCGAAACCTTGGTTTCGACATCGATTATAAGAGGTTGCGGGAGCTTTTTAGCTCGAAGGGTCACCTCGTCAGGGCATTCTACTACACCGCGCTGACCGACGATCAGGACTATTCACCGCTGCGCCCGCTGGTCGACTGGCTCGATTACAACGGCTACACGCTGGTCACGAAATCGGCCAAGGAATTCACCGATTCCGAGGGGCGGCGCCGCATCAAGGGAAACATGGACATCGAGCTCGCCATCGACGTGCTGGAAATGGCCGACCGGCTGGACCATGTCGTCCTGTTTTCCGGCGACGGCGACTTCCGCCGCCTGGTGGAGGCGGTTCAGCGCAAGGGCGTGCGGGTGTCGGTGGTGTCCACGACCCGCACCAATCCGCCGATGGTGGCCGATGAGCTGCGCCGGCAGTGCGACCACTTCATCGAGCTCCGGGACCTCGAGAACCAGATTTCCCGGCCCCGGGAAGTCGCCCCCGCCGATCCCGATCCCGACTACGCCGCGTAAGCGCGCCGCCCGGGCCTCCAGGCGTGGCGCGTGTCCTCGACCCCGTTGCCGATTGCGCCCTGTGCCCGAGACTCCGCCGGTTCCGCGAAGCCAATGCCGCCGCCCATCCCGAATGGCATAACGGTCCGGTGCCAGCCTTCGGCGGGACCGACGCGCGGCTCCTGATCGTCGGCCTCGCGCCCGGGCTGCGCGGGGCGAACGCCACCGGCCGGCCCTTCACGGGCGACTACGCGGGGGAGCTCCTCTATCCCACCTTGCTCGAGACCGGCTTCGCCGCGGGCGCCTACGGCGCGCGCCGCGACGACGGGCTCCGTCTGGTGGGGACACGGATCACCAACGCCGTGCGCTGCGTGCCACCCCAGAACCGCCCCCTCGGGCCGGAGGTCAGGACCTGCGGCGATTTCCTCGCCCGCGAGATCGCCGCCCTGCCCCGGCTCGGCTGCATCGTGACGCTGGGCACCGTGGCCCATGGCTCGACCCTGAAGGCGCTCGGACTCAAGGCCAAGGACGCGCCGTTCGGCCACGGCGCCCCGTTCGAGCCGCGGCCGGGCCTCAAGATCATCGCCAGCTACCACTGCTCGCGGCTCAACACCAACACGGGCCGGCTCACGGCGGAGATGTTCAGATCCGTCTTCGAGGCCGCCCGCCGGCACCTCGACGGCTGACGCCACCCGGGCGAAGACGCGGCGCAAAGCGGCGCCGTCCCTAGCCCTTCTCACGCATGACCCGCGCCTTCTGGCGCTGCCAGTCGCGCTGCTTCTCGAGCTCGCGCTTCTCGTACTTGCGCCGGCCCTTGGCGAGGCCGAGCTCGACCTTGGCGATGCCGCGGTCGTTGAAAAAGATGGAAAGCGGCACCGCCGTCATGCCCTCGCGCTGGATCGAGCCGATCAGCCGGTTGAGCTCGCGCCGGTGGAGGAGGAGCTTGCGGCGCCTGCGGCTGTCATGCGCGCCGGCCCCCGCGTGCTTGTAGGGCGGGATATGGGCGTTGATCAGCCACAGCTCGCCGCCGTCCTCGCGGGCGTAGGAATCGTTGAGGTTCGCCCCGCCGCCCCTCAGGCCCTTGACCTCGGAGCCGGAGAGCACCAACCCCGCCTCGACCGTGTCCTCGATGACGTAGTCGCGCCGCGCCTTGCGGTTCTGGGCGGCGATGCGGTCTTGGGTGCCACGGCGTCGCTTGGCGCTGCGGGCCATCAAGCCCTACCCGAGAAGGCCCGCGCCCCGGAGCGCGTCCTTGACCTTCTGCCTGGAGGCGTCCGAGATCTCGACCAGGGGCAGGCGCAGCTCGCCCCGGCAGAGCCCAAGCAGCTCGGCCGCGTATTTGACCGGGCCCGGGCTCGATTCGCAGAACATCGCGTCGTGGACCGGCAGCAGCCGCTCGTTGATCTCGTTCACCTTGGGGAGGTCGCCCGCCTGCCAGGCGGCGTGCAGCTCGGCGCAGGGCCCGGGCGCGATGTTGGAGGTGACGGAGATGCAGCCGTGCCCGCCCTGGGAGAGGAACGGCACCACCGTCGCGTCCTCGCCGGAGAGCTGGCAGAACTCCCCGCCGCAGGCGAGCTTCGTCTTCAGGGGCCGGGCGAGGTCGGCGGTGGCGTCCTTGACGCCGACGATGTTGGCGTGCTTCGAGAGCGTCGCCAAGGTATCGACGGTCATGTCGATCACCGAGCGGCCCGGGATGTTGTAGATGATGATGGGCAAATCCACGGCGTCGGCGATGGCCGTGTAATGGGCGATCAGCCCCGCCTGGGTCGGCTTGTTGTAGTACGGCGTCACCACCAGCCCGGCGTCGGCGCCCGCCTCCTTGGCGTGGCGCTGCAGCATGATCGCCTCCTCGGTGGAGTTGGATCCCGTCCCGGCGATCACCGGCACCTTGCCCGCCACCACCTCGATGCAGAGCTCGGTCACGTGCATGTGCTCCTCGTGGCTGAGCGTCGGCGATTCGCCGGTCGTGCCGACCGGCACCAGGCCATCGGTACCGGCATCCAGCTGGCGCTGGACCAGGTCCTGGTAGGCCTTGTCGTCGACCGCGCCATCGCGGAACGGCGTGATCAGGGCGGTGAATGATCCCTTGAACATCGTGCTTCTCCTTCCCCGGCCCGCGCGGCGCCGGGGCGACCGGCAAATTTCGCCGCACCATAGCCCCCAACGCCTTCGGTGCCAAGGCCGCGCGGAGGGTCCATATCGTGCTAAAGTCAAGGCCGAACAAGGAGAGTCCCATGGCGCGTTTTCTCTCGGCATGCCCTACCCTCCACGGCCGGCGTGGCGTGTTCGCGATACCCTGGGTGCCGATCATCGGCGCCACCGGCTCCTACCTGAACCACGCCGGGCTGTTCAGGCCGATCTTTCCGCAGCCGGCCTATTCCGAGGCTTGTTCGACCGCGTTGCGCCGGTCACCCGCGAAACCGCGCTGCGACCGGCTGAGAAGCTGTGGCCGAAGCGCCGGTTTCAGGAGGCGCCGGTCGCCCGACATTCCTTCGGCTAACTCTCCATTAACTATGCCCGTCCCTAAAATGGCGGGTGACAGGCTTCGCGGTCGGTACACCGGCGGCGGCAGGGCGACAGGATAAGGCATGACCCGGACGGACGCCGTGGGGCCCAAGCGAAGGGCGATGATCGAAGCCGTGGGCACCCGGCGGGACGCCCACGAGCGCGGCATGGGCCGCCCCATCGGCGCAGCGGCGCTGGCGCTCAGCGTCCTCGCCGTGGCCTGGACCGCCGCGCTTCAGCCGGCGCGGGCCGCCGACGTGCTGACCTCGCGCAACGCCGAGGCCGCCCTCCCCCTTGCCCATCCACGGCCGCCCAAGCTGCCCGCCCACCGGTCGGCGGAGCCGGTGTTTTCCGCCGTGGTGCTCGGACATTGGAAGCAGGCCTACGCGCACGCCGGGCGGAATGGGAATCCGCTGCTCTCCAAGGTCGTCGACTGGATCCGCTTCTCGACCCTGGGCGAGCCCGCGACCTTCGAGGAAATCGCCGTCTTCATCGACCAGAACCCCGACTGGCCGGAAATGGGGACCATGCGGCAGAATGGCGAAAGCAATCTCAACGCATCGATCCCGAAGTCCCGCATCATCGACTGGCTCGGCCGCCACCCGCCGCTCACGCCGGTGGGCGCGACCTGGCTCGCCACGGCCTACCAGGCAACCGGCGAGCACGCGCTGGCGGAGCGCGCCGTGCGTCATGCCTGGATCAACATGAACTTCTCCGGCCGGGAGGAGCGCCGATTCCACCGCCGTTTCCGCAAGATGCTCACCGCGGAGGACCACGCCCGGCGCCTCGACAGGCTGCTGTGGGTGGGCCGCTCCTGGGAGGCCCGGCGCATGCTGCGCCGGGTCGGTCCGGACGAGCGCATCCTCGCCGTCGCCCGCCTGCGCCTCAGGCGCTTCCGGGGCGGCGTCGACTGGGCCATCCGCCGGGTGCCGCCGGACCGCATGAACGACCTCGGCTTGGTCTACGAGCGCCTCCGCTGGCGTCGCAGGAAGGGCCGTGATCAGGAAGCCATCGCCCTGCTCGACGGACTGCCCAGGACGCTGCCGCGGCCGGGACTGTGGTGGCGCGAACGCGGCACCCTGGCCCGCCGGGCGCTGCGCCGGGGCGACATCAGCGTCGCCTATCGGCTGGCCCATTCCCACCGTCAGACCGGCGGTGAAAACTTTGCCGACGCGGAATGGCTGGCGGGCTGGATCGCGTTGCGCTTCCTCAAGGATCCCAAGACCGCCGCCGCTCACTTCCGGCGCATGTGGTCGAAGGTGAGTTACCCGGTCAGCCGCGCCCGCGCCGCCTATTGGGCTGGGCGCGCGGCGGAGGCCAACGGCAACATAGCGCTGGCCCGGGACTGGTACGTCAAGGCCGGCCGGTACTTCACCGTGTTCTACGGCCAGCTCGCCCTGGGCCGGCTGGGGACCAAGATGAACAGGCCTCTTCCCCGGGGGCCCAAGGTGGCGGAGCAGGCCGCCTCCGCCTATCTCGCGCGCGACGTGGTGCGCGCCGCGAAGCTGATCGCGGCGAGCCCCGACCCCGACCACCTCAAGGCCTTCATCCGGCACCTCTCGAGAACCGCCAAGAGCCCCGCCGAGGCCGCCCTGGCGGCGGGCATCGCCGAGGCCGCCCAGCGCCCGGACGTCGCGCTGCGTTCGGCGAAACGGGCGCTGAGAAACCACGTCGTGCTGATCAATGCGGGCTGGCCCCGCGAGCCCCTGCCCGACGACCGCCGAGGCATCGAGGCCGCCCTGCTGCTGGGCCTGATGCGCCAGGAAAGCGCCTTCGACCGGGAAGCTCTCTCCTGGGCGGGCGCCCGCGGCCTGATGCAGCTGATGCCCGACACCGCCAGGCTGATGGCCCGGCGCCTCAACCTCCCGTTCTCACGCAAACGGCTGCTCGACGATCCGGATTACAACCTCACCATCGGCACCGCCTATCTCTCTCAGGTGCTCTCCGATTTCAGCGGCTCCTACGTGCTGGCGCTCGCCGCCTACAATGCCGGGCCGAGCCGCGCGCGGCGCTGGCTTCGGGAGCACGGCGACTTCCGCAGGGACGAGATCGACGTGGTGGACTGGATCGAGATGATTCCCTTCTCCGAGACCCGGGACTACGTCCAGCGGGTGATCGAGAACCTCCATGTCTACCGCGCCCTCCTGGGCGGCGGGGGCATCGCCGAGACGGCGATCACCAAGGCGGCGCTGTAGGGGAGAAGCCCCGGCCGCGGTTTTCGTTTGTGCTCCCGCCCGCCGCCATGCCAGCCTTGGCGCCAAGAAATCAAGGGGGAGCGCCTGGCGCCCGAGGGGGATGATGGAAACGTCCAACACCGCAAGGGTCTCGCGCGAGGAATTGGTCGCCCGGGCGCGCGCGCTGATTCCCATGGTGCGCGAGGCCGCCGACGAGGCCGAGCGCCGGCGCATGGTCCTGCCGGAGGTGATGGCCGCCTTCCGCAAGGCCGAGTTCTTCCGCATCCTGCAGCCCGAGCGCTTCGGCGGCTTCGAATACGATTTCTCGATGATCATCCGCATCGCGATGGAGATCGGCCAGGGCTGCGCCTCGACCGCCTGGGTGCTCGACCTCGGCATCATGCATCAGTGGCTGATCGCCAATTTCCCCATCCAGGCCCAGGAGGACGTCTGGGGCGAGGACCCCGGCGCCGTCGCCTTCGGCTCCTACACTCCGGTCGCCGAAGCCGAGCCCGCCGCTGGCGGCTGGCGCATCTCCGGCTCCTGGCCGTTCGCGAGCGGCTGCGATCATGGCCAGTGGGCGCTGCTGGGGGCGCGCTTCCCCGCCTCCGACGGCGGCAGGAGGCCCGTGGCGGGGTTCGCCCTGGTCCCGGCCTCCGAGTACGGCTTCGACGACGACTGGGACACCTCCGGCCTCGCGGCGACGGGCAGCAAGCGCATCGTCTGCGACGGCGCCTTCGTTCCGGCCCACCGCCGGCTCGATATCGAGGACGCGAAATCGGGCACCTCGCCCGGCGCCCGCGCCCTCGGCCGCCCGCTCTACCGAATCCCCATGTTCGCGGGCATCCCGACGGCGATCACCGGGCCGGCGCTCGGCGCGCTCAACGGCGCGATCGATGAATTCATCGACAAGACCAGGGTGCGCGAGACCATCGCCATGGGCGCCGCCCGGCCGATGGCCGAGTTCGCCGCCGTCCAGGCCCGCCTGGCGGAGGCGGCCGCGGCGCTCGACGCGGCGAACCTGATGATCCTGCGCGACCTCGAGGAAACCCATGCGGCGGTAAAGGCGACGGGCACCGTCGGCCTCGACATGCGGCTCCGCAACCGCCTCACCCACGCCTATGTGGTGAGGCTGGCGCTGGACGCCATCAACGGGCTCTATACCGTGAGCGGCATCGGCGGCATCAACACGAACAACCGCATCGGCCGCGCCTGGCGCGACATCAACGCGATCTCCCACCACATCAGCCTGAACTGGGACGCCGGCGCGACCCGCCAGGGCAAGTACCTGCTGGGCCTGGAGCCCGACGGCCAGTTCTAGGGTCGCCTCCGGCCGCTCAGCCGTAGATCAGCTTGGGGAGCCACAGCACGAGGCCTGGGAAGAGCGCAAGGATCACGAGGGCCGCGATCTGAATGGCGATGAAGGGGACGACGCCTCCGTAGATGTGGAAGGTCGTCACCTCGGGCGGCGCCACGCCGCGCAGGTAGAACAGCGCGAATCCGAAGGGCGGCGTGAGGAAGCTGGTCTGAAGATTGACCGCGATCATGACCCCGATCCAGACCGGGTCCAGCCCCATCGTCATCAGGGCCGGCGCGACGATCGGGACCACCACGTAGACGATCTCGATGAAGTCGAGAAAGAAGCCCAGCACGAACAGGGTCACCATCACGAACAGCATGGCGCCGAGGGCGCCGCCGGGAATCCCCGTCAGGAACGCGTGGACCAGTTCATCACCGCCGAATCCCCGGAAGACCAGGGAGAAGAGCGCCGCCCCGATCAGGATCACGAACACCATGGAGGTGATCTTGAGCGTAGAGTCCATGACGTCGCGGAGGATGCCGCCCCTGTGGGCCCGGCGAAAGGCGTCGAAGACGCCGGCGGCGAGGACCATGGACAACAGCCCTGCCAGGGCGATGCCGACCCGGTCCCAGGCCGGGATCACTTCGCGCCCGAGACGCAGGTCGAAGGTGGCGCCCAACGCGATCAGTCCCGCCACGGCGCCGACCGCGGCGATCACCGGAAGCCTCCCGGCGGGATCCAGCTTGTGCGCCGCCAGAAGCACCGCGCCGACGCCGCCGACGGCGGCGGCCTCGGTGGGCGTGGCGATGCCGGCGAGGATGGAGCCGAGGACCGCGACGATGAGGAGCGCCGGCGGCACCATGGCGCGCAGCACCCGGGCGCGGACGTGGACGCCGCCCCCGGCCTCGCCGTCGACCGGGATGGCGGGCGCGGCGTCCGGCCTCAGCCACGCGACGGCCGCCTGGTACAGGATATAGAGCCCCACGAGCAGGAGGCCCGGCCCCAGCGAGCCCGCGAACAGGTCGCCGACCGAGACCGTCTCGGGGGAGAAATCGCCCTTCAGGAACTGCGCACGCTGGTAGGCCGAGGAGAGCACCTCGCCGAGCAGCACCAGGATGATCGAGGGCGGGATGATCTGCCCGAGCGTGCCCGCGGCGCAGATCGAGCCCGCGGCCAGCGCCGGATCATAGCCCCGGCGCAGCATGGTTGGCAGGGCCAAGAGCCCCATGGTCACCACGGTCGCGCCGACGATGCCGGTCGAGGCCGCGAGCAGGGCGCCCACGCAGATCACCGAGATTCCGAGCCCGCCGCGCATCCGGCCGAACATCTGCCCCATGGCGTCGAGCAACTCCTCGGCCACCTTGGAACGCTCCAGCATCACCCCCATGAACACGAAGAGCGGCACCGCGATCAGCACGGGATTGGTCATGCGCCCGAAGATCTGCTGGCCGAAGGCGCCGAGCAGGCCGAAATCGAACACCCCGACGACGTGGCCGACGGTCGCGAAAAGGAGGGCCGAGCCCGCCAGGGTGAAGGCCACGGGATAGCCCGCGACGATGAACACGCAGGTCACGGCGAAGAGCGCAAGCGCGAGGACGCCGCTCATGCCCCGCCCCCGGACCCCGACGACCCGGGCCGCGGCCGCTCGCGCGCGTCACCGCCGAGGGTGTCGAGCGCCCGGGCCGCCATGGACAGGCCCTGCAGCGCCACCAGGACGGCGAACACCAGCAGCAGGGACTTGAGGAGGAACACCGCGGGGATGCCGCTGGTTTCCGGCGACCTCTCGAGCACCCCCCAGCTGGCCGCGACGTAAGGCCACGCCTTGGTGAAGATCAGCCCCGCCACCGGCCACAGGAAGAACAGCGTGCCCAGGAGATCGATGAGCGCCCGCTGGCGAACCGTCGCCCCGGCATAAAAGATATCGACCCGGACGTGGCCTTCATGGAGCAGCGTGTAGCCCGCCCCCGCCATGAACAGGGTGGCATGCAGGTAGACGATGGATTCCTCGACCCAGATCCAGCCGACGCCGAAGACATAGCGCTCGACCACGGCGAGGAACTGCACGAGGACCAGTGCCAGCGCGCACCAGGCGACGGCCCGGCCCAGCGCGCCGCTGATGCGGTCAATGGTCCGGGACACCGGGTTTCCCGCCTCCTCGTTCGAAGCGATCACGGATCTGCCGCCCCCTTCTTGCGGATCCCCCTTGGGCCGCGCAGTATGGCCAGCCGCGGTGCCTCTGTACAGGGCGCGCGCTTTTCCGAGGGCGATCTTTGCGCTACCTTCCCCCCGCCGGCGCGCCCGGCGGACCCCGTGTGACGGGAAAGGGACCGCAATGACGGTGACCAGGGACGACATCGCCGAGGCGGCGCGGCGCATCGCGGGCAAGGCGGTCGAGACGCCGCTCCTTGAATCGCCGCTCCTGAACGACCGGCTGGGCTGCCGCGTCCTGGTCAAGGCCGAGGCCCTGCAGCGCACGGGGTCGTTCAAGTTCCGCGGCGCCTACAACCGCATCAGCCGGCTCGGCCCTGACGAGCTCGGGCGCGGCGTTGTCGCCTATTCGTCCGGCAATCATGCCCAGGGGGTCGCGGCCGCCGCCCGCCTGATGGGGGCCAAGGCGGTGATCGTCGTGCCCAAGGACATCCCCGAGATCAAGCGGCGCAACACCGAAGCCTGGGGCGCGGAACTCGCCTTCTACGACCGCATGAGCGAAGACCGGGTCGCGGTGGCCGAGGCCATCGCCGCTGAAAAGGGCGCCGTCATCGTCCCGCCGTTCGACGACTACCGGGTGATCGCCGGCCAAGGCACCATCGGGCTGGAGATCGTGGCCCAGGCCCGGGCGCTCGGCGCCGAACCGGACGCGGTGCTGATCCCCTGCGGCGGCGGCGGCCTCACCGCGGGGATCGCCACCGCCGTCAAGGCGGAGCTTCCGTCATGCCGGATCTTCATGGTCGAGCCCGAGGGCTTCGACGACACGGCCCGGTCGTTGGCGGCGGGCCGGCGCCTCGCCAACGAGCCCGGCCCCGGAACGCTCTGCGACGCCCTGACCGCGCAGATGCCGGGCGAGCTCACCTTCCCCATCAACCGGGCGCTCACCGAAGGGGCGCTCACAGTCGCGGACGCGACGGTTTGCGAGGGCGTCTATGCCGCTTCCACGGAATTCAAGCTGGTGCTCGAGCCGTCCGGTGCGATCGGCCTTGCCGGGCTGCTCTCGGGCGCGCTCGGTGAGGCCTTCGACCCGGGCGGCAAGACGGTCGCAGTGGTGGCATCGGGCGGCAACGTCGATCCCGGCACCTACGCCGAGGCGCTTCGAACGGGCGCGGCCCGGGCCGGGGTCTGAGGAAGGGCGAGAGTAGAGCGGCGGGACCCGCCGGCACGCCGGATCAGAGGGAGACGGCGGCGCTGGTCTCGCCGGACTCCTCGCCGCCGGCTTTGGGGCCCGGCAGGGCGACCCTGGGGACCTCCGGCTTCTGCCGGCAATGACCGTCGATAAAGGCGCCGGCTTCGATCGACAGCACGGCGTGGACGACGTCGCCGGTGACCCGGGCGGAGCTGCCGAGTTCGACGTGATCGGCTGTGATCTGGCCATGGACCGTGCCCCGGACCCGCACCGTTTCGGCCACGATCTGTCCGGTGACCTCGGCACCTTCGCTCAGCGTGAGCGACCGCGCGCGAACATCTCCCTCGATCACGCCGTCGACCTGCACGTCCCCCTCGGAGACGAGGTCGCCGACGATCCTGAGACTGGCACTGATGATCGACGGCACCCGCGTGTCGGTCTGGACGGTTTCCTTAGTATCCCTCGAGAACATGCTCGCCCGCCTTCATGAACTTCGCCGGGTCAACGGGCTTGCCTTTGACCAGGATCTCGTAATGCACATGGGTCCCGGTCGAGCGGCCGGAGCTACCCATCTGGCCAACCCTATGCCGGAAGCCGACCTTTTCACCGCGCTTGACGAGGATTCGCCTGAGGTGGCCGTAGCGGGTGCGGACCCCGAGACCATGATCGATCTCCACCATGCGTCCGTAATTGCCTCTCCAGCCGACGTCGGTGACGACCCCCGGTGCCGTCGCGAGGATCGGCGAACGGTTGCGGCCCGCGAGGTCGAGCCCGTAATGGATGGCAAGGCGCCGGTTCATGGGATCGCGACGCTTGCCGTACTTGCTCGAGACGTAATAGTCGTCCACCGGAGAGCTGAGCGGTAGCCGGCTGATCAGGGCGCTGAGCGACTCCCAGCGGTCGAGCTGGTGATCGATCACGCCGAGGGCCACAGGCACGGCCTTGACCGCGCCTCCGTCGGGCCCGACGGCAAAGAACGGGCCGCCCTGGGCGGTGGTGTCGAAGTTGCCCATCCTGGCGAGCAGGTTGTCGACGTCGAGGCCGGAAAGGCCGAGGAGCTTCTTGGCGCGGGCGAAATCGTCGACGCTTTGGGCGGCGAGGAAATCCATGACGCCGCGCTGCGATCCGTTGACCGCCAGCAGGCGTTCCTCCAGCTTGTCGATGCGCGCGATCAGGCGCTTTTGCTCGCGGCGCATCCGCGCCCATTCGATGCCGTTAAGCGGCTGCCCAGCGGTGGCGGCGTGAGCGTCGCTGTCCTTGCCCACCCCCTTGCGGCCCTTGAGCAGCATCTCGAGCGCGCCGAGCTGCGCGAGCATCGCCCGGCGCGAGGTTTCGATACGCTTGAGCGACGGATCGTCGCTCGTCCCCTCCCCGGGATGGGCCCTGAGCGACCCGCCCGTGCCTCCACGCCGGTCGAGCAGCGCCATGAGATAGGCGTGCTTGGCCTCCAGCGTGCGGGCGACGGACCGGAACCGCGTTTCCGACTCGCCCAGCTCTGACTTGAGCTTGTCGTAGGCCGTGGTGACCGCCGCGATCTTGCGGTCCTTGCTGACCAGGGCCCTTTCGAATTCCGATTCGCCCAGAACCGACACCCCGGCCCAGCCGAGAAGGCAGAGGCCGACGACCACGGCCACCGACTGGGTGGCGGTCGAAAGCGTCATGAGCCGCACCCGTCCGTCGGTCCGGAAAATGAGCTGCCGTTCCGGGAACGCGCGCTTCAGAACTGCCCTGATTCTCTGCGGTGACAGACCCGCATCCGCCGCTGTGCCACGCACTTCGGCTCTCCTCCCGTTCGCGTCCTTCACTTCTTCTCCCCAAGGCCTGGTCCGCCGTGCCTGCCAACACCGCCAACCCGGCAAAAGCTCAACCAGAAGCGTCAGCCCCACCCTGGTATTGCACCGCCTTCTAGGATCCAGACACGGCCTATCCCTTTTCGCCTTGCCCGGCCCGATTGTATCAGAACGGTAACAACCCTCCCAGCGCGGTGCAAGACCTGGAGACAGTTAACGCATGAAATTTTGCCTATTCCTTAACGACGTTCTCACTGTCTTTTCGAGGCTTCCGTCCCCGGATCGCGGTTCGCCCCAATCCGGTTGCGGAGGGCCCGGCTGGCCCCTACGGCCAAGAAAGATTACCCGCCGGGACCAAAATCCCCTGGCCGGAAGGCATTGAATCCGCTATTTAATAGCGCGAAAGACCTACCAGCTCGTTAACCATGGCGAGGCCTGAGTGGGGACAGCTGAAGCCATTCGCGCATCTTGGGGGATCAAGCAAGTTGTCGGACGAAACCCTGCGGGACAGCGAAGATGCCCTGACCGTCGATAACGTCGGCGTGCAAAAGCATTTCAACGACGGACCGGGCAATTGCGCGACCGTAGCGATCATGAGGCGAAGCCGCACTTCCTGTTCAGGCACATGCTGTTCCAAAAGATGATCCAGTGCCCGCCCGGGAAGCCCGTGCCCGGACAGGAGGCCCGGACAGGAGGAATGGGTTCCGCCGCGCGACCTTTGATTGGAAGTCCCGCAGCCGCGGACAGGAAAAAGACGGTAGAATGCGCTGCCGGCCAGCGGCAGCTTTGAGGGAGACGAAGCCAAATGGCCTTTGACGACGAAAAAGCTAAATCCCGCGTTTCCGACAAGGAATGCAGTTTCTACCTGGAGGGGCTCCGGGAATCGGCGGGCTTCCGCGACGCCTACAAGAAAAAGATGAAGAACGTGGTCAAGGCCAATGAAATGCCCATGGAGCGTTCCCCCGACGGGTTGATCAAGCACATCATCCACGAGAAGATGAACACCATGGAAATGTGCATCGACGCCTACATGCAGTTCCTCGAACCGGGCAAGTCGACCGGCAAGTCCCGCCACCTGACCGAGGAGATCGCGTATGTCGTCGAGGGCCGGGGCTACGACCTCCATTGGGACGTCGACTTCGACTGCAAGGACGAGTTCGAGTGGGAGTGGAAGACGGAACCCAAGAAGTATGAGTGGAAGGAAGGCGATTTCGTCTATGTTCCGCCTTACGTGATTCATCAGCGGGTCAACGCGGACCCGGAAAACGAGGCGCGCGTTGTGGTCGTCAATAGCCGCATCATCAAGAAGATGGGGTTCGACTGGTTCGAGCAACTCGAAAACGCCGAGGGGTTCGGGGACGTAAAGGTCTAGGTGCCGCCGCGGGCCGTTCTCTCGCTTACGCGTTAGGCGCCGCACGGGGGAAATAGAGCAGGATCCGGCGCCGACCGAGGCTTCAACGGGGCGGGAGTTCCCGGGCCAAGGCGCCGAGGACCACAAACAGGGATGGCAGGGTTCGATGATTGACACAATGCTGAACACCTTTGTTCAGCTGCTGACGTCGCCATATGCGATGTGGATGCTGCTGCTCGGTACCCTAATCGGCATCTTCTTCGGCGCGGTGCCAGGGCTGGGCGGGCGGCTTGCGATCGCCGTCACCATCCCCTTCGTCTTCGGCCAGCCGGTGATCGCTGGGGCCGTCTTCCTCTTGTCGATGCACGCGGTGACCGGCACCGCAGGGCAGATCTCCTCCATCCTGTTCGGCGTGCCGGGCACGGGCGACGATGCGGCCACCATCGTCGACGGCTATCCCATGGCGAAGAAGGGCGAAGCCGGTGTGGCGCTCGGCGCCAGCCTCATGGCATCGGGAATCGGCGGCATCATCGGCGCCATCGTCCTCGCGGTTCTGATCCCGGTGATCGAGCCGATCGTGCTCAAGTTCAGCCCCGCGGAGTTCTTCTTCCTGGCGCTTCTCGGTATCACCTTCGTCGCTTTCGTGTCGGGATCGGCCATCTTCAAGGGCTTGGTGGTCGGCTTCTACGGCATGATGCTGGCCTTCGTCGGCATGGACCCGCAGACCGGCATCGCCCGCTATTCCGACGAATTCCTGTTCCTGTGGGACGGAATGGACCTGATCACCGCGGTGCTCGCCCTCTTCGCGGTGCCGGAGATGATCCATCTCGGAGTCAAGGGCGGCTCGATCTCGGCGGTGTCCAGGGAAATGGCGCAGACCGGCGTGCGGGCGCAGCTCAAGGGCTGCTTGATCACCTTCAAGCATTGGTGGCTGGTGCTCCGGTGCTCGGCCATCGGCGCGTTCATCGGCATCCTGCCGGGGCTCGGCGGCTCGGCCGCGGCCTGGATCTGTTACGGCCACGCGGTGCAGAGTTCCAAGAACCCCGAGAACTTCGGCAAGGGCGACGTGCGCGGCGTGGTGGCCCCCGAATCGGCGACCAATTCCAAGGAGGGCGGATCGCTGCTGCCGACGCTGTTCTTCGGCGTGCCCGGATCCTCGGGCATGGCGATCCTGCTCGGCGCCTGGCTGATCCTCGGCATCCAGCCGGGACCGATGATGCTGGTCCAGGAGCTCGACCTGGTGTGGATCCTGATTTGGGCGCTCGTGATCTCCAACATCGCGGCGGTTGTGATCCTGCTCTTCATCACCCGCTGGGTGGCGCTCCTGACCTTCCTCAGGGGCGGCATCCTGATCCCCGTCGTGCTGATCGTCACGGTGCTCGGCACCCTGCTCGCCAAGGGGCAGTGGGAGAACCTCGTCCTGCTCGGCATCCTGAGCGTCATCGGCTACGGCCTGCTAAAGTACGACTGGCCGCGCCCGCCCTTCGCCATCGGCATCGTCCTGGGCAAGATCGCCGAGGAATCCCTGCACAAGGCCTGGGCCCTGTGGCGCTGGGATTTCTTCGTCCGCCCACTGTCGGTGATCCTGATAGGGCTGATCGTGATCACCGTCGGCTACGCGGTGTACCGCGGTTTCATCGATAACCGAAACCGGAGCAAGCCCAATGTCGCCGTCTGACCGCGAGCACGAAGTCGAGCCCACCCTCTGGCGGGCGCTGACCCATGGTCGGACCCTGTTTTCCATGCTCATGTTCTCGATCTTCGCGGTCATGGTGTACGTGGCCTGGGGCTATCCCTGGCCCGCGAATTTCCTGCCCTTCGTGATCGGGCTCCCGGGCATGGCGTTGTCGCTGTTGCAGATCGGCATCGACATCAGGAGCTTCTTCGCCGCCAAGGGGCAGATCGATCCGCGCACCGACTTCGAGAAATACATGGCGGAACTGTCCAAGCATACCGAGGGGCTGGAGCTCGACTACGCCAAGGAGAAGGTGGAAACCCTCGTCGAGGATCACTCCCTGGTGGCCAAGACCCGAAACCGCCAGGAGCTGATCCTCTTCGGCTACTTCTTCTTCCTGCTGGGGATGGTCCTGTTCTTTGGATTCTGGATCGGCGCGCCGATCTTCCTCTTGCTGTTCCTTCGCTTCTACGCCAAGGAATCCTGGAAGCTCACCCTGATGATCACGGGCGGCGTGTGGGCTTCGATGTATCTGGTTCTGGTCACCATGTTGTCGCAGATCCTGTGGGAAGGCCACATCACGAGATACTTCATCGACACCTACCTAAGCGATTGAGTTAGCAAGTTAACTGGCGGCCCAATAGGGTTGCGATCCTCCACAAGACCAATCAAAATACGCACCATTGGTGCCGGAGATGACGCAAGCGGCCGTTAAACAGCCTCCCTGCGATAAGAGACCGGCCGGCATCAGGGTTCGGTCCCATCGACCGAAGTTGACCTTATCAAGGAAGTCTCAGGAGGACTTTAACAATGAAAATTTCGACTGTTGCATTCACCTCTGCGATCGCGTTCGGTTTGGCCTTCGGCGCCACCGCCCTGCCCTCCTCCACGGCCCATGCCGGAGAGGTCAAGGGTAAGATCGAAACGGTCCAGAAGGAAGGCCGCCAGCTCGTTATCGGTGGGAAAACCTATTTCATCTCCGGTTCACGCACCAATGTCTGTATCAAGGGCAAATGCGACGAAGATCGCGGCAAGCTCAAAGCGGGTATGAGCTGCGATGGCCAGACCAGCAGTAAGAAGAAAGGCATGGAGTTTAAGAAGGTCTCATGCAAGTAACCGGATCGCTCCGGTATCGAGGGCGGGCCCGCGGGCCCGCCCTTTTTCATATCATGCATAGATTCCAGAGAGTTAGAGGAGATTCCTCGGCCGCTGCCATATTTTGCTCAATCTTTTGGGCCAAGCTATGATATCGATTAGCGCCTAGTCGCGAATTTGGGCCTTTCGTGGGGAGCGCCCGGTCGCGCTTCCCACAGAATGACCGCTCCGGAGAACTCCGACAGGGGCCACAAGCCCTGCGGCGCTGGCCGGATCTTCAGGAAAGGAAGCAAGGATGAAGGCAAACGTTGCGAGATTCGGAAAGCTGGCGCTGGGTGCCGGAAGCGGCGCGGCGGCGCTCCTGCTTGGGCTCGGCGGTCCTGCCGCGCTGGCCGCGGAGGGCGCGGATTTCTACAAGGGCAAGACCGTGACCTATATCGTCGCGACCTCGCCCGGCGGCGGTTACGACTTCTATGGCCGGCTGGTCTCGAAGTTCATGGAGAAATACCTCCCCGGGTCCACCTTCGTGGTCAAGAACAAGCCGGGCGGCGGCCACAAGATCGGCGCGAACCTGATCTATAACTCGAAGCCCAACGGCCAGACCATCGGCATTTTCAACACCGGCCTGATCTATTCCCAGGTGATCGGCCAGAAAGGAATCAAGTTCGACCTCGCGAAGATGTCCTGGATCGGCAAGGCCGCGTCCGACCCGAGGGTCGTCATGGCCTCCGTCAAGGACGGGCCGAAGACACTGGCCGAGCTCAAGGGCCCGACGACATGGCGCTTCTCCTCCTCCGGGGTCGGCACCTCCGGCTACAACGACACCCAGATGCTGGGCAAGGTGCTGGGCTGGAACTACAAGATGATTCTCGGGTACCGCGGGACCCAATCGGAACTGGCGATGCGCCGCGGCGAGATTCACGTCGCCGTGGGATCGCTCAGCTCGGGCGAGCTCTTCGTCAAGAACGGATACGGCCGGTTTCTCGCCATCATCGGCGGCAAGCCCATGAAGGAGGCGCCCCAGCTGATCGACGTCGTCGAGGGCGGGGACGCCAAGGCCATCGCCGCGCTGATCGGCTCCCAGGCCGACCTCGCCCGCTTCACGGCCGGCCCGCCCGCCATCCCGGCGGACCGGCTCGCGGCCCTGCGGACGGCCTATGACAAGTCGATGGCGGACAAGGACCTGGAGGCCCAGGCGGTAAAGGGCGGCCGGCCCCTCGATCCCCTGGGCGGCGCCGAAGTCGAGCGCAAGATACGCGAGGCGCTGAAACAGCCCCCGGAGGTCGTCGCCCTGGTGCGCGATATCCTCAACGTCAAGGCGCCCACGAACAAGGCCGAGGGCACCAAGCTGCTGACCAAGTCGGACGACGGACGCTGGATCACCTTCAAGCACGGCGCCAAGACCGTCAAAGCCAAGATTTCCGGCTCCCGCACCAAGATCACGGTTGGCGCCAAGGCCGCCAAGCGCAAGGCGCTCGCGGTCGGCATGGTCTGCGACATCGATTACAAGCCGGGTGCGAACAACGAACCGACGACCATCGACTGCAAATAGCGGCCGCTTCGCGGAGTCTGCTATAAAAGGCGGGTCCGGGCGAAAGTCCGGGCCCGCGTTCTTTCGCCCATAATCCTCCCGGGAGACCGACGATGACCCTGATCCTTTCCAACGATGACGTCGAACGCCTGCTGACGATGCCCGAATGCATCGCCGCGCTCGAGGAAGCCTATGTCGAGCTCGCGGCGGGACGGGGCATCAACCGCACGCGTTCGGATTGCATCGCGCCGACGAGCTACTCCGAGGAGGCCGTCTACGGCCTCAAGTCGATGGACGGGGTGGTCCCCAAGCTCGGCATCGGCGCCATCCGGATCAATTCGGACATCGTCACCAACCCGATGGTCGGCAATGCCCAAAGGCGCGTGAAGGTGCCCGCCGCCCCGAACAACCGCTACGTAGGTCTGGTGCTGCTGTTTTCCACCGGCACCGGAGAGCCGCTCGCGATCTTCCCCGACGGCGTGCTCCAGCACATCCGGGTCGGCGCCACCAACGGCCTCGGGGTCAAGTACATGGCGCGGGAAAATGCCGAGACGGTGGGCCTCCTGGGGTCAGGCTGGCAGGCGGAAACCCAGCTGACGGCCGTCTGCTCCGTGCGCGACATCAAGGAGATCCGCTGTTTTTCCCCGAACAAGGAGCACCGCGAGGAATTTGCGGCGCGGATGAGCGAGCTGCTCGAGGTCCCGGTGACCGCGGCCGAGCACGCCGAGGATGCCATGCGCGGCGTCGACATCGCCATGTGCGGAACCAACTCCATCGACCCGATCTTCTTCGCCGACTGGGTTGAGGAAGGCATGCACCTCTCCTCCATCAAGAAGCCGGAGATCGAGGTCGCTGCCGTACGCGCCGCCGACCGGGTCGCCATCCATACCCACGACACGGAGCCCATCATCGTGGTCTCCAAGGGCGCCAAGAACTATGAGGAGAACGAAGGCAAGTCCTGGGAAACGGCGAGCGATCTCGACTTCGCGTCCTTCCCCACCCTGCCCGAGCTGATCAATGGCGACGTCAAGGGCCGGGAACACGACAAAGAGGTCACCTGTTTCCTCAACAACCTCGGCCTCGGATACCAGTTCGCCGCGGCTGGATCGGTGATCTATCGCCGCGCCAAGGAGGAAGGCGCCGGCAACGAGCTTCCCACCGACTGGTTCACGGAAACGGTTCATCCCTGAGCGGCGGCTCCCGGCCTGAGGCGCGGGGAAGCACTGGAAGGCGGGATAGAAAAAAGGGCGGGATCACTCCCGCCCTTTTCAGTTCGTATCCGTGGTTTCGGAATTATTCCAGGAACCAGGCGTTCCACAAGTCGAGCAACGCCTCCTTCGTCACCACGTAGACGTCCGCGATCTCAGCCTGCGGCCACGGCAAGGCCAGCAATTCGTCGAACAGGAATCCGGCGAAAGCGAACAAGCCGATGGCGCTAAGGATCGTCATCTTCCAAGGCTCCTTGCCCTCGACCCGCATATAGGCGATGACGAACAGGAAGACGGTGAAGAGGATCCCAACCAGGGCCGATGACAGCAGGAAGCCCAGCAGCCAAGCCATGTAGGACAGGGACCGGGTCGCCAGGGTCTTTGCGTCCATCTTCGGTCCACGCACCGTGAGATCGAGATGGAGCGTCTTGCGGACCTGTGCTTCGGGCGATCCCTCCTCATGCTCCGGCGCTCTCCTGAAGACATGGTTGATCATGCTGATGGCGATGACGCCGAGCCCGAAGTAGCCGACGATGTTCGGCACGATGCGGGCATCGTGGTTCCAGGTCGAGGCCTCCCACATCGCGTATCCGAAGATGCCGATGAAGAAGAGGTAGAGCAGGGTCTGGACATCGATCTTCGGTACCGGGTTGAACTCGCTCATGATCCCTCCGGCTCCGCCGGCCATCCGCCACTCCTTTAGGAGCGGACGGACGAGGCCGTAGATCGACAGGAGGAACATGAAGATCACGACATAGCGCACGTTGGCGAACGAGGTCGGGAACAGCCATTCCGTCCCATAGCGCTCGACCGAAATGAACATGTAGCGTTCGACGATATCGCCGAGCACGACGCCCAGGATCACCGGGGGCCGCGGCCACTGCAGACGCTTCATGCACCAGCCCACCGTGCCGAAGGTCAGCAGAGCGTAAATATCGCCCCACTGCCGGGAGCCCTGGAAGGCACCGATGAACACCACCGCCAGGATCAGCGGCATGATGATCGTGTAGCGCAACAGCGCGATCTTCGCGAACTGGTTTGAAAAGGCGAAGCAGATACCGGCACCCAGGATGTTGGCCAAGGCCACCGACCAGACCATGGAATAGGTCACGTCGAGATGCTTGGTCAACATGTCGGGCCCGGGGATCAGGCCATGGATCAGGAAGGCGCCGAGCAGGATCGCCATGGAGGCCGATCCCGGCACGCCGAAGGCGATGGTGGGAACCAGGGCGCCGCCCTCCTTGGCGTTGTTGGAGCCTTCCGAGGCCAGAACCCCGCGAACGTCGCCCTTGCCGAAGGTTTCCGCGGCGCCGGGCTCCGTCCGGGCGGCATGGCCGTAAGCGACCCAGTCGACGATGGCGGCACCGAGACCGGGAATGGCGCCGAGCGCTGAACCCAGCCAGGCCACGCGAATGACCAGCCACCAATGGGTGAAGGTGTCGCGGATGCCCTGCCACTGTCCCGACCGCGTGTCCATCTCCGCCGCTTCCGAATCGGTGGCGATGGACGACCGGGTGATCGCCATGTCGGCCAGCTCAGGCAGGGCGAACAAGCCGATGGTCACCGGCACGATGGGCAGCCCGTCCCACAGGTAGAGGGAATCGAGCGTCCAGCGCAGCGTCCCGGTCTGCGGGTCGGAGCCGATCATGGCGATCAGCAGGCCGATGCAGGCGGCGGCCACCCCCCGCATGGGCGATGAGCCCGACAGCACCGCGACCATGGACAGGCCGAAGACCGAGAAGGAGAGCAGCTCCGGCGATCCCAGATACAGCATCACGGGGCGCAGGATGGGGATGGATACGGCGAGCAGCAGCGCACCGAAGATGCCGCCCACCATCGAAGCCGTATAGGCGGCTCCGAAAGCGCGCCCGGCCTCCCCGTTCCGGGCCATGGGGTGACCATCGAGGATTGTCGCAGCCGATCCGGTGGTTCCGGGCACACCGAACAACACCGCCGGGATGGTATCCGACGTCGTCGTCACCGATCCCATTCCCAGGAGGAATGCGAAGGCGGCGAATTTGTCCATGTCGAAGGTAAACGGAAGGAGAAGCGCCATTCCGACGAGACCACCGAGCCCGGGAATCACGCCCAGGATCAGCCCGATCACCACGCCACCGAATAGGAACATAAGCCGCATCGGGTTGGACATGATGACCAGCGCATCGCCCGCGCTGGATAGCATTAGAAGTACGTAATCCATGATACCCCACCTGTTTTTCAATGGATTGATTTAGGTCGTCCGCGCTTGCCTGCGCGGTTCAATAAACCGTCAACGCGGGTATTGAATCCCCCTAAATGCCCCCGGTCATTCCGACGATGGCTCAGTTTCCTTCCATCGTTGGAAAAGTGTGTGGGAAATGCCAAAAAAATCAAGTGACTTTCCCACGCTCTGATTAATCACGTCGTCCAGCGATTTGGGCCGGATATAGAACGCCGGCACCGGCGGCATCACCACCGCACCGTATTTCGCGGCCCGCGCCATCAGCTCGATATGACCGAGATGCAGCGGGGTCTCGCGGAGCAAGAGCACCACGCGCCGCTTTTCCTTGAGCGCCACGTCGGCGGCGCGGACCAGAAGGTTATCGTCGTAGGAATTGACCAGGCCGGAGAGCGTCTTGACCGAACAGGGCGCGATGATCATCCCTTCGTGGCGGTAGGAACCGCTCGACAGCGAGGCTCCGATATCCCGGTAGTTGTGAACCACGTCGGCGAGCGCCTCGACGTCGGAGACTTTCCAGTCGGTCTCGTCGTGGATCGTCCGGCCAGCCGACGGCGACATGACAAGGTGCACCTCGATATCCGGCTGCTGGCGAAGAACCTCGAGGGTGCGGATGCCATAGACGGCTCCGGACGCGCCCGACATGCCGACGACGATCCTACGCATCGCCCGCCTTTCCTGCCGGCCTCGGCGCCCGTTCCCGGGCCGAGGGGCGATTCCCCTGGGCGCCGCCCCCCTTGATCAACGATCGATTCCCAACGGTCGAAAGCATCGCTCCGTTCCCAATCCTCGTGGCGCCGAGCCGCCCCCGCAATTCCCTATCTGTTGAACGCGTCGCGGCGCTGGGTGATGGTGTCCACCAGCGCCGGCTGGCCCGCCTTCACGCGGGCGATGGCCCGGCGCAGCGCCGGCTGGACATCCGCGACCCGGTCGATGGGACCTTCGCCGTACCAGCCCATGGCGCGGGCGAGGCCGGCGAAATCCGGATCCGGGTCGCACAGATCCATGCCGATATGGGCCTTGGCGACATCGGTCTTGCGAAGCTGGGCCATGCGGATCTGGTGCTCCCAGTCGTTGTAGTAGGCACGGTTGTTGTACATCACGATCAGCATCGGAAGATTGTGCTTGGCCGCGATCCAAAGGGAGCCGGCATCGAACATCAGATCGCCGTCGGGCTGGATATCGACCACCAGCCTGCCCTTGTCCCGGTGGGCCAACGCGGCGCCGAGGGAGAGGCCGATCTGGGTCGATGTGCCGAGCGACTTGCCGGGATGGCGGTAATGGGCGTCGAAATCCCAGATGCGCCGGGCCCAATCCTCCAGGGCGCCCGCGGTCAGGACCCAGTCCTCGTCCTTGATGACCTCCCAGATCTCCGTCGCCAGCACGGAGTGGGGAATCGGGCTCATGGCGCGGAGCTTGGGATCGCGACCGGCCTTGCGCCATTCCGCGCGTTTGCGGTCGTGGAGCTTGGCGATGCGCGCCCCGCGCGCCTTGAGGCGGTTCTTCGTCGCCGCGCTCTTGTTGATGAGCCGCCGGCAGGCCGCCGTCAGCATGGGGATGGCGATGTCGGTATCGGCGAGGATCCGCATGTCGAACGGCAGCAGGCGCTGGTAATCGAGCGACCAGCTTGAGATCTTGATCTCGCCGAACCCGATATCGACGAACTTGCATCCCGGCGCCGTCTTGCGCTGCAGGGTACGGGTGGTGGAGACCAGCCGCGTCGTCGGACGCTCCCAATCCTGGACATCGAGGCCCACCACCAAGTCCGTGCCGCCCCAGATATCTTCGATCATGGAGACGTTGAGGGGATGCACGCCGGGGAAGTTGGTCCGCGAATCGAGGTCGTAAACCGCCGCCTGCACGGTGTCCGCCAGTTCGATCAAGGCGTTGTAGCCTTCCTCGCTGCGCCCAGCGTACTCCGCCAGAAGCACCGGATTCTTAGCCTTGACCAGCAGTTCCGCGGCGGTCTCGATCTGGCCCGCATCGGGCGCCATCTTGGAGGGGACCTTGACCGCCGATTGCGGCGGCAGCGGGACCTTGTGATCCAGCGGCTCTTCCTGCAGCCAGGCGTCGTAGCACATGTAGATCGGGCCCTGGGGCTGGGTCATCATCACCGAATAGGCCCGGGCGAAGGCCTCGGGCACCCCGTCGACGGTCGCCGGCTGATAGTCGAACTTGGTGTATTCGCGGATCGCCGCGCCCTGGCCGTTGGCGGTGTGGATCCAGTCGATCTTCGGCCGCCTCTTGGTTTCGTTGAGCGGCCCCGTCGCGCCGATGATGAAGACCGGCGCACGGTCGATATAGGCGTAATAGATCGCCATGTTGGAATGGAGAAGGCCGACGAGGTTGTGGACGATGGCGATCATCGGTTTGCCGGTGGCGCGGGCATAACCGTGGGCGATCTGCACCGCGGTCTCCTCATGGGTGCACAGCATCATGTGGGGATAGTTGCCGCCATAATTGACGATCGAGTCATGGAGTCCCCGGTAGCTCGCGCCGGGGTTCAAGGAGGCGAAGGGCATTTCGTACATGTGCATCATGTCGACAATCACGTCGGAATTGTACGCGCCCGCACCGGCGCGCTTCACCCGCGGTTTCTTCGGCACGGGGATCGACTTCCGAAAGGTCTTTGCCCGCTTCTGCGTCCCGGTCCTTGGTGTTCTCGCCATGGCGTTCCCTCGCTCCTATCCCTAGCTGCTCCCCGGTCGGGCGACCGGCCGTCACACACCTCCCGCATCCGGCGCTACGGCCCGGAGCGAGACCCCTCTTCAACGGCGCGGCATGACGATCCTGCCCCGGGGCCGTGGGGCCGCCGGCGCATCAGTGGTGATCCGCCTCCCACACCGACGCAGGACATCTGCCCCCTGCTCCTCGAGCAAGGTGGGAGCCGCGTCTATATTTTATTAGGGCCCCTTGCGGGGCCCTCCTTCGGCTTCCTCCAGCGAGGCCGCCGTGCCAGCGCACTGTGGCAGGGCATGCCGCAACTTGCAAGAATTTTGAGGCCCGAAACCGCGTTTTGCCGCGGGCTTCGGGCCTCGCCTCATTGACCCTCAGTTGCAATCGATCTTGAGCGCTGTCTCGGCTCCCTTGATGGAGAAGGTGCAGCTCATGCCGGCCTTCAAGGCGTCCCGCTTGGCCTTCTTGCCGGCGACGGCGATCTTGGTCTTGCCGCCGACCCTCAGCCTGCCCTTCTGGCTCTCGGTCTTCCAGCTGACCCGGCGGCCGCCCCGCGCGACCTTGGTGATCTCGCCCTTGTAGACATTGGTCTTGATGACGGCTTGCGAAATCTCGATGTTGTTCTTTGAAGAGATCGCCTCGCCGGCGCGCTTGATCACCTCCGGCGACAGCTTGTACAGGCCGGCGAGCAATTCCTGAACCTCCTCGCCGCCGACCGCATCGATGGGCATGCGGCCCTTCTTGGCCTCGGCCAGGAATTCGGCATCCGACATCGTCGCCATGAACGCCGCGCGCAGGGCTTTCACCCGGTCCGCGGGCACCTTGGGTCCGACCACGAAGGGGCGGCCGATCACCAGGCCGGCCAGCACCACGTCCAGCGCCTGGCGGTCGAGATCGTTCTTGATGAACTCGCCGACGAGCGGCACGTGCTGCAGGGCCTTGTGTTTCTTGCGCGCGATCTGAAGCGGGAACACCACCTTCTTGTCCTTGAGCCACTCGGCCTTGGTGGACGTCACCGAGGACCACGACCAGGCACAGCGGCCGTGGAGCTCGCCCCGCTCCATCGCGAGGTTGATGTCGGCGCCCCCGGGATAGCCGGTGATCAGGCGCAGCTTGGCGCCGATCAGGTTGTTCAACATCATCGCCTGGGTATCGGTCCCGGAGCCCGCGCCGGTGCCGCCGACGATCGGGACCTTGTTGAACAGGTCATCGGTGGTCTTGATGGGGGAGGTGTGCCAGAAGGCGCACACGCTGTATTCCTGGTTGGCGCTGCCGATCCAGTGGAACTTATTGGCGTTGAACTTGACCTTGGGGTTGCCTGTCAGGTGCTCGAGCGGAAGCTGGCGGCCCAGGATTCCCATGATGGTGCCGTCCTGCTTGAACACGGTATACATGGTGTTGGCGAGGCGCATGCCGCCGGCGCCGGTGTAGTTCTTGGCCGTGAAACCCGGTTTTCCGGGGATGTGGCGCGACATATGCCGGGCCACCGTTCGGGCGTAGCGATCGTAGCCGCCGCCGGCCGAATAGCCGATATACATCGTGATCCGCTTATGCTTGTAAAAATCCGCGACCGACTCCGCGGCCGCTGGAGCGCCTGTCCCGGCCAGAACCAGGATGCCGAGCGCAAGGGTACCCAAAGCCGTTTGTCCGGATGACTGCCTCATCGCGTCCTTCTCCCTGTTGCAATGACCGCCGCCCGGGGCGGCCTCCCACCTCCCCCTGCATGGCGGCGCCATGACGGGAGCGAGCGGTCAAGACTACCCTCAGCTTGTCCCTCGCCACAAGCTTCAAGGGCGTCGAGGGGCTGCCGCGGAATGGTCGACCCCGCGGGTCGTGCCGACCTCGACCTACGAGCGGCAGACCATTTCGGGTGTCAATGGCCGAGGGCCGGGGGACCCAGCGCCTGGACCAGGGCCGCTGCGAAAAGACCCGTGAGCGGCGGGATGGCGAGGGAGGAGAGCAGCCTCAGGGCGGTGAAGCGGCTCCCCATCATGGGAATCTCGAACATCAGGATGCGGTGGACGCCGAATGTCGAGGCCGTGGTGAGCAGGGCGATCAGCGCCGGCACTCCGGCACCCGCCTTCAGGAGCGCCAGCACGAGCGGCATGATCACGAGTGGCCCGCCCGGAAAGAACGGCCCCACGGCACAGCCGATGACGATGCCGCGCCAGCCGGCGCCCTCGCCGAGCCAGGCCGCGACCACGTCCTGGGGCAGGATCTGGGAAATGAACCCCGCGCCCAGGATGGCGACGCAGATCCGCGGGCCGTTGACCAGCAGCATGTCGAGCCCGCGGCGGCTCCCTCGGACATGGCGCCCGTCGTGGTGGCGCCAGGCGATGACGAAGGAGACCCCGACCAGCGCCCACAGGATCAGCGCCCCCGGCCCGAAGATGCCCGGCATCTAGCGCCTCCTTCCAGGCCGTGCCTCGGCCATGCCCGTTTCCTTTTCCGGGCCGACGGGACCGAGCGGGATACGCCTTGCCAGGAGACCCGCGAGGACCGGCAGCGTGGCCACCACGGCCATCCGGTAGAGGGTGAACTCCGGACCCAGGAGCGGCAGCTCCCAGACCAGGATGCGCTGGAAGCCGAGCAGCGACCAGCCTGTGAGGTACGCGACGAGCGCGCCCCGGTCGGCCCCCGACATGTAGAAGGCGACGACGATGGGAAACGACGTCATGGGACCGCCGGGCGTGAGCCCCCCCACAACGGAGGCGATGACGATGCCGCGCAAGCCCGATTCCTCGCCGACCCAGCGGGCGACCAGATCCGGCGGCAGGATCGCCTGGACCAGGCCGGCCAGCATCATGCCGCCGATCATCCGCGGCAGAAGGAACACGACGATGTCGAAGTCGCTGGACAGCGCGGAACCGACCGCGTCCGTGCCCTTCAACTCCCAGGCGGCCCAGCCGGCGAGTCCGGCTATGGCGGCCAGCACCCAGAAGGACGTGCCGAACGCCTCGGCGGCAAGGGAGCGCCTCGGTCCCCTCATGGTCTTCCCCTGTTTCTTGGTCTTGGCGTGCCGGCCGCTTAGCCCGCCGCCGAACGAAAAACGGGCGCCGCGGCGGCGCCCGTTTCACACAGTCTTTCGGCTATTCGAGCAGATGCTTCCACTTTTCCAGCGTCTTGGCGGCCAGCTCCGGCGAGGATTCGGCCACCGGCGGGAACTCGTCCTTCCATTCGAACGGCCTGCAGGCATCGACGATTGCGCGGGAGTTGAAGTTGTCCCCTGCCCTCTTGCGCGGGTCCAGGGCGCCGGACCAGGCGCGGCGAGTGATGTCGATATCCTCGATCGGGTCGCAGCGGCTGGCCATCGCCCAGGTCACGTCCCACAGGTTGGACGGATCGATGTCCTCGTCCACGGCGATGGCCCAGCGGCCGAGGTAGTTGCCGGCATGAACGTTGCAGCAAAGCTGCGCCGCCTGGCGGGCATGGCCGGGATAGGCCTGCTTGATGGAGATCACGTTGAACAGGCGGCCGCCGCCGTTCTGGTGGCACCAAACGCCCTGGACGCCGGGAAGCCCCGCCGCCTCGACCTGGTCCCAGATCAGGGCGGACTTGATGACGCTCTTGGACAGCGTGTAGTCGGACGGCGGCCGGCCCGGACGGGCCATGGTGATGATCGGGTTATTGCGGTAGTAGACCCGCTTGATCTTGACCACCGGATCCTCGCGCACCGAGGAGGCATAGTACCCCGTCCACTCGCCGAACGGTCCCTCCGGGCGTTCGTCGTCCGGGATGATTTCTCCCTCGATGCAGATCTCACCATAGGCGGGCACCGGCAGGCCGTGCAGCTCCGACTTGATCATGTCGAAGGGCGCGCCGCGGTGGCCGGCGGCGTAGGAGAATTCGGAAACGCCGTACTGGATCTCGTTGCCCGCGGCAAGGAACATCAAGGGGTCCTGGCCGACCGAGATCGCCACTGGGCAGGGCTTGCCTTCCTTGAAGTATTTTTCTCGGATCTGACGGCCGTGCTTGCCCGGGCTCATCCACAGACCGACGGTGTTCTTGTCGTGGACCATGACCCGGTAGGTGCCAAGGTTCACCCAGTCCGAATCCGGGTCCGCCATGATCACCAGGTCGCCGGTGCCGATGTAGCGCCCGCCGTCCAGCTCATGGAGGAAGGGCACGGGAAACTTGAGAAGGTCCACATCCTCGTCCCGGTCGACATTCTCCAGGATCGGCCCGGTGTTCACGAAGCGCGAGGGGATCGGCGCGAAGTCCTTCATCCGATCGCGGTACCACCGCACCACATCCATGGCGCCGGACGGCTCCGGGAAGCCGAGCGTCATGGCCAGGCGCTTGATCGAATTGGTCATGCCCGAAAGAATCCGGAAGCCGGGCTCGTATCCGGGGATGTTGTCGAACAACAGCGCGGGCGGGTCGTCTGGGGTGTGGTGATAGATCATCTCCGCCACGGCACCGATCTCAAGGTTCCAGTCCGCGCCGTCGATCCTCTTCAGTTCGCCCATGTCCTCGACCCTGTCGAGCCACTCCCTGAGGTCCTGATGCGGCGCGCCGTACTCCTTGTATGTACCTTGCTTGGTGGTAGATTCAGCCACTGTTCTCAGCTCTCCTCGTCGCTTGGAAACGGACGGCGCCTGGCGCCCCATCCCCTGTGGTTGGTGCCCTTCCGCCCGATCGCCTGGGCCTGAATTCCCTCGCGCGGCCCGCCCGGCCGCTGCGTTCGCGCTTTTCAACAGGTCCTTGTTCTAGCCAAAACCCGGCCCTAGTTCAAAAACATATTCGTTGGGCCTTCCAGGCCTTTTGGGCATAGCCCCGGCGCGCGCCCTCCCGCGATGCCCCCGGCGGCCCGTGGCATGACCGGGGGGCGGCCCGCCTCCGTGGAAACGGACCGCCCTCATTACCGCGCCGCTATTTGCAGCTCATTTCCTTGGCGCCCGTATCGCCTTCCGGCCACTTCACCGTGCAGGTCATGCCCGGCTTGATGGCACCGCGCTTGGCCTTCTTCCCGCCGACCATGACATTGGTCGCGGAACCGGAGACCCCGAACGTCGTCTCCTTGCCGCCCATATTCAGCGTGATGCGCCGGCCTTTCTTCGCCGTCTTGGTGACCTTGCCCGCGCCGGAGACGATGGGAATGACCTTCTTCTCGATCTTGGTCGTGCCGACCCGCTGGGTCGCGTCGGCGGCCGCCTGGACGATCTCCTTCGGGGCGGAATAGATTTCCTTGAGCATGGCCTCGATTTCCTTGCCCGAGACCGGCTCGACCTCGAGCTTGGTCTTGGCGGCCATGGCCTTCACCCCGGGATCCTTGACCATCGCGTCGAAGGCCGCGCGCAGCGCCTCGACCCGGTCCGCGGGCACCGCCGGCGGCGCCAGGAACGGCCGGCCCATGGCCTGGCGGGCGAAGATCAGCTGCAGGATTTGCTTGTCGCGCTTGGTCTTGGCGATATCCATGACCAGCGGCACGTCGGGTGAGATCTCGGGGTGCTTCTTGAGGGCGAGCTGCAGCATGATCTTGAGCTTCCCTTCCTTGATCCAGTGCGGGCGGGTCGCCTTGATCGACGACCAGGACCAGCCGCAGCGGCCGTGTGCTTCGCCGCGCTCCTGGGCGAGCTGCAGAGTGGCGCCTCCGGGATAGCCGGTAATCAGCTTGAACTTCGTGCCGAGCACGTTGTTGAGCGCCAGCGGGAAATCGACGCCGTCCGACCCCTGGGCGGTCGCCGCCAGGATCATCTCGCGCTGCATGGTCTCTTCAAATCGCGTGAACCCCGAGGTGTGAAAGGCGACGCACAGCGAGACCTCGTTGTTCATGGAGCCGATCCAGCTGAACTTCGTCGCGTCGAAGCGCGGCCCTTTGCGCCCGAACAACGGCTCCATGGGCACGCCGCGGCCGATGATGCCGATGGCGGTGCCGTCCTTGGGCAGGGTGTTGTAGAGCGCGTTGGCGAGAACGATGGACCCCGCGCCCGGCATGTTCTTGGCGATCATCCGCGGCTTGCCGGGGATGAATCTCCCCATCTCGCGGGTCAGCACCCGGCCGTATCGGTCGTAGCCGCCGCCCGGTCCATAGCCGATATACACGGTGATCCGCTTGTTCTTGTAGAAATCGGCGACCGACTGGGCCTCCGAAGGGCCGGCGAGGCCCATCATGGCGGTGCACGCCGCCAGCGCGAGGGTACCCACACGGATAGCGTTGTTCATAATCTTCTCCCTTGGTGATCGATCGGACCGGATTCGCCGGCCGGTTCTCCGATCGCGATGCGAATGATGTCATCGTTTCCGGTGCGAAAATCAAGGCCGCTCCGTCGCCCGCCGCGGGCGGCCGGGCGCTCACGGCCCGAGCCCGATGGGCCAGACCGGCAGATTGACCCTGAGGAACACGATGAAGACGAAATAGGTGACCGCCAACGCCGCCGCCGACAGCAGCACGGAGGTCAGCCAGGTCTGGCCGTGGGCCAGGAAATAGACCAGCAGGTAGGCCGTGATCCCCGCCGGGTAGCCGAGGAGCCAGACTGCGGGAAGGATCAGCAACAGCCACAGCGCGGTGCGCGCGAACTCGCCGATCGAATCGGTGGTCGGCTCCTCCTCGGTCTCGCCTTCGAGACGCTCGCCGCGGATCGCGCCCCGGAGCCGCCAGGCACCCATCAGAAGCAGGAACCCGCCGACGAAATACGGGAAGCGCATCACGTTCATGGGATAGCCGTAGAAGAAGGCGCCGGCGCCGATGATGAAGGCCACGAACAGCAAGAGCACCGCCGCGGATGCGATCTCGAACGCTTTCATGACGCGGAGGCCTTCCGCGCCCGCATGCGCCGCTTGACGGTCGGCCACAGGATACCGAGCGCGAGCAGCGCGATGATGATCAGCGACACGGGCCGCATCCAGAACAACCAGCCATAGGAGCGGAGCGAGATGTGCAGCGAGGATTCGATGGCGTTGGTCAGCACGAAGCCGAGGATCAGCGCCGCACGGCTGTAGCTGAGCTCCTTGAGGATGTAGCCGAGCCCGCCGAAGACGAAGACATAGACCACGTCCATGGGATTCTGCTTGGAGGCGAAGGTGCCGAGCACCACCACCGCCAGCAGGAGCGGCGCCAGGATATGCCCCTCGAGATGCGTAATCTGGGCGATATGGCGCGCGAGAAGGATCATCACCGCCGCCGCGAACAGGTTGGAGATCGCCACCACCATGGCAAGGCCGACGCCGAGGTCCATGTGCTCCTTCAGGAATTCGGGACCGGGCTCGAGGCCGAGGATCAGGAAACCGCCCAGCAGCAGAGCCATGCCGGTCGAGCCCGGGATGCCGAAGGCGAGGGTCGGCACGAGGGCGCCGCCCTCCTTGGCATTGTTGGACGATTCCGGTGCGATCACCCCCTCGATCGAGCCCTTGCCGAACAGTTCCGGATGCTTCGACGTCTGCTTGGCCGCGGCATAGGCGACGAAGGGCGAGGTCTCGCCGCCGACCCCCGGAACCACGCCGACCACGGCACCGATGGCCGAGCTCTTGAAGAACAGGGCGGGGTGGCGAAACACCTGCCAGACACCTTCCTTGACCTGGGCGAAGGTGATCTTGGATTCGTCGGAATCGTGGGCGACGGCCCGCCCCTTCGAGGACAACGCGATCAGCTCCGGGATGGCGAACAGGCCGAGCGCCAGCGGGATGATCCTGAACCCGTCGAGAAGGTAGTCGGAGCCGAACCAGAACCTGGGAACGCCGGTGACCGACTGGTAGCCGAACAGCGCGAGGAAGATGCCGAGCGCCCCGGAGATCAGGCCCTTCTGCATCGGTCCCTCACCCACCACGGCGATGAAGGCGACCCCCATCAGGGCGAGGAAGAAGGTCTCCGGAGATCCGAACAGGAGGACGATGGGCTCGAGGATCGGCAGAATCGCCACCAGCACCAGCACGCCGAAGATGCCCCCGAGGCCGGACGCGGCCAGCGCCGCGCCCATGGCCTCGCCGCCCCTCCCCTGGCGCGCCATGGGGAAGCCGTCGAGCACCGTCGCCGCATTCGGCGGGGAGCCGGGAATGCCTAGGATGATCGCGGACACCGAGCCGCCGGTATAGATCACCGCATGAGCCGACAACAGAAGCGCAAGGCCCTGAAGCGGCTGCATGCCGTAAATGAAGGGCAGCAGGATGGCGAGCGCCGTCAGGCCCGACAGTCCCGGCACCAGCCCGAAGATCAGCCCGAAGGGGATCGCCGCCAGCATGATCAGCAACAAATCGGGCCGCATCACCCGGAGGAAGCCCTCCGACAGAAGAGAGAAATATTCCATTATCGTCTTTCAGGCGAACACCGCCGCCGGGGCAATCCCGGCGGCGGTTGGAACGCGTGGTCCACGATCAATAGAACTTTTCGAGGATGATGTGCTGGACCTGTTTCTTGCGCTCGGCGTTGAGCGCCCCGAACACCGTGCTGACCGCCTTCTCCAGAGTCTTGTGGTCGGCGTAGGAGATCGGCCGGCGCTTCTTGGCCATCTCCGCCTGGAACGCCTTGTCGGTCAGGATCTCTGTAAACACCTTGCGCAGAAAGGCGAGCCGGTCGGCGGGAACGTTGGGCGACGTGGCGATCGCCCGGCCAACCTCGGAGAAGGCCGAATTGAAGTCGAGCCAGAAGGCGGACTCCTTGCTGACCTTGAACGCCTCGAACGCGGTCGGGACATTGGGAAACAGCTCGGACCGCTCGCGCGCCAGCGTCAGCTGCGGCAGGAGCCGGCCGCCCTTCGAGAACCGCTTGGCCGAACTTTCCGAGGGCGAGATCGCATCGACCTCTCCCTGAAGGGCTGCGCGGACGAATTCGCGGCTGCCCTTGTAGCCGATCACCATCTTGATGTTGAGGCCGAGCGCATGAGCGGCCAGCGCCGCGGCCATCCCCTCGGCAGAGGTCTTGCCGACCGCGCCCACCTTGAAGGGCTTGCCGACGGTCTTGGCTTCCTGGATAGACTTATAGGGGGATTTCTTGGTGAACAGGAAGATGCGCTTTTCGCCGTTGGCGCGGACGATCCAGTTCATCTTCTGGAGATCGTAGCGCGTGCCCGGCACGTCGAGCAACTGGCCGGCCAGGGTCGCTTCGCCGTCGGTCAGCAGGAGGGTCAGGCCGTCCGGCTTCGCCGCGTAGGTCTTGTTTACGACCAAACGATGGCCACCGCCGCCGTCATTCACCGGCACTACGGTCACCCCGGTCTTCTTCTCGAGATACGGAATGATCGAGCGCATATAGGTGTCGTAGCCGCCGCCCGGGCTGCCCGGCGTCATGAACGTCAGCGTCTTGCCCTTGAAGAAGGCGGCCGCGTCCTCGGCGGCCGCCGGCCCCGCCGCCAGCGCGGCGGCGGCGAGGGCGAACGCGAAAATACTGCTTCTCTTGGTCATAAATCCTCTCCCTATTGCGATGCCGGACCGATCTTTTCGCTGCGCGGCCTCTCGAACGCCACGCTCCCGGCCAGCCTGCGCCGACACTAACGCCAATATTCCTTGACCCGCAATGCCCATTTCACCGGCCAACGGGATTCGATGGCCGGTCAATCACGGACGTCCTGGACGAACCACTCGGTGGGAAGGGCATTGCCCTGCTTGTGCTCCGACGCCTTGCGGTAGACGTGCCCTCCGACCGCGGCGAACTGGAGCCCCTGGTTCCCCATGTTGTGATAGAAGGTGATCTGGTCGTCGCGGGTCCGCCCTTCGGCGCGCCCGTAGACGAGGTCGCAGAAATCCGGGTAGCCGCCGCCGAAACCCGGGCCCGGGGTCTTGGGCGGAAGACGCTTCATCTCCTCCTCGCTGCCCCCGACATAGGCCAGCGGGCTCATGCCCACCTCCATCTGGATGCGCTTGGTCTCGGGCAGATCCAGCCCGCCCACGCCCTGGCGGATCTTGACGTCCATGTGCGCCTCCGCCTCCTTCGACACCTCGCACGGCCCCAGCATGGCGACGTGCATGCCCGGCTCCAGCCAGTCGGGCTCGAAGGTGGGCGCCATGGAATCGGTGTTGGTGGACAGGATGTCGGCGCCGCGCACCGCATCGCGCGGGTTGTCGACCGGCTCGACCTCGACGCCGTGCAGCGCGCTCATCTCCTCGGCGAAGGCCTCGCGGTGGGCCTTGGTGGGTGAGAAGACCTTCACCCGCTCGATGGGGCGGACGCACATATAGGCGGCGAGGAAGGTGCGCGCCATGCCGCCCGATCCCAGCATGCCGACGACCTTGGAATCCTCCCGCGAGAGCAGCTTGGCGCCGATCCCGGCGCCGCCGCCGACGCGCATGTGCTGCAGCACGCCGTCGTTGATCATGGCGAGCGGGGCGCCGTTGTCGGAGGAGAACAGCATGATCAGGCCGCAATAGGTGCCGGGCTCGATGCAGTATTTCTCCTCCGTCCAGCCGGAATTGGCCGATTGCGGCCAGGTGATGACGTCGGACTTCATGCGGATGGCGAAGATGCCGTCATACCATCCCTCCATGGTCCCCCAACGGTAATAGCCGTCCTCGCGCGCGCAGGGGGTGTACATGTCGATCCGCGGGCGATGGATGGCGCCCCCGCTCTCCTGGGCCCGGAAGGCTTCCTCCTGGACACGGATGCAATCCTCCATGGTGAGCAGTTCGGCGACTTGATCGTTGTTGATGAACAGCATGGATGTCCCCCCGTCCTCCGGTTACGAGTAACGCGTGTTGCAATGACGCCCGCACCCGGACACGGCGGGGTCTTGGGCCCGGCCCCGGGGAGCCCCCCGGCCCAACGCAGGCCCCCGGCCTACTTGCAGGCGACCGTCTTGGCCTGGGTATATGGTCCCGCGTAGTTGATCTCACAGCCCATGCCGGCCTTGAGCTTCGAGCGTTTGGCTTTCTTGCCGGCGATCGTGATCTTGGTGCCCTTGCCGCTGACCGACGCCTCGACCTTGTCGGCGCCGTCCTTGAAGTAGATGCGCGCGCCCTTGCGCTTGACCGCGTCGATCTTGGCGCTGACGGTGCGGTAGGTCAGCTTGCGTTTGGACGCGGGCGCCTTGAGCGCGTTGCTGACCCGCGCGACGACATCGGGGTTGGAGGCGTAAAGCTCCTGCACGACCTTCTCCGACGCCTCGCCGGTGCCCCACACGACGTCGGTCCGGCTCCGCTCAGCGTCCTTGAGGAACGCCGGATCCTTCATGGTCTCGGCGAACGCCTTGCGCAGGTCCGCGATGCGCGCCTTCGGCGTGCCCGGCGGGGCGGCGAACATGCGCGCCACCTGCATCTGGCTGAACAGGAACTTGAGCGCCGCGCGGTCCTCGGCCGTCTTGGCCTGGTCCAGCATGTTGGGCAGGTGCTTGAAATCGGGATCGGGGTTGTTGCCGGCGACCGCCAGGACCCGGATCTTGCCCTCCTTCAGCTGCTGGCCGAGCCGCGCCTTCACGGTGGTGGTGGTCAGGCCGCAGGTGGCCTCGATCTCGCCCCGTTCCATCGCCAGGATGCGGTCGGGCGTCCCCGCGTAGCCCAGGATGATCTTGAACTTGGTGCCGAGCACCGCGTTGAACACCGCGGGGAAGGAGAACGACATGGCGGCGCGGCTGTTGGCGCTGAGGATGATGTCGCGGCGGAAGAAGTCCGTCACCGACTTGAGGTCCGTGGCATGCCAGACGAGGCAGGAATCGGTGTCCTCGTTCATGTTGCCGACATATTCGAATTTGCGGCCGTCGAACTGCACCGCCTTGTTGCCGAACAGCTGCTCGAACAGGACGCTGGGCCGGATGTTGCCGAGGAAGGTGCCGTCCTTGGGCGCCTTGTTGTAGGTGTAATTGGCGAGCACCATGCCGCCTGCCGCGTTCATGTTCTGCACCCGCGCACGGGGATTGCCGGCAACGTGGTTGGGGTAATGGCGGGCGAGAAGCCGGGCGTAGTTGTCGTAGCCGCCGCCGGCGCCGCCGGAGGCCGCCAGGGTGATCCTCTTGCCCCGGAAGAAATCCTCCGCCCCGGCGGGGGCGGCCAACACAGCCGCAGCAACGGCCAAAAGTAAAATCGCTTTGTGGCTCACGATCCTTCTCCCTGTCTTGTCTTGGTTGACGGTGCGCCTCGGGGCGGGTGGCCGTTTCGGGCCGGAAGACCGGATGCTTCGCGGGGTTTCGTCTCGAGCCCGGCTATTCGTAAAGCGGATCCCCCTCGATGGTGCAGCGGCGCAACAGCCGGTTCTCCTCCTTGGGGAACCAGGTCCGCCCGTGGACCGCGACCCGGTTGTCCCACATCACGACATCGCCCAGCCGCCAGACGTGCTCGTAGATGAACTCCGGGCTTTCGATCAGATCGAAGAGCTGGTTGAGCGTGCGTTCGCTCTCCTCGGGATCCATCCCCTCGATCAGGCGGGTCATCAGGCGGTCGACGAACAGGGCCTTCCGGCCGGTTTCGGGATGGGTGATGAAGACCGGGTGGTAGTAATGGGGCGAATTGCTGATGTCCTTGCTGACGTCGACCTTCTCGGTGCGGAGGTATTCGTGGATGTGCAGCGCCTTGCGCCCGGCGAGCCTGGCCTTGAGTTCCGCGGGCAGGGCCTCATACACCTTGTAGGTATTGGAAAACAAAGTGTTGCCGCCCTTCGAGGGCAGTTCCAGCGCATAGAGGAAGGTGTACTTGTAGGGCCGCTCGGCATAGCCCGAATCGATGTGGAACCACATGTCGGCGTCGCCGAAGGCCCCGATGGACTGGCCGTCCACCTTGATGTTGGTCACCAGCAGGACGTTCTCGTTGGTCTGGTAGATGCCTTCGGTCCGCTCCCTGAGGGCTTCCGGCGCACGCTTGCGCTCGCCGAGCTCGCCGAAGCGGCCGGCGAAGGCGAGCTGCTCTTCCATGCTGAGCTCCTGGCCGCGGAAGACCAGGACGATGTGCTCGTTCCACAGCCTCCGGATCTCGTCGATCACGGGCTGGGGCAGGGCGTCCCTGAGGTCGATGCCGGCAATCTCGGCCCCCAGCGCATCCGATAGGGGAATGACCTTCAGGTCCGTGGTCGTCACCATGCTCCTGCCCTCTTCTTGCAACGGGTCGATGGCGTGATTGTCACATTTTCCAGAGCGGCCGGGCAACCGCAAAGGCCGCCCGCGGCCTGCCCCGCGGAAGTCGGGAACCCGGCCCTTGCAATCTAGATAATTTTCATATACCGCAACGCCAGGGACTTGGAAAATGACTATCAGGCAGCTTCGATATTTCCTCCGGATCGCCGAGCTCAAGAGCTTCTCCAAGGCGGCGGCCTATCTGCACGTGGCCCAGCCCGCCCTCGGCCTCCAGGTGCGCAAGCTCGAAGACGAGCTCGGCGTCAAGCTGCTCAACCGCCACTCGCGCGGCGTCACGCCGACGGAGGCGGGGCTGCTGCTTCGCGACCACGCGCTCGTCATCCTGCGCCAGGTGGAACGCGCCAGGCTCTCGGTCACCGACCTTGCCGGGCCGCCCCGCGGCAAGGTCGCCGTCGGCGTCACTCCCACCCTCAACCTGATCCTGGCGACCCAGCTGGTGCAGCGCTGCCGCCGGGACTGCCCGGAAGTCGCGCTCTCCATCGTCGACGCCATGAGCGAGGACCTCATGGAGCGGGTGGAGAACGACCGCCTCGACGTCGCCTTCTCCTACAACCCCTCGGCGGTGCGGGGACTGGTCTGCGAGCCGCTCCTGACCGAGGACCTCTGCCTGATCGGCCCCGCCGGGGACGACGCCGGGAAGCGCCGCATGGCCTCGATCTCCGAGCTGGCGGGCCTGCCCCTCATCCTCACCAGCGCCTCCTCCGGCCTCAGGGTGATCGTCGAGGAAGCGGCCAACGCCAAGGACATCGAGATCGACATCGCGCTGGAAATCGATTCCGTCATCGCCACCAAGGAGATGGTGGCCAAGGGCATCGGCCATGCCATCCTGCCACTCGGGGCGGTCCGCCGCGAGGTCGAGGACGGCCGCCTGACCGCGAGGCGCTTCGCCCGGCCGTCGTTGTCCCGGAACATGTACCTCACCTATTCGGCGAGCCGGCCCGCCTCCAACGCCGCGACGGCGGTGCGCGAGGTGATGCGCGCGGTGGTGAAAGAAAACCTAGAGAACGGCGGCTGGTCCTGGCGCCCCGCCCGCTGAGGGGCGGGTTTTACCGCTACAGGTCGAGAACCAGCTTCTCGCCCGGCTTGGCGCGCGAGACGCAGACCTGGATCTTGGTGTTGGATTCCTTCTCGGCGTCGCTCAGGACCTCGTCGCGGTGGTCGGCCTTGCCGGATATGAGGTCGATGACGCAGGCGCCGCACCAGCCCTCCTCGCAGGCGTAGGGAACGCCGTAGCCGCTGTCGAGCAGCACGTCCAGGATGGACTTGTCCGGGGGCACGGTCAGTGTCTCGCCGCTGCGCGCGAGCTCGACCTCGAAGGCCTCGTCGGAGGCCGCCTTGGCGGCCATGGCCGCGGTTTCCTCCTCGGTGCGGGCGCTGGTGAACAGCTCGATATGGACCGTGCCCTGGGGCCAGGAGGCGGTGGCCTCCTGGGTGGCGCGGATCAGCCCCGCCGGGCCGCAGACATAGAGATGCGCCCCGTCGGGCCTGGTTCCGAAGGTCGCCTTGAGGTCGATCCCCTTCGAGGGATCGCCGCCGTCGTGGTAGAAGGTCACGTCCTCGCCGAACACCGCCTTCACCTCGTCCATGAACGCCGTGTCTTCCGGCGCCTTGGTGCAGTAGTGCAGATGGCACCGGAGGTGCTGGGTCCTCAAGCGATAGCCCATCGCGAGGATCGGCGTGATGCCGATGCCGCCGGCCAGCAGGATGGACATCGGCGCGCGCTCTTCGAGGGGGAAGTTCTGGATCGGCTGCGTGGAGGTCAGCACGTCATCCACCTTGACCTCGTCATGCATCCACTTCGACCCGCCGGCGCCTTCGGGCTCGCGCAGGACCGCGGTCACATAGCGGTCCCTCTCCTTGGGATTGTTGGCGAGCGAATAGGACCTGAGCACCCCGATGCCGGTGCGGATGTCGATATGGGCGCCCGCCTGGAACGGCGGCAGGTCGCCGCCTTCGGCGTTTCTCAACTCGAACATCTTGATGCTCGGCGTCAGCTCTTTCATGGCGGTGACTTTAAGCTTCAATTCCGGCATTCGGGTCTCCAGCAGGCACCGGGAGTGAGGGGGCACGCGGGCTTATACACTTTCCTTCCATCGGCCGTCCAGACCGGGGGCCGGGAAACCGGCCGTCCGCCAACGCCGCGCCCGCGCGGTCCCTAGCGCGCAAGGCCGTCGTCCGCGCGCCCCGGCGCGCTCAAGAGGAGGCCTCGGCTTCCCTATCGAGCAGATGGGCCGCGTCCAGGGCGATGGCGCGCAGCCCCTCGCCGCCACCGGCGAGGTGGGCGGAAAGCTGCGCCCGCATGCGGGGGTCCCAGAAATTCCTGAGGTGATTTGCGGTTTCGCGGACGGCTTCCTCGTGGGGATAGGCCTGGAAGAAATCGGAAATCTGGTTCGCCATGCGCACGATGTCGGCGACGGTCACGGCTGGGCCTCCGCCGGTTCCGTGGTCTCGAACATCACCACATCCCGTCCCGCCAGCGATGCCAGCGCCATGCCCGCCCGGCGCGCGAGATCGAGGGCAAGCGAGGTCGGCGCCGAAACGGTGGCGAGGCAGGGAATGCCCACCGAGGAGGCCTTCTGCACCAGTTCGAAGCTGCAACGGCTGGTCATCACGACGAAGCCCTTGGCGGTATCGACACGGGCCTCGGCCAGGGCCCCGATCAGCTTGTCGAGCGCCGTGTGGCGGCCCACGTCCTCGCGCACGATTTGGATTTCGCCATCGGCGGCGCACCAGGCGGCCGCGTGCAGCGACCTGTTGTCCCGGTTCATCACCTGGCGTTCCGGGAGCTCGCGGAAGGCCCGGGCGATGGCCTCGGTGTCGACATTGAATCCCGGCGCGACGGGGCGCACGTTGCGCACCACCTGCTCCAGCTTCTGCATGCCGCAGATTCCGCAGCCGGTCCGCCCCTCGAGCGACCGCGCGCGGCGTTCCTCGGAGACCTCGGCCTTGGGCACGGTGAGGAGGTTGATCATGATGCCGCCCTCGACCTCCTCGACCTTGATGTCGGCGATCAGGGCGGAGGAGGCCAGGACCCCCTCGGAGAGAGAGAAGCCCCGGGCGAAATCCTCGAGGTCCCTGGGCGTCGCCATCATCACCACATGGGGCCGGCCGTTGTAGGCGAGGTTAACCGGCACTTCCTCGGCGAGCTGCCAGCGCCTGCGGTCGCCGTCCGAGCGGCCGTCCTTGACCAGCACCGTGACCGGCACCGACCCCGCATGCCCCGACCCGCCGGGACGCGTGCTGTCCGTCATGTTTGCCATGGCCGGCCCCCTACTCCGCGGGCTCCGCCGCGATGCGTTTCTGGGAGACCTCCCGCTCGGCCCAGTCGTCTTGCCAGTCGGACTGGCGGTTGGAGCGCACCACCTGCACCGCGGTCACCTTGTATTCCGGGCAATTGGTGGCCCAGTCGGAATACTCCGTGGTGATGACGTTGGTGCCGGAAACGGGATGATGGAAGGTCGTGTAGACGACGCCCGGCGGGACCCGGTCGGTGACCTGCGCGTGCAGGGTCGTGGCGCCGATTCGGCTGGTGATGGAGACGAGGTCGCCATCCTCGATCCCGCGGACCTCGGCATCGTGGGGATGGATCTCGATGACGTCCTTGTCGTGCCAGCGCGAGTTCTCGGTGCGCCGCGTCTGAGACCCGACATTGTACTGGCTGAGGATGCGCCCGGTGGTGAGGATCAGCGGGAAGGACCGGTTGGCGCGCTCCGGCGTCGGCACGAACTCGGTCAGCATGAACCGGCCCTTGCCGCGCACGAACTTGCCGACATGCATGATCGGCGTTCCTTCGGGTGCCGTATCGTTGCACGGCCACTGCACCGAGCCGAGCCGGTCGAGCTTCTCGAAGGTGACGCCGGCGAAGGTCGGCGTGGTAAGCGCGACCTCGTCCATGATCTCAGAGGCGGAATTGTAAGTCATGGGATAGCCCATGGCGGTCGCCAGCCGGCAGACGGCCTCCCATTCCGAAAGCCCCTGCACCGGCTTCATCACCGGGCGCACCCGGTTGACGCGGCGCTCGGCGTTGGTGAAGGTGCCGTCCTTCTCGAGGAACGAGGTGCCGGGCAGGAAGACATGGGCGTAGGCCGCGGTTTCGTTCAGGAACAGGTCATGCACGACGACCAGTTCCATGGCCTCCAGTCCCTCGATGATGTGCTTGGTGTTGGGGTCCGACTGGGCCAGATCCTCGCCCTGGATGTAGATGCCCTTGAAGGTGCCTTCCAGCGCGGCGTTGATCATGTTGGGGATGCGCAGGCCGGGCTCCTTCTCGAGCTGGAGGTGCCAGGTCTCCTCGAACAGGTGGCGCACCGTGCCGTCGGAGACGTGGCGGTAGCCCGGGAACTCGTGGGGGAAGGACCCCATGTCGCACGAGCCCTGGACGTTGTTCTGGCCCCTGAGCGGGTTGAGGCCGACGCCGACGCGGCCGATATTGCCGGTCGCCATGGCGAGGTTGGCCATGCCCATGACCATGGTGGAGCCCTGGCTGTGCTCGGTCACGCCGAGGCCGTAATAGATCGCACCGTTGCCGCCGGTGGCATACAGCCTGGCCGCGGCGCGGACTTCGGCGGCGGGCACGCCGGTAATTTCTTCAAGGGCTTCCGGCGAGTTCTTCTCTTGGGAGATGAAGGCTGTCCAGCGCTCGAAATCCTCCGTCTCGCAGCGTTCGTCGACATAGTCGCGGTCGATCAGCCCTTCGGTGACGATGACGTGGGTCAGCGCGTTGATCACCGCCACGTTGGTGCCGGGGCGGAGTTGCAGGTGATGGCTCGCCTGGACGTGCGGGCTCTTCACCAGGTCGATGCGCCTCGGGTCGATGATGATCAGCTTCGCGCCCTCACGCAGGCGGCGCTTCATACGCGAGGCGAAGACCGGATGGGCATCGGTCGGGTTGGCGCCGATGATGACGATGACGTCGGACTTGGCGACGGACTTGAAGTCCTGGGTGCCGGCGGAGGTGCCGAAGGTCGTCTTGAGCCCGTAGCCGGTCGGCGAATGACAGACGCGCGCGCAGGTGTCGACGTTGTTGTTGTGGAAGGCCGCGCGGATCATCTTCTGAACCAAGAAGACCTCCTCGTTGGTGCAGCGCGAGGAGGTGATGCCGCCGATGGCGCCCGTGCCGTGTTTTTCCTGGATCTCCTTGAAGCGGCGGGCGGTGTAGGCGATGGCCTCGTCCCAGCCGACCTTGCGCCAGGGATCGGTGACGCGCTCGCGGATCATGGGCGAGAGCACCCGGTCCTTGTGGGTGGCGTAGCCCCAGGCGAAGCGCCCCTTGACGCAGGAATGGCCCTCGTTGGCGCCGCCGTCCTTGTAGGGCACCATGCGGACCACCTTGTCGCCCTGCATCTCCGCCTTGAACGAGCAGCCGACGCCGCAATAGGCGCAGGTCGTCAGCACCGAGTGCTCGGCCTGGCCGTGGTCGACGACCGACTTCTCGATCAGGGTCGCGGTCGGGCAGGCCTGGATGCAGGCGCCGCAGGAGACGCATTCGGAGCCGAGGAAATCCTCCCCGGCGCTGGCCGAGACCTTGGATTCGAAGCCCCGGCCCTCGATGGTCAGGGCGAAGGTGCCCTGGGTCTCCTGGCAGGCGCGCACGCAGCGCGAACAGACGATGCACTTCGACGGATCGAAGGTGAAATAGGGGTTGGACTCGTCCTTCTCCGCGTCCAGATGGTTCGCGCCCTCGTAGCCGTAGCGGACCTCGCGCAGGCCGACGGCACCGGCCATGTCCTGCAACTCGCAGTCGCCGTTGGCGGCGCAGGTCAGGCAGTCGAGCGGATGGTCGGAGATATAGAGCTCCATCACGCCGCGGCGGATGCGGGCCAGGCGCTCGTTCTGGGTGATGACCTTCATGCCGTCCGCCGCCGGGATGGTGCAGGACGACGGCGTGCCGCGCACGCCCTCGATCTCCACCAGGCACAGGCGGCAGGAGCCGAAGGCCTCCAGCGAATCGGTGGCACACAGCTTGGGCACTTGGATGCCGAGCTCCGCCGCCGCCCGCATGACCGAGGTGCCGGCGGGCACGGTCACGGGCTGGCCGTCGATCTCCAGCGTCACCTGCGCCTCGGCCTCCCTCCTGGGCGTGCCGAAATCGGGTTCCTTGATGAGCGTCATATGACCCTCCTTCTCCACTCAGGCCGCCTCGGACCCGGCCTTGGGGCCGAAATCCTCGGGGAAATGGTTGAGCGCGCTTTCCACGGGCATCGGCGTCAAGCCGCCCAGCGCGCACAGCGAGCCGTCCTTCATTGTCTCGCAAAGGTCCTGCAAAAGGGTAAGGTTTTTCGCATCCTCGATGCCCGCCTTGATGCGCTCGATCACCTCGACCCCGCGGATCGAGCCGATGCGGCAGGGCGTGCACTTGCCGCAGGATTCGATGGCGCAGAATTCCATGGCGAAGCGCGCCTGGTCGGCCATGTCGACGGTGTCGTCGAACACCGTGATGCCGCCATGGCCGATCATCGCGCCGACCGCGGCGAAGGCCTCGTAATCGAGCGGCAGGTCGAACTGGCTCTCGGGCAGGTAGGCGCCCAACGGCCCGCCCACCTGGACCGCGCGCACCGGACGCCCGGTGCGGGTGCCGTCGCCGAACTCCTCGATCAGCTCGCGCAGGGTGTGGCCGAAGGGCAGCTCGATCAGCCCGCCGCGCTTGATGTTGCCGGCGAGCTGGAACGGCTGGGTGCCGAGCGAGCGGCCGGTCCCGAAGGCGGCATAGGCCTTGCCCCCCTTGCCGAGGATGTAGGGCACGGCGGCGAAGGACAGCACGTTGTTGACCACCGTCGGCTTGCCGAACAGGCCCGCAAGCGCCGGCAAAGGCGGCTTGGAGCGGATCTGGCCGCGCTTGCCCTCGAGGCTTTCCAGCATCGAGGTCTCCTCGCCGCAGATATAGGCGCCGGCGCCGGTGCGGACCTCGATGGTGAAGCCGCGGCCCGAGCCCTGGATGTCCGCGCCGAGATAGCCCGCGCCCGCGGCGATATCGACGGCCTGCTTCATGACGGAGATGGCGTGGGGGTATTCGGAACGGATATAGATCAACCCCTGCCCCGCCCCGGTGGCGAGCCCGGCGATGATCATCCCCTCGACCAGCAGGAAGGGATCGCCCTCCATGATCATGCGGTCGGCGAAGGTGCCGCTGTCGCCCTCATCGGCGTTGCAGCAGATGTACTTGGTCTCGCCCGCGGCGCCCGCCACGGTCCGCCACTTGATCCCGGTCGGGAATCCCGCGCCGCCGCGCCCGCGCAGGCCCGATTGGACGACCTCCTCGATGATGGCGGCGGGATCGAGCGCGAGCGCCTTGGCGAGCCCGGCGAACCCGCCATGGGCGGTGTAATCGGCGATCGACAAGGGGTCGGTGACGCCGCAGCGGGCGAAGGTCAGGCGCTCCTGCCTTGCGAGATAGGGAATCTCCTCGGTCGGGCCGTGGCCGAGATCATGGGCGCCGCCCGCGAGGAACCCGGTGTCGAAGAGGCTGCCCACGTCCGCCGTGCCGACCGGCCCGTAGGCCACCCGGCCCGAGGCGGTTTCGACCTCGACCATAGGCTCGAGCCACAGCATCCCGCGCGAGCCGTTGCGCACGATGCGCACGTCCTCGCCGCGGCGCGCGGCTTCCGCGGCGATCGCCTCGGCCACCGCATCGGCTCCCACCGAAAGCGCGGCCGCATCGCGCGGCACGTAGAGGGTGGCGCCGCTCATCCCTTGCTCCCCTTGAGATCGGCGACGAGGCCGTCGAACTTTTCGGCATCGACCCGCGCGTGCAGGGTCTCGCCCACCAGGACCGAGGGCCCGAGCGCGCAGTTGCCCAGGCAATAGACCGCCTTCAAGGTGAACTCGCCGTCATTGGTGGTGCCGCCGAAGGGCACGCCCAGCGCCGCCTCGGCATGGGCGGCAAGCGCGTTGGAGCCGTTGGCCTGGCACGATTCGGCACGGCAAAGCTTGAGCACGTGGCGGCCCGGCCGCTCGCGCTCGAAATCATGGTAGAAGCCGATCACGCCATGGACATCGGCGCGCGTCATGTTGAGCGCCGCCGCCAGCGCCGCCACCGTGGCCTCCGGCACGAAGCCGAATTCGCCCTGGATCCCGTGCAGGATCTCGATCAACGCATCGGGGCGGTTGCCGAAATCGGCGCAGATCGCACTGACGGTCTCCGCGACCGCGCCGCCGCCACCCGCCTCAGTGCCTGGCTCTTGTGCCGCCATGGGGAACCTCGTGCCTAGAGCCGGCAGGAGATCGAGTCCTGCCCAACGATCAAGGCCCTTGTTTCGACCATCGGACCCGCCCTGTCAATTGCTTAGCCCGAGCGGCGGGACCCATGGCCAATAATTAAGAACGATTATTAATATCAGATTTGCGCCTTTAACCCAAATACCTATGCGGCGCCGGTCGGCCCCCCGCGGGTCGGGGACGGAGGCGCCTTGCCGCGCCTCCGCATTTCGCTATTCTGTGGCCGATTCAGAGGGGGCACGCGGGGCCCGGGTCGGCCCGCCATCGCGGCGCCCCTCGCAGGGGGAGAACCATGAAACTGAAGAGTTACGTAAGCGGGGCCTGGGTCGAGGGCAATGATGCGGGCGAGGCGCTCGGCGATCCGGTGACCGGGGAGGAGCTCGCCCGCGCCTCGACCGCCGGCATCGACATCGGCGCCGCCCTGGCCTACGGCAGGGAGGTGGGCGGCCCAGGCTTACGCGCCATGACCTATGCCGGGCGCGCCAAGCTCTTGGGAGCCATCGCCGAGACGCTCACGGCCGACCGCGAGGCCTACGGCGAGATCGCCCTGGCCAATTCGGGCAACACCAAGGTGGATGCCGCCATCGACATCGACGGCGGGATCGCCACCCTGCAGTTCTTCGCCCGCCTCGGCGAGCGGCTGGGGGACGCGGGAAGCCTGCGCGACGGCCGGCTCGACCGCTTGTCGCGGGAGGAGACCTTCCAGGCGCTGCACCTGTCCCTGCCCATCCGTGGAATCGCCATACACATCAACGCCTTCAACTTCCCCTCCTGGGGCCTCTGGGAAAAGGCGGCGGTGGCGCTGCTGGCCGGCGTCCCCGTCTTCTCCAAGCCCGCGACCGCGACGGCGATGCTGTCGGAGCGCATGGTCAAGGACGTGATCGACGCCGGCATCCTGCCTGACGGCGCGCTCAGCCTGGTGTGCGGCCCGGCGCGGGAGATCAGCGACCACGTGAGCGGGGCCGACGCCATCGCCTTCACCGGATCGGCGGAAACCGCGGCCCGGCTTCGCACCCACGCCAATGTCGCGGGCTCCAGCGTGCGGCTCAACGTCGAGGCCGACAGCCTGAACACCTCGATCCTCGGCCCCGACGCCAGCCCGGGCAGCGCGGAATTCGATCTCTACGTGCGCGAGGTCGCCAAGGAGATGACCCAGAAGGCCGGCCAGAAATGCACCGCCATCCGCCGCGCCCTGGTCCCGGCGGCGGTGCTCGGCGCGGTGAGAGAGGCCCTCGAAGCCCGGCTTGGCGGGGTCAAGACCGGCAATCCCCGCAACGGCGACGTCACCATGGGGCCGGTGGTCAGCAAGTCTCAGCAGGCCTCGGTGCTCGAGGCGCTCGACAGGCTCAAGGCGGAAGCCGAGCAGGTGACGGGCGGCGACTTCGAGCCCATCGACGCCGACCCGGCGGTCGCCTCTTTCGTGACCCCGACCCTGCTCTCCTGCGATGACCCCAAGGGCGCCAGGGCCGTCCACGAGGTCGAGGCCTTCGGCCCGGTCTGCACCCTGATGCCCTATGACGGCGCGGAGGACGCCTTCGCCCTCGCCTCGCGCGGCGGGGGCTCGCTGGTCGCTTCGGTGTTCACGGGCGACGCGGAATTCGCCAGGGCCGCGGTGGCCGGCATCGGCCCGGACCACGGACGGGTCCTGGTGGTCGACGAATCGATCGGCCGGGGCCAGACCGGCCACGGCATCGTCATGCCCCAATGCGTCCATGGCGGGCCCGGCCGGGCCGGCGGCGGCGCGGAGCTCGGCGGCCTGCGCGCGCTCGGCTTCTATCATCAGAGGCTCGCCGTGCAGGGCCGCGTCGACTGGCTCGAGGGGCTGGCTGGAGGGGCCGCGGAATGGAGCGGCTGAGGCGCGCGCGGACGGCGCCCGATGCCCGTCGCCGGGCTGAAAAACCTATAGCGAAACACTACCGTTCCTATAGGAAAATACTAATTGACGTATAGCGGACTGACGGGGAGGATGCCCCACATCACGTCCAACGGCGAAGAACAAAGGGCGCGAACCCGGCATTGCATGCAAATGGGACGGGGCTTCGACGCCGCAACCGCCCGCGCCGGGACAAACGCCGTTTTCAGCTCAACGATTTCCGCGGCTTGCTGAGCCCGAAAGCCACACGAGGAGACCTTGTTCATGAGCACGAACCTAGACGCAATCAACAGGGCCGTCGTGGAACTGGCGGACGACAAGTTTCTCGTCGATCCCTACATGAACTGGTGCACCGGCGAGGGCATCCCCATCGTCGAGGATTTCGGGATCGATCTCAAGACCGTCGAGACCAAACCCTGGCCGCGCATGGGGGTCTCTGGATGTTTCGCCCACCTGATCGGGCGTGGCGACTTTCTCGCCATGTACGTTCTCGACATTCCCCCCGGCGGCAAGACCGTGCCGCAGCAGTTCATGTTCGAGGAGGTGTTCTACGTCATCGACGGCCACGGCTCGACCACCGTGGAGACCTATGACGGGCGCAGCCACAGCTTCGAATGGGGGCCGAAGAGCCTGTTCGCGCTGCCGCTCAACTGCAAGTACCAGCACTTCAACGGCTCCGGGTCCGAACGCGCGCGCATCTATTCGTGCAACAATTCGCCGCTCGTCATCAACCTGTACCGCAACAACGATTTCGTCTTCAACAACGGAGCCAAGTTCCCCGAACGCGAGAGCGGAAACGACTACTTCGCCGGCGAGGGTGAGCTGATCCCCAAGATGCCGGGCCGGCACATGTGGGAAACCAACTTCGTTCCGGCGCTCGACACCTTCGAGCTGCGCAAGTGGGACAACCGCGGCGGCGGCAGCTCCAACATCATGTTCAGCCTCGCCGACGGCACCATGCACGCGCACTGCTCGGAGATGCCCGTCGGCACCTACAAGAAGGGCCACCGCCACGGCGCCGACTTCCACGTGATGTGCTGCACCGGGCAGGGCTATTCGATCCTGTGGTACGATTTCGAGAAGGACCTGGTACGGGTCGATTGGGACCATGGCGTGGTCTTCGCCCCGCCGGACCAGATGTTCCACCAGCACTTCAACACCTCGCCCGAGCCCGCGCGCTACCTCGCCATCGCCATGGGCAGCCTGCGCTACCCGACCCTGGCCGAGAAGAAGCGGGTGTGGCTCGGCATGGATGTCGACGTCAACAAAGGCGGCAACCAGATCGAGTACGAGGATCAGCATCCCGACGTCCATAAGATGTTCCTGGAGGCCTTGGCCAAGAACGGCGCCGTGTCCAGCATGAGCAAGCTCATCGACGAGAACCCCTATCGCAGCGATCCGGCGCTGAGCAAAGCGCTCCCGGCCTGACGGACCGAGACTGACCCCGGGCGGGCTCCGGCCCGCCCGGCCACCGAATTTCACTCAACATGGGATAGGGAACCATGGCAACCGTGAGCAAACGAAAAAAATCAGAAGCCGTTTCCACCGCGCCCGAGCAGATCAGGGATCTGCGGGGCACGCTGGAATTCCTCAGGTCCGAGGGCGACCTGATGGAGACCGACAAGGAGGTCAACCCCGACCTCGAGATCACCGGTCTGCAGAAGCACTTCGACGGCGGCCCCTGCATGCTGTTCAACAACGTCAAGGGCAAGCCTCACGCCCGGGCGATCACCAACCTCTTCGGCAACATCAAGGTCGTCGAGAAGATGTTCGGCTGGACGGACTCCCCGGACCGGGTCAAGAAGGTGGCCCGCGCCATCGAGCGGCCCCTCGCCCCGGTGGAAATCCCCCAGGACGAGGCCCCGGTGCAGGAGCACGTCATCACCGACGACATCGACCCCAACAAGTGGCTCACCCCCATCCGCCACACGGAGCTGGAATCCGAGCTCACCGTCGGCTCCGGCATCTCCTGCGTGATCGGCGACTATTTCGACGGCGGCAGCCACATCGGCTACAACCGCATGAACTTCCGCTGGGGCGATGTCGGCACCTTCCAGATCTCGCCGGGCTCCCACATGTGGCAGATCATGACCGAGCACTATCGGGGCGAGCAACCGATCCCGCTGACCATGTGCTTCGGCGTCCCGCCGGCATGCACCTATGTCGCGGGCGGCGGCTTCGACTACGCCATCCTGCCCAAGGGCTATGACGAGGTGGGCCTCGCCGGCGCCATCCAGGGCGCGCCGGTGCGCATCGTCAAGTGCCGCACCATCGACGCCTATACCCTCGCCGACGCCGAATACGTGCTGGAGGGTTACCTCTACCCGCGGGACAAGCGGTACGAGACGAAGGAATCGGAAGACGCCGACATCCAGGGCCGTTTCCACTTCCACCCGGAATGGGCGGGCTACATGGGCAAGGCGTACAAGGCGCCGACCTTCCACGTCACCGCCATCACCATGCGCAAGCCGGAATCACGGCCGCTCATCTTCCCGCTGGGCGTGCACACGGCGGACGACGCCAACATCGATACCTCGCTCCGCGAGTCGGCGATCTACGCGCTGTGCGACCGACTGCAGCCGGGCATCGTGCAGAACGTCCACATTCCCTACTGCATGACCGACTGGGGCGGGGCCATCATCCAGGTCAAGAAGCGCAACAAGATCGAGGAGGGCTGGCAGCGCAACTTCCTGACCGCCATCCTCGCCTGTTCCCAAGGCGCGCGCCTGGTGATCGCCGTCTCCGAGGACGTCGACATCTACGACATGGACGACATCATGTGGTGCCTCACCACCCGGGTGAACCCGCAGACCGATATCCTCAACCCGCATCCGGGCGGTATCGGCCAGACCTTCATGCCGGCCGAGCGCATGACCGCGGGCGGCCAGCAGTGGACCGCGTCCAACACGGTCTTCGAAGGCGGCATGGGCATCGACGCCACCGTCCCCTACGGATACGAGAACGATTTCCATCGTCCCGTCTATCCCGTGGACAGGGTCAACCCGAAGGACTTCTTCACCGACGAGCAGATCGCCGAGATGAAGTCGCGCATGCAGGGTTGGGTGCTGTCGCTGGCGCGCACCGGCCGCTAGGCCGAGGCCGCCCGACCGCAATCGCCAGGGACGCCCGGGACAGAGGAGACCGCTCCCATGCTGTTGGAGCCCCTCCGGGTCCTCGATTGCACCGGCCAGCTCGGTTGGCTGGCCGGTCGCCTTCTTGCCGACCTCGGCGCCGACGTAATCAAGATCGAGCCTCCGGGGGCGGACCTCTCCGCCCCCGATTGGCGCGCGAACAATGTCAACAAGCGGCTGCTCGCCCTCGACCTCGAGGGCGAGGCCGGCCGCTCCGCCTTCCTCAGGCTTGCCAAGGAGGCGGATATCCTTCTCGAGACCGCGCAGCCCGGCACGGAGCTCGCGGCCTTCTTCGACCCGGAAAAGCTGAGAGCCGCCAATCCCCGGCTGATCCATGTCTCGGTCACGCCCTTCGGGCGCACCGGACCGCGGGCCGAATGGAAGGCCTCCGACATCGAGCTGATGGCGGCGGGCGGCGCCATGTCGCTCGCCGGTGAGCCGGACGGCCCGCCGCTGCGGGTGACCGCACCCCAGTCGAATCCCTGGGCGGCTAGCCAGGCGGCGGTGGGCGCCCTGGTCGCGCTGACCGCCCGGGCGGCGACGGGCCGGGGCCAGCACGTCGACGTCTCCGCCCAGGGCGCGGTGATCGCCTCGATCGCCCATGCGCCCGCCTCCTGGGACCTGATCGGGGTCAACCCGCTCCGGGCCGGGGCGTTCATGACCGGGCGGTCGGTCCATGGCGCGGTCTACCGCGTGTTCTGGCCGTGCAAGGACGGCCACGTCAATTTCATCATCTACGGCGGCGTCGCCGGCCGGCGCACCAACGAGGGCCTGGTTGCCTGGATGAAGGACGCGGGCGCCGAACTCGGCATGCTGGCGGACATCGATTGGGCCACCTTCGATCCCACCCAGGCCACCCAGGACGAGGTCGACGCCATGGAGAGCCCCATCGCCGCCTTCTTCCTGACGGTGCCCAAGGCGGAGTTCCTGCGCCAGGCCTTCGAACGGGAGATGCTGGGCTACCCCGTCAACAACGTCGCCGACATCGCCAATGACCCGCAGCTGGAAGCCCGGGGCTTCTGGGCCGACCTCCCCGCCCCCGGCGGCGGCAGCGAGCGCCATTGCGGCGGCTTCGCGGTGGTCGACGGCGAGCGGCTGAAGCTAAGCTGGCCCGTCCCCGCTCCCGGCCAGCACAGCCGCGAGGTGCTCGCCGAGTTCGGATTCGGCGCCGAAGAGATCGCGGCTCTGATCGAGAGCCGCGCGGTGGTGGCCCGATGACCGCCCTGCCGCTCGCGCTCAAGGGCCTCAAGGTGATCGAGGTCGGCGGCTACGCCGCGGGACCCTGGATCGGCAAGGTGCTGGCCAATTTCGGGGCCACCGTCGTGCACATCGAATCGCGCGACCGGCCCGACGGCTTCCGCCTGCAGTATCCCCCCTATCGCGACGGCGTGAAGGGCATCAACCGCTCGGGCTGCTTCTCCTATTTCAATGATTCGAAATACGCGGTGACGCTGGACGTGAAGAAGCCGGGCGGGCTCGAGCTCGCGCACAGGCTTGCGAATTGGGCGGACGTGCTGGTGGAGAACATGCGCGTCGGCGTCATCGACCGCATCGGCCTCGGCTATGAGGCGCTCAAGAAGACCAACCCGGGCCTCATCTTCATGTCGACCTGCAACATGGGCCAGACCGGCCCGCGCGCAGCGACCGGCGGCTTCGGCTCCCAGCTCTCGGCGCTGGCCGGTTTCTGCGGCCTGACCGGCGATGCCGGCGGCTCGCCCCAGCTCCTCTACGGGCCCTATATCGATTTCGTGGCCGCCCTGATGGGCGCGCCCCTGATCCTGGCCGCGCTGGACAAGCGCCGGCGCACCGGGGAAGGATGCTACATCGACGTCTCGCAATACGAATGCGGGGCCTTCTACCTGTCGGGACCGCTTTTCGACTACCACGCCAACGGCAAGGTCGTCGAACGCGACTCCAACGCGGATCCGGTCGCCTGCCCCCACAACGCCTATCCCTGCAAGGACGAGGAATGGGTCGCGGCCTCATGCTGGAATGACGGCGAATTCACCCGCCTGGCCGAGGCCGCCGGACACCCCGAATGGGCCGAGGATGCGCGGTTCGCCACCGCCGAGGCCCGGCGCGAAAACGCAGGAGCCCTCGATGACCTGGTCGCCGCCTGGACCGGGGAGCGGAGCGCCGAAGCGGCGGCGGCGGCCCTTCAGGCCATGGGCGTGCGGGCCTATCCGGTCAACACCTGCGCCGATCTCTTCACCGATCCGCAGCTCACCCACCGCAAGGCCTGGCGCGTGCGCAAGCATCCCGAGATCGACTACCAGGCCCATTATTTCCCGGGCTTCGACCTCTCGGATCAGCCCGGCGACGTCACGGCTCCGGCGCCGGTGCTGGGGCAGGACAATGAAATCGTGTTCCGCGAATTCCTCGGCCTCGGCCGGGAGGAGTACGAGGAACTGGAAAGGAACGGCGTCTTCTAGGCGGGCACCGGGATCGATCTGACAACGGTATCTTCAACCAGGGGAGTGACATGACCACCAACAGCAACGATCGCCCGGGCGAGCCCCGGACGGAGGCGCTCCGGGATCTCCGGGCGACCATCGATTTCCTGCGCGCCGAGGGCGACATCGTCGAGATCGACTCGCCGGTCGACCCGGACCTCGAGATCACCGGCATCCAGAAGCATCTCGACGGCAGCTGCCCGCTCCTCTTCAACACCGTCGTCGGCAAGCCGAACCACCGTGTGATCACCAACCTGTTCGGCGACTACGGCATCATGCACAAGCTCTACGGCTGGCGCGACGGGCGCGAACGCACAGTGGCCATCGCCAAGGCACTCCGCAATCCGCTGCCGCCGGTGGAGATTCCCCAGGACGAGGCGCCGGTCCAGGAGCACGTCATCGAGAAGCCCAACGACGTGAACGAGCACATCGTCCCCATCCGCCACACCGATCATGAGCCGGAGCTGACCGTGGGCTCCGGCCAACGGTTGCTGACCGGCGAATACTTCGATGGCGGCACCGACGTCGGCTACAACCGCTGCAACTTCCGCTGGGGCAACGTCGGCACCTTCCAGATCGCGCCGGGGTCGCACGCCTGGCAGACGGAGATGGCGCATTATCGCGACGATGAGCCGATCCCCCTGACCCTCAATTTCGGCATCCCCTACGGGGCCAACCTGATGGCCGGCGCAGGCTTCGACTACGCCGTGCTGCCCCAGGGCTGCGACGAGCTCGGCGTGGCGGGTCGGCTGCAGAACGAGCCCGTGCGCATGGTCAAGGCACGCACCGTCGATGCCATGGCGCTGGCGGACGCCGAGGTCGTGCTCGAGGGCTACCTCCACCCGCGGGACCGGCGCTACGAGACGAAGGAGGCCGAGGACGCCGACATCCAGGGCCGCTTCCATTTCCACCCCGAATGGGCGGGCTACATGGGCAAGGCCTACAAGGCGCCGACATTCCATGTCACCGCCGTCACCATGCGCAAGCCCGAATCGAAGCCCATCGTCTTCCCGCTCGGCGTCCATACGCTGGACTGCCATACCATCGAGACCACGGTGCGCGAGGCGGCGATCTTCGAGCTCTGCGAGCGGCTCCAGCCCGGCATCATCCAGGACGTCAACATCCCCTACTCCATGTGCGACTGGGGCGGGGCCATCATCCAGGTCAAGAAGCGCAACAAGATCGAGGAGGGCTGGCAGCGCAACTTTTTGACCGCCATCCTGTCCTGCTCCCAGGGCGCGCGCCTCGTCATCGCCATGAGCGAGGACACCGACATCTACGACATGGAGGACGTCATCTGGAACCTGACCACCCGGGTCAATCCCCAGACCGACATCCTCAACCCGATCCCGGGCGGCATCGGCCAGACCTTCATGCCGGCCGAGCGCATGACCGCGGGCGACAAGCAGTGGACCGCCGCCAACACCGTCTTCGAGGGCGGCATGGGGATCGACGCGACCGTGCCCTACGGCTACGAGAACGACTTCCTGCGCCCGGTCTACCCCGTCGATCAGGTGCATCTCGACAAGTTCTTCACCAAGGACGAGATCGCCAAGGCCAAGAGCTACATGATCGGCAAGGGCTGGGTGCACTCGCTCGCCAAAACCGGCCGCTGAGGGCGCGCCGCGGGGCCTTCCCATCCCGGGGGCACCGCCGGGCCCTCGGCCGGCGGCGTCCCCGTCCCGCCTGCCTCAGCCTTTGGGCAGGTACTGGTAGAGCCAGGTTTCCGTCAGGGTTTCACCGCCGATGCGCAGGAAACAGCGCAGGTCGATGGAATCGGAGCCGTCGAAGGACAGGTCGAACAGGGCGCGCCAGCGGTCGGTTCCCACCACCTTCACGACATAGCCGTTCGACACCCTGCCCCGGGATGCGGTGACCACCGGCTCTATGTCGAAGCGCTGGGCGATCTTGGCAAGACGGCCCCCCCGGAAGTCGATGACGAATTTCCTGGAGGTGTCGGGGCGGCGTCCGGCCTGCCCCGGAATGCCGCCTTGGCCGATGCGCGTTCCCACCACTTGGGCGATCTCCCGCGGCGGGTAGGGCTGGAGGTTGCGCCAGTGCAACCTGTAGGCCACGTTCACGGTGTCGCCCTTCCTCACCGGATCGCGCGGCTGCCAGAACGCGACGATGTTGTCGTGAATCTCATCCTCGGTCGGGATTTCGACCAGCCGGACCGAGCCGTGGCCCCAGTCCCCCTTGGGCTCGACCCAGAGGCTCGGACGCCGGTTGTAGAAGGCGCCGTCATCCTGGTAGTTCTCGAAATTGCGGTCGCGCTGCACCAGCCCGAACCCCTTGGGCGACTGATCCAGGAAGGAATTGACGCGCAGTGAGCGCGGATTGATGAGCGGGCGGAATATCCGCTCGTTCCTCCCGTTCCACATCGAGAGCCCGTCGCTGTCATGGATCTCCGGGCGCCAGTCGTGGGCGGCGCGCCGGTCGTTCTCGCCATACCAGTACATGCTGGTCAGCGGTGCGATGCCAAGGCGGGGGATGTCGTTGCGGATGAACAGCAGGGCCTGCACGTCCATGACCGCGCCCATCTCCCGCCGCGTGTCGAACCGGTAGGCCCCCGTCAGGCTCGGACCTTCCAGCAGCGCCAAAATGGTGACGGTCGGGTCGCGCTCGTTCGCGAGGTCGAGCCAGAACTCCGTGAAGGACGGGAATTCCTCCCGCGTCTCCATCGCCGTATTGGCCGCGATCCCGCGGGCGGAGATGCCGTACTGGCCCTCTTCGCCCGAGCATCGGAAATAGCTTGCGCCCTGGAACGCGAGCCAGTCGGTCGCCTCGTCGATGCCGTCCATCAGCTTGAACCCGGCGAAGCCCGCATCGTCGGGCAGGCGCTTGTCCATCCCGGTATCGCCGTAATCGAACAGGTCCTTGGAAAAGAGCAACTCCCGCGCCGTTCCGCCGGACAGGGTATGGATCTTTACCGGCTCCTGAACGAACCGATGGAGGTGGAAGAACCGCACGGGGTAGCCGTTGGCGGCGTCGCGTCCCGCGGCCTTGTCGGGCCGGAACTTGATCTTGTTGATCATGTCGTAGTCGATGGTCCGGGTCACGTCCGGCGCGGGCCGGCGCCTCGGCACGTAGGCCTTGGCCGCCAGGTCGCGCGCCCTGCGCCGCAGGACTTCAAAGTCGAAGGGCCGCGACGGCCCGAAAGCGGCGCGGGCCGCGGAGGAGCCCCCAAATGCAAGCAGCATGGATCCGGCGGCGGTGCTCTGCGTCATGAATCGACGGCGTGAAATGGAATACTGCTGCATAGCTCCTGATTCTATCGTTTCCCTGGGTTGACCGACATATTTGCACCGCAATTGTGGCGGCTAATAGGCCGGTGGAAGGGACCCCTCCGGGCCCCCGGAGAGGCGGCCCAATCCCCCGGTTTCCACGGGGTCCAAGGTGATGAAGCATTTTTTGTGACGGACCTGGAAATCCGGACAATTTACTCCATATCTACGCGTCCCGCATTCGGGAAGCGGGTGGTTATTCGAGTAGGAGAAGTACACCGTGCCACGACCAGTACCCGACGCCGGGCGTATGGCGTCATTTGAGCAGCATCGGAATGCGGAGTCCGACCAAGAGTATCGAGACACCGCAACATTCGACGCCACCGTTCCCCCTCGCCGAACGGGCGAGATGCCGACCCAGTCGCTAGACCGCGCCAGCATGGCGGATATGGCCCGGGCGGCGCTAGGCGTCGTTCGCCCCAGCGCGCCCCTCGGCGGGACGCCGCCCGCGGCCGGCGATCCCGACCCCGAACGGCAGCGCTACGACCGACGGTGCCTGCTCTCCCGGTGGGTCTATCTGGTGCTCGTGTCGCTGACCACGGCGGCGGGGGTGGAGCGCATGTGGACGGTGCTCCGCGTGGACGGCATGACCGGGCTGGAATGGAGCCTCCTCGGCGTGTTCACGGTTCTTTTCGCCTGGATCGCCCTGTCCTTCTGGCTCGCCTGTTTCGGCGCCTACGCGCTGCTGCGGGGCGTCCGGCTCGACGGGCTCGAGCGGCCCGGCGCCGCGCCGTCCTGCCCGCCCTCCGGCGCGCCGCGCACCGCCATCGTCGTCCCCATCTACAACGAGGACGTGGTCCGGGTCTTCGCCGGCCTGACCGCGACCTGCGCTTCGCTTCGCGACGCCGGAGGCAGCGGCGAATTCGCGATCTACGTCCTGAGCGACACCACAGACCGGTCGATCCAGGCCGCCGAAGAGCGGCAATGGCGGACGTTGCGCGAGTCCATGGGCGAGAGCTTCCCGATCTACTACCGCCACAGGGCGGACAATACGGGGCGCAAGACCGGCAACATTGCCGACTTCCTGAAGAACTGGGGGGAGATGTATTCCTACATGGTGGTCCTCGACGCCGACAGCCTGATGACCGGCGAGACCCTGCGCGAGCTGGTCCGGCTGATGGACGCCAATCCCCGGGCGGGGCTCATTCAAACGCCGCCGACGCTGATTGGGCGGAGATCGCTGTTCGGCCGGATCCAGCAATTCGCGAGCAGCGCCTACGGACCGATCTACAGCTCGGGCCTCGCCTACCTCCAGGGCTGCGACGGAAACTACTGGGGCCACAACGCCATCATCCGTGTCGCCCCGTTCATGCGCCATTGCGGCCTACCGGTCCTGTCGGGACGGCCGCCGTTCGGCGGCGAGATCCTCAGTCACGACTTCGTAGAAGCCGCATTGCTGCGCCGGGCCGGGTGGGAAATCTGGCTGGTGCCCGACCTCGGCGGCAGTTACGAGGAAGGTCCCCCGACGATCGCCGACCACCTGGCGCGGGACCGGCGCTGGTTCCAGGGCAATCTGCAACACCTTCGCCTGATCCTCACGCGGGGGCTGCGCCTGCCCTCGCGGCTGCACCTGGCCGTCGGGATCATGAGCTATCTGTCCTCGCCGCTCTGGCTGCTGCTCATCGTACTGTCGGCGGCGGAGGCGTACATCGTCGGGCTCACCGAACAGGTCAGCTACATCGGCTCCCGTCCATTGTTGACCTGGCCGGTCATGCAGGTGGAGGCGATCGCCGCGCTGATCTCCGCCATGGTCGTGCTGCTGTTCGGACCGAAAGCGCTGGCCGGGCTGGTGCTCATGCGGACCCCCGGCTTGATGCGGCGCCATGGCGGTTTCCGGAAGCTGACCGAGAGCGTCCTGTGGGAGAGCCTGTTCTCGATCCTCTACGCCCCTGTCGCGATGTTCTCCCACACCCGCTTCGTCATCGACATCCTTCTGGGAAGGGCCACCACGTGGAACAGCCAGAACCGCGGCGACCGGGCCGTGCCCCTACGGGCCGTGGCGAGCGACTGCGCGTTGCATACCGTGTTCGGCGCCACCGGCACGGTGATCGTGTGCCTGATCATCCCCGACGCCGCCTGGTGGCTCTCGCCCATCGCCGCGGGCCTTCTGCTGGCGATCCCGCTCGCCAGCCTGTCCTCCAGCGCGGGACTGGGCCTCAAGACCCGGGACCGGCGCCTGTTCCTCGTTCCGGGCGAGATGGGGGATGACCCCGTCATTGCCGGCCTGCGCTCGTTGCTCGACCGCGACGCCGAGGAGAGGGAGCTCGCCCGCGCCCAGGGCCCGGATACCGGCGCCGGAGTCGCGCACCCGCTCGCCGACACCGGGCGCTGACGCAAGCTCGGGCCGGCCCGATACCGGCAGGCGACCGTCTCGGAACCAACGGGAGAAACCGTAGACTCGGTGATCCCGCGCCTGCCTCACGCCGAGGGCGACCGAAACGGGGTTCGCGCGTGTGCGCGGCCTCTGTTCCCTTCTCATCCTTGAACCGGCGCCTTCGAACTCACGAAGGCCGCTGTTGGTTGCGCGCGAAGAACCGCTTAGACTGCCCGAAAACAACAAGCGAGAGGGGGCCTACATGTTCAAGAATATCGCCGTCGCCACGGATGGTTCCAACAACGGCTCGCGCGCCGTGGAGTTCGGGGCAAGGCTCGCCTCGACATGCGGGTCTCGTCTCACCATCCTGCACGTCGTCCCGGCCTATATGTCCCTCGAGGAAGCAGAGGCGGCACCGGGACTTCCGCCGGACGTGCGAGCCGACATCAAGAGGATTCGCGATACGCTGGGCGACTTCGAAACCAGCGCCTTCGCCCCCATACCCGCGCCTCAGTCGGCGATCGACTACATCGGGAATTCCCTTCTGGCCCGCGCGGACCAGGCGGCTCGGGACGCCGGAGCCGCGAATACCTCTTCCGCTCTCGCCTATGGGGACCCGGCGGAAAAGATCGTCGAGGAGGCGGAGAAAAGGGGGGCCGATCTCATCGTCGTCGGCACCCGGGGCTTGAGCGAACTGGGGGGACTGGTCATGGGCAGCGTGTCGCACCGCGTGATCCACCTGGCCCACTGCCCCTGCGTCACCGTAAAATAGATTAGCCCCGCGCCGCCGCATCGGGAAAGCGGGGGAGCACCCGCCCCCGTTTCGCCGTGGCGGTTCCCGCTGGTTTCCCCCGGTCAGCTGATCCGGAACATGTCAAAAATTTCCTCGTGCAATTAAACAGGAATTACCCATCCAGCTGAGAGCTAATTCCAGAGGAACCCTCGTAAAACAAGCGGTGAAATAGGAAGGCAATCAAGAGCTTCCAAACGTCCATTTTTCAAGGTTCATGCAACAAGGATACCCAAACGCCTATCAACCAATTGTCTTGTGGGCATGGCTCCCTGATTGTAAGGATTCTTGTGAGGTGATGGGCCTTGGTTTCCCTTGTAACGCCACGTCGTTATTATTTTAAAAGGTGATCATTATCTCCAGTGTCTCACTTCCTCCTTTATCCAAAAAAGACAGCAGCTAGGAAGAATAACAATGTCTGATGAATCCGGTGCCGAAACGGTGCGCGAAGCGATCGGTGTTCTTTTCGACGCCAAAACCTTGGAAGAAGCGATCGCGGATCTGCAGGCAAGCGGATTTCAGCATTCCGAGATTAGCGTCCTGGCCGGCCAGCACACGGTGAGACAGTCCCTCGGGCATATCTATGATGAAATCAACGAAGACGCGGCTGAACCGGGTGCGCCCCGCATAGCTTTTGTCGCCAAAGAATCGGTTGGCGACGCCGTGCATGCAATCCTTGGCGCCTTCTTCTTCACCGGGGCCACTGTTGCTGCTGGTGCCGTTGTCATGACCGCGGGCGTTCTCGGTACTGCACTCATGGCAGCAGCCGCGGGCGCTGCGGCCGTTGGTGGAGTGGGCGCCCTCATGGCTGAGATGATCGGCCAGAGCGAAGCGGAATACCTCGAAGAGGAAATTGATCGAGGCCACTTGCTCCTGTTCGTGCGGACGACGGATGCCGATCGCGAAGCAAAGGCCGTGGAAATCCTTTCAAAGCATTCCAGCTTTGACCCGCACGTAATCGAGTTGCCCAACCACAGAGGTTCGACGGACTGATCTCAAGCGGAATTTCAGTCCACTATCACAGCAGTTCTCAACGTCCCGGGATTACCCTCACTCGGGAATGATCCGCATACAGCCCAGTGCTTGCGATGTCGGGAGCGCCTCTTTGGCGCGCGTCACCCCTTGCTGATGCTGTGGACATGGACGTCGTGGGCGGAATGCCTGCCCAGGATCTCGACGGCCCGCTTCTCGTGCTCCTGATCGCGGACATCGACCCACAGGAGCAAACCCCCACGTTCCAACTGTTCCTGCAGGTAATCCGAGTGGTGCCTGCCGACCAGATCCGCCAGCGCAGCTCCGATCAGCCCCCCCGCGCCGCCGGCCAAGGCCGCGGCGCCGATCACCGCGGCCAAGGTGCCGCCGGTCGCCACCGCGGCACCGGCGGCAGCGCATGCGCCGACATACATGAGCCCCCCGATGAGCCCCCCTTCGGCCCCTCCGACGGATTCGGTCGAGACGTAGAAGGTCCTGGGCGCGTTGGGGTCGTCCTCGAGCTCCCCCACCCTCTCGTACAGGTGCCCGAGCTTTTCCTCGACGGCATGCTCACTGGCGAGAAGGCTGATTTCCGCGCGGTCGAACCCGTGTTCCTCGAGTTCGTCGACCGCCTCCTCCAGCGCGTGACAATCATCGAACACGCCCACCGCTTCCCGCAGGGGCGATCTTTCAGTGTCCTGTGGCATGTCTTCTCCCGAGTTTCCGGCCGGCGCCGAAGCCGCAGCGTCTCGACCTGAACGCCGAGCAATACCTAAACGCCCGACGCTCATATGCCAACAACTAAGGCGGCTCATGTACTAATCTCGATCGTCGGCGCTTGCGGGTCCAGGATCTGAATCCGCTGACAGCCGGGAAGCGCGACCCTCGAGGTTTTCATGGCGAACCATTTCTGGATAGCGTTCATCGCGAGCCTCCTCGCCGCATCGGTGACGACGGCGGGAATCTACGTGATTCGCCGCTTCGAACGCTGGGGCCGGGAGAACAGCACCTATTTCGCCTGCTTCGCCGCGGGCGTATTGATTTCGGTGTCCTTTCTTCATGTCGTCCCGACGGCCTTTTCGATGAGCGCCGAGGCGCCGCTTTACCTGCTCGCCGGCTATCTGTTCCTGCACTTCTTCAATCGCTTCGTTACCGCGCACGTCTGCGACCGCCCGGCGACGGTGGATTACGCCATCGGCCTGGTGCCCATGGTCGGGATCGGGTTTCACTCCTTCATCGACGGTGTCGTCTATTCGATCACGTTTACGGTCAGTGTCTTCACCGGCGCGCTTGCGGCGACCGGGATGGTTCTGCATGAATTTCCCGAGGGCATCGTCACCTACCTTCTTCTGGTGCGCGGTGGATTCAGCGAGAAGAACGCCGCGCTTCTCGCCTTCGTGGCGGCCGCCGCGACCACTCCGCTGGGGATGCTCGTCTCCTATCCCATGATCAGCCAGATCGACCGTCCGACGCTTGGAATCATGCTGGCGCTCTCCGCCGGCGCCCTCGTCTATGTCGGCGCCACACATCTGCTCCCCCGTGCGGAAACCGAGCCGCGCCGATACAGCACCGTGGCCCTTGTGGCCGGTATTCTTGTGGCGGTGGGCATAATTGTCGGCAAGAGCTGAGAGTCTCCGGCTCATAGGAAACAAACCATGACTTCAAGGCTTGAAAAAGGTGGCGGCACGTTCAAGGGGATCAAGCTGCTCCTCTGCGAGAACCCGCTCCCGCCCCTCGAGGAGGCGATCGAAGCCGCCCGGGAGGAGCTCGGCCGCTCCAACTACTATACCGAGCCCCATTCCGCGCCGTTGCGATCACTCCTCAGCGATCGTCTCGGTGTGCCGGAGGATCTCATCCACATCAACGCGGGCTCCGAATTGATCCTGCGCCAGATATTCGACCGTCTTGGTCAGCAGGTGCATCTGCTCACCCCCACCTATGCTCTCTTTCCCGAAATCGCCCGGCGCTACACGGAGACGCGGCTCTCTCCCGAGCGCGACTTCGCATTTCCCCTGGAGAACCTGGAAGTCCCCCCCAGGCACCACCCTTGCTGTGATCGTCAATCCCAACAACCCCAATGGCGGGACCTTCGACATGTCGCCCTTGCCGTCTCTGCTCCAGCGCTATCCGGACACGGATTTCCTCGTCGATGAGGCATTCATCGGTTTGAGCGGCGAAACGGTCGTCCCCCTCGTGCCGCGGCACCGGAACCTCCTGGTCACGAGGACCCTATCGAAAGCGCACAGCCTGGCGGGGTTCCGGGTCGGCTACGCGATCCTGCCGCGGCCCCTGGCCGATGATCTGAATGACCACAATGACGCCTATCCACTGGCGCGGCCAAGCCAGGCGGCGGCACTGGCCACCTTGCGCCATGAAGACAAGATTTGGGAGCGGGCTGTCACGCTCCGTGGTTGGGCGCGGGATTTGGCCGCGGAGCTGGAGAGCGTGGGGATCCGGACCTATCCAACCGAGACATACTTCTTCCTTGCCGATTTTGCGCCGCACGATGCGGCGGAACTGGCCATTCGGTTAGAGGAGTCCGAGATCCTAGTCAAACCGCTCGGCGACCCTCGACTGGGCAAGGGCTTCATGCGCGTCACGACCGCGCTGCCCGAGGACAATGCGCGGTTCCTCGCCGCGCTCAGGGAGCTTCTCTAAGGGTGGCACGGATCGCTCCTTTCGAAGCCTTCACCAAGCGTTACGAGCGTTGGTTCACGCGCCATGAGACGGCTTACCTTTCGGAGTTGGCCGCCCTCCGGGGCCTTATTCCCGACCCTGGGTTTGCCCTCGAGGTGGGCGTGGGCACAGGCAGGTTTGCCGCGCCGCTGGGCGTCGCGGTGGGCATCGATCCCTCCCTTCGGATGTTGGGCCGCGCGCGCGATCGCGGGATCGCGGCGGTGTGCGGGATCGCCGAGGCCTTGCCCTTTCGCGATGCCGTCTTCGACCACGTCTTGATCGTCTGCACGATCTGCTTCGTCGACGATCCACGGGCCATGTTCCGGGAGGCAGGGCGGGTGCTCAAGCCCGATGGCGCGGTGGTCCTGGGCGATATCGATCGGACCAGTCCGCTGGGACGACGCTACGTTGTCCACAGGAACGAGAGCGTGTTCTACCGCGAGGCACGGTTCTTTTCGGCCGGCGAAGTCGGCGAACTATTGGCGCAGGCCGGCTTCCGCCAACCCGTTTGGCGACAGACCCTGACCGGGCCTCTGGCGGAGACCACCGAGATCGAGCCTTCGCTGCCGGGCTGGGGCAAGGGCGCTTTCGTTGCCTTGCGGGCGATGAAGCAGGGGACCTGACAGACATCCGAGGTGGTTCCTGAAGAAGGCCCCTGGCCCCGGGTCGCCATTGCGGCAAACGACAGGGATCTCCGCGCAGTTCTTTCCCATGCTGATCGCCGCCCTTGTCCCAACCAGCCTGGCCGCCACGGACGATCGCCGGAGGTTGTCCGCTACGAATAGCTTTCGATGGCCAATGAAAGCAGTTGATAAACGATGATGCTGAGCGCCACTCCAGCCGCGAACCAGCCCGGTCTTCCATAGCGCCGCGCCATCGGCGCCAGTTCATGGAACGACACGAAGAGCATGGCGCCGGCCGCAAAGGCCATGAAATAGCCGTTCAAGCCTGGGCTCGCGTGCACGGCCAGCAGACCGATCACGGCGCCCGCAGGTTCGGCAAGCGCGGACAGCGTCGAAGCCACGATCAGGAACCTCTTGCTGCGCAAGGCCGTTGCCGGCACGGCCATGGCCAGTTCCTCGGGCAGATTGTGAAGCGCGATCGCCAGGGCCACGAGCACACCCAGAGAGGGGGACGCGATATAGGCATTCGCCATGGCGAAGCCTTCGGGCACGTCATGGAGAATCAGGCCGATCACCACGAGGTAGACCGACCGGACGAGCCGCGTATCCGCCTGACCATGCTCCCGAACGAGGTGGCTGTGCGGGATCGCAAGATTGGCGCCCCACAGGAGCGCAGCCCCCGCTGCCAAGCTGAGGCCCGCCCCGGTGATGCCGATGGCCTCCCGGGCCTCCGGCACCAGTTCGAGCGCGGAGACGAGGATCATGATCCCCGCGGAAAAGCCGATGCCGATGGCGATCGCCCGGCGATTCTCCCGGATCAGCAAAGCCAGCAGGACGCCCAGTCCCGTCGTCAGAACCGACAGAAACGACAACAGGAGAATGGCGACGGACTTGGAGTCGAGGAGCATGGTGCCATGCTATATGGACTCGATTGCGGCCGGACCCAAAACATCGGACCAAGACGGACAACAGGAGGGAAGACTGTCCTCGCATCCACCCGAAGACCGGATCGCGACCGGGCGCCCGCGAGGGGATTTCCCGGTCGACGCGGATGACAATCTCGCAATCGTCGTCCGCTGGGGATGGTATTCGATCGGCATCAACCTGGTTTTGGTCGCGCTGCACGGCCTTGTCGCCTACGCCTCCGGCAGTCTCGCCGTGGCCGCGGAACTGCTGCACAATCTCGTCGATCTCGCTTCGGCAATCTTCGTCGTGATCGGGCTCAAGCTCGCGGCGCGTAAGAGCCGGGCATTTCCCTACGGGCTTTACAAGGTGGAAAACCTCATCGCCGCGGGGCTCGCGATCATGATCTTCATCACGGCCTACGAGATCGCGAGCAGCGCCTTCCTCGAATCCTCCAAGACTCCGAAGGTCGGCGCGTGGATGCTCGTATCGTTGATCGCGACCATGGCGGCGCCGCTCATCTTCAGCCACTTCGAACTGCGAATCGCGCGCCGCACCAACTCGCCCGCCCTCATGGCGGACGCGCGCGAATACCGGGTGCACGCATATACCACCGGCCTCGCCTTCGCGGCGCTCCTGTCCACGTGGTTTCGCTTTCCCCTCGACACGATCGCGGCGCTCATCATCGTCATCGCCGTGGTCAAGACCGGGTGGAACCTGCTCGCGGATGCCCTGCGGGTATTGCTCGACGCGTCGCTCGATCCCAAGAGCCTCGGTGAGATCAGGCAGGCCATCGAGTCGGATGCGGCGGTGGCCGAGGTGGGCTGGGTCACCGGCCGCAATGCCGGGCGTTTTCGGTTCGTCGAGGCGGGCGTCACGCTTCGGCTGGCCGACCTCGTCAAAGCCGGTGTCGCCGTCGCCCGCATCGAGAAGGCCGTACGCGCCTCATTCCCGCAGATCGAACGCATCCTCCTGCACATCGAGTCCCCCTCCTCGGCGTTCGTGAGGTATGCCGTTCCCGTCGCGAACCTCTCCGGGACGATCAGCGAGCACTTCGGAGAAGCCCCCTATTTCGCATTCGTCAAGGCGAGCCGGGAAAGCGGGGCCGCCCTCGAGCAACAGATCCGAGCCAATCCCCATTGCAGGGAAGAGCGGGCCAAGGGGCTCCGCGTGGCCGAGTGGCTGACCGATGAAAAGGTCGACCGCGTCGTGGTGCGAAGGGAGATGGAAGGCAAGGGCCCGGCCTATGTCTTCCGGGAGGCCGGGATAGAAGTGGAGACGACCGACGCGGACGCCGTCGCGCGGCTGTTCCCCTCCTGCGAAGGCGGCGTGTGAGGAAAGACGGGAGGCACGCCGGAGGATCAGGCCCGTGCCTACCTTCGATCTTGTCGCAGCCCGCGGGACCCGGTCCTCACCAGTGTCCCTTCCGCCGGTTCCACCGGTAGAGCACACGGGCGAATCCGTTATAGGCCCACCGGAATCCGGTCCGAACGATGGGAAGCCGGGCGAGGACGGCGAGCCAGCCCTGCCCCGGCGTCCGCCTCCAGAGCTCGGCGAACGCTTCGGCGCCGACCCTGACGGCGCCCGTTTCATCGACGAGATGCAGGCGTTCCCGCACCTGCTCCAGGTCGGCGCCGAGATCCTCGACAACCTGATTGTTCTCGCGCACGTCGATCCATTCGACCTCGACGCCGCACCCTTCGAGCCGCGCCCGCTGATACCTGATCCCGGCGTCGCAGACCGGACAGGCGCTGTTGTAGTAGACCTTCGTCTTCGCCATCTGCCCGGCCCGGCCTCCGGTGAAAGAACAAGACGGAAAACGTGACGCAGGGTCCAGCCGGTTGGCGGGTGGCAGGGCCGGTACCGTCCGCATCGGCGCGCCGCGCCGGCTTTCGACATCACCGGGCTTCAGGCGGCCCGCGCGCGCCCCTCTATGCCGCCCCGCCCCTCAGGCGCCTTCCCTTTCCACCGTGCCCGCCGTTTCGGCGGCCGGCCAGGCGCGGGCCAGCGCCTCGCGGTCGAGCTTGCCGCGGGCGTTCTTGGGCAGCGCGTCGACGAAGCGGACGTCCTTGGGCATCTTGAAGGGCGCGAGGAACCGCCCGCAATGGGCGATGACGTCCTGCGGCGACAGGCCGCTACCCGCCTTCGCGACCACATAGGCCACCACCTCGTCGCCGTAGATCTTGTCGGGAATGCCGACGGTGGCGCCCTCGATGATCTCGGGGTGGCGGGAGAGCACGTTATCGATCTCGACCGGGGAGATGTTGACCCCGCCGCGGATGATGAGGTCCTTGAGGCGCCCGACCACGCTGATGTGCCCGTCCTCGTCCCTGACACCCAGGTCGCCGGTGCGGTGCCCGTCCCGCGGCAGCACCTCGACGCTGCCCTCGGGCTTCAGGTAGCCCGAGGTAAGCTGGGGGCCCGAGACCGTGATCTCCCCGGGCTCGCCGTCCGGCACCTCGTAGCCGTCCCGATCGAGGAGGCGGAGCCTCTGGTGCTTCAAGGGCAGGCCCACGGTGCCGATCTTGCGCGCGGCGCCCCGGTGGCTGCACATCAGCCCGGCCTCGGAACAGCCGTAGGACTGGCAGACCCGGATACCGTACATGTCCTCGAACTCGCGCCAGCGTTCGGGCAGCATCGGCGCCGAGCTCGTCATCAGGAACTTGAGCTCGGGTAGGTCCCCGCCTTTGACGGCAACGGGCTCGGTCATCAGGATGTTGAGGATGGTCGGCACCGAGGTGGCGATGGTGATGCGGTCGTCCCGGATCCAGTCGAAATAGCGGCTGCGCGAGAACTTCTTCGCGAAATAGACCGTCGCCCCGGCGACCAGCGGCGCGCCGAGGCTCATGTTCTGGGCGGACAACCAGGTGTAGGAGCGGCATTCCAGGATGCGGTCGGCAGGGGTCATGGCGACGCAATCGGCGATGCCGTCGAAATTGGCCCAGACGCTCCGGTGCGACTGCAACACCCCCTTGGGCTTGGCCTCGGTGCCCGAGGTGTAGAAGATCACGGCGATGTCCTCGGGGCCCGAGACCTCCTCGGGATCGACGTCGCCGGAGTACCCCTCGAGGGCGCCGAAGAAGCCGGTGGAGCCGCCCTCCTCCCGCCATTCGCCGAGCGGCAGGCAATCGGCGCCGCTCGCGCCGCGGACGAGCGCCTCGAGGCCGAGGCCGTCCTGGATCAGCACCAGCTTGGGGGCCACCGCCGTGACGATCTCGGCGATATGGTCGCGGTTCATCTCCACGTTTGCGGTGGCGATGGTCGCACCATGGCGCTGCACGCCGAGGAACACCGCCATGAACTCGACCGAGTTCTCCGACAGCATCACGACCCGGTCGTTGGCCTCAAGCCCCCGGTCGCGGAGGTACTGCGCCATCCGGTTGCCGAGATCGCGAAGCCCCGCGTAGGTGAGCGTCTTGCCCTGCTCGATGGAATGGACGTAAGCCTTGTCGGGCCAGGCCCCCGCCTGCGCCTCGATCACCGCCCTTATGGGTCTGAAGTTCTCTTCGGTCCTCCCCATGGGGCCAAGCTATCACGCGGCACGTGCCCCATCAATCGGCCTGATCGCCCCGAAAACCACCGTTCCGAGCGCTTCGGCTCTCGCCGGTTGTGCGGCGGGCCGAATGGGTGTAGATTCATAAATTGTTCGGGACCCGAACATATGATCGCCGTCACGGGATGACGCGATAGGGCACGGATACCCATGACAAAATCGATATTGAGCCTCGTTCTCAACGGGCGCCCGCGCCAAGACGCGGTCGCCGACAACGTGCTGCTGATCGACTACCTGCGCGAGGTCGCCGGCCTCACCGGCACCAAGATGGGCTGCGACGGGGGCGAATGCGGCGCCTGCACCGTGCTGGTGGACGACCGGCCCAGGCTGTCCTGCATCACGCTCGCCCATCAGGTCGCGGGCCGCCGGGTGGAGACCGTCGAGGGCGCGGTCGAGGGAGGCCGCATGTCCCGCATCCAGCGGGGCTTCCATGAGAAGCTCGGCTCGCAATGCGGTTACTGCACGCCGGGCATGATCATGGCCTCGGAGGGGCTGCTCAGGAAGACGCCCGACCCCACCGATGCGGAGATCCGCGCGGGGCTGTCCGGCAACATCTGCCGCTGCACCGGCTACGTGAAGATCATCGAGGCGGTCCGCGACGCGGCCGCCCAAGGAGCGCGGAAATGAGCGAGCTGTCTCCCGTCAAGGGCCGGTCGAGCGCCATCGGCGCCCATGTCCCGTTGACCGACGGGATCGAGAAGGTCACCGGCCGCGCCGAATACACCGCCGACCTCGATCACGGGGACGCCCTGGTCGGGCGCATCTACCGCAGCCCCTACTCCCACGCGCGCATCATCAAGGTCGATATCGACAAGGCGCTAGCGCTTCCCGGCGTCATCGCCATCGTCACCGGCGAGGATTGCGACGTGCCCTTCGGCGTCCTGCCCATCGCCCAGAACGAATATCCCATGGCGCGGGACCGGGTGCGCTACCGGGGCGAGCCGGTCGCCGCCGTCGCGGCGGTCACCGAGGCCGCCGCCGAGGCGGCGCTCGCCGCCATCGAGATGGAGGTCGAGGAGCTTCCCGCCTACTACGATCCGGCGAAGGCCCAGGCGCCCGGCGCCGTCGATCTGCACGAGGACCGGCCCGGCAACCTGGAGCGCGACGTCCATCACGAGTTCGGCGACACCGAGGCGGGCTTCGCCGCCGCCGACATCGTCCGCGAGGACGTCTATTCCTGCGGCGAGGTCACCCACATGCAGATGGAGCCCGACGCCTCGCTCGCGGACTACGACGCCGAGCGCGACCGGCTCACGCTGCACAGCTGCACCCAGGTGCCCTACTACGTGCATCTGCGCGCGGCCCAGTGCCTCGGCATGGACACCTCCAAGATCCGCGTGATCAAGCCCCATGTCGGCGGCGGCTTCGGGCATCGCTCGGAGACCCTCAATTTCGAGATCGTCGCCTGCCTGCTGGCGCGCGCCGCCAAGGGCAAGGTGCGCCTCAAGCTGAGCCGCGAGGAGACCATCATCACCCACCGCGGGCGGCCCGCGACCCAGATCAGGCTCAAGCTCGGCATGACCCGGGACGGGCGCATGACGGCGTGTTCGTGCGAGACGCTGCAGGCGGGCGGCGCCTATGGCGGCTACGGCATCGTCACGATCCTGTATTCCGGCGCGCTTCTGAACGCGATCTACGATATCCCGGCGGTCAAGTTCGACGGCTACCGAGTCTACACCAACACGCCGCCCTGCGGCGCCATGCGGGGCCATGGCACGGTGAACGTGCGCTACGCCTTCGAATCGCTCCTCGACCAGATGGCGGAGGAACTCGGCCTCGATGCGTTCGAGGTCCGCCGCCGGAACCTTTTGCAGGCGCCGATGAAGACGATCAACGACCTGATGGTCGAATCCTACGGCCTGCCTGAATGCCTCGACTGGGTGGAGGAGGCCTCGGGTTGGGCCGGGAAGCGGGGCAAGCTGCCCGCCGGCAAGGGCATCGGCCTCGCCTGCTCCCACTATGTCAGCGGCGCGGCCAAGCCGGTGCACTGGACGGGCGAGCCCCACGCCGTGGTCAACGTCAAGCTCGACTTCGACGGCGGCGTGACGGTGCTCACCGGCGCCGCCGATATCGGCCAGGGCTCCGACACGGTGCTGGCCCAGCTGGTGGGCGAGGTGCTGGGCCTCGATTTCGAGCGCGTCAACGTCATCGCCAACGACAGCCGCATCACCCCCAAGGACAACGGGTCGTACTCCTCCCGCGTCACTTTCATGGTCGGCAACGCGGCGCTGGAGGCGGCGGAAAAGCTGAAGAGGATCCTCTGCGCCGCGGCGGCGCGCAAGCTCGAGGCAAAGCCGGAGGACATCGAATGCCTCGGCGAGGTCTACCGCGTGCGCGGCGGGCAGGACCCGGGCCTCCCCTTCAAGCAGGTGGTGGACGAGGCGCTGGCCGACGAAGGCACGATCACCGTGAAGGGCACCTTCACCGTGCCGCGCTCGCACCAGGGCGGGCGCTACCGGGGCGCCGGCGTCGGCCCGTCGATGGCCTATTCCTACGCCGCCGTCGCAGCCGAGGTCGATGTGGACGAGGACACCGGACTCGTCACGGTGGAGCGCGTCTGGGTCGCCCATGACTGCGGCTATGCGCTCAACCGCCTTGCCTGCGAGGGCCAGGTGCAGGGTGCCGTGTGGATGGGGTTGGGCCAGGCCTTGAGCGAGGAGATACGCTATTTCAATGGCTTACCATACGGACCTAACATGCTGGATTACCGCGTGCCGACGATCGTCGAATCGCCGCATATCGAGGTAAAGCTGATCGAGAGCATCGATCCCAACGGCCCCTTCGGCGCCAAGGAGGCGAGCGAAGGCGCCTTGGCCGCGGTCATTCCCGCCGTCGCCAACGCGATCGCCGATGCCATCGGCTTGCGCATCAAGGAGACGCCGCTCACGCCCGACCGGGTGATCGCGGCGACGACGCGCGGCGTACGCCAGGCCGCCGGCCGGAAGGACGTCGCCTGATGGAATACATGCCGGAATTCGAGACCGCGCGGCCGAGGACCCTGGCCGAGGCCGTCGCCGCCCGGGCGGCCGCGCCCGAGGCCCGGCTGATCGCCGGCGGCACCGACCTCGTCCCCAACATCCGCCGCGGCATCGCCGCGCCCTCGGCGTTGATCGACGTGAACGGAATCGAGGAGATGCGCGGCATCGCCGCATTGGACGGCGGGGGATTGCGCATCGGCGCGGGCGTCACGCTCGCCGAGCTCGCGGACGACGCGCGCATCCGCGACGCTTTCCCCGGCCTCGTCCAGGCGGCCCTTTCGGTGGCAGCCAACAGCCACCGCGAAGCCGGAACGGTCGGCGGCAACTTGTGCCTGGACACGCGCTGCGTCTTCTACAACCAGAGCGAATGGTGGCGGCGGGCCAATTCCTATTGCCTGAAATCCCGGGGCGAGATCTGCCACGTCGCGCCCAAGGGCGACCACTGTTTCGCCGCCTTCAGCGGCGACCTGGCCCCGGCCCTGCTGGTGCTGGACGCCGAAGCCGAGATCGCCGCGCCTGAGGTCGGCCGCACCGTTTCTCTGATCTCGATCTATCGCGACGACGGGATGAACCACCTCGCCCTCGAGCCCGATGAGATCATCGCCGCGGTGCGGGTCCCCAAGCCGCCGGAGGGCTTGCGCGCGGGCTACGCCAAGGCACGGGTGCGGAGCGCCATCGACTTCCCGCTCGCGGGAATCGCCGTGGGGCTCCGGCGCGAGGGCGATGCGCTCGCCGAGCTCAGGGTCGCGCTGACCGGCACCAATTCCATGCCGATCCGGATCGAGGGCACGGACGGGCTCGCCGGCGGTCCGCTCGACGATACGCTGCTCGCGGCGCTCGACCGTCTGATCCGCGACCAGATCCAGCCCATGAACAGCTCCTTCACGCCGCCGGGCTACCGCCGCCGCGTGGTCTCGAACCTCACCCGCAAGGTGGTGACCCGCCTCTATAAAGGCGACTAGAGACCCTCCGGACCCGGGTCCTCCGCAATGCGCGCGAGCATGCCGATCAGCGCCTCCCGCTCCCCGGGGCCGAGGGAGGCCGCGATCTCGCGCTCATGGGCGAGGACGAGCGGCGTCGCCCGCGCGAGCACCTCGCGCCCCGACGGCGTCAGCGCGAGCGCATAGGACCGCCGGTCGGTCTTCGACGTCACCCGCTCGACCCAGCCCTGGGCCTGCAGCCGGTCGATCACCGCGACCATGGTCGAGCGTTCGATGCCGAGCCCCTTGGCCAGCGCCGACTGGCTCAGGCCCGGGTTCTCCCTGATCAGCACGAGGACGCCGAACTGCCCGGGGGACAAGCCCTCCTCCTTGCCGACGGTGCCGAGGAAATGGCTGAACACCACGGCCTGGGCGCGCCGCAGGCGGTAGCCGAGCAACCCCGAGAGCATGCCGTAATCGAGCCCGCCGCCCCGGCCCGCGCGCTTCGCCGTCTTGGCCATGCGATCTTCCCCCAGTGCCGGCCGATTGTTCGGCGGGCGGACCAAGTGTGGGAAGAGACGCCGCCCGAGTCAACGGACGGCGCCAACGGACGGCGCGGGCGGCGCCGCTTCCCGCCTTTCGCCGCTGCGACGGATTGGATATGGTCAGGTGGAAGATGGCCCACCCTCCGGCAAGAGAAGCGACCGCCCCGCCCCATGAGCAAGACCCCCGATCAGGTGGCCGCTGAAAGCCGCCCCGAGACCCTCACCGACCATAACCTCGCCCCCCTCGGCGGGGGCACGGCCGTCCTCTACGAGAAGCGGCCCGCCCGGCGCGGCGACGGCAGCCCGGCCGATGGGCTCTTCAACGCCTGGATCACCCTGAACGACCCCGTCAGGCTCAATGCCCTTTCGGTCGAGATGATGAAGGCGGCCCAGCTCGCCCTGCGCCAGGCCTCCAACGCGCGGGACGTGGTCGCCATCGTGCTCACCGGGGCCGGCGACCGGGCCTTCACCACCGGCGGCAATATCGCCGAGCTCGCCACCACCTACGCCGGCAATCCCCAGGAATTCCGCCAGTACATGCGCCTCTTCATGGACCTGATCACCACCGTCCTGACCGTGGACAAGCCAGTGATCTGCCGCGTCAACGGGCTGCGCATCGGCGGCGGACAGGAAATCGGGCTCGCCTGCGACTTCTCCATCGCCCAGGACATGGCCCGCTTCGGCCAGGCCGGGCCCAGGCACGGCTCCGCCCCCATCGCCGGGGCGACGGATTTCCTGCCGGTGATGATCGGCGCGGAGCACGCCATGGGCGCGGGCGTGCTCGGCGAGATGATCTCCGCCCACAAGGCGCTCCGGCTCGGCATGATCACGGACATCGTCCCGGCCCTCAAGGTGGACGGCGCCTTCGTCCCCAATCCGCTGGTGACGACCGAGACGATGCTCGACCCCATGGGCCGAATCGTCCTCGGCGAGCCCAAGGAGGGTGAGGCGCTGAGCCGGGGCAAGGCGCTCCTCGCCAAGGGGGAGATCGACCTGTCGGCCCTGGACGCGCGGGTGGAGAAGCTCTCGGGGACGATGATCGAGACCTTTCCGGAATGTACGCTCAGGACCATCGAGGAACTGCGCAAGCCGAAGCTCGATGCCTGGAACGCGCACAAGGAAAGCGCTCGGGCCTGGATGGCGCTCAACATGATGAACGAGGGGCGGACGGGCTTCCGCGCCTTCTTTGAGGGCAGCCGGGAGGCCGGGCGCGAGATCGACTTCGTGGCGCTGCGCCGGGCACTCGCCGAGGGCGCGCCCTGGACGCCCGAGCTCATCGACAGCCTGATGCCGAAGCCGCCCGGGGCAAAGGGGGACTGAACCATCGCCACGCCGCCGATCAAGACCTGGATGGAACACGAAGGGGCGCTCCTGCGCCTGCGCCTCGACAGGCCCGAGGCCAACCTGGTGGACATGGAGACCGCGGACGCGATCCACGACACGCTCCTCGCCCACCGGGACGATCGGGGCTTGCGCGCCGTCTTGCTCGATCACGAGGGTCCGAACTTCTCCTACGGCGCCTCGATCCCCGAGCACCTGCCCGACGCGGTCGCCGAGATGCTCGCCGGCATGCACCGCATGATCCTCGGCCTCCTCGACTATCCCCTGCCGGTGCTGGCGGCGATCAACGGCTACTGCCTCGGCGGCGGGCTGGAGCTCGCGGCCGCCGCGCATTTGAGGTTCGCCGGCCCCGAAGCGCGCCTCGGCCAGCCCGAGGTCAAGCTCTCGGTGTTCGCCCCCGCCGCGAGCTGCCTGCTGCCCGAGCTGATCGGCCAGGCCCGTGCCGAGGACCTGCTGATCAGCGGGCGCCTGGTCACCGGCGCGGAGGCCCGGGCGCTCGGCCTCGTCACGGCGACGGCGCCGGACCCGCAGTCGGCGGCGCTCAACTACTTCGAGGATCACCTCGCGAACCTGAGCGGCGTCGGCCTGCGCCATGCCACCCGCGCCGCCCGGCTCGGCTTCGCCGACCGGGTCCGCGAAAAGCTGAAAGCCATAGAGGCGCTCTACCTCGAGGAGCTGATGGCGCATGACGATCCCGTCGAGGGCCTCACCGCCTTCCTCGAGAAACGCGCGCCTGGCTGGCGCGACCGGTAAGCCGGCGGCGCCCGTTCGCTTCCCGCATATGACGGTTGCGCCTCACGGGAAGAGTCGTCTAGCAGGCTGCTGAAAAAGTCCATTACAAGGGCGGTTGTCGCAACATACGAATCAAAATCGTAGCCAGCACGAACGGAAAGAATTCTGGTTGGCGAGGGCTTGAATCATTGTTGCGAATAAATCTGGCCGAGATAGTTTTTCAGCAGCCTGCTAGCGCAGCCTCGTCCTTCGACTGGCTCAGGACGAGGGCGAAAAATGACCTCCCTCGAACCTCACCCTGACTCCTAACCTCACCCTGGGCTTGTCGAAGGGTGAGGCGGTGAGGGCCGGGACCGTCAAGCCGCAATTAGACTGAGATGCCCCGGAGTCATGCGAATGCATGCCGTCGCACGACCCGGGGCATGACGTAAGGGGTCGCCCTTTGCCCCCTACCGGGCGAAAAGAAAACGGCGCCGGGGGAACCCGGCGCCGTCCGTTCCGGGGTGCATCCCCGGCTTAGTGGAACTTGACGTATTCGAACTCGATGGGCTGGCGGTTGATGCCGCGGGCCGGCGGCGCGATGTAGTTCGCGAACTTGCCGGGCTCCGTCACCGGCTTCATCAGGGACTGCACGAAATCGCGGTCCTCCTGGGTTGGCAGCCACCGGCCATGCTTCTTGTCCCAATCGGCCTCGGTGATGATCCTGCCGTCGGGGCTCGCCTTGATCTCGGCGAAGGGGCCGATGTTGCGGTGGAAGGCCCGGTTCGGCAGGACCAGCCGGAAGTCGATGCCGTGGGCGGCGATGATCTTGTTCCAATTGTCCACGCCGCGCTGGCTGTCGGTGTAGTACTCGTCCCGCAGCCGCTGGTTGATGGCGTTGAGCGCCGGCTCCTCGACGTCGATGATGTTGCCGTCGCGGATCTCGGGCACCTTGTAGCTGGCGTGGTCGAGGACGTGATCGTCGCCGATCTTGGTCTCCTCATAGCGCCCCTTGATGCCCATGGTGTAGTAGGTCGCGGCGTTGGTCGACAGCTCCTGACCGAACAGGTCGAGGCAGATCGAGAAGTGGAAGTTGAGCCACTTCTGGATGGTCGGCAGGTCGATGCCGCCGTGCTTGCGCACGTCGTGGGGGTCGGAGAGGTTGTTCTCCTTCATGATCTCGCAGGTCCGCTGGATGATGCGGCTGATGCCGCTTTCGCCGACGAACAGGTGATGGGCCTCTTCGGTCAGCATGAAGCGGCAGCTTCTCGACAGCGGGTCGAAGCCCGATTCGGCCAAGGCCGCGAGTTGGAACTTGCCGTCCCGATCCTGGAAATAGGTGAAGAAGTGGAAGGACAGCCAATCCGTGGTGTCCACGTTGAAGGCCTGCAGGATGCGCGGCTTGTCGGGGTCCCCGGCGTGGCGCTCCAGCATGGCTTCCGCTTCTTCGCGCCCGTCTCGGCCGAAATAGGCCTGGAGCAGATAGACCATGGCCCAGAGGTGGCGGCCTTCCTCGACGTTCACCTGGTAGAGGTTGCGCAGGTCGTAGAGCGAGGGAGCGGTCTGGCCGAGGCGGCGCTGCTGCTCGACCGAGGCCGGCTCGGTATCGCCCTGGGTGACGATCAGCCGGCGCAGCTCGGAGCGGTACTCGCCGGGCACGGTCTGCCAGGCGGGCTCTCCCTTGTGGGCGCCGAAATTGACCTTGCGGCCGTCCTCCTGGGGCGCGAGGAAGATGCCCCAGCGGTATTCGGGCATCTTGACGTAGTCGAAATGGGCCCAGCCCGAAGGCTCGACGCTGATGGCGGTTCGCAGGTAAACGTCGTAGGCGGCGCTGCCCACGGGCCCGAGCTCCTTCCACCATTCGAGGAACTTGGGCTGCCAGTTCTCCAGCGCGCGCTGCAGGCGGGCGTCGCCCGACAGGTTCACGTTGTTGGGGATTTTCTCGTCATAGTCGATGCTAGCCATTGTCCGTTCCTCTTCCTCGCTATCAAATCCTTTGATTCGCGCCTCGAACCGTCAGACGCGGTTCTCGTCGAACTTGGCGCGCTTGCCGGTGCCGAACAGCTTCAGCGCGCCCTCCTCGCCGACCGCGTTGGGGCGTTGGAAGATCCAGTTCTGCCACGCCGACAGGCGTCCGAAGATCTTGGTCTCGAGCGTTTCCGGCCCGGCGAAGCGCAGGCTCGCCTCCATGCCGGTCAGCGCATCGGGGGACAGGCTCGCGCGCTCCTCGATGGCGATGCGCACCTCGTCCTCCCAGTCGATGTCGTCGGGGGCGAAGGTCACGAGGCCAAGCGCCTCGGCATCCTGCGCCTCGAGGTCCTGGCCGATCCTGTCCTTGACCGCCTTGAGGCTCTTCTCGTCGTCGAGGAACCGGGTCTCGAGCCGGGTCAGGTCGTTGCACATCGGATAGGGACCGAAATTCATCGCCGTCAGGCGGATCGCCGCGGGCCGGTTGTCCCCTTCCAGCACGCCGTCCAGCATGAAGCTGCGGTCGGCGGTGAACAGGAGCTCGGCGAGCGTGCCGGTGAAGCAGCTTCCCGGCTCCACCAGGGCGATGAGGCTGCGCGAGGTGACGTCGATGCGCTTGAGCACCCGCTTGAGGTAGAGCGTCACTTCCCTGACCAGCCAGTCCCCGGCATTGCCGGCGAGCACCTTGTCGGCCTGGGCGACCAGGTCGCTGTCGCCCTCGGTCCGCACCACCCAGAGGCCGAGCGCCTGCTCGTTGGTGCGCAGATGCAGGATGGCGTCGTCGAGCTGCCGCGCGACCGCCAGCGGCCAGAACCTGTCGCCCGCGGCGTGGATCTCGGCCGGGCCCTCCGGCACGGTCTCCTTGGGAGCGCGGACCGTGATGTTGACCGTGTTCTTCGAACGGTCGTAGCTCAGCGTCACGTGATCGTAGCTGACGCCGTCCTCGGTCACCTCGCGCCTGAGCTCGGTCAGCTCGATCCCCTTGGCATCGGCCGGGCGGTCGGTGCGGGCGGCGAATTCCTTGGCCCGCTCGGCCACGAGGTCGGCCATCTTGGACTTCGGCACCACCTCGTCGACGAGCTTCCAGCTCACGGCGCGGGAGCCGCGGATGCCTTCGGTCAGGGTGCAGAAGAAGTCTGCATGGTCGCGGCGCACCTTGCGCTTGTCGACCACCCGGGTGAGGCCGCCGGTGCCGGGCAGGACCGCGAGAAGCGGGACCTCCGGCAGGGAGACGGCGGAGGCGTTGTCGTCCACCAGCATGATGTGATCGGCGGCCAGCGCCAGTTCGTAGCCGCCGCCCGCCGCCGTGCCGTTGATGGCGCAGATGTAGGACTGGTTCGAGAACTTGGAGGCATCCTCGATGCCGTTGCGCGTCTCGTTCGTGAACTTGCAGAAATTGACCTTCTCGGCATGGGCCGAGAGGCCCAGCATCTTGATGTTGGCGCCGGCGCAGAAGACGTTGTCCTTGCCCGAGGTCAGCACCACCGCGCCCACTTCCGGGTGCTCGAAACGCAGCCGCTGGGTCGCGTCGTAGAGCTCGATATCGACGCCGAGGTCGTAGGAATTGAGCTTCAGCTCGTAGCCCGGCTTGAGCCCGCCGTCCTCCTTGACGTCCATCGTCAAGGTCGCAACCGGCCCGTCGACGCTCAGTTTCCAGTGCTTGTAGCGGTCGGGATGGGTTCTGAAGTCAATCATCGGGTCTCCACCTGTCTTTTGTGTATTCAGGGCCTCCGTGCCGCGGCCTGCCCTCTCCCTCGCGACTCTCGATCTGCGTTTAAAATACCCTGAATCCAACAAGTTACTTGACAAAATCCCAAAAAACATAAATACGTACCGTAATACCTATTTACAAATATACGCGCGCCCGCCATGCTGTCAAGGATCAAGTGACACGCCCGGGCCGTCCAAGCCCCAAAGGCCCCGATCGAGACCATGTCCGAGACCGCCTCCGCCCTCTCCCCGTCCAAGCCCGCGCCGCGACCCGTGATCCGCGACGCGCGGGAGGACGACATGGCCGAGGTCCGGGATATCGATGCCCGCATCACGGGCATCAGCAAGCCCGAGTACTGGGCGCGCACCTTCTCGCGATTCGGCGGGCGGACCGACCGCTGGTTCCTGGTGGCCGAGGCGGGCGGGCGGATCGCCGGATTCATCATCGGCGAGACGCGCGCCTGGGAGTTCGGCTCGCCCCCCTGCGGCTGGGTCTTCGCCATCGGCGTCGATCCGGCGCGGCGCCTCGGCGGCATCGGCACCGGCCTGTTAGAGGCCATCACCGCGCGCATGCAGGCGGCGGGGCTTGCCACCGTGCGCACCATGCTGGCCCGGGACGATGCGCTCAACATGGCCTTCTTCCGCAGCCAGGGGATGATGGGCGGCTCCTTCATCCAGCTCGAGATGCCGCTCGGCCCGGAAGACGACGCGGAGCCGGGGGAGCGATGAAGCTTCAGAAAGCCACCCTGTTCGCGCTGTTCGCCGTGCTCGAGCTCGCCCGCAACCCGGGACGCCAGATGTCGGCGGCGGAGATCGCGGAGGTCTACGGCATCTCCGTCAACCACCTCGCCAAGGTGCTGCGCGAGCTCGGCCGCGCCGGGCTGGTGGAGGCGGTGCGCGGGGTCGGCGGCGGCTACCGGTTCTCGGGCAACGCGCGGCGCACCTCGCTCTACGACGTGATCAACCTGTTCGGCGACATCGTCACCGACGCGAGCGAGATGCCCGGCCCCTCGGGCGAGACCGAGATCGCCCAGGCCCTCGGACGGGTGCTCAACGAGGTCGACGAGATCGCCGTCGCGACGCTCAAGTCGATCAGCCTGGCGACGCTGCTGAAGCCGATCGACCGGCAGGCCGCCCGGCGGATGGCGCTGTCCTCCTGAGGGCGCGGCCGCCCGCGGCCCCTATTTCCCGGTGAACTCGATGGCGCCGTCCGGCAGGAGGTAGACCACGTAGGCCTCGCCGCCCTCCACCGTCGGCCAGTGGTCGCTGCCCGGCGGGTCCACGTACCAGCCCCGGCCGAGCCCATCGAACTTGGGGTCGCCGGCGATCGGGATGATCATGCCGATCTCCCCGGTGGGATGGATATGGTGGGGGCCCTTCACGTCCTTCATGCGCACCACGTCGACGCTGAACCTGCCGGCGGGGCCGCCCGCCTTCACCACCCGGCCGAACTTGATGCCGCCGATCTCGCGCGCGCAGATCCAGCCCTCCGCCTCGCCGGTCCGGCAGAGCGCCTCGACCGCCTTGAAGACCTCCGAATCCTCGGCGAAGGTACCGTTGAGGAACGCCGCCAGGGCGCCGTCCACCGGCTTGTCGCCGATGGCGTCCGCGATCTCCCCCATCAGGTCTTCGAACTCGGCTTGGCTCATGATCATCCTCTTCTGCTGCTGGGCGTGGGCTCCGGCGCGCCGATTATAGGGCAAGGCGGGCCGGCTTGAACCATGTCCCTTGCAAGGCGCGGCCCGGCATGGAATGTATGGAGCGCGCGCCAGCGCCGGTCTCAGGGGAACCAACGGCACGTAGGGTTTGCGATACCATGACGGACAGAGAAAAAGCCGCGGTCAGCGTCGCGGTGGAGGACGGCATTGCCGTCATCACCGTGGACAATCCGCCGGTCAACGCGATCTCCCAGGCGGTGCGCCGGGGCCTGGTCGACGCCATGGCCGAGATCGCCGCGAATGACGGCGCCAAGGCCGCCGTGATCCTCGGCGCGGGCCGGATGTTCATCGCCGGCGCCGACGTGCGCGAATTCGGAAAGCCGCCCGAGCCCCCGACCCTGCCCGAGGTGGTCGCCGCCATCGAGGCATCGGACAAGCCCGTGGTGGTGGCGATCCACGGCGTGGCGCTCGGCGGCGGGCTCGAGATCGCCATGGGCTGCCACTACCGGGTGGTCGCCCCCGGCGCCAAGCTGGGCCTGCCCGAGGTCAACCTCGGCATCATCCCGGGCGCCGGCGGCACCCAACGCCTGCCGCGCCTGGTGGGCTTCAAGGCAGCGCTCGATCTCGTGACAACCGGGCGCCAGGCGGGCGCCAGGGAGGCGGCGGAAATGGGCCTCGCCGACGCCGTCATCGAGGGCGACCTCAAGCAAGGCGCGCTGGCCTTCGCGCGCGCGCAGATCGGCAAGCCGGTGCGGCGCGTGTCCGAGATCGAGGCGCCGAAGCCGGAATCCGATGCTTTCTTCACGGACGCCAAGGTCGCGACGGCCCGGCGCGCCCGCGGCCAGGTGAGCCCCGTCAAGGCGGTGGAGGCATTGGAGGCCGCGACCCTGCCCTTCGCCGAGGGCCACAAGCGCGAGCGCGAGATCTTCGTGGCGCTGCGCGGCTCCGACCAGGCCAAGGCGCTGCGCCATGCCTTCTTCGCCGAGCGCGCGGTCGGCAAGGTGCCGGGGCTCGAGGACGCAAAGCCGCGCGAGGTGAACACCATCGGCGTCATCGGCGGCGGCACCATGGGCGCGGGCATCGCCGCCGCCGCCCTGCGCGCGGGCTATCCCGTCACCCTGATCGAGGCGGACGAGGCGGCGCTCGCGCGCGGGCGGGAGAACGTCGCCAAGAACCTCGATGGATATGTGAGCCGCGGCCGCATGACCGAGGACGAGAAGGCCGATCTCATGGCCAAGCTCGCGGCCTCCCTGGACTATGGCGCACTCGCCGCCGCCGACCTCGTGATCGAGGCCGTGTTCGAGGACATGGACGTGAAGAAGGAGGTCTTCGCCAAGCTCGATTCCGCGGCCCGGCCGGGCGCCGTGCTCGCCACCAACACCTCCTACCTCGACATCGACGAGATCGCCGCCGCCACCGGGCGGCCCGCCGACGTCCTGGGGCTGCATTTCTTCGCGCCCGCCCACATCATGCGGCTCCTGGAGATCATCCGCACGGATTCCTCTGCCGACGACGTCATCGCCACCGGCTTCGCCGTGGGCCGCAGGCTCGGCAAGATCGGCGTGCTGTCGGGCGTCTGCGACGGCTTCATCGGCAACCGCATCCTCGCCCATTTCCGCAAGCAGGCCGATTACATGGTCGAGGACGGCGCCATGCCCTGGGACGTGGACGGCGCCATGGAGGCCTTCGGCCTGCCCATGGGGCCCTACAAGGTGATGGACCTCTCGGGCCTCGACATCAGCTACGCCATGCGCAAGCGCCAGGCGGCGACGCGGCCCGCCGAGGAGCGTTACGTCGCCATCGCCGACCGCCTCTGCGAGGCCGGCTGGCTCGGGCGCAAGACGGGGCGCGGCTGGTACGTCTACGAGGACGGCAAATCGACCCCCAACCCCGATGCCGAGAAGATCGTGCTGAAGGAATCGGCGAAGAAAGGCATCGCCCGGCGCGCCTTCGCGCCGGAGGAGATCCAGACCCGCATCCTGTATGCCATGATCAACGAAGGGGCGCGCATCGTCAACGAAGGCATCGCCAAGCGGCCGCTCGACGTCGACATGGTGGAGATCATGGGCTACGGCTTCCCGCGCTGGCGCGGCGGGCCGATGTGCGCCGCCGACATCATCGGCCTCGAGAAGGTGCAGGCCACGATCCGGGACTTCGCCAGGCAAGACGCCTATTACTGGAAGCCCGCCCCGCTGCTCGAGCACCTGGTGGCGGAGGGCAAGGGCTTCTCCGACCTCAACGGCGGCTGACGGCGGGCCGGGCCATGGCGCTCCACTGGCAAAAGGAGGACGGCCGCATCGCCGTCATCGCGCTGGACGAGCCCGATGCGCGCAACGCACTCACCGCCGAGGCGCGGGACGCGCTCCGCGCGGCGCTCAATGCGCTGGACGACGATCCCGAGGTGGACGCGCTCGTGATCACCGGGGCGGACGGGAACTTCTGCGCCGGCGGCGACGTGCGCACCATGGGCGAATCGAGCCGCCGCGCGGTCGAGCGCCGCATGGGCGAGGTGGCGCGGACCGCCGAGGCCCTCGCCGCCTTCCCCAAGCCGGTGATCGCCGCCATCGCCGGGCACGTGGCCGGGGCCGGGATCAGCCTCGCCTGCCTCGCCGACATCGTCCTCGCCGAGGACACCGCGCGCTTCACCTTCTCCTTCCTGCGGCTCGCGCTCGGGCCCGACTGGGGCCTCTCCCACACCCTGCCCCGGCGCGTCGGCGCCGCCCAGGCCAGGCGCCTGATCCTCTCGGCCGGGGCCATCGACGGCACCGAGGCCCACCGCCTCGGCCTCGTCGACATCCTTACCTTCGAGGGCGAGGTGCTGCAGGCCGCGCGGGCGACGGCACGCGAGCTCGCGGGCGGGCCCAGGGCCGCCATCGCCGCCGTCAAGGGCATGATGACCGACCTCGAAGGCCTGCGCGCGGCGCTGGCCGCGGAAGCCGAGATGCAGAAGGACCGCTTCCCCCATGCCGAGCATCAGGAGGGCGCCGCCGCCTTCCGCGACAAGCGCAAGCCCGACTACACCTTCGGCCGCGGCTGACGCCGCGAGGCAAGATCCCATTCTCAACCCGGAAGGAATGACAGCCCAAGACATGAGCACGCCCCAGCCCGGCATCCTCGCCGACGTCCCGCCCTTGTCCCGTTACCTCGAATTCTCGCGGATCCGTGACGCCGATCCCCGCGCGGCACTCGCGGCACTGGCCGCCCTGCCGGTCGACGAGGGCGCCGTGATCGGCCTCGGCGCGGGCCTCGTCATGGGCCTGGGCGGCGCGGTGGAGGGCCTGCGCAATTTCCCGGCGTTCACCGGCCCGGGGGTCGAGGTGCCCTCGACCCAGGCCGACCTCTGGGTCTGGATCCGCGGCACCGACCGGGGCCGCATCCTGCACCGCGGACGGGCCATCAAGGCCGTCCTCGCGCCCGCCTTCCTCCGGGTCCGGCTGGTCGACGGCTTCAAGTTCGACGCGAGCCGCGACCTCACGGGCTACGAGGACGGCACCGAGAACCCCAAGGACGAAGCCGCGGTGGACGCCGCCGTGGCCGAGGGCCTCGGCGCCGGGCTCGACGGCTCGAGCTTCGTCGCCGCCCAGCAATGGGTCCACGACCTCGCCCATATGGAGAGCCTGCCCGCCCAGGAGCAGGACGACATCATCGGCCGCCACAAGGACAGCAACGAGGAGGTCGACGAGGCCCCCCCCATCGGCCCACGTCAAGCGCGCCGCCCAGGAGAGCTTCGACCCGGCGGCCTTCATGGTGCGCCGCTCCATGCCCTGGGCGGACGAGAACGGCGAGGGGCTGATGTTCGTCGCCTTCGGGCACAGCCTGGATGCCTATGAGGCCGTCATGCGGCGCATGGCCGGGCTGGAGGACGGCATCACCGACGGCCTCTTCCGCTATTCCCGGGCGGTTTCCGGCGGCTATTTCTGGTGCCCGCCGGTGAAGGAGGGTCGCCTCGACCTCACCGCCGCGGGTGTATAGGCCGCGCTTTTGCGCTAGACTGGGCCCAAATATCGGCCCGTCCGGAGGGCGGGAATTACTCGGGAGGTCGCCATGAGCGAATACAAGAAGCGGAACACGGAATCCTCGAAGCTGCGCGAGCGCCTTGATTACCCGGTGATCGACGGCGACGGCCATATCATCGAATCGCGCTTCGTCTTTCCCGATTTCCTGAAACAGGTGGGCGGGCCGGAGCTCGTCAAGCGCTTCGAGAAATCCGTCCGCAACGCCCGGCCCGAAGGCGCCAAGTCGCTCTTCTGGGGCGGGCACACCGGCACCCATACCATCGACCGCGTGACCTGCATGCTGCCGAGGCTCTATGCCCAGCGGCTGGACGAGGCCGGGGTCGATTTCGCGACCCTCTACCCCACCTACGGCTTCCGCTGCCAGGTGATGCCCGACGACGAGGTGCGCCAGGCCGCCTGCCGCGCGCTCAACATTATGTACGCCGACATGTTCAAGGATGTCCGCCACCGCATGACTCCCGCCGCCGTCATCCCCATGCACACGCCCGAGGAGGCGGTGGCGGAGCTCGAGTTCGCCGTCAAGGAGCTCGGCATGAAGGCGATGATGTCAGCCAACGAGGTCCTGCGCCCCGATCCCGACGTCGCCGCCGAGGCCCCGCAATACGCCGAGGCCACGCGGCGCTATACGCCGCTCGCCCTGGATTCCCCCTACGACTACGACCCGTTCTGGGCCAAATGCGTCGAACTCGGCGTCGCGCCGGCGGGGCATTCCATCAACTATTCCTGCACCCACGCCTCGCCGACCAACTACGTCTACAACCGCATCGGCGTGTTCGCGACCTTCGCCCATGCCTGCGCCCGCGCGCTCTTCCTCGGCGGCGTGACCAAGCGGTTCCCGGGGCTCAACGTCGGCTTCCTCGAGGGCGGCGTATGGTGGGCGGTCTCGCTCTACAACGACCTCGTCGAGTTCTTCGAGAAGCGCAACGTGGACTCGCTGCTCGACCACCACGATCCGGCCAAGTTCGACGTCGAGCTCGCCCGCACGCTCTACCGCGACTTCGGCAACGAGTACCTGACGGAGGCGCGCTACCTCGAGAACGTCTCCGCCTTCACCAGCGACGGGCGCAAGAAGCCCGGCGTCGACCCCGACTTCATCGACGACTGGAAAGCGCTCGACGTCAAGAGCTCCGAGGAGATCCGCGACCTCTTCATCGACAGCTTCTATTTCGGCTGCGAGGCCGACGACGCCATGAACTACACCGCCTTCAACGCCAAGGCGAACAAGTTCGGGGCCAAGCTCAAGGCCATGTTCTCCTCCGACCTCGGCCACTGGGACGTGGTCGATTTCGGGGACGTGCTGGAGGAGGCTCACGAGCAGGCCGAGAAGGGCCTGATGACCGAGGAAGACTTCCGCGACTTCGTCTTCGTCAACCCGGCGCGCTTCACAACCCGCATGAACCCCGACTACTTCAAGGGCACGGTGGTCGAGGACGCGGTGGCGAAGCTCATGGCCGGCGACCGCAAGGCCTCCGCCTCCGCCGCCGAATAGGCCTTCGCACCCCCTCCAATACCCCCGCGGCCCGATCCGGGCCGCGGGTTCAGCCCCGACAGGCGCGCGCCGAGGCGGTTTACCCTTCGACACGCGCGGGCCGCGCGCTGCTCAGAGCTTGTCGAGGGACGAATCATGGGGGTGCGGACTCAGAAGGGCTCATCTCCGGCGATGGAGGTGCGGTGAAGGTGGCGGATCCCCGGCGGGACGATCCCGCCGCAGGCGAGGTGGATGGTCGACCGGTTGTCCCAGAACACGAGGTCGCCCAAGCGCCACTTGTGGCGGTAGATGAACTCGGGCTTCTTCTGGTGCTCGAAGAGGTAGTCCAGCAGCGGCTGGGCCTCGGAATCGTCCATCCCTTCGATGGCGACGGTGAAGCGCGGCGAGACGAAGAGCGCCCTGCGCCCGGTCTCGGGATGGGTGCGCACCATGGGGTGCACCGAATCGGGCACCGGGATGTCGAAATACTTGTCGATGTCGTGGGTGAACTCGCCCTTCTCCAGATCGGAGATGCCTGCGCGCGGGTTCTTGCGCCGGTCGCGGATGTGGATCGCCTTGAGGGTATCGATCTTGTTCCGCACGTCCTCGGGCAGCGTCTCGTAGGCGAGGTACTGGTTGGACCAGGCGGTGTCACCGCCCTCCTCCGGCACCTCGAGCGCGTGCAGCATGGAGCCCAGGGACGGGCATTCGGCGTAGGTCAGGTCCTGGTGCCAGGTGAAACCGGCATAGGCCTGGGTCGCGCCCACGAACTTGCCGCCGACCTTGCGGTTGGAAAGCACCAGCACGTCGGGGTATTCCGGATGCAGGAAGTCGGTCGCGATGCGGCGCACGAGCTTGCCCCAGCGCTTGGCGAAGGCGATCTGCGCGGGCGGCGAAAGGTCCTGGTCGCGGATCACCAGGACCAGATGCTCGAGCAGGAGATCGTTGATGGCCTTGATGTCCGCGTCCTCGAGCGGCGCCGACACGTCGATGCCGTTGATCTCGGCGCCGATGGCCTCGGTCAGGGGCCTGACCCGCATGTTCTCCAGCGCGCCGCTGGTCGCACTCAGGCTCATATCCGTTTCCTCCGATCGGCGCGCCCTCTTGGCAGGCACGGCCTAGGATCCTATTTGGCTACTTGGAATGCGTCAAATATTCCTCAACGCGCCGCACAATGGATAATGACAACGCTGGTGGCGCGCGGAAAAAATGCACTCCGGAGCGATCGATATTTAGAGCCAGAAAACCCCGCTTCTCGGCCAGAATGAGACGCCAAGCGGACCGATGCGAGGGCGCCGCTATTCAGACACGTCGATCAGAACGTTGTCTATGTCGGAAAGCTGAATTTGGCCTATGCCACAGGTTTCGGAAAATAATTTAGCGCGAGCGTGGCCTCCAGACCCAGCGGCCGGTGGACGGGGCGCCAGGTAGTCGTTTCGTTCCGCAAGGGTTTTCATGCTTTCCTTGAATGCGGCGATGCTCTCAACCTTGAACCCAAAATGGTCGGGACCGGGCCGAACGATCCCTGTTCCCTCGTATTTATCGATATCCCAAGGCATCAGGGCGATGGTCATGCGGCCGTCGGAGACATAATAATTTTCGTCCCCCTCTTGGCGATTCGCCAGATTCAGATCGAATACCTCGCAATAAAACTCCGCACAATGCTCCGGGTTCGGGGTCCTGAGCGCGAAGTGATTGATGTATCGGTCCTGCTGCCAATCGCCCGCGGCATAAATATCCCTGCGGTTCGCCATTTCGGCTTGCGACAGGTCGAAGATGTTATGGTCGGGATCGTAAGTGGAAATCCCCGCGAAAGGCCTGTCTGCTGGCCTTTCCAGCCATTTCACGGTGGGGAATTTCCTGTTGATCCTTTCGAAACAGGTTTCGACATCCTCTACCTGGATACCGAAATGATCGAGCCCGGCAGGCCGACCTGGGCGACGGGGATTGATGTTAAGCCCGAGATAGCCGTCTCCCACCGTAATTGCACTTTCGGGACGCGGGTGGTCCGAGACCTTCATTCCGAACAACGCCTGATAGAATTGACCCAGCAGGGAATAATTGCTGGAAACGATTGCGACGTGATTGATCTTCGCAGACATGGCGTTTCCCTATAGGTGTACGTGCCAACCGACGCAGATGCCGGCGCGGTGTCGTCGGCCGGAGCCTATTGGCAGGAAACCTTCCGTGCCTCATTGCCGTTGCCGAGGTAGGAAATTTCACATTCCATTCCGGCCTTGAGTTTGCTCCGGGCACTCCGCTTGCCACCGATTGTGACCTCACTCCTCGAACCGCTCATCTTGACTTTGTGTTCTCCACCCTTGACCTTGAAGCGGAGGCCGCGCCCACCCTTTTCCACTGCTGTCAGCTTCGTCTTGACCTTGGTTATCGTCTTGGACACCAACGGCCCGCCGGCCCTGACCCAAGTAGCGTTCCAGACCTTCTGGACTTTAGGAAATACGGTAACGAGGCTTTCCGGTGGCCGGATAGCTAGGGCCTTACCTTTCGTTTCGTTCGCGTACATCACCAAGCCCAAATCTTGGAGATCCTTGTGAACGGGAGAACCGGTGGTCGCATGATATTGGTGAAGCTGCCCTTCCTTGCTCAGAAACCAATTGAGAAAGATCTTGGCGGAATTCAAATTCTTGCTGCCCTTTACGACGATCAGTTCAGAGATGGTGACTGGAACCGGCTCGGGACAATGCCACGCTATGGGAGCGCCTTTCTTGGCGTAGTCGTAAACACCGCGCGCAGTCGAAGGAATTGCGGCATGGAACTCGCCAGCGATGGTGAGCACCACAACCGCACGAGTCCCCTCTTTTCTCATTTGAGGCCGGGCTTCTGAAACCAATCGGTCGAGGAAATTCCGTGTCCATTCCTCGCCATGAGCCAACCACAAATTGAGCACCCAGTTGTGGGGACGGTTAGCGATGCCGATATTGCGGCCATGCAGTGCTTTGACGGTTAGGATGTCCTCCCAGCGCGCCGGCATATCCTGTTTCTTGATCAATTTGGGGTTATAGGACATACACCACGCCTTCAGCCTTTCTCCGATCCACAGCCCATCCTTGGCTCGCATGTCCGGATGAATTCGGGTGAAGTTGGGCAGGTCACTCAGGTCCGTCAGCGCGCCGGCATCCCTGAACTGCTTCATGCCCGATCCCACCGCCGAAATGATGTCGGTGGTCACGTGGCCTTGCATAAAAGCGATCAACGGTTTGTCGACACGTCCCGCACGGGAGCCTTCACGCTGGTGCTCGATCTCTATGAAGGGATACCGGGCCTTAAAGGCCGCGATGAAGAGTGGCCATTCGGTGGCCGTATAGGACCCCGCAAAACGGACCTTGCCTTCCTTCTTCGCTGCGGCGATCCATGCCGGGGGCACTTTGAGCTCCTGGTCGATATCGGCAAGGATGCTGGGATCCAGCTTGAGGTCGGCCAGCATTTTCTTGGTATATTGGGACAGTTCCGCTCCCTGAACCGGCGCGGCGACCAGTACGCCGCCAGCGGAGCCGCCGATCGCGAAGGCCAGAACAAGGCAAAATGACTGCAGGTGACGTTTCATGTTTCTCTCCCCATGGGATTCGGGATTATTGCATCGACATTAGATAACAATGCCGAACTCCCTCGCTTGGGAGCAGCATAACACAGCGCCCAAGCCCTAGACAGGGCTGACCTGTTCCCGTCAGGGGGCCTTTCTCATGCTTCGATTTGGCAGGAAGGCGGTTTAAGCGGGGGGGGATGGAACAACATTCCTGGATGAAGACCGTCCCTGCAGCCGTATCTCTGCGTCCTACACCCGCTCCAACAGCGCGGCGATGCCCTGGCCGACGCCGATGCACATGGTGCAGACGGCGAGGTCCTTGCCGGTCGAGGCGAGCTCCTCGGTTGCGGTCAGGGCGAGCCGGGCGCCCGACATGCCGAGCGGGTGGCCGAGGGCGATGGCGCCGCCGTTGGGGTTGACGTGCTCGGCGTCGTCGGGGATCCCGAGCTGGCGCAGGACGGCGAGCCCCTGGCTCGCGAAGGCCTCGTTCAGCTCGATCACGTCGATGTCGCCGATCTTCCTGCCCGTCATGGCGAGGAGCTTCTCCGTCGCCGGCGCCGGGCCGATGCCCATGATGCGGGGCGGCACGCCCGCCGCGGCCGTGGCGACGACGCGGGCGCGGGGGGTGAGGCCGTGCCTCTTAGCCGCCGCTTCCGAGGCGACGATCAGCGCCGCCGCGCCGTCGTTCACGCCGCTCGCGTTGCCGGCGGTCACTGTGCCGCCCGGACGGAAGGGGGTGGGCAGCCCGGCAAGCGCCTCGAGCGTCGTGTCCGGGCGCGGATGCTCGTCCTTGTCGACGATGACGGGATCGCCGCGCCGCTGGGGGATGGCGAGGGGGGCGATCTCGCGCGCGAGCCGGCCCGAGTCCATCGCTGCCTTGGCCCGCATCTGCGAGCGGTAGGCGAAGGCGTCCTGGTCCTCGCGGCTCACCTGGAAGTCCTCGGCGACGTTCTCCCCGGTCTCGGGCATGGAATCGACGCCGTACTGCTTCTTCATCAGCGGGTTGACGAAGCGCCAGCCGATGGTGGTGTCATGGATGTCGGCGCTGCGGGAAAAGGCCGTCTCCGCCTTGCCCATGACGAAGGGGGCGCGGGACATGCTCTCCACCCCGCCGGCGATGGCGAGCGATATATCGCCCGCCCGGATGCCGCGCGCGGCCTGGCCGACGGCATCCAGACCCGAGCCGCAGAGCCGGTTGATGGTGGTGCCCGGCACGCTGTCGGGCAGCCCCGCGAGCAGCAGCGCCATGCGCGCGACGTTGCGGTTGTCCTCCCCCGCCTGGTTGGCGCAGCCCATCATCACGTCGTCGATCGCGGACGCGTCCAACCCGGGATTGCGCTCGATCAGCACGCGGATCACATGGGCGGCCAAGTCGTCGGGCCGGACCCGGGCCAGCGCCCCGCCGTAGCGCCCGATGGGGGTGCGCACCGCATCACAGATAAAAGCGTCGGGCATCTAGTCTCTCCCGCGAAGATCCCGCGCCGCCGGCGCGGTGTGGCAGGCCGCGTTCCTCGTTTCCGGGGCCGCGCCAGTTCCTTGGATGGGATGGACCCCTCAGAGATCGTCGGGCGGGGTGTAAACGTCGCGACCCTCGGGCATTTCCTTGGGCGGGTAATCGACCACCTTCTGGAACAGCATGTGCATGAACAGGAACAGCGGCTTCGCCTTCATGACCAGGGCGATCATCTCGTCCTCGCCGTCGTTGAAGTGCTGGTGCACGCAGCCGTTCTCGACGATGCAGGCATCGCCCGCGGCATAGGGCAACCTCACCCCGTCATGGACGTCGTGTCCCTCGCCGGTCAGGATATAGAACACGGCGGAATTCATGTGCCCGTGCTTCTGGCCGTGGCACTTGGCCGCGAAGGCGCTGATGTGGCATTCGATGGACTGGGCGATCTCGACGGCCTGGGGATTGATCGGCGCCTTGTCGTAATATCCCGGGCCGCCCTTCCACGCGAAATCGCCGTGGGGATAGACGCGGGGCTGGGCATAGAGGCTCTTGTAAACCTCGCCATAGGTGCCCTCGAGCGCGCGAACGAAGGTGCGCTTCTTCTGCCAGCGCGTCCAGACCACCTCCTTGCCCTCGTTATGACCAGGCGTGCCCGGTTTGACGTAAACCTCGGTTTCTTTTTCACCGACGGTGTCTTCACTCATTTCCTTGTTCTTTCTTCACCCACGCGGCACTTTGCCGGTGTACGCCCATTCGGTCCCCTGCCCGGCTTCAAGCGGGAGCCCCACATCGCGATCGATTGAACAGTCACGACGATCATTAGTCAACCTCAATGCCCGATGGACGGGGTCCGGCCCGTTCCCGTTCCGGACCGGCAACCGCACGCAAGGTTAATTCCCGTATTCCGGCCCCGATCCGCCAGGACAAAAGGCCGGAAGGGTCCGAACCAGGGCGCAGGCGCCTCCTCGACGACGGCCGGGGGCAACCTTCCCCGTTGAGCCCCCCGCCTCCGAGACCCTATGTTGCCGGCGCCATTCATTATAGTCACGGGGCGGATGATCTTGTTTTCAGGCAGGCGCGGGAGCCGGGAAAATTGCATAGGGGGACGAGATGAAAGCGGTGGTGCTGGAAAAACGCGGACAGGACGGCATCCGAGTGCACGGCTTTCCCGATCCCGCGCGCCCGGCCGGCAATGCGCTGATGAAGGTCAGGACCGCGGCGCTCAATCACGCCGATCTCTACATGCGCGACAGCGGCAAGGGGATCACCCATGAGCTCCCCATGGTGCTCGGTCTCGACGCGGCCGGCGAAATCGTCGAGGCCGACCCCGGTTCCGGTCTCGCCCCCGGCGACCGCGTCATGACCTACCCCATGGAGCATTGCGGGGCCTGCGCCTATTGCCAGGCAGGAGAGCAGCCCTGGTGCGAGAACCTGCGGATCATCGGCGAGCAGCGCCACGGCACCATGAGCGAATACCTCTCCGCCCGGGCCGGCTGCTTCCTGCCCATTCCCGACAGCCTCAACTGGATCGAGGCCGCCGCCCTGCCCGCCGCCTACATGACCGCCTGGCGCATGGTGTTCGGCAAGGTCCCGCTGCTGCCCCATGAAAACGTGCTGATCCACGGCATCGGCGGCGGCGTGTCGCTGGCCGCCATGCAGCTCGCCCACCTCGTGGGCGCCCGCACCATCGTCACCTCGGCCCGCGACGAAAAGCTCGCCAAGGCCCACGCTATGGGCGCCTGGGCGACCCTCAATTACACCGGCGGCCGAATCTGGCAACAGGTGATGGAGCTGACGGAAGGGCGCGGCGTCGACATGGTGATCGACAATGTGGGCGAGGCGACCTGGGACGATTCGCTCCGCGCCGCCGCCTGGGGCGGGCGCATCATGGTTTGCGGCGCCACCAGCGGGGGCCGGCCGCCGGCCGACCTGCAGCGCGTCTTCGTCCGCCAACTGCGGATCATCGGCTCCACCACCGCCAATCTCGAGGAATACCGCGCCCTCTTGCGCACCGTAGCGGCGGGCACGCTGCGCCCGGTGATCGACGGGGTGCTCGCCATGGATGATGCGCTGGCGGCCTTCGCGCGCCTGGACCGGGCCGATCAATTCGGTAAGATCGTCCTGACGGTGCCGTAGGGCCGCCCCCGAGGCGGGGGAGGGCCCTCGAATCGCGCCGGTTTCCACGGATTTGCGGCCTGTGGTACACTCCGCCGCATTGCGAACCTTGCACGAGGATGGATGGAAATGGCCGAAATGCTGCAGCCGGATAGGGAAAAGAAGTTCCTGCTCGACCCCTTCGGGGATTGGGTCGACAACGAGGGCATCCCCCGCATTCAGGCCCTGGGGGTGGACCTCAAGACGGTCGAAACCAAGCCCTGGGCGCGCCTCGATGCCAAGGGCGCGTCGATCGAGATGGACGGCCGCGGCGACTTCATCTCCATCTTCCTCATCGAACTGGAGCCGGGCAGCAAGACCGCGCCGCAGACCCACCTGTATGAAGAGGTGATCTACGTCGTCTCCGGCCACGGCTCGACCACGGTGGAGGACTCCAAGGGCAACAAGCACACCTTCGAATGGGGCCCCAAAAGCCTGTTCGCCCTGCCGCTGAACTGCAAGCACCAGCATTTCAACGGCTCCGGCACCGAGCCCGCGCGGCTGTCGGCCACCACCACCCTCTGCGTCATGCTGAACCTGCTGCACAACGAGGATTTCATCTTCAATAACGACTACCGGTTCCCGGACCGCGAGGGCGAGTCCAGCTACTTCACGGGCGAGGGCACCTACATCCCGCACAAGCCGGGGCGCAACGCGTGGGAAACCAACTTCGTGCCCGATGTCGGCGCGTTCGAGCTGAAGGCCTGGAAAGAGCGCGGCGGCGGCTCGTCCAACATGAAGTTCATCCTGGCCGACGGCACCATGCACACCCACTCCTCGGAAATGCCGGTCGGCACCTACAAGAAGGGCCACCGCCATGCCGCCGACTTCCACGTCTTCTGCGTCCACGGCACCGGCTATTCCCTGCTCTGGTACGACATGGACGAGAAGGTCGAGCGCATCGACTGGGAGCACGGCGTCGTCTTCGCCCCGCCGGACATGATGTTCCACCAGCATTTCAACACCAGCCTCACGCCGGCGCGGTACCTTGCGATCGGGCTGGGGTCCATGCGCTACCCCTTCATCGACATCAAGCGCAAGCATTGGATGGGCGCCGTCGACACCTCGCTGGAGGAAGGCGGCAACCAGATCGAGTACGAAAACCAGGACCGCCGTATCCACGAGATCTTCCTCAAGGAGCTCGCCAAGAACGGGGTCGAATCGCATATGGGCGAAATCATCGACGAAAGCCAGTACCGCGGCCAGGCCGCGGCGCCGGCCGAATAGCTTTCAACCGCGTCATCCGGCCGCGCCGCGCATCGCGTGGCGCCGTCCACCGGTTCCGGCGGCAAACAGTGAAATCAGGGAGACCGCACGATGTCCGAAGCGCTGGACAGCTATTATCTGCATGATTCCTACCGCACCTGGTGCAAGGACCAGGGCGTGCCCTTCATCGAGGATTTCGGGATCGACCTGCTGGCGATGGAGGTCAAGCCGTGGGACCGCTACGGCATGCGGGGCGCCGTCTGCGAGCTGGTCGGCGGCGACGACTTCATCTCCACCTTCTGCTTCGAGCTGCCGGCGGGCGGCAAGTCGGAGCCGCTGAGCCACGTCTACGAGGAGGTGATCTTCGTCCTCTCCGGCCACGGCTCTACCAGCGTGGAGCTGCCCGACGGCACCAAGCACACCTTCGAATGGGGCCCCAATTCGCTGTTCCAGGTGCCGCTCAACATGCGCTACCAGCATTTCAACGGCTCCGGCCAGGAATCCGCGCGGCTCGCCAGCACCAACAACGCCCGCTTCCTGATCAACCTGTTCAGGAACGAAACCTTCATCTTCGACAACCCCGTTCCCTTCGCCGACCGCGCGGGGACCGCCGGCTACTTCACCGGCGACGGCGAATTGAAGCCGATCAAGCCCGGCCGCCACCAGTGGGAGACCAACTTCGTCCCCGATATTTCGAACTTCGAGCTGAAGGCCTGGGAGGCGCGCGGCGCGGGCTCCTCCAACCTGCGCTGGATCCTGGCTGACGGCACCATTGGCTGCCACACCTCGGAAATGCCCGTCGGCACCTACAAGAAGGCCCACCGGCACACCGCGGGGACCAACGTGTTCTGCGTCTCCGGCCAGGGCTACAGCCTGTTCTGGTATGACGAAGACGAGGACTTCACCCGCGTCGACTGGCACCACGGCGTCATGTACACGCCGCCCGAGGACATGTTCCACCAGCACTTCAACACCGCGACCACGCCGTCGCGCTATCTCGCCGTCCAGTTCGGCTCGACCCGCTACCCTCTGTTCGGGGTCAAGCGCCAGATCTGGGACAAGGGCGTCGACACCTCGCTCAAGGACGGCGGCAACCAGTTGGAATACGAAGACCAGCCACCGGAAATCCACGAGATCTTCCTCAAGGAACTCGACAAGCACCAGGTCGAGTCCGAGATGGGCGAGATCTTCGACGAGGAGGCGATCCGGGCGAAGATGTGACCCGATCGGGGCCGCGCCCGGCATCGGGAGCCGCGAGCGGACCCAACCGCACGGCGCGCGCCGTACGGGCCGAAACTGGACGGAAATTGGGGCGTCCAGTATCTTAGGCCGGTACCGGACAGGGGCTGCCAGGGGCCGTCGGCGGCCCGACCATCGAGGGGAGGAGAAAACCATGGCCGATGACGGCATTCAGTTCTTGGAGACCGATCACGAGAAGAGGTTCCTTCTCGATCCTTATGGCGACTGGGTCGCCGCCGAAGGCCCCCCGGTCCACGAGGATTTCGGGCTGGATCTGCTCACCCTAGAGACCGGCCCCTGGCCGCGCTTCGACGCCAAGGGCGCGTTCTGTCACGTCAAGGGCCGGGGCGATCATTGCTCCTGCTATCTGCTGGATATCGACCCCGGCAAGCGGACGGCGCCGGCAAAGCACCTATACGAATGCTTCATCTACGTGCTGGAGGGTCACGGCTCCACCACCATCGAGCTGCCGGACGGCCAACGCCATTCCTTCGAATGGGCGCCCAAGACCCTGTTCGCCCTGCCGCTCAACATGGGCTATCAGATCTACAACGGCTCCGGCAGCGAGCGCGCGCTTCTCGCCTGCACCCATTTCCTGCCGCTGACCATGAACCTGTTCCATAACGAGGCTTTCATCTTCGACAACAATTTCGCCTTCACCGACCGCATCGGCGATCCCAAGTACTTCGAAGGCGACGGCGACTTCACCGGCATCAAGCCTGGCCGGCACATGTGGGAGACCACCTTCGTTCCGGACCTCACCAATTTCGAGCTGATCACCTGGAAGGAGCGCGGCGCCGGCGGCTCCAACATCACCTTCATCCTAGCCGACGGGACCCTCCACGCCCATACCTCGGAGATCCCCACGGCGCGCTACAAGAAGGGCCACCGCCACGGCGACGGCATCCATATCTTCGCCGTCACCGGATCGGGCTATACCAAGCTGTGGTACGAGGGCGAGGAGGACTTCGTCGAGGTGCCCTGGCGCCACGGCGTGATGTACGCCCCGCCCTTGTGGATGTTCCACCAGCACTTCAACACCGCGCCGGAACCCGCGCGCTACCTTGCCATCGGCATGGGCAGCCGGCGCTACCCGTTCAGCACCATCCGGCGCGAGGGCATCGCCGGCAAGGCCGATTCGGACATCAAGAAAGGCGGGCGCCAGATCGAATACGCCGACCAGGACCCCCGCCTGCATCAGCAGTGGCTGGACGCCATCGCCAAGACCGGCGTCAAGTCGGACATGGCTGAATTCATCGACGAGACGCCGTTCCGGACATAGCCGCCGCGACGCCCGGCGGGCGGGATCGCGGCGCCCCCGGGCGGCAGGACCTAAGGAGAACCATACAGTATGCATGAACTCGATTTCGATCACGGGCACATGACGCCCGAGGAGCAGCAAGCCATCGCCGACGCCATCTGGTCGGCGGACAATGTGGAACTCGTCACCGTCGGCGTCGATATCGGCTCGTCCACGTCCCACCTGATGTTCGCCCGGGTTCATCTGCAGCGCCTGACGACCGCGCTCAGCTCCCGTTTCGTGGTGGTCAACCGCGAGGTCTTGTGGCGCTCGCCGATCCTGATCACGCCCTATCTCAGCGACAACACCATCGACGTCGACTACCTCGCCAACTTCATCAACGAGGGCTACAAGGAAGCGGACCTGACCCGGGACCAGATCGATTCCGGGGCGGTGATCCTGACCGGCGAGGCGTTGAAGCGCAGGAACGCCGAGGCCATCACCCATCTCTTCGCCGCGGAATCCGGGAAGTTCGTCTGCGCCTCGGCCGGCCACCACATGGAGAGCGCCATGGCCGCCCACGGCTCGGGCGCCATCGCGCTGTCGCGCAAGGACCATTCCAACGTGCTGAACATCGACATCGGCGGCGGCACCACCAAGCTCGGACTCTGCCACGGCGGCAGGCTGCTCGCCACTGCCGCCATCGAGGTCGGCGGCCGCCTCATCGCCTTCGATGAGGCGGGCAAGCTGGTGCGCATCGAGGGCCCCGCCTTTGCCCACGCGGAGAAGGCGGGCGTCGACCTCGTCATGGGCAAGAAGCTCAGCGAGGAGGAGATCGGGAAGCTGGTCGACACCATGGTCGACGTGCTGGTCCCCGCGGTGATGCAGCAGGATCCCGAGGGCCTGACCAAGGACCTGATGGTGACCGATGCGCTGCCCAAGACCCCGGTGCCCGACCTCGTGACCTTCTCGGGCGGCGTCTCGGAATTCATCTACGGGCGCGAGACCAAGGACCACAACGATATCGGCCGCCACCTCGCCGATGCCGTGACCAAGGCGCTCTCCGAGAAGCGCATCCCCTACAAGGTCATGGATCCCGGCCAGGGCATCCGCGCCACCGTCATCGGCGCCTCGCAGTTCTCCGTCCAGGTGTCGGGCAACACCATCCATGTCTCCAACGCCGACGTGCTGCCGGTGCGCAACATCCCGGTGCTGCGCCCCAACGTGAAGCTCGACGGCGACATCGACGCGGTCAAGATCACCGAGGAGGTGCAGAACGCACTCAGCCGGTTCGACTACGAGGACGGCGAGCAGATCTGCGCGCTGGCCTTCAACTGGGAGGGCGATCCCCTGCACGCGCGTCTCAAGGCGCTGGCCGACGGCATCTGCGCCGGCCTGCCGGAGACCATCCACAGCGACAATCCGCTCGTCCTGATGATCGACGGCGACGTCGGCAAGACCATCGGCAACATCCTGACCCGGGAATGCGGCGTCACCACCGACATCATCTCCGTCGACGGAGTCAGCCTGAAGGAGTTCGACTACGTCGATATCGGCGAGGTGATCCAGCCCACCAACGTCGTGCCCCTAGTGATCAAGTCGCTCCTGTTCTCTACCCCGGGCGGGGCCCAGGAAGCTGCCTGAGGCGCGGCCGATTGACGGTCACTTGCGGCTGAGAGTAGTTTGCGATCGAGCCGCACGGAAAGGCGAGGGTTCCAACCGATGACGACGACGGCGACGGCCAGTGATTTCAGCCAGGACATGAAGGTCCTCGGGCTCATCAGCACGGGGCACCTGTTGAGCCACTTCTATTTCCTGGTGCTGCCGCCCCTGTTCGTCTTCATCATGCGGGACCTCCGCCTCAACTTCACCGAGCTCGGCGTGATGATGACCCTGATGTACGGGGTCGCCGCCGTCGCCCAGATCCCCATCGGTTTCCTGGTCGACCGCGTGGGCGCGCGCGTCGTGCTGACGAGCGGGCTGTTCGTGATGTCGCTCGGCATCGTCATGGTGGGGCTCTCGCCGGCCATGGGCGGATGGCTCAACGGGCTCGGCCTCGGCTTCGATTCGACCTACTGGGTGGTGCTGTTCTGGCTGGTGCTGACCGGGATCGGCCACAGCGTGTTCCATCCCGCCGACTACGCGATCCTGAATTCGTCGATCAATGCCCAGCGCATGGGCCGGGCCTTTTCCATCCACACGTTCTCGGGCCATCTCGGCTCGGCCATCGCGCCGGCGACGATCCTCTACTTCGCCGCGCTTACCGACTGGAAGATGGCCCTGGTGATCGCCGGCCTGATCGGCATCGTCACCATGTTCGCCATGACCAGCCAGTGGAACAGCCTGCACGACGATGCCCTTCAGCCGAAGAAGAAGAAAGAGGAGGCCAGGGCCGAGGGCGCGGACGCCGCGGCCGGTGGGGCCAAGGACGGGCTGGCGCTCCTCTTCTCCGCCCCCATGCTGCTCTTCTTCCTGTTCTTCGCGGCGCTCGCCATGACCTCCTCGGGCGTCCAGTCCTTCCTGGTCGTGGCCCTCGTGGGGCTCGAGGTCGCGCCCATCGAGATCGCGGGCTACGCGCTCACCTCCTACCTGTTCGCGAGCGCCGCCGGCATCCTCCTCGGCGGCGAGATCGCCGACCGCACCCGCCGTCACGACCGCATCGCCATGATCGCCTTCGTCGTCACCAGCGCGATCATGCTGTCGATGACCGTGTTCAGCCCCGGCGCCGTCCTGCTGTGCCTGGTGATGGTGATCGCCGGCCTGAGCCAGGGCATCATCCGCCCGGCGCGGGACATGATGGTCCGCGCCGCCTCCCCCAAGGGCTCGACCGGAAAGGTGTTCGGCTTCGTCTCGGCGGGGATCGCCGCGGGCGGCGCCGTCGCACCGGCGCTGTTCGGCGTCATCATGGACGCGGGCAGGCCGGCCTGGGTCTTCTACCTGATCGCCGTCTTCATGGTCATCGCCATGTTCTCCATCGCCATGCCGAAACCCAGGCACCAGTAACCGGAGCACGGGCCAGGCGCGCGCCGGCCCACCATCACGAACGCCTGCCTCGCCGGCCCGCCTGGCGCGGGCCGGGCCCAGGGAGATTTCCATGTCCAAACTCGAACTCAGCCTCGCCATTTCCGACTACGACCACACGCGGGAGGTCGGCACCGCCCGCGTGCCGGTCGAAGGCATCAACGTCAACATGCTGGATTACGAGGTGGAGGAGATTTTCTACCGCTTCACCCTGCACCGCGAATTCGACGTCTCGGAAATGTCGATGGCCAAGTTCGTCGCCCAGGTGGCCGGCGACCGTCCCGACATCCTCGGCCTGCCGGTCTTCCCTTCCCGGGTGTTCCGGCTGTCGAACATCTACGTCAACACCGATTCCGGGATCGAGAAGCCGGAGGACCTGCGCGGCAAGCGCATCGGCACCCCGGAATGGGCCCAGACCGCCTCGGTCTACACCCGCGGCTGGCTGACCGACCATGTCGGCATCCCGCTCAAGGACGTCGATTGGCGCCAGGCCGGGGTCAACCAGCCGGGACGGGTGGAGAAGGTCACGCTGAGGCTGCCCGACGGCGTCAAGGTCACGCCGGAGCCGGAGAAATCCATCGGCGGCATGCTGGCCTCGGGCGAGCTCGATGCCGCCTTCTCCGCCCACGCCCCCAACGTGTATCAGGAGAATCATCCCAAGATCAGGCGCCTGTTCGAGGATTACCAGGTCGCCGAGGAAGCCTATTACCAGGAAACCAAGGTGTTCCCGATCATGCACGTGATCGCCGTGCGCAAGGAGATCCTCGACACCAACCCCTGGGTCGCGGGCAACCTGTTCACCGCGTTCAAGAAGGCGCGCGACCGCGCCATCGAGAGGCTGGAGGAGATCACCGCCTCGCGGGTGCCGCTGCCCTGGGCGACGCACTTCACCGACCAGCAGCAGAAGCTCCTCGGCGCGGACTATTTCCCCTACGGCATCGAACCCAACCGGGTGACGCTGGAGGCCTTCCTGAAATGGACCTTCGAGCAGGGCATCACCCAGCGCCAGCTCGCGCCCGAGGACCTGTTCCCGGAATCGCTGCAGGGCGAATTCAGGATCTGAGGGGTTGCGCCCGCGGGGGAAGAACCCCGGGGGCCGCCCTTCACGGCGCCGGAGGCGTCGCAAGAATCCAATTCAAGCCATTGAAATATATGACTTTAAAATGGCGCGTCCGGGCCCGGCCCTGATTGCCTATGGACGGGATACAAGTCCTTGGATTAGAACAATTACAAATAACAACGCTATGGGATGAAACGCAATGGCCGACACGGCAGCAGTCTCTCTACGCCAGGACGTCAAGGTGGTCGGGTTGATCTCCGGCGGCCACTTCATGAGCCACTACTACACCATGATGCTGCCGCCGCTGTTCCCCCTGCTTCATGAGGACCTCGGAGTCTCCTTCACCGCGCTCGGCACCCTGCTCGCGCTTAAGAGCTTGGCCTCGGGCAGCACCCAGCTGCCGGCCGGCATCCTGGTCGACAAGTTCGGCGCCAGGGCGATCCTGGTGTACGGCTTCGCCATGATCCTCCTGGCCTATTTCTGCATCGCCTTCACCCACAATTTCTGGCTGATCGGCTTCCTGTTCATGGTCGCCGGCACCGGCAACGCGGTGTTCCACCCCGCCGACTACTCGATCATGAACGGCACCGTCAGCGCCGAACGCATGGGACGCTCCTTCAGCGCCCACACCTTCGCCGGCCACCTCGGCACCGCGCTGGCGCCGGTGATGATCCTGACCATGGTCGGGACGCTCGGCTGGGGCTGGCGCGCGGCGGTGCTGGCGTCGGTCGCCGTGGGGCTGGTCATCGTCATCGGCCTGCTCACCCAGTGGAGCCAGATCCAGGAAGGCGACGCCAAGGTCAGGAACAACAGAGCCGAGGCCCGGGCCGACGGCACCCAGCGTGAGCAGACCACCTGGGAGGCACTCCTCGAAGTGCTGATGTCGAAGCCCATGCTGTTCCTGTTCCTGTTCTTCGCACTGCAGGCGCTCGCCTCCGGCGGGTTCAAGAACTTCGCCGTCGCCGGCCTGACGGAGCTGCACGGCACCTCGCTCGAAGCCGCGGGCGGGGCGCTCACCGGTTTCCTGTTCGCCTCGGCCTTCGGCGTGCTCGCGGGCGGCCTGCTCGCCGATTTCGACAAGCGCCACGCGCTGACCGCCTCGGTCGCCCTGATCCTGACGGCGCTGATCGCCGTGCTCGTCGGGTCGGTCAACCTGCATTACACGCTTCTCGTGTTCTTCTTCACCCTGGCGGGCCTCGTGCAGGGCATCATCCGCCCCGCCCGGGACATGATGATCCGCGCCGCCAGCCCCAAGGGCTCCATCGCCAAGTCCTTCGGCTTCGTCTTCTCGGGCCAGGCGATCGGCGGCACCATCGCCCCGGTGGCCTTCGGCATGATCCTCGACTTCGGCGCGCCGCAATGGGTGTTCTACATGTCCGGCATCTTCATGGTGATCTGCATGCTGGCGGTGCTCGGCTCGGCGCGCGAGGCGCGCAAGGCCGAACGGGCCGCGCAAGCCGGGGCCGCGCAATGACCGCCGTCACCGCCGACGCCCACCGCGATTTCAAGGTCCTCGGCCTGATCTGCGGCGGCCATTTCCTAAGCCACTTCTACATGCTGGCGATCCCCGCGCTGATGGTGTTCCTCAACCGCGACCTCGGCGTCAGTTTCACGCTGCTCGGGATCGCGCTGAGCGCCCGGTATTTCGCGACGGCGGGCGCCCAGGTCCTGGTGGGATTCCTGGTCGACCGCTACGGCGCCATGACGATCCTCCTGGGGGGCCTGTTCCTGATGGTGACCGCCATGGGGGCGCTCGCCTTCACCACCGATATCTGGGTGATCGCCCTGCTGATCGTGCTCGCGGGCGTCGGCGATGCGGTGTTCCACCCCGCCGACTACGCGATCCTCAACGGCTCCATCAGTGAAGCCCGCATGGGCCGGGCCTTTTCGGTGCACACCTTCTCGGGCCATCTCGGCTTCGCCGCGGCACCCGCCTACATCACCTTCGTCGCCACCCACTGGCACTGGCAGACGGCGATCCTGACGTCCGCCGCCTTCGGCTACATCGTCTGGTTCGCCATAGTCCTCTACCGGGCCGGCCTCAAGGACGACGTGGTCACCGCCGCCACGAGGAAGAAGGAAGACGCCCCCGCCGACACCATGGGCGATCACGCGCGGCTTCTGATGTCGCGCCCGGTGCTCCTGCTGTTCGCGTTCTTCGCCATGTCGTCGCTCGGCAACAACGGGTTGCACAGCTTTTCCATCCCGGCGCTCAACGCGCTGCACGGCACCTCGGAGGTGGACGCCGGGTTCGCCGTCGGCGCCTACATGCTGGTGAGTTCGTTCGCGGTGCTGGCGGGCGGCTGGATCTCTGACAACATCCACCGCCAGGACCGCTTCGCGGCCATGATGTACGTGGGCTCCATCCTCGCCGTCCTCACCATCGCGCTGCTGCCGCTCCATTACCTGTTCCTGGTCGTGCTTCTCGGCTTCGCCGGTTTCTGCCACGGGGTCATCCGGCCCGCCCGCGACCTCATGGTGCGCGATGTCGTGCCCAGGGGCTCGACCGGCAAGGTGTTCGGTTTCGTCTTCACCGGTCAGGCGGTGGGTGGCGGCATCGCGCCTGCGATCCTGGGCACGGCCATGGACAACCTGCCGCCGCAGTGGATCTTCTTCATCTCCATCGGCTTCATGGCGTTGTGCATCCTGACCATCCTCGCGCCGCGCGGGCCGATGACCAGGACGGTGCCCGCCGAGTAGGCCGGGACCGCGGCCGGACCACGCCCCGGGCTTGAAGCGGGTCCGCAATCTGTTAGGCTTCCCTCGAAGGATGCCCCAAGAGGCATCCCGACATTCCAGAACAGGGAGCCTCACCATGACAATGGCACGATTCTTCGTGGCCGCTCTCGCGGCTGCATTGGTAGGCGGAACCGCCAGTGCCGCGCAGTCGGATGCGGTGGCCGATTTCTACAAGGGCAAGCGCATGACCATGATCGTCGGCTACAGCGCCGGCGGCGGATACGACACCTACACGCGGCTGATGTCCCGGCACATGGCCAAGTACATCCCGGGCAAACCCGGCATCATCGTCAGGAACATGCCCGGCGCCGGCAGCATCGTCGCGGCGCAGTATATAGGCGTCAAAGCGCCCAAGGACGGCACCGTGATCGGCACGTTCGATCGTGCGCTGCCGCTCAACACCATGCTGGGGCTGATCAGGATTCCGTTCGATCCGTTCAAGATGACCTGGCTCGGATCCATGTCGAGTTTCCGGGACGAGGCCTATATATTCGTGGTCCGCACCGACACCCCCTACAAGACCATCAACGACCTGATGGACAAGAGCCTGCCGCCGGTCGTCTTCAGCGCGACGGCGCCGGGGTCCACGGGCTACGACGTGCCCTTCCTGCTCGGCAGGGTCGCCGGCCTGCGCATCAAGATCGTCGCCGGCTACCCCGGATCCAAGCAGGCCGCGCTGGCCGTCGATCGCGGGGAAGCCATGGGCCGGGCCCAAGGCCTGTCCTCCATCCGCTCGACCCAGCCCCACTGGATCAAGGACAAGAAGGTCCGCTTCCTCTTGCAGACCGGCCGCATCACGCGGCATCCGGACTACCCCGACCTCCCCACGGGGCGGGAGCTCGCCAAGAACAAGGACGATCTGGCGCTGATCAACCTGCTGGAGACGCCCCTGTTCATGTACCGGGTCTATGCCGGTCCCGAGGGCATCCCGGCCGACCGCGCCAAGGCCCTGCAGGCGGCATTCGTAAAGACCGGCAACGACCCGGCCTTCGTCACCGAGGGCAGGAGGCTCAAGCTCGACATCAGCCCGCTCGATGCCGAGGGGCTGGGCAAGATCCTCCAGTCCCTCAAGGACACGCCGCCCAAGGTGCTCGCCCGCTACAAGGAGATCATGGACTCCCGCCCGCCGGTGCCGATGATCGAGCATACCGGCCCGGTGGTGGAGACCAAGAAGGGCGGACGCCGCGTCTACATCACTCACAAGGGTAAGAAGGTCATGGCCCGGGTCTCGGGATCCGGCACCAAGGTCACCATCGAAGGCAAGAAGGCCAAGCGCAAGGCCATAAAGGTCGGCATGACCTGCACCGTCACCTATCCCAGTCCCGGCAGCCAGGCCAAGGTCGTGAGCTGCAAGAACTAGGCGCGATCCCGGCGGCGGCAAAGGCGCCCCCCACTCGGGGGCGCCTTTTTCATCGCGTCGCTGGCCCGCTCAACGATAATCGGGATTGGGGAAATCGAAACGGCAGCCGGCGTCCCACTCGGAGCGCTGGTTGCCGTGGGCCGGGATGCCGCCCGCGTCCTTCAGCATGCGGGCGAGATGCAGGAGGTTCCAGGTCATGAAGGTGGTATTGCGGTTGGTGAAGTCGTTCTCCGGCCCGCCCGAACCGGGGTCGAGGTAGCTGGGCCCAGGACCCGCCTCCCCCAGCCAGGCGGCATCCGCCTGGGGCGGGATGACGTAGCCGAGATGCTGGAGCGAATAGAGGATGTTCATGGCGCAGTGCTTCGCCCCGTCCTCGTTCCCCGTGACTAGGCAGCCGCCGACCTTGCCGTAGTAGGCGTATTGGCCCTCGTCGTTGAGGATGTGCGAGTTGGCATAGAGACGCTCGATCACCCTGGTGCAGACCGAGGACTTCTCGCCGAGCCAGATCGGCGTGGTGACGACCAGGATGTCTGCCGCCTGCACCTTGTCGTAGATCTCGGGCCAGGCGTCATGGTCCCAGCCGTGCTCGGTCATGTCGGGGTAGACCCCGGAGGCGATATCGTGGTCCACCGGCCGCAGCGCATCGACGGCGACGCCGTTCTTCTCCATGATCTCGCGGGAGATGTCGATCAGGCCCCCGGTATGGGAGAGCTCGGGCGATCTCTTCAGCGTGCAGTTCAGGAAGAGGGCCGTGAGGTCCGAGAAATCCCACCGGCTCTCAGTGCAAAGCCGTTTCTGCCTTTCGTTCAGCATGGCCAATCTCCCGCTTGGGATAGGGTCGATGGGACGGGGGCGGCCTGGGAAGGGCGGTCGTTCATCCCGGCTTAGCCCTTGAAGCACTCCACCGTGAGGAACCACATGGACAGGGAACTGTCGGCCGGGGCCGTCCCGGCGCCCGCTTCCGGGCCCTGGTTCTGGACCTCGATGTTGGTCCAGCAGGTCACGCGCTCCTTGCGCATGGCGAAGGCGCGGTAGGTCGGGCCCTTGCGGGTGAAACGGTCGACCATCTTGCCCGCCTTGAAGCCGTGCTTCTCGAGCGCCGCCGTGACGGCGCGCACCATCCCCTCCATGCCCGACGCGGCCGCCGCCCCGCGGGCGTTCTTCGCCTGGCCTTCCGCGGCGATATGGCATTGCCGTCCCTTGATGCCGAGATCGCCCTCGCGGAACCACGCGATCTTCGTGGTGAAGGGACCGGGGATGGGGACGGACGTCTCGAGCTCCGCGGCCAGCGCCTTGCAGGGCTTGAGAGGATAGGGGACCGCCTGGGCCGATGCGTCCCCCGTCCCCGCCGCCGAGACGGCGTGGGCGACGAAGATCGCCGAAGCGGCCTTGCGGATTCGACCCGTCATGTATGCAGCCTAGCAAAAACGCCCGAGTTGCGGAATCGCGGCGATTGGGACTCCCACGGGCGGCCTGACTGCGCTAGGATTTCCGAAGCGACGGTTCCCCACATTTGGGGATGCAAGAGGGAACAGGGTAGGCCCGCCCGCGCGAGCCGAACCCTGGCTGCCCCCGCAACTGTACGCGGCGAGCGAGCGCCTCATTTCGTGCCACTGGGAAACCGGGAAGGCCTGGCGCAAGCGAAGACCCGCGAGCCAGGAGACCTGCCGTCGCCAGCGTCACCCTTCCACCATCCGGGGTTGGTTGGTGGGACGGAGGCCCGTTGCGGTGACGCGGGATCGCATCGCCGCTGGGGAGTCCGTCGTGGGGGGTACCACGTCCGCCCATCTCGCATTCAAGCCCTCTCGCGCCCTTGCCGCGGGGAGGCCTTGGCGCGCGCCGCGGTCCGGCCGATCCGGGCGCGGGCGCCGGCGTGCCTCGCGCCCTTTCTCAAGACTCGTAAATAACCCGAGAAAGGGACCGCAAATGATTGAAATTAACGAAATCCTATTCGACAGAGCCCCCTGTGCCCTGGGCACCGCCCTGTTCGCCGCCGGCCTCTTTGGCCCGGCCCCGGTGGCCGCGGCCGACGCCCCCAGCCTGCATCCCGAGGTGGTGGTCTCGGCCAGCCGGGTGCCGGTGGCGGCCCGCGAATCGGGCTCCGCCGTCACGGTGATCACCGCCGACCAGCTCGAGGAGCGCCAGGTGCGCATCGTCTCCGACGTGCTGCGCGACGTGCCCGGGCTCGCCGTCAACCGCTCGGGCTCCATTGGCGCCGTCACCCAGGTGCGGCTGCGCGGGACCGAGGGCAACCAGACCCTCGTCCTGATCGACGGCATCGAGGTCAACAACCCGGCCGGGGCGTCCGAGTTCCAGTTCCAGAACCTTCTCAACGCCGGGATCGCGCGCATCGAGGTGCTGCGCGGGCCGCAGAGCGCGCTCTGGGGATCGGACGCCATCGGCGGCGTGATCAACATCCTCACCACCCGGCCGGGCAAGGGCTGGGCGGCCGTCGCGCGCGGGGAAGGCGGAAGCTTCGAGACCCTGGACGGGCTCGCCCATATCGCCTACGGCGAGGACCGCCTCTACGTGAGTGCGACCCTCGACCGCCTCGAGACCGCGGGCGTCTCCATCGCCGACGCGGACGCCGGGAACCCGGAGACGGATGCCTACGAGAACCTGACCGGACGCATCAAGGCCGGCATCAAGCCGACCCGCAACTTCGAGATCGAGCTCGTCGGCATGCGTGTCGCCAGCGAGCTCGCGAACGACGATTCGGCCGCCGTGGTCAACGTCACCGACGGGGACACAACGTCGGAGACGGTGCAGACCTACGGCCTCGCCAAGGCCAGGCTCGTGCTGGCGGACGGCGCGTGGGAACACATCCTGCGCACCGCCTACGCCAAGGAGGAAAGCGAATTCTTCGACGGCGCCGGGGCCAACACCTTCTCGAGCCACGGCACCAAGGTGAAATCGGACTACCAGACCAACGTCCTGTTCGCGACCCCCGGCCTCGCCCGCGCGAAGCACACCCTCACCTTCGCGGTGGAGCGCGAGACGGACAAGCAGTTCACCGCCAGCGCCTTTTCCGGACCGCGCCTGGTGTCCGTCCGCAACATGGGATATGTGGGAGAATACCGCATCGCGCTCTGGGACCGGCTGTTCCTCTCCGCCGCGCTCCGTTACGACGACAACGACCCGCTGTTCGATGACGCGGCCACCTGGCGCGCGACCGTCGCCTACGACGTCGTGCCCAACGCCACCCGCCTGCACGCGAGCGCGGGCACCGGCGCCAAGAACCCGACCCTGTTCGAGCTGTTCGGCGCGACGCCGACCTTCACCGGCAATCCGAACCTCTCGCCGGAAACGGCGACCGGCTTCGACATCGGTATCGAGCAGCGCTTCTTCGGCGGCCGGGCGGTGGTGGACGCCACCGTCTTCGCCAACCGGATCGAGGACCTGATCCAGGGCTCCGGCAACACCGCGGTCAACCTGCCCGGGCTCAGCAAGACCCGGGGCCTCGAGCTCAGCCTCGCCGCAAAGCCCCATCCGCGCATCCGCCTCGATCTCGCCTATACCTTCCTCGAGACCCGGGACGCGGACGGCATCAGCCTGGTCCGCCGGCCCAAGCACATCGCCTCCCTCAACGCCCATTACCGTTTCCGCATCATGGGCCGGCCGGCGACGGCGAATATCGGGCTCCGCTACAACGGCGACCAGACCGACACCGTGTTCAACAGCTTCTTCCCGGTGGAGATCGAGACCAAGCGGCTCGAGGGCTACACCCTCGTCAACGCCGGCCTGACCTGGCAGGTGGCCGACCGGCTCGAGATCTTTGCCCGGGGGGAGAACCTGCTGGACGAGCATTACCAGGAGGTCTACGGCTACGGCGCACCGGGCCTCGGCGTGTTCGCGGGCCTCAAGCTCAGCCTCGGCGGACCGCCGCCGAAGGGCGGCCGCTGACATGGCGGGCGGGGTGCTCATCGCGGGGCGCGCGGTCCGCCAGGGGTGGCGGGCCCTCGCCATGGCGCTCGCCGTTCTGGCGCTCGCCTCCCCCGCCCCTGCCGAGGGCGCCCCGAAGCCGCGGCGCATCGCCTCGCTCAACGTCTGCACCGATCAGCTCGTCTTGATGCTGGGGGCGCGCGAGCGCCTCGTCTCGGTGACCTTCCTCGCCGCCGACCCCTCCTCCTCCGCCCTGGCGGAGGAGGCGCGGGGGCTCCGCCTCAACCGCGGCCGGGCGGAGGAGATCCTTCCCCTCGCCCCGGACCTGGTGCTCGCGGGCGACACCGCGGCGACCCCGACGGTCGCGCTGCTCACGCGGCTTAAGCGGAGGGTCGTGGTGGTGCCGCTGGCCCTCACCCTCGCCGACATCCCGCGCAACATCGAAACGCTCGCCGGCGCCATCGGCGAGGAGGCCAAGGGCCGCCGCATGATCGCGCGATTCCGCGAGGCGCTCGCGCGCCTCATCCGGGACGCCTCCCCGCCCCCGGGCCCCAAGCCCGTCGCCCTGCTGGTCGGGCCCAACGGCGTCACCAGCGGCGAAGACAGCCTCACCGGCGCCATCATCGCCGCCGCGGGCTTCGCCAACGGGGCCGCGGGCCTCGGGCTTTCCGGCGTCGGCCGCCTGCCGCTCGAACGCGTCATCGGGGCGAATCCCGATCTCCTGATCCTTTCCAGCCTGAAGGTCGAACATCCCTCGCTCGCGGGCGGCTTCATCCGCCACCCCGCGCTCGAGCGCGCCTTCGCCGGCCGGCGGAAGATCCGCATCCACCACCACGTCTGGGCCTGCGGTACGCCGCTGGTGCTGGGCGCGATCGAGCGGCTGATCGAGGCGCGCGCCAGTCTTCGCGGCGCACGTCGGGCGGGGCGGCGATGAGCGCCCTCCCCCAGGCCCCCGCCCCGGCCCCAGCCCAGGCCCGCGCGATGGGCGCGCAGCGGGGCCTCCTGCTGCCCGCCCTCGGCGTGCTACTTGTCGCCATCTTCGCCGTCTCCCTCGGCATCGGGCCGGCGGAGATCGGCATGCGCGAGGTTTGGGCCGCGCTCACGGGCGCGGGGACCGATGCGAGCCGGATCATCATCCTCGAGGTGCGCCTGCCGCGCGCGATCCTCGGCGTCATGGTGGGCGCGACGCTGGGCCTCGCGGGCGCGGCGCTGCAGGGGTTCCTGCGCAATCCGCTGGCCGAGCCGGGGCTGATCGGAATCTCGGCCTCCGCGGCCTTGGGGGCGGTGCTGACCCTCTACACCGGGATCGCGGCCGCCTTCACGCTGGCGCTTCCGCTCGGCGGCATCGCTGGCGCGGTGATCGGCGTCGGCCTCCTGCAGGTCCTCGCCGGGCGGGGCGGCAGCGCCCTGACCCTGATCCTCGCCGGCATCGCCGTGACCGCCATGGCGGGCGCCCTGACCGCGCTCGTCCTCAACCTCGCGCCCAGCCCCTTCGCCGCGCTCGAGATCGTCTTCTGGCTGATGGGCTCGCTGGCGGACCGGAGCTTCGCCCATGTCTGGCTCGCCCTTCCCTTCATGGCCGTGGGCTGGGGGTTGCTCGCGACCCTCGGCCGGCCGCTCGACGCGCTGACCCTGGGCGAGGACACGGCCTGGAGCCTCGGCTTCCCGGTGGGCGACGTGCGGGCCCGCCTGGTGCTGGGCACCGCGCTCTCGGTCGGCGCCGCGACCGCGGTGGCAGGCACCATCGGTTTCCTCGGCCTGGTGGTGCCCCATCTCCTGCGCCCTTTCGTCGCCCACAGGCCCGGGGCGCTTCTGCTGCCCTCCGCCCTCGGCGGCGCGGTGCTGATGCTGCTCGCCGATATCGCGGTGCGCCTGCCCTTCCCCGGCAACGAGCTCAAGCTCGGCGTGCTGACGGCGCTGGTGGGCGGGCCCTTCTTCCTGTGGCTGATCATCGCCTACCGGAGGCGCCTGCCATGACCGGCCTCGCCGCCTCTGGCCTCACCGCCTCCGGACTCACCGTCGCCCTCGACGGCACCGACATCCTCCGGGACGTGAGCCTCGCGGCCGGGCGCGGCGAAATCATCGGCGTGATCGGCCCCAACGGCGCCGGCAAGACGACGCTGCTTCGCGCCCTCGTCGGCGCGATCCCCCACCGGGCGGGCGCGGTGACGCTCGACGGCCGCGCCATCATGGATCTGCCCCCGCGCGAGCGTGCCCGCCGCATCGCCTATCTCGGCCAGGAAGAGGCGGCGCAATGGGCGATCACCTCGGAGACGCTGGTGGGCCTCGGCCGCCTGCCCCACCGGCCCTCCTGGCAGGGGCCGGGCGCCCGGGACCGCGAGGCCGTCTTAGGCGCGCTCCGCGCCTGCGATGCGCTCCACTTCGCGGCCCGACCGGTCAACCGGCTCTCGGGCGGGGAGCGGACGCGGGTGCTGCTCGCGCGCGCGCTCGCGGTGGAGGCGGAGTTCCTGCTCGCCGATGAGCCCATCGCCGGGCTCGATCCCGCCCACGGGCTCCAGGTGATGGACGTGCTGGCCGCCCGGGCGGCGGCGGGGCTCGGGCTGATCGTCACCCTCCACGACCTCACCATGGCGGCGCGCAACTGCCACCGGCTGGTGCTGCTCGACAAGGGCCGCATCGCCGCGTCCGGGCCGCCCGCGGACGTGCTGTCGGCCCGGAACCTCGAGCGCCATTACGGCATCGCCGCCCATGCCGGCACGGCCGGAGGCAAGCCGTTCCTGGTGCCGCTCGCGCGCACCGGGGAGACGGAGGAGCCATGAGCGTATCCGCCCATCCCTTCCCCGCGAGCCGGGCGCGGACCGCCCGGCGGCTCGCGCTGGCCTCGGGGGCGTCCCTCCTGCTGCACGGACTGGTTCTGGCCGCGGCCCACTGGCTGCTATCGGATGCGCGGCCCGCCCTCGTCCCGCCGATGACGGCGATCCCGGTGATCAGCGCGGCGAGCCTGAAGGCGCCGGGCACGAGACCGGCCGCGCCCCCCAATCCCGCGCCCCCGCCCCTGCCGCGCGAAGCGAAGCAACCGGCGACCGCCCCGGAGGCGCCGTCACAGGCACGGGCGGACTCCCGACCGGGGCCGGAGGCGAAGGCGAAGCCGGAGGCTCCCGAGAAACCCGAGGCCCGCGCGCGGCCCGCCTGGACCCATCATCCGCCCGTTCCGCCGAGGCGGCCGCGGCGGCTCGCCGTGAACGCGGCACCGGAGCCCACGCTCCTGCCCGCCAAAATGATAACGCCGGACCCGCGCGAGAGCGCCGCCGCCTTCGCCAAGGCCGTGCCGGTCACCGCACGCGCCGGCGCAGGGGTCGCCATCAAGATGAAAAGCGCTTCAGCGCCACCGCCGGAGGCAGCGGGAAGCGCCGCCGCGTCCGCCCCGGGCCTCGCCAACCCGGCGCCGGTCTACCCCTGGATCTCGCGCCGGCGCGGCGAGGAAGGCCGTGTGGTCCTCGACGTGGAGGTGACGCCCGAGGGCCGCGCCGGGCGCATCCGCGTCAAGCGCTCGAGCGGCTCCGCCCGGCTGGACGAAGCCGCGCTCGCCGCGGTCAGCGCCTGGCGCTTCGCCCCGGCGCTAAGCGCGGGCCGCGCGGTGCCCTCGCGCATCGACGTCCCCATCACCTTCCGCCTGACCGACCGCTAGGCGGGCTCAGGGCGCCTTCGGGGCGTCGGCGAGGACGTCGAGCGCCTCGTCGATGTCCTCGGGCGTATGGTCGGCGGAGACCTGGAAGCGGATCTCCTCGTCCCCCTTGGGCACGACGGGATAGCCCAGGCCCGCCGCCAGCACGCCGCCCGCCTTGAGGTGACGGACGATGGCCCGGGTCGTCTCCGTGTCGCGCACCATCAGCGGCACGACGGGGTGCGGGCCGGGGATGGTCTCGCGCCCCAGCGCCTCGAGCCCCGCCTCGAAGCGCGCGGTCATGTCCCGGAGGTGGGCGAGCAGGGCCAAGCCTTCCTCGCTGTCCACGATCTCGATGGCCTTCGCCGCGGCGGCCGCCTCGCCCGGCGTGATGGGATTGGAATAGATGTAGAAGGGCGAGGTCTCGCGCAGGTACTCGATCACCGTCTCCGAGGCCGCGACGTAGCCGCCGTTGACGCCGAAGGCCTTGCCCAGCGTCGCCACCAGGATGTCGCAGGGCGGCGCGCCGGTGACCTCCTCGGTGCCGCGCCCGGTCGCGCCGAAGGCGCCGGCGCCGTGGGAATCATCGACCATGACGATCACGCCTTCGGCGAACGCGCCCTCGAGCCCGCGGGCGATCGTCATGATGTCGGCGAGCGGCGCGAAATCGCCGCGCATGGAGAAGACGCCGTCGGTCACGACGATGGCGCGCCGGCACTGGGCCGAGGCTTCCTCGAGTTTCGTCTCGAGAACGCCCGCGTCGAGATGGGGATAGATGTGCTTTTCCTTCGGGGTGCCGAGTCGGACCGCGTTGATGATGCAGTTGTGGTTGAGCGCGTCGCTGATCACCGCGGTCTCCGGCGTGATCATTGGCACGAGCGTCCCCATCACCGCGGCGTAGGCGGAGGAGAAGAGCATCGCCGCCGGCCGGGCGTGGAAGCGCGCGATGGCGTGCTCCAGCGCCACGTGGGGCGCCCAGGTGCCGCTGATGAAGCGGACCGCGCCGGGCCCGGCGCCGTAGTCCCCGACCGCCTGCTCCTCCGCCGCACGCACGGCGGCATGCATGGCGAGGCCGAGATAGCCGTTGGAGTTCATCCGCAAGTACGGCGTCTCGCCCCTCCCCGCAAGCAGGTAGCGCGGGCCCCGGCCGCCCGCCGCGGGCAGCACGCCGGTGATCACCGTCTCCGCCCCCTTGCGGGCGCCGCGCCTCTCCATCTCGCCGAGCGCCTCGCTGAGCACGCGTTCCAGATTTTCGCCCGTCATCCGATCCTCCCCTGCCACGAGGGCGCCTATGTCAGCGCGCGCGGGTCAGCCTCTCACCGAGCCGCTCGATCATGTCCGCGGTCATCGCCTTGAGATCGTAGCTCGGCGCCCAATCCCATTCCTGCCTGGCCGCGCCGTCATCGAGCGAATGGGGCCAGCTGTCGGCGATCGCCTGCAGGGTGGGATCGACGTCGTAATCGATGACGAAGTCCGGGATATGGGTCCTGATCTCCGCCGCGAGCTCCTCGGGCGTGAAGTTCATCGCCGTCACGTTGAAGGCGTTGCGGTGGGCAAGCCGCGCGGGGTCCGCCGCCATCACCTCGATCATCGCCCGGATCGCGTCGGGCATGTACATCATGTCGAGCCGCGTATCTTGGCGCAGGTAGCAGGTGTAATGGCCGTAGCGGATCGCCTGGTAGAAGATCTCCACCGCGTAGTCGGTGGTGCCGCCGCCCGGCCGGGCGACGTGGGAGATCAGCCCCGGGAAGCGCAGGCCCCGCGTATCGACGCCGAAGCGGTGCGCGTAGTAGTCGCAGATGAGCTCGCCCGAGACCTTGGTCACGCCGTACATGGTGGTGGGGCGCTGCACCGTGTCCTGGGGCGTGCCGTCGCGCGGCGTGGCCGGCCCGAAGGCGCCGATGGAGCTCGGGAAGAACACCGCGCAGCGGTTCTGGCGCGCCACCTCCAGCACCCGGTAGAGGCCGCCCATGTTGACGGTCCAGGCGGCCTGGGGCTTCTCCTCGGCGACCGCGGAGAGGATCGCGGCGAGGTGGTAGATGACGCCGATGTCGTGGCGGCGGACGACCTCCTGGAGTTGCTGCACCTTGGTGCAGTCGACCAGCTCGAAGGGGCCGTCGTCAGCCTGCCCCATGCGGACATCCGAGGCCACGACCTCCCGGGCGCCGAACTTCTCGCGCAGCGCCGGGACCAGTTCCGAGCCGATCTGGCCGAGCGCCCCGGTGACCAGGATCCTCGCCATGGCGGTGTTTATTTTTTCCCCTTCCCGGCTGGGGAGATCGCCCGGAAGAAGGGGATCAGCTCTGCCTCGAGCGTCTTCGCCATATCCGGCCGCCAGTTGTGGAACGCCTTGCCGAGATACTTCTTGTATCCACCCGGATCCTTGATCAGCGCCTTGAGGCGGGCCTCGGTCCAGGCGAAGCCGGCGGCCCGCGCCGCGGCGGAATAGGCGAAGCCCTTCTCCGCCGCGATCTTGCGCCCGAGGATGCCGTTAAGGTTCGGCCCGATGCCGGGGGCCGCGTCCTTCTTGTAGGCGTGGCAGCCCTCGCACTGATTGTAGGATGGGGGCGCCACGGGGTCGGCCGCCCGGGCGCCCGGCGAGGCCGCCCCGGCCAGCAGGAGGGATACGGTCCAAAGACATGCACGCAAAGCTGAATTCATGGTTCCTCTCTCATCCGGTTGTCTCGGTTCTCAGAATCGGACAAGTCCTCCGCCGGTCGCTCAGGCGTCCGGAAACTCCTCGTAGAACAGCAGCTTGCGCTGGATCGGCGCGTCGTCCACCACGAACAGGAAGGCGGGCCGCTTGGCGGAGCCGTTGGTAAGCGTCACAGCCGCGTGAGTCGGCACGGTGAAGGTGTCGTCCTCCTCCCAGGCGAACGCCTCGCCGTCGACCGTGGCCGTCCCCTCGCCCTCGATGACGTGGATGACTGCGGAAGCCGAGCGCCGCACCGGCCACGCGGTCTCGCCCGGGCGCAGCATCGCCGCCGAGAAGCCGAGCGTCGGCAGGCATTCGGTTCCGGTCTCGGGGTTGACGTAGGCGAGCCAGACGATGTCGGCCCCGGCCGTGTCGGCCTCGAGCGCCTTGAGCGACTCGCGCACCTCGGTCCAGGGATAGCGGTAGAGCGGGTACGGCGCGCGCGCCTTGCCGAGCGACTTGTAGGGCACCAGGCCAGCGCGACGGTAGCGCGTCTGGGAGGCGTCGGGCAGGTTGCTAAGCGGCTGGGATTCGCCCTCGATGCAGTAGGACGCCTCGAGGTAGTAGATCAGCGGCAGGTCCAGCGCGTCCATCCACACCACGGGGCCGGAACCCTCGTGGCCGTGCTCGTGCCAGGTGCCCGACGGGGTGAGGATCAGGTCCCCCTTCTCCATCGGGCATTTCTCGCCCTCCACCGTGGTGAAGCCGCCCGAGCCCTCGACGACGCAGCGGATCGCGCTCGGCGTGTGCTTGTGGCAGGGCGCCGTCTCACCCGGCTGGATCAGCTGCATGCCGATATAGATCGACGGCGTCGCCATCATGTTGTCGAGGCCGAGCCCGGGATTGCCGAGCGCCAGCACCCGGCGCTCGGCCTTCTCGATGGGCGTGAGCTCCCCGGCCTTCAGCAGCAGCGGGCGGATGTCCTTGTAACGCCACAGGACCGGCCTCGTGCGCCTGGCCGGCCGGCCGTAGGGCAGGACCGCCCTCAGGCTCGGCCACAGCGGCACCAGGTTGAGCGCCTCGAGATCGCCGAGATACTCCGCCGGAAGCTCTTCACGGGTTCCAAGTTCTGCCATTGGAAGGCCTCCTTGCTTGACGCCCGGCCGGCCGCGCGCGGCGGCCCGGGCCGGCGATGTCTCCGCCGGCCCCGCCCTCAGCCGCCCGCGGCGGCGTTGCGGCGGACCAGGTATTTGAACACATTCGGGCTCTGCGGCAGGACCCTGCCCGCCTTGGCGACGGCATCCTCGTGAGAGCAGACGTGGGTCGCGCCGCCGCAGGCCTCGACCATCAGCTGGGACTTGCACGCCCGCTCGAGATAGAGCGCCAACACCGTCGCCTCCTCGATCGTGCGCCCGGCGGTGACGATGCCGTGGTTGCGCATGATCAGGACGTCGCTCTCGGCCATCGCCCGGGCGACCAACTTGCCGCGGGTCTGGTCGATGATCAGGTCGGCGGTCTCGGAGAAGACGGGGATGCCTGCGTGGAAATACGCGCCCTCGTGGCCGATCCCCTGGAGCGGGCGGCCGAGCGCGGAGAAGGCCACCGCGTTGGGCGCATGGGTATGCACCACCGCTCTGACATCGGGGCGCGCGCGCAGGATCTCGGAATGGATGAACACCTCGATATGCCTTGGCGCGCCGCCCGCCACCTTCTCGCCCTCCAGGTTGCAGGTGATCAGGTTTTCGGCGGTGATCTCCTCCAGCCCGATCTGGTGCGGCTTCATCAGGAAGTGCTGGTCGTCCCCCGGAATCCGCGCGGTGACGTGCCCGAAAATGAAATCGCCCTGATCCTCGCTCGCGAGCACGCGCCCGGCGTCGATCAGCGATTGCTTCAGGGTATCGATGGATGACATGACGTTCGCGTTCTCCGTTTGGGCCGCCCGTTGCCCCCGGCTGCAGGTGAGCCGCGCGCCCTCGCGTTGACGCCCTTAGATAACAAGATCGGCGGGCCAAGGCCATAGGGCCGGTGGCTTCAGGTACGGCCGAAATCGGTCGCGTAGAGGGCTTCCAGCTTGTCGAGCGCGTCCTTCGGCAGGGGCCCCATGGCGGCCGCATCGAGGGCGGCATCGACATGGCCCGGCTCTCCGATCCCGACCAGCGCGATGGAGATGTCGGGCAAGGTGAGGGCGAAGCGGAGACCGAGCTGCGCGCCGGTGCCGAGGTCGTGGCCCAGAGCCTCGAGAATCGCCGTCCCCTTGGCGATCTCGGTCTCCTTGTCGGATTCCTTGGTCATCATGGAGACGCGCTTCTCGCGCATGTCGGCGGCGATAATGCCGCCCACCAGCACGCGGATGGCGATGATGCCCATATCCTGCGCCTTGCAGGCATCGATCAGGCCGAAGAGGTTCTGCCCGGTCCAGGCCCCCGGCATGGGGCGCGCGGCGGACGGGTTGATCATGTTGTAGAAGATCTGCGTGCTGTCGAAGCGGCCGCTGTTGATGACCTCGAGGATGGCGGGCACGTCGCCCAAGGACGTGAAGCCCATGAACCTGCAGCGCCCGTCGGCGCGCGCCTTCTCGAGCCCCTCGGCGATGCCGCCCGGGCCCAGCACCTGTTCCGGCGCGACGGCGCGGGCGTCGGCGTCATCGGTCGGGTCGATGCGGTTGTGCAACTGGGCGAGGTCGACGTAATCGCGCTGCAGCCGCTCGAGGCAGCCGTCCAAGTGCCTCTCCACCTGTCCCGCGAGGTCGGGCGCGCCCGGGTCCAGCGTCACCTTTGTCGACACATAAGGCGTTTCGGGAACCTGCTTGAGGAGCTTCCCCAACGCCGGTTCCGAGCCATAGGCCTCCGCCGTGTCGAACCAGTTGATGCCACCGTCGAGCGCCGTGCGCAGGGCGCCCATCTGCTCTTCCTCGGTTCCGCTCAGCAAAAGGCCGCCGGTCCGGCCGCAGCCGAACCCCACCTCGGAAACCTTCGACCCCGTGCGGCCCAAAGTGCGGTAGTTCATGAACGCTCTCCCCCTCTCGGTTTGTCGGTGTCGGGAAATCTCCGCCCCGCGCGAACGATCAGACGAATTCCGGTTTCTTCCGGATGTAATGCGCCCGCATGGCGGGGCGGAAGGCTTCCATCATCTCCCGGTTGAGGTCGGCGGGCGGGTCCTGGCCCACGGGCAGGAGCGGGTGGTATTCGACTCCGCCGAGCTCGTCCCTGAAGGTCTTCCAGGCGTCGGCCACCAGCTCCGGGCGCATCAGGAAATCGAGCGCCGAGGCCGCCAGCACCTTGGCCCCCGCCACGGCGCCCTTGTGGGCGATGGAGGTCGCGAGCGCCACCCCCGCCGCCCAGTGGTGGAAGCCGATGTTGGGGACGTTGCCGGGGTAGTAGAACTTCGCCATCGGCACCTTCCACGACACGTCGCCGCCGTCATTGGCCGAGGCCCGCTGCTCCGCCTGGCCCGCGAAAGGAGGAAGCTCGCTGCGCAGCCCGGAGGCGGGCGCGCCGGCCTTCTCCTGCAGCGCCACGGCGAGGTCGTTCTCCTCGTTCGACCAGCGCGGCATGCCGACGGATTCGATATTGGCCTGCACCACCTCGGCCACGGTCCGGTTGCCCCGGGTCGGCCACACGGCCGACAGCACCGTGTGCTCCCATTCGGTGTTGGTCATCAGCGCCGCCCCTTTGGCGACGCGCTTGGCGTGCTCGAACAGCTTCTCCGCCCCCTCGGCCGTGGGATCGCGGAAATACCACCAGATCTTGGCCCGCTTGGGGATGACGTTGGGCTGGTGGCCGCCTTCCAGGATCACCCGGTGCAGCCGCGTCGTGGGGCGCAGGTGCTCGCGGTACTGGTTGAGCCCGGCGTCCATCAGCATCACCGCGTCCAGCGCGTCGCGCGCGTTCCAGGGCGCGGTGCCGGCATGGGCGGTCTCGCCGTGGAAAGTGAATGTGGCCGAGATCAGCGCCGACTGCATCAGGCCGTAGCCCACGCGCAGGTCCGCGCCGATATGGGGATGGAGCGCGATGTCGACGTCGTCGAACAGCCCGTCGCGCACGAAATAGGGGCGCGAGAGCACCTGTTCCTCCGCCGGAGCGCCGAAGACCTTGAGCGTGCCGGGGAGCTTCCGCTCCTCCATCACCCGGCGGATGGCGATGGCCGCGCCGGTCATCACCGCGGCGTTGACATTATGCCCCTCGCAATGGCCGGGCGCGCCTTCGACGATGGGCGCGGGCTCAGGAATCCCGGCCTGCTGGCTGTTGTCGGGATTGGCATCGAACTCCGTATGCAGGGCGATGACCGGCCTGCCCTCCCCGTAGGTCGCGAGAAACGCGGTCGGGAACCCGGAAAGCCCGCGGGTGACGGTGAAGCCCTCGGCCTCGAGAAGGCCGCTCATGAGCTCGGCCGATTCGTATTCCTGGTTGCCGAGCTCCCCGAAATAGAAGATCGAATCGCCGATCAGCGCGATCGCCCCGGCGTTGCGCTCGATGCAGTCGAAGGCCGCCTTCTTCTCCTCGCCAAGCCCCGGTCCGGCCATGCCCGCCTCCCCGCCGGCCTAGGTACTGTACCCATAAAGGGGATTCCCTTTAGGGGTGAAATGTGATTCAAACTTCCAAACTGTGGGAGTTTGATCATGGCACGATTTGATCTCAGTGACGCGGAGTGGTCGATAGTGGCAC